>Ga0209121_10005627_pt1 | contig 11276 bp, 9 predicted proteins | sample Cruoilmetagenom3_FD_187292 | JGI IMG/M metagenome (GOLD analysis project Ga0209121, IMG submission 187292) | Oil polluted marine microbial communities from Coal Oil Point, Santa Barbara, California, USA - Sample 3 (SPAdes) (version 2) | ecosystem: Environmental > Aquatic > Marine > Oil seeps ...
GCTTCCTTAGTAGTCGTGAAAAGACTGCAGCAATTGTACCAAAAATGCTGTGGGATAAGAATTGTCACAGGAAATTAAAGGAGTTTCAGGAACGTCAAAGTCGTTGTTCAAATTCAACCCTCGCCATCAACGAAATTGGAACACAATCATAGGTCTCCCCCAAAGCAGGTATTATGTCCCGTGAATACTCATGAATACACCCCACCACAGGGATTGTCATGCAAAGTTTACCCTGAGCGGAGGTGAGATTCTTCGCCTTCGGTTCAGAATGACAAGAGGGAGAATGGGTTTGCCGCGATTACATTACATAACCCTCACCTTAATCCTCTCCTGTCAAGGGAGAGGATATTGCTTCGCTTCGCTCGCAATGACAGAAGGGGTTCAAGGGAGAGGAAGTTAGGTGCGCAATGACACATTTCCTTCGTCATTCCGAGGGGCGAAGCCCCGAAGCAATTTTGGCGGGCTGAGATCATTCGCTTCGCTCAGGATGACAGGGAGAGGGCCCAGGAACTTCATTCTTTGTATAAAACCCTCTCCCACCCGGGAGAGAGAACCATAATGATTTATGCAGTCAATTATAGGCAGGCGAGTTCGGTTACTAGGAGCTCGAGAGCCAGTTTATCGCTATATTTGCCAGTTTTGATGGCTAAGTCAGTTTCCAAGAGCTTATCGTAAGCCCGTCTTACGCCCTCAAAATCATACAATTTGGCCTGGCTAAGCGTTTTATCCAAGGGATAGCTTGATTTCAGTCCCAACCTATCCTGCATCTGCAGGCGGGACAGCCCTGGTTTCAGATCTTTGGCTTGGGCTATTAAGCGGAATTGCCTGGTAATCATGACCAGGATACGTGGTGGCGCCGTACCCTCATGATATAGCCGATGAAGTATCCGTTGGGCTAACTCGGTTCGCCCTTCGGCCACTGCATCCACCAGAGCAAAGATGCTAGCCTCTTGGAAATAACTTACCAGTTGTCTAACATCATCTTCGCTGATGGGGCGCTCCTGGCTATAAAGAAGTAGTTTCTGGATTTCACCATTCATAGCCCATAAGTCTCCACCTATGAGTTCGGCGAGCAACTTCACGCCCTGGGGGGTAATATTGCCACCCTCTTCCCTTACCCGTTGTTGTATCCAGGCCTTCAACTCGTCGCCTCGCAGCAAGGGGAAGGTTCTTACTTCAGCTACTGGTGAAAGCTTCCTTAATAGAGGATTTTGGCCCTTCACCTCCCCATCAACCAGCATCAGCACAGTCGTTTCCGGCATTTGTTTGATGTAAGAAGCCAGGCCTTCCCACTCCCCCAGCCCATTTCCAGATTTGCCCTTGCCAGACCGTGGTCTGATTTGTTTTACCTCAAAGCGCCCTAATAAGCCATCAACTATAACCAGGCGATGTGAGGATAAGAAAGGAGCGGCACCACATTTATTTGTGAGTTCACTTAAGGTTAGATTTCGACCCTCTAAGTTAGTGGTGCTAGTCGCTACCATTTCCCAATCGCCCAAATCGGCTTTAATTTTCCCCACCGCTTGATTAAGGGAGAAATCGTCTTGGCCATAGAGAATGTAGAACATTTACCTGGTATTCTATCACAGCACCAGCTTTTCCTGGCAGAAGCTCAAAAACAAAATATGATAGGATATAATCATGAAGGTTGCCATTATCGGTATACCTGAGAGCGGCAAAACCACTATCTTTAATGCCCTGACCAGAGGCAAGGCTGAAGTTGCCGCTTATTCCTCCACCCTAGCTCCCAATACCGGCGTGGCTAAGGTGCCTGATTCCCGACTATCGGCGCTGGGAGGTATATTCCAGCCCAAAAAGACCGTTCCCGCAGAGGTGAGTTACATAGACATCGCCGGTTCCATCAAGGGCTTCGGCAAAGAAGGACCGGGAGGAGAGTTCTTGAGCTATCTAACTACTGCTGATGCTTTGCTTCAGGTAGTCCGGGCTTTTGAAGATGACAGGGTTCCCCATCCCGAAGGGAGCATAGAGCCGAAACGAGACATAGCTTCATTAGATTTAGAACTCGCTATTTCCGATTTAGCAATTATTGAGAGAAGGCTTGACAAACTGGAGACAAGTTTAAAAGGAGCTAAAGCAGCAGAGCGGGAGTCCTATTTAAAGGAGCAACTTCTGCTTCAAAAGGTGAAGACGGAGTTAGAGAAGGATATACCGGTAAGACTACAAGGCCTGGCTAAAGAAGACCTCAAAATATTGTCCAATTATCAATTTCTTACCGCCAAACCCATGCTGGTTGTCTTGAATATCGGAGAGGAACAAATATCACAGGCTCCACAATTGGAAAGAGAGATAGGTTCCCTTTACCCACAGTTTGCGGTGGTAGCTCTGTGCGGCAAGCTGGAGATGGAGCTAGCTCAGCTCAGCGACCCTGAGGCCCAGGAATTCCGTGAAGCTATGGGACTGAGCAAACCGGCGCTTGACCGGGTTATCGACCTTTCCTATAGTCTTCTGGGATTGGTTTCTTTCTTTACCACAGTTTCCTCTGAGCTAAAGGCCTGGACCATCCCCGGCGGAACTCCAGCACCAAAAGCGGCAGGGAAGGTCCACTCCGACATGGAAAAGGGATTTATCCGGGCTGAGGTTATCAGTTATAGCGATTTGGAAAGCTGCGGCAATCTGGCTGAGGCACGAAAAAGAGGTCTGCTGAGGACAGAAGGTAAAAATTACATCATCCAGGATGGAGATGTAGTTACCTTCTTATTTAATGTCTAGGCCCTTATTTTTGTAGTAGCCTGATTCATCAGGCTTCGTTTTTTGTCATTGCGAGCCCCGACTTGACGGTGCGTGGCAATCTCATAACCTCCCACGGAGATTGCTTCGGCTGACTTCGTCAACCTCGCAATGACAGAATATAGATGTCATTCTGAGCGTAGCGAAGAAACTTGTGCCGCTCGAGGTAAAATCCGCGAAGAAACTTATGGTGCTCGGGGCAGACTCCGTGAAGGTGAAAAATTTCGTAATGCAGGACACACTATGCAGAAATCTTTCACTGCCCAATGCTGATAAGTAGGGGCGGGTACAAGCCCCCCCTCTACGTCTGAGTGCTAGTTGTATTAGACAGGCTGCCAGCTCAGGAAGGGATAAGTTACAGTGTCAACGATATTCCAGATGTAGGAGGGGTTGCGCGTACTAGGATTGGCGACTGCGATTATGTTCCAGCCTGCTCCTGAGAAGGTGGCGATGTTCTTCATTTCCGCGGTGGTCTTGCCGGTTCCTCCATCTGGAGCAGCTTGTCCGCTGGTCTCGGTGTCCCAGAAAGAGTTGCTCACAGTGCCAAAACCCCTTCCCATCAGACCACCAACGTGCGTATTGCCAGTCACGTTGCCGGTGGAATAGCAGTTGTTTACAGTGCCAGCGTTGTCATTCCTTCCCACCAGACCACCGACATTATCATCACCAGTCACGCTGCCTGTGGCATAGGAGTTGCTCGTAGTGCCGCTATTCTTTCCGGTCAGACCCCCGACATTATCATCACCAGTCGCGCTGCTGGTCGAATAGGAGTCGGTCGTAGTGCCCCTGTCCCATCCGAACAGACCGCCAACATTGGTTTGGCCAGTCACGATGCCGCTGGAATAGGCGTCGGTGGCAGTGCCAAAGAAATTGTATCCCACCAGACCACCAACATTGGCGTTGCCAGTCACATTGCCCGTGTAATAGGTGTTGTTTATTATAGTGCCGTCGTTCCTTCCCACCAAGCCACCAGCATTATTATAACCAGTCACATTGCCGTTTACCACGCCGACATTCTCGATAAGCCCTGCTACATCAAGAATACCGAAAAGCCCCACCTGATTTTCGTCAGGGCGGTTGATAAACAGGTCACTTATCTCGTACCCCTGGCCGTTGAAATTACCCCAAATGGGTCAGTCAAATTTCCAATCGACTCCCAGCCTTTTCCCTCATTGCCTGTCTCACTCGCCAGCTCCGTATAGCCGATAGAGCCAAAATCGAGGTCGCTTGTCAGGATGAAGTAGCTGCTTAGGTAATTACGGAGAATATCAAGGCAGTACCAATCTGCAAGCTGGTAGGGATCCTCGGCTGTTCCATTCCCTCCGGCGAACGGGCCGAAGTTAGCGGTGATAGAATAGTTACCGCTCATGGTGATAGTGGTCTCGGCAGCATAAAGACAGGCAATGGTACCTACATCGCCAGTCCATTCGACAAAATGGTAGCCCACCTCAGCCTCAGCCACCAGGTCAACCACCGTGCCAGCATCATATGTAGAAGTCCCCTCGCCAGGGGTGATTACCTCACCATCATCTGTGCTGTCTATCGTCAGGTCGTACTGAGCTATGAAGTCAGCAGTGATAGTGTAGGCACCATTCGTGGTGATGGTGGTTTCAGCGGCTTCGACGTCAGCGATGGTACCTACGTCGCCAGTCCATTCGACAAAGCGGTAGCCCTCCTCAGGCGCAGCCACCAGGTCAACTACCGTGCCGCAGTCATAGGTAAAAGTGTCCTCGCCAGGAGCGGTTACCTCGCCACCATCTGTGCTGTCTGCTGTAAGGTCGTAGCTCAGCAGGGCAAAGTTGGCGGTCACATTCTTAGCTCCGTCCATGGTGATGGTGGTTGTGGCAGAGTCGGGGTCGGTGACGCCGTCGCCGGTCCAGTTGACGAACTCGTAACACTCATCCGCCACGGCCACCAGGTTAACCACCGTGCCAGCATCGTAGGTAAAAGTCCCCGCGCCAGGTGTGGTTACCGATCCTCCAGTTGTGCTGTCGATGATGAGATCGTACTGACCAGGAGTAGAAGACCCACCTCCACAGCTCAGCGGTTCACAGCCCACCATCCCTGCAACTAAGGCTACCGTAATCAACAAGATGCCAAGTCTTTTCATATTATCGGGCGTCCATGAACTAAGTATTGTCTTCATACTTCACCTCCATACAAAAGTGTTAACTCTATTCTCCCTTCTTATACTCTACGCACCGGAATTACTTCCACAGACTTCGTCAGCCTCGCAATGACAAAGGCGGATCCCAGTGAATCGGGCAACTACGTTGTTTCAGAACAACCTTCGGCTTGAAAACGCAAGGTTGCTCTACCTTAACAGGAGAAAGAGCCCACTCCACATCGATGTGCGTGCGCTTACGAGCATCCTAGGAACTATGACAACCCCTTGACGCACACATTTGACGACCAACCTTATACTATTCTGAAAGTGCTATTTCTGATGAGATTGTGTATTATAGTACTATTGTACCGCTATTAACCAGGGAATTGTCAATAGTCATTTCTGATTTTCCAGGACTTCCCACAATTTCATCACCATTCGGTAAAAAAGGCCATAAATTGGGTGATATGTGTTATAAAATATCCCTTTCTTGACAGTGGCGGCCAGTCTGGTATTATGCTTCTCACGGCAGGAAAATGTTTATTGAGAGTCCGCGATATACAGAGAGACTTGGTTCGGTCAGGTTGAATCATGTACAGAGCGTGATAGCTCTGGATTCAGGACTGAGAAACGAACTGCCTCCTCATGGCGCTATGGGGGTGGTAAAAATAGATGAGGAAACAATCAAGCACTATGAGGACAGGATGGCAATCGTTATCCCGGTCAAAGATGAGAAGCTCAAGCTTTTTGAAGGAGTGGTCAGCGGTGTGCCCCATGATTGCCTGGTAATAGTAGTTTCCAATAGCCAAAGGGAAAAAGTGGACAGATTTAGAATGGAGGGCGACGCTCTGGACCAGCTTTGTCGTTTTACCCTTCGCCAGGCCTTAATTGTTCACCAAAAAGACCCCGCTATTGCCAGAGCAGCAATGGATGCCGACTATAACGATTTCTTAGACGAAGATGGGCTAGTGCGTGATGGTAAGAGTGAAGCCATGATAATAGGATTACTTATGGCCAAGGCAGCAGGGAAAGAATATGTTGGCTTCGTTGATGCAGATAACTATTTCCCGGGTGCCGTGCTGGAGTATGTGAGGAATTATGCTGCCGGCTTCAGTTTGGCACAGTCTCGCTACAGCATGGTGAGGATATTATGGCAATATAAGCCGAAAATCTCGGGGATATTATACTTCAGGAAATGGGGAAGGATATCGGAGGTCAGTAATAAATACTTAAATAGCTTGATATCCACCAAAACGGGCTTCGAAACCGAGGTCGTCAGAACGGGCAATGCCGGTGAACATGCCATGAGTATGCAGCTAGCGGAAATCCTGCCCTTTGCTTCGGGATATGCTGGGGAACCTCAGGAATTAGTATCTATGTTTGAAAATTTTGGTGGCATCTTGCCCACAAAGGACATCAAGGTGATGGAGCAGGGAATAGACATATTTCAAATTGAGACCAGAAACCCCCACCTGCATGAAGAAAGAGGAAATGAGCACCTTAATGAGATGTTATTATCTTCACTGAGCACCATCTACCATTCACCCCTGTGTGATGAAGAACTAAAGCAGGCAGTTTTGGCTGAGCTAATCGGCCAGGGAATTCTCAAAAAAGGCGAGGAACCCCCTCCTGTTTACATCAATGCTCCGTTAAAGAAGGTGAAGGTCATTCAGCTTGTAGACGCTATACAAAGCGATTTCGATAAATACCACGTATTGCATTAAGTCCGAACCTTAGAACGAAATCGTACCGGGCTTGATAGTTTGACCTGGCCAAATCTTGATTCCATTAGATAGCTTATTCCCTTTCTCGACTCGCACATCATCTCCTAACATGCAGCCATCCAGAATTTCGCTTTCCTCACCGATGCAACAGCGGGAGGCAACCAGACAGTTTCTCAGCTTTGCCCCTCTGCCAATTTTACAGTCCTGCCACAATATCGCTCCTTGTATTACAGCGCCTTCCTCTACACGACACCTTGTCCCTAATATGGCAGGTCCCTTCATTATGGCATTCCTATCAATGAAGCAGGCTTCGCCGATTATTGCCGGCCCCTCAATTTGAGCTGAAGAGTGAACAAAGCTCTGACCTTCAAATTTAGTACCCTTATTGCCTATATAGCGTTGGAGCAAATCGTGCTGCAATTTCAAATACTTGTCTGGGCTGCCCATATCAATCCAGTAATCGTGGAACGGATAGCCATACATAGTCTGTCCTTCCTCCAAAAGCAGGGGGAAAACATCATGCTCAAACATAGAGAAGGTATTGGGAGTGATGTAACTCAAAATACCAGGTTCTAAGATATAGATACCAGCGTTAATCATATTCGTAGTTACCTTGTCCCAGCTTGGCTTTTCTACAAAACGTCTGACCCTGCCCTGGCTGTCCGTCTCCACCACTCCATAAATAGTAGGGTCATCTACAGGGGTCAAAGCCAGGCTGGCTGTAGCTTTGTTTTCGCGGTGTAGTCGCATCATCGCGCTCAGGTCGATATCAGTGAAAACATCCCCATTAAAAACGATAAAGGAATCGTCCAGGAACCTTTCAGCATTTTTCACTGCTCCTGCCGTTCCCAGGGGAAGATTTTCTATCGAGTAAACTATCCTGACACCGAGCTTGCTACCATCGCCGAAATAATTCTGGATCTGCTCAGAGGGCTTTCCTGTGGCGAGAATTATATCGATAATATTGTGCCTTTTGAGATAGTCAATAAAGTGTTCAAGGAAAGGACGGTTCAACACAGGAACCATTATCTTGGGGGTGTTACAAGTAAGGGGACGCAGCCTGGTGGCTTCCCCACCAACCAGAATAACAGCCTTAAATGGGGACACCTCTATTTTTTCCCTTCTTCGATCTTCCTCTCGACCTCAAAGATTTGATTATAGGAACAGCAATTCGTAAAGGTCGAGGCATATAAATCAATCATATCACAAATTCTCAGAAATAGAGTTGACCCCATTTTAGCCGTGTGGTATCTTCCCATTATCAAGCGGGGGAGGCCTGACAAATCAGGCAACTGAAAAAATCTGGAAGTGAAGGGCTTCCAAAATGCCCGAATTTGAACGGGAAGTCCAGATTAACCAGACTCCATAAAGGTTATAGTTGAGACAATTTGAGAAATTTACATAAGCCTATGGCTAAATGAGCAAAGGAGGAAGCGAACTATGGAACAACTAATTGCAAAGGCAGCTTGGGACTTAACTAACTCACTACATGCTATTGCCCTGACGGGGGCCGGGATTTCAACCGAGTCAGGGATTCCTGATTTTCGGGGACCCAAAGGAATCTGGACTTTAAATCCTGAAGCCGAAAGAAGAGCCTATCGAAGCTATGAGAAGTTTTTGGAAGACCCCAAAGGGTGGTGGGAAGAGCTGTTAGCCCAACCCCGTGCCAGCTTCTTAGGCAACCTTGAAGAAGCTTTGCCCAATTCTGGTCATAATGCCCTGGCTGAACTTGAGCAACTGGGCATCTTAAAGTGCGTAATCACCCAGAATATTGATGCGCTCCATGAAAAGGCTGGAACCAAGAAGCTCTTAGAATATCACGGCAGTGTTGCCAAGCTGAGGTGCATTTCTTGCGACTTAAGATTCAGGCGGGACGAATTTGATTTAGCCAACCTTATGCAGGAGAATCAGCTACCTCCCCGCTGTCCTGAATGCCGAGGAATAATAAAAAGCGATACCGTTTTCTTCGGCGAGCCAATTCCCAGTGATGTTGCTCGACAAAGCTTGGAAGAAGCCCGGAAATGCGATTTGATGCTCATCTGTGGAACTTCGGCTGTGGTTTATCCGTTTGCTAACCTACCGAGGATAGCCAAAGAGAAGGGAACGGTAACAATAATTGAGGTGAACGCTGACCCGACACCCCTAACTGAGGAAGGGATTTCTGATTACCTAATCCAGGGGAAAACTGACGAAATTCTGCCGAGGCTAGTTGAAGAAGTAAAAAGGACAAAAGAATAAACACTTGAAGCCCCTGAACCGGCAAAGAATAGCTATAGAGGAGCAATCTGTGGGAGTGAGCATTAAGCAGACCAAGCTAACCATAATCCAGGGAGACATTACCAAACAAGCTACCGATGCCATCGTTAACGCCGCTAATCCTAGTTTAATGGGTGGGGGAGGAGTGGATGGGGCAATACATCGGGCCGGGGGCCCAGCAATATTAGAGGAATGTAAAAAAATTGTTGTGCGGCAAGGGAGGTTGCCCACAGGCAAAGCTGTAATCACCACAGGGGGGAATCTCAAAGCACGGTATGTGATACATACTGTCGGTCCCATCTGGCATGGTGGCAGCAGAAGCGAATCTGAGCTTTTGAAGAGCGCCTATTACGAGTGCCTGCAATTAGCTACTGAGAATAAATTGGCCAGCATCTCTTTTCCTTCCATAAGCACCGGTGCCTATGGCTATCCCGTGGATGAAGCGGCGAGGATAGCATTAAGCACCGTGTTTTCATTTCTCAAGGAGCAGGCGACTCCTCTTAAGGATGTCGTGTTTGTTCTATTCAATTCCCAAACCTACCAAAGCTATTGCTCCGCTTTGCAGGGCTTCCTTAGGAACCCGGCCTGATAAACCAGGCAACTACAAAAATGCTGGCGGGGACAACAAATTAATGTAGTGGCGGAGTTTATCTCCGCTCCTCGGGTGAGGACAAGCCTTTCCCCTACGGTATTTTCAATTGTGAAAAAAGTGATTCCTTCGTGCCTCGAAGTTGGGGCTGCCCCCCTTTATCGTTGCGAGTCCCGATTTATCGGGACGAAGCAATCTCAGGGGGTGAGATCCTTCGCTATACTCAGGATGACATTTTAGACGGGATTGTCACGCCTTCGGCCCGCAATGACATAGGAAGGACGGATTGCAGCAACATGAGAAACTATCGCACCTTCCCTCTGGCGAGCGAGGCGAATATGCCGCCGAAGCAGAGAACGGCGAAAATTATGAAGGACGTTTTCATGCTTTCCTGGAAAAGCGGATAATACTCGGGTGTAATTTGAACTCTCCCGATGTACAGTGCAAACATCAGCATGGCGACTCCCATGCTGAAGGACATGCCAACCTGCCGCATCGTTGCCAGAGTTGCCGAGGCTACCCCGTAAACAGTATTTGGGGCAGAACTCATAACCGCGTTGGTATTGGGAGACGAGAAAAGAGCAAAGCCAAAACCAATCAGAATCAAATTGCCTATAATGAGCTTCAAGGGAGTTTCTTCATTTAGAAAAATGAAGATGATGAGTCCTACGGTGGTCAACGCCATTCCCGCTGAGGCAATTAGCCTTGGTTCAATCCTATCCGAAAGCCTGCCGGCAAGCGGTGAAAAAATAGCTTGCATGGCGGGCATGGAGACCAGAATCAAGCCAGCACCTTGAGGATTGAATCCCTTCACGTACTGCAAATAAAGGCTTATGAGGAAAGTCACGGCAAATGTGGCACTGTAATTGATTAACGCTGCCAGGTTGGAAAAGGTAAAGGCTTTGCTGTTTCTGAAGAGGCTTATATCCAGGACCGGGCTTCTTATCCTCATCTCCCACCTGGTGAATGCTGAAAGTCCTATGACGCCTCCCACAATCAACCATATTCCTGACATTGCAGGCAGGAGAGTAAAACCGTATACCAGCGCTACAAGTCCAAGGCAATAGATTACGGAGCCGACAAAATCAAATCTCTCGCCCTTTGCCCCAGTCCACTCACCTTTTAGCTTCCATAGAACGACGCCGATGACCGCCAATCCCAGGGGCACATTTATGAAAAAGATGCTCCTCCAACCAAGATGCTGCGTGAGAATCCCACCCAAAACCGGACCCAGGGAAAGGCCAATATATGTTGCCGCGACATTGATCCCCAGGACTTTCCCCCTTTCGTTGGCGGGAAATACCGTAGTGAGCAATGCTACTGCGGTCCCGGCGAGCATGGCGCCGCCGATTCCCTGGAAAACCCGGCAGGAAATAAGCATGGTGGCCGAGTTTGCCATTCCCGCAAAAAGAGACGAGAGCGTGAAGATAACTATGCCACAGGTGAAAATCTTCTTCCTGCCATATATGTCTGCTATTCTGCCGAAGGGAACAAGAAGGGTTGCCGAAGACAGGAGGTAGGCGGTAGCAATCCAGCCTAATGTGACTGCATCCAATGATAGTTCTCTCCCGAGTCTAGGAAGGGCAATATTCACAGCGGAGCCCATAAAGGGAAAAAGAAACGAGGCCATCGTGGTGACAAGAAGCACCAGTCGTTTGCTGGTACCATTGCCCGCAGGGTCATCCATAATCAGCCAGTTTAACTTATTTACCGAGAACTCTTCTAGCCCTGGTCGGCACTATTTAAGCAATTGTTTTTGCTTCACAGCCATATTGCATTACATGGTGACGAAGTCGAGAAATACTAGATAACAGTTGCCTTAGCCGAAATATCGCTGTAAACTTCTGATTCT
>Ga0209121_10005628_pt1 | contig 11274 bp, 7 predicted proteins | sample Cruoilmetagenom3_FD_187292 | JGI IMG/M metagenome (GOLD analysis project Ga0209121, IMG submission 187292) | Oil polluted marine microbial communities from Coal Oil Point, Santa Barbara, California, USA - Sample 3 (SPAdes) (version 2) | ecosystem: Environmental > Aquatic > Marine > Oil seeps ...
GGTAATGGCTAACTCTACACCATCATACCCAGCTTCTGATACCTTTGCAAGATTAACCTCAAGACCCTCGTCGGGTGAGAAGGGGGAGAAAGGCGTTAGGTCCTGAACAGGCACAATAATACTACTTTTCATCTTAAAATCCAATCCTGGGTAAACCATAGACTGGTTTCCAACCCTCACTCTCAGGCTCCTTCAAGTAAGGCTCCATCTCCCTGGCAGAACGCAGAGTTACTTCCTCTACTGGTGGAACCCTGCCCGGTGGAAAAATCTCCAGGATTTGATTAACAACTAATGTCAAATACTCGAGGATAGCGGCGACGGGACGTTTGGCCTTTCTGGTGCAAGCCAGACTTGGTTTTCCGACTGTTCCTTCTGGCTGAGCAGATAATTCAATAGGAGCATGACCCTCGCCCTCAGACCAACGGTGAGGTCGGCGAAGTGGATCCACCGATTTATCAAAATGACCATCGGGAAGATATCCTTTCCCCTTTGTATCCTGAGCTAAACTCATATCAACCATCCCTGCAGGGAACATCAGAAGAGCTAATGAGGTCTCTGACTCATCTGCATGAACAAAATCTGTTTCCATACTGTCCGTTTTTCCCGTTAAACCAAAGAACTCTCTTACCCCTCGATGCCAATCCAGTACTTGAAAAATCCCGGGAAGCTGATATCTATACATAAATTCATGCAAGGCTGATTCCAGAACCCAGAGTTGACCGTGGTTATTAATAAAGATTTGCTTGCGGAAGCCATCATTCCATAACCCAAGCATCACATAAACAAGAGTTTCCCGCACTACATCCTGTGGCATATTCACCGTGCCCGGCATCCCAATATGGTGATAGGGGTGTGCTCCATAGTTGAGAGGAGACCAGGCAAGGCTAACTGGCTTACCTTGCTTAGCTGTATACCTACGCACTGCCTCGGCAATCTGAGTTACCACAAACGTATCCATACCAGAGTTCATATGTCGACCATGTTTTTCCGTGGATCCCAGAGGAATAATTACAATATCGTTTTTTCTTCTATTTTTAATAACTCTCTGACGAACTGTAGTCTGAATATAACTTCCTGGTTTTCCTAATTCAGAAGGAGAAGGAACTTCATATTCTTTTAATATAGTATTAATTTCTTCCTCCGAGGCATCCCAAATTTTCTTTTTTAGCTTGCCTACTTCATTATCTTCAAATATTATGGCAGGATTTTCTGTGGTCAGCCATAATCCACTCCTCTTTTTTTGATTAGACATTTATCTCTCCTCATGGTATTAGAACTACCTTAATTGCCCTTTGTTTTCTCATTGCCTCTATTCCCTTATGAATATCCTTCAGGGGAAATCTATGAGTAATAAGTTTCTCCAGATTTAATATTTTGCTTTCAATGATCTTAACGGTAAGAGGGAAGGTAAAATTAGCAATATAGTTTCCAAAAATTGTGAGCTCATTACGTGTAATATCATTTTGAGTAATTTCAGCTTTAGCTTTATAATTTTGTCCAAAAAGAAGAATGTGCCCACCTCTACGCACAATCTTCATTGCCTCCTTAAATAATGTCCCCACTGCATCCACCACTATATCTGCACCGATCACTGTTTCTTTCTTAACCACCTTTTCCAAATTTTCTTTTAGAGGATTTACAACCGTTGTTGCCCCACTTTGTTTAGCATATTTACTTCGGTACTCCGAAACTTCAGAAACTATAATTTTTCCTGCCCCCGATGCCTTAAACATCTGAGTAAATAAAAGTCCTATTGGCCCTGCTCCTAAAACTACAACAGATTCCCCAGGTTGAACTTTAAGTTTTTGTGTGGCATTAATCACGCAAGATAAAGGTTCAGCAAATACAGCTAATTCAGGGGGAACATCGGGAGAAATTTTATGCAGTGCCTTAGCCGGAGCAACATTATATTCGGTAAACCCTCCATTGATAAATATCCCTAAAGTGGTCATTCTCTCACACATATTGGATAAACCAATTTTACAGTAAATGCAACTGCCGCAGGTAATGTTAGGATCAATGACTACTCTGTCACCTTTTTTAAAATCTTTTACTCCATCTCCAATCTCTAATATCTTTCCCGTATATTCATGGCCCAATATCACTCCTTTATTCGCCGGATGTCCGGGAGGGACTTCTAAAATATGGATATCTGTGCCACAAATACTGGCGGCTTCTACTTGAAGAAGCACATCATCTAAGTTTTTAATTTGAGGGATAGGGACTTCTTTTAAGTTAAGTTTCCCTTCTCCTTCAAATACCGCGGCTAACATTCTCTTTATTACTTTACCTCTTATCTTGATTCTAAAACAGCGGTGATCTTACACTCTTCACGGTTAGTCTGAAGCATTATTATATTTTCAGGAACTTCTCTTAAGGATATTTTTTTGGTGATTAAAGGTAACATATCCATCCCTGAGGCCATAGAGCTAATTACTTGAGGAAAAATCCCATGTCCTGAATGCCCTTGAGAACCCACAATGGATGCTCTCCTTACTTGAAATACCTCCCCAGTAATAGGAATTTTCTTGGATGACCTCGCTACAATCACCACCACACTGTTAATTTGCTTTCCCTTCCAGATAGCTTCTTCAATGTCAGGAAAGACTTTATCAGGAAGACCAGTAGCTTCAAGGTATAATTTTGCTCCCATCCCTTCGGTTATCTCCAGAACTTTTTCAGTAAAACTCTCCTTTAAGGGATTAATTATATAATCAGCTCCTATCCTTTTTCCCATATTTGCTCTTGCCTTTGAAGGCTCTGATAAGATTACCTTCGATGCCCCGGCTTTTTTTAAAATAGCTACCGCTGCCAGACCAATTGGCCCGCCTCCTAATATAACCACATTATCTCCGGGACGAATACCTCCACCCCTTTCTATAACTGCATTATAAGCTACTGAGGTTGGCTCAACTAAACTACCTGCTAAGAATATGTCCTCATCGCCGTAATTTCTCCTTAATTCCTCCAGGCTCCATATATATCGGGCATCCACCTTAACATATTCAGCAAAGGCACCGTCACAGGTAAAGCCTAACTCTTGCAACCTTTCGCAGTGATTAGGATAACCATCGGCACAGGGACGACAGGACCCGCACCAGAGCATCTCCTCGGAAGTAACTGCCTCACCTTCATTGTATCTTTTTCCTGTGCGTTTGTTAATAGCCTGTTTTCCTGCATTAGCCACTATTCCAGAAAACTCATGTCCTAAAGTGCAAGGAAAAGCAGTAAGTCCTGGATACCAGATATATCCTTCCTTATCAGTCTGAGCCATATGGACATCGCTTCCACATATTCCGCAAGCTTTTACTTTAATTAAAACCTCTGTAGGACCAATTTCAGGAATATCTTTTTCTTTAATCTTAAGTTCTGGATCCCTCCAAACATAACTTCCCAAATAAGTAAGCTTTCCCTCTATATCCTTTGGACCCAACTTAAAATCTTTCTTTGGATCCCATTTTGCTGATAAAACTATGGTTTTCATTTCATTATCTCCTCTAAATATTCTCTCATCATTCTGATACAATGCTTTACAACCAACTTTAGCAATTAACCAGAAATAATTATTCGTGATAATTAGTGGCTGAATAATAATCTTCCATATTAAAAATGAGTTCAACTGTTTTTATCTGGTATCCGTCAACTTCAACAAAGAAACTATTCTCAGAATTTAAATTTAAGTTCTCTTCCACTTCTTCGTTAAGATTAACTAACCTTACTCCCTTAATCTTTTTATATAAGGTAATTTTTCCTTTTGCTGCCTCAGAATTAATATTGTAGAATCTCACAATTAAAGAGTTCCTTTCTTCCGCTTTTTTAATAGCACTAATGATTAAATTAGCTGGTTCTATTTTAATAAAACTCATCTTCAGGGGAAGTTCTCCTTTATGTTGATCGGTTACTGTTGCCTTTAAGGATACATTGTGGCGATGAGCTTCCTCATAAACCTTAGCCTTGTTCCAGTTATCAGTATGAAAAAGAAGAGCATACTCAAATATCTGTCTTCCCTGACACTGAGCCTCAGGAGTGGGAACACCTGGGCCAGCATCGCCCTTGCGGGTAAGTAGATCCCCTCGAGAAAGCCAGCCAACAGACCTTAACAAAGTCAATGCTAAAGTAACACCCTTTTCATTCTTTATAGCTTCATATTCAGGTAATCCCTTGTTAATTAAAGTTAATCCCCTTTCTTCATCACTGATATCCACCCAACTTTGATGAGGATGGGTAAGAGAAGGTTCTTGAACCCAATCTTTTACTTTGGGTGGAACAATGGCTCTTTTAACTACATCAAACTGTCCTTCAGCATAGGAATAATCAGTTTTAATATCAGTAGGGAACAAAACTCTTAAACGGTGATCTTTAACCTGATTGTTAAAAGTAGTCTTTAAATCAATTCTCCTTATTTTAGAATAAAAAGTAAGATAAGTGGTAACTATCAATTTAGACAGCTTATTACTTCTTTTTTTTCTATCTTCAGTTAAAGAAATTGGTAATTTTAGTTCTACTTCTATTTTAAAAGTAGCTTTTACCGAACCTTTTTCTAACAAAGATATCTTTGCCTCTTTACCAGGATTGGTGATACCCTTATCTTGAGTAAGGGGGGAATAGTCATACTCATCACCACCATCTCCTTCATCTTTAAAGAGATTTAATCCCTCATAAACTTTTCCCGTCTCTTTGTGAGTAACTTTAAGGGTACCATCAGGATTAATTTGCACTTTATAATACTCATTTTCAATAGTATTTTCCCCTACCTTAAGAAAGTCATTGTCTTTCTTCGCTGATTCTTCTCCTGGAGAAAGAGTCCAAGTTTTATAACCAAAAGAAGGAACATCTTCAGCTATGAATTTGATTTTAGCTCGGGGAGCTGGATACACCTTTATCCTGAGTGTTTTTATTTTCTCATCTTCAAGTATTTTTATGCTCTTTCTGATCTCGGATAAAACTTTCTTTTTTAAAGCCCCTCGCTTAACGCTAACTACTTCAACCATTAACAGCGAAGGGTTTTGCTCATCCTTTTTCACTTTTATCTTTCCTATCCGCCATTTCACTATGCTCTCTTCTATATAAGAGGACATAAATTTGAGCATAAATTTAGCTTGTCTTTTGGATATCTCAATCTCATAAATCTGGGGAGAAGACTTCTCGAGATTTAAAATTTGATGGGGAATAATCTGGCCAGAGATATCTTTAAGGACAAATTTTTCTCCCTCAATTTTGGGAATCTCAATTTCTACTTCTACTACCTTTGTATGAGAAGTAGATAGAGGGTTAAAAACAACTATTATTCCGGCGTCCTCATCCAGGGTAGAAGTATCTATCTTCCCCGTAATGAAGACAAGATCCTCATCTAATAAATTACGAGCAATTTGTTCTGACCAGATGAATCTTCTCATCATATCTTCGTATACCTCGTCAATACCGCAGCCATAGATGCTATCATGGGCATGGTTTTGCAAAAGATACTTCCAGGCTTGCCATAAGAAGCTATGGGGGTAGAATTTACCCATAGTCCAGGCAAAGGCTGAAAAAGGTTCAGCCCATTTCTCTAAGAAGGTTTGAACTCTTTCATTAGCTTGCTTAATGTAAATTCTCGTAGAATAAACCCCGCTAAGAAGATTAGCATATTTTGCTGATTTCAGTTCCCCCTTAAAAGATTTCAATTTGGGTCTACTTTTTTTAACAAAAGTTATATAATCTCTAAAGGTCCCGTGGGTTATCTCAGTATCTTTTAAATGGGCATTAGCATATTCAATAATTTGCGGTAAGTGAGACTGAGGTTCCAGGTGGTCGGAACCATTGTTGAGCAAAATATTCTCAGTGGAGGCATAAGGAACCAAAGCCTTTTTTTCTATAGAGATTCTCTTTAAAGCTTCTTTGGAGTTGCTCGGTAAAAGAGCTCCGTTACCGTAACCCCTTCTTTGATGAACTGCCAGAATCTGAGTCCCATCCGGAGCTTCCCACTTAAATTCAGTCCCCAGGGCTTCTCCTTCGTCTCCTAATCCTCGGCTAAAGATAAAAGAATCAATTCTAAATCCTCTAAGAATTTGAGGCATCTGAGAGATATGGCCAAAAGAATCAGGTAAGTAACCTATCTTCATTACCTTATTACCAAATTCCTGGCCAATTTTATGACCCATGATGAGATTTCTAATGAGAGCCTCTCCACTCACCAAAAATTCATCCGGCTGGACATACCAGGGTCCTATTATTATTCTACCTTTTTTAATTAGTTCTTTAAGCTCTTTTCTTTTCTCCGGACGAATTTCCAGATAATCCTTTAGAATTATAGTCTGTCCATCCAGAGTAAAATATTTATATTTAGGCTCTTCTTTAAGTACCGAAAGTAGCTTATCCATCATTTTAACTAATTTCATTCTAAACTGCTCAAAAGTAAGATACCACTCTCGATCCCAATGAGTTTCTGAAACGACGATCATTCGGTATTTTTTAGCCATGTTTTACTTAAATCCCCTTAGTTTTATCCCGGTCATAAGATATTCCCTGAAGATAATGAACATTATAAAGACGGGGATAGACTGTATGATTGAGATGGCCATTAAACCACTAAAAGAAATTCCCGCACGAATTAATTTTTCTGTTTCAGGATCCATTTCTGTAGGGGGTTGAGCAAAAAGCTGTTGCTGAAAATGATATAATATAAGAGATAATGGCCATACTTTTCGCTCTTTAAGTACTATCAATGGCCATATAAAATTATTCCAACTGCTATTGAAGGTAAAATAAGCTACTACAGCTAAGATTGGTTTTGATAAAGGAAGAACTATACGTCTTAAAATACCCAATTCTGAGGCTCCATCTAAGCGAGCGGCATTGATGAGCTCATCAGGAATAGTGTCAAAAAAGCCCTTAAATAAAATAAAGCTAAAAGCAGAATACATACTCGGTAAAATCACTGCCCAGTAACTATTTAAGAAATTATAGGTGGGAAAGGGTTTGTGGCTAATGGGAAGACGAGGAATTTTAGTAGGGAAAGGAAAATGACGCAAAATTAAATAATTGGGAATAAAAGATATTTGCATAGGTATCATCATTGTTCCGATGAAAAATAAGAATAAGATTCTATTCCATTTAGCAGTAATTAGTTTAGAGATACTGTAAGCGGCTATGGCTACCATAGGAATTTGGATGAGCATAGTTACGCCAGTAATAATAAAACTATTTTTGAAATAAATATAGACTGGATAAACGAGAGAAATTTTACCCGCTGCTGCTTCGCCCTTTAATGAGGATGCGAAAACACTGAAAAATAAACCGTAAGCTTTGAGGCTGGGAGAACGGGGCCACAAAGTGGGTGGAAATTCAAATACTTCTCTGGTAGATTTAAGAGAAGTGGTAAACATCCACCACACAGGAAAAAGATGTAGAAATACCCCTATCCATAGGAATAGGGCTACAATCACTATTAACGATTTCGTTTTAAAATGAGTTCTGCCCACTTTAGCAATTAAAGGCATCTATTTCCCTTCATACATCGATATTTTCTTTAAAATATTTTCTTTGGATAACAACTAATACCATAATAACTAAAAAAAGCATAATGGATAGAGCTGTTCCTTTCCCATAATGAAAACTGCCAAAAGCAAGATCATACATATATATTACTACCGAACGGGTAGCATATACCGGACCCCCACCAGTCATTATATATGGAAAATCAAATACCTGAAACCATATAATAATAGATAAAATGAGCCACATAGCTATTATCGGCCTCAGTCTCGGTAAAGTAATGCTCCATATCTTCCTCCAGAACCCTGCTCCTTCCAGTTCTGCTGCCTCGTATAACTCATCGGGAATACCCTGCAAAGAAGCAATATAAATTAGACCGGGACCATACATAATCAAACCGGGTAAAACCATACATAACATCGCTATTCGGGGATCATCCAACCATCTTAAGGTGGGAAGACTTAAACTTTTTAAAATTCCGTTAAAAAGGCCGTATTGAACATCATAAAACCACTTCCAGATAATTATACCGGCCATGGAAGCTACCGGAATAAACCATAAGATCATCATCGCTCTAATAACACCCTTTCTCATTTCCATAAGAAATATGGCCACTAAAATGGGAACTAAAAAAGTAAGGGCGAGAGATAAACCCGTATAATAAAGGGTATTTCTAAATGTAATAATAGTCATAGGATTATTTTGAAGAAAATATAAAAAATTATCAAAGCCTACATAAACATTCTTAAAGAGATAAAATTTTTGAAAAGCTACTATAAAAGCTACTCCTATAGGGAACCAACCGAAGATAAATTGAGTGATAAAAGCAGGAGTAATGAGAAGGGCTCCTATTCTTCCTCTATATTTGCCCCCTTTTGTTTCTTTTTTAGGCATATTATCACCTTATAAATACAACAAAAGTGGGAGGGCCAAAAGCCCTCCCACTTTATCTTCTTACCAGACCTTATAATACTTTTCTACTAACAGTTTATATTCTTTCTCATAGAATTCGGGATACCATTTCTTGTAGAATTCTCCCAGAGCATCAAAATAATTCTTTAACTTTTCCTTATCACCCTTAATTTTGTAACTTAGCTCAGTTGCGGCGATTTTAGCCAATTTTTCCGCTTCTGCTTGAATATCAACATCTGGCTTACTCATTATTGTATCGTATAGAGCTTCTTTAACACCCGTAAGAAACGTATCTTTATCTAAATCTATTAAGCCATAATCTACTAAGGAGACTACATCGTTCGAACGAGGTGGGGATTCCATTGAATACTCATACATCTCCAGGTAATCTTTGGGTAAAAATTCGCTTACTTTGGGAATAGTTTTAGGTCTTTCTTCTCCCAACCAGGGATCAAAATAACTGAGCAAAAGTACTTCTGCTAAACCTACGGGCATCTTTCCGGTTACCCGATATCTATCAACCATCTCCATTATATAAAGTTGAGCTCCTCTTCCCGCCAAAGTCCAGTCGTACCAGTCAAAAGCTGCTTTTAACTCTTCTTTACTTAAAGTGGGATCAAATCCACAAACTTCGGGAACAAGAGCATCTTGCCTCAAACCATATTCTCCTCTCGGGTTACAAATAGCTCCGATAAATTCTGTATTGGGTTTGTCAGGAGCGAAGTCATAAACACCCACATTTTTGCCTATCAGTCCGGTAAGATTAGAGTAAGTCATCCCGGTCCGTCCTGCTCGAAGTTCAGCGGCAGCATCCCACCAGCCAGTATATTTAGCTCCGGCAAGAATAGACTTATCTTTCCACCTCATATCTTGAAGAAATTTGAAGTATTTTAAGGCTGGTTCAGTAAGAGCAAATTTCCAGGTATTTTTTCCACCCTTATCAGGCACTCGGCAGGCTAACTCTTCAGAAAGATTACCAAAGGTCAAATAATTTCCTCTGCACAATGGTCCGGCTGCATAGGTGAAAGCAATACCCCAATGCTTTTTTTTAGGATCAGTAAGCTTTCTGGCAAATTTTCTAAAGTCCTCCAGAGTCCAGTTCCAGGGTGGACCTGGCTCACCTTCTTTATTAAAGATTCCTGCTTCCTTAAACCAATCTCTGTTAAATTCCATTGCCTCAGCCTGTCCTAAACCACTATCTGCTCGAGGAACACCATAATGACGTCCATTTAAGCTGCCTACCGTCCAAAGACCTGGGTTCGCTTGCTTAATCAGAGGAGCTTGATCCCAGTCTTTCACTAAATCAGTAATATCGGCAAACATTTCCTTATTAATACCCATAGCTGTTTTTGCTTTCCAACCCAATCCTGCCTTTGCAACCACTGCCGAGGAAGTATAAATAAAGGGAGCAGTTCCTCCAGCTAACCCGGTTAGCACAACTTCCCTGGCTCCACCCCATATACCTCCTTCTATATATTTAATTTTAACTTTTGGGTGTAAGGTTTCAAATAGAGCTTTACTGTACCAGCGAATGGGCACCCAGGTTTCACCACTATCTATCGTCTCTCGGAAATTTAATTCAGAACCTTTTATTGGAAATACCTCTTCTCCTAATTCTATAGGAACAAAGTCGCTTCTAGGGTCTCTAAGTTCTATGGTTTTGTATTCAACTCTTTTCTTGGCGGTGAGTCTACTCCACTCATCGGGAGTTAACTTTTTGGCAGCGAGGACGAAGCTCCCAAGCATCATTAACACTAACGATGCTCCCACTATACCTACTGAGTACTTAACTTGCCTTTTACTTAACATCTTTTCCTCCTTTTAACATATAAAATTCATTTTTACCCGAAAGCTCCTAAAAAAGAGAAACTGATTTTTGATACTTCTCTTTTTGGGAAAAGCTTTCCTTTTGCCATGAGCTAATAGCCTATTTACCTTTTCACCCCCCTCCCGGCTTTATTTTAGCCTTTTTTTCTCAAGACTTATTTGGTATATTCTGTTACCCTAAACCAGGAAAATAAACTATTCAAACTTATAATTTAGTATCAGAAAACGTTTTCTGATATCATTATCATAATACACCATTTTTAAATTTTGTCAACCCCATATTTTTGTTTTGATTTTTTCTCTGATTCACCAAAAATATGGCTTAACCCAAAGTTGGTGATAGTCCTTGTAAAACAAAAACTTGAGCTATAATAAATGCACTTATCTTAACAGTAACCTCCAGTAAATGTTTCTCTTTACTCAAGCCTTCTTTTTTGGCAATTTCCAGGACTACTTTTTCTCCAAACTTAGCAGAGACAGACATACCTAATCTTACAGGTTGAAAATCTACTTCTCCAATTTTTAATCGGACTTTATTCAAAGGAATACTTTCTCCGTTAAGGGAAAAAGTAATTTCATTGATAATGGTTGATCCAGATTCTCCCTCATAAGTAAACTCTACTAAGAAATGATCCCCTTCCCCATCCTTATCTATATTGGTAAATTTTGCATTGATAGTTGTCTTTACTACTTCCGCTAAATATTTTTCACCTTTTTCTTCCGCTGTCTCTCTTAACTTATTCATCCATAATTTTATCCGCTTGGGTATCCACTGGCATAGTTCTTCCCAGGACACAAGGATATCCTCTTTTATTCTAAACTCCTTAGTAAATTCAAAACTGGGGATAAAGGCAAATTGTTTCAAATAAGAAAGAACTAACCTATCATCTTCTGGAATTTTTTTAATTATATCCTTGAACATTTTTACTACGAGAAGTCCCATAGTTCCTGCTCTTTCTCTGATGCAGGGAATTATAAACTCTTGACGGGGTTCGAATCTTTGGGGATTTGAGGCAAAGGCGTGTTTGCCAGGCTGAGAGTATAAAATGGGATGAGTAAAGT
>Ga0209121_10005629_pt1 | contig 11271 bp, 10 predicted proteins | sample Cruoilmetagenom3_FD_187292 | JGI IMG/M metagenome (GOLD analysis project Ga0209121, IMG submission 187292) | Oil polluted marine microbial communities from Coal Oil Point, Santa Barbara, California, USA - Sample 3 (SPAdes) (version 2) | ecosystem: Environmental > Aquatic > Marine > Oil seeps ...
TGTAGGCCCGCATGGTCTCGAACAACCCGTATCCGTAAAGGAAGCCATGGTCGAAAGGAGATAGCCTAGCCTTGGAGCGGGGGATAAGTTGGCCGTTGAGATAAATAATTTCTGCCATCATTTCACACTCGCCCTATCCCTTCAAGGGATAGGGAATTATGAGGGATTTTGTAGTTAACTACAAACAACTTCTCAACTCCAAATTGGGCGGGTAAAACGAAGGAACCTGGTCAAAATATCGTGTCCTACTTCAGTGAGGATGGATTCGGGATGAAATTGAACCCCCTCCACTACATAGTCTCGGTGTCTCACTCCCATTACTATCCCTTCAGGAGTTTTGGCAGTGACTTCGAGACAGGATGGAACCCCCTCAGCTTCGATAATTAAGGAATGGTAGCGTGTTGCTGGAAAGGGATTGGGTAGGCCCTGATAGATAGTCTTGCCGTCATGGTGGATAATGGAGGTCTTGCCGTGGACTGGCAAGGCGTGACCAATTTTGCCCCCATAGACGTAGCCAATACATTGATGCCCCAAACACACCCCCAGTATGGGAATTTTACCACCGAAATACCGCACTGCCTCGTTAGAGATGCCTGCTTCTAAGGGTGTACAGGGTCCTGGCGAGATAATGATATGGCTGGGGGCTAGCTCTTCGATTTGAGGTATAGTTATCTGGTCGTTGCGATAGACCACTGGTTGCTGGCCCAGTTCCCCCAGGTATTGGGCAAGGTTATAAACAAAGGAATCGTAGTTGTCTATTATCAGTACCATTCTTAAGCTTGTTGCCAGGATGGAATACTCCTGCTCCTTCCACTTTGTTAAGTTCTTAGCACTAAATTATGTCTCCATTTGGCTGTCATTGACAAATTTATCTCTGGCGTTTATCCTATTCATTGCTGTTTTCTTAGAAGCACTTCTTTGCTGGCACAGGTAGGCATCTTTCGTGCAGATGTTGTTTGCTGTATCATAGCTGAAAAGGGACGTCTTGGCTAGGGCTTCAAAGACTATGTGGTTTTTTATGCGTTATCTGGATTTTAGAAAGGAGAAGTAGAATCAGAAATCAGGATAGAATCTGCCGAAGAAGCAACAGGGATTACTCATTCTATTGAGGGAGAAAATCATGGAAAAGGTCATCATTTTCGATACTACCTTACGAGATGGTGAGCAAGCTGCAGGGACGAGCTTGAACTTTCAGGAGAAGCTGGAAATAGCCAGGCAACTGGATAGACTTGGCGTTGATGTCATTGAAGCGGGCTTTCCTGCTAGCTCGGTTGGAGACTTTGAGGCTGTCCGTTTTATCGCCCGGGAGCTTAATCGTCCCACAATTTGCGCTCTGACCTTTGCCAATATTGAAGCCATAGACAGGGCCTGGGAGGCAATCAAAGAAGCCGAACATCCCCGGATTCATATTTTTCTTTCAGCCTCAGACATTCACCTTGCTCACCAGCTCAGGAAGAGTCGGGGTGAGATTCTAAAAATGTCTCAGGAAATGGTGGCTCGAGCTAAGAGTTATTTAGACGACGTTGAATTCTCGCCGATGGATGCCAGTCGTGCTGATCCTGCTTATATCTACCAGATTCTGGAGGCAGTGATTAGTGCTGGAGCAACCACGGTTAACATCCCCGATACTGTGGGCTATGCTACCCCCCAGGAATTTGGCGGCTTAATCCAGGGCATACTGAACAATGTGTCTAACATCGACAGGGCTGTGGTCAGCGTGCATTGTCATGATGACCTGGGCTTGGCTGTGGGTAATAGTCTCGAGGCAATAATGGTAGGTGCACGGCAGGTTGAATGTACAGTTAACGGCATCGGTGAAAGAGCTGGCAACGCTTCTCTAGAGGAAATTGTCATGGCCCTAAAAACTCGCCAGGATTTCTTCAATCTCACCACCGATATTGATACGACTCAAATTTACCGGACAAGTCGTCTGGTTAGCGAGCTTACTGGTTTTTCCATTCAGCCTAACAAAGCTATCATTGGAGCGAACGCCTTCCGCCACCAGTCAGGTATCCATCAAGATGGCGTGCTCAAAAAGGCTATCACTTACGAAATCATGGACCCCAAATCAGTGGGCATCCCCTCGAGTGCCTTAGTGCTAGGTAAAGTGAGTGGCAGGCATGCTTTCAAGGAAAGGTTATCTGAGCTTGGCTTTACTTTAAGCGAAGAAGCTTTAAACCGCGCCTTTCAAGGATTCAAGGAATTGGCGGATAAGAAAAAGGAAATCACAGACCGGGATATCGAGTCCCTGATAGCCGAAAAACTACGCACTGTTACCGAGGTGTACCACCTTGACCATATTGAAGTTTCCTGTGGTGACCATAGTATTCCTACGGCAACAGTTAGGCTCATCGGTCCAGGCGGACAGAGTTTGGCCGACGCTGCTTTAGGCACGGGTCCTGTGGATGCCGTATATAAAGCTATCAACCGCATAGTTGGGATACCTAATGAACTCACGGAGTTCACTGTTAAATCAATTACCGAGGGGATTGATGCCATCGGAGAAGTTTTAATACGGATAGAGAGCGAGGGTGTAACTTATACCGGGCGTGGTGCTGCCACTGATATCATTGTTGCCAGTGCCAAGGCGTATATGAATGCCCTGAATCGTTTGCTAGCGGCAAAGAGAGTGGATGGTAATGGCGAAGGCAAATGCTTCTGAGTTTAGAAATCAGGCTCTCTGAGAGCTTCTGAATGCGGAGGTGATGAATTTGAGTCCCTGGCTAGAAATAATACTGAGGTTTTTATTGGCTGCTGCCTTGGGGGCAGGCATTGGTTATCAGCGGGAGCGGGCAGGCAAGGCGGCGGGAGTGCGTACGCATATATTAGTTAGCTCTGGAGCAGCTCTCTTCACCCTGGTATCCATATATGGGTTCGGTGGTGCAGGGGTTGATATTTCGCGAGTTGCTGCTGGAGTAGTAGTTGGGGTTGGTTTCATCGGTGCTGGTGTTATTCTCCGCGGCCAGTATGGAGAAGAGGTGGCAGGACTAACCACCGCCACTACCATCTGGGTAACTGCTGCTATAGGTCTAGCTGTGGGGGTAGGAATGTATTTGGTCTCCCTTATAGCCACTGCGATTATCGTAGGTGTTTTGTTCCTTCCCAGAAACATGGGTTAAGAAAGTCATTGCGAACAAAGTGTATTAATCTCAGTGAGAACCACGGCTTGAAGATTTGAATGACGCTCCTGACAAAGAGGTATTTGGCATGCTCAAGATTTTGCACACTGCTGATATTCATCTCGGGGCGAAGTTCTCGGGTCTAGGAAATAAAGGTGTCTCTCAGCGAGAGCAGTTGAGAACCGCATTCCAGAACGTCATAGCCACTGCAATAGATGAAAGGGTGAACATCGTTCTAATTGCTGGAGACCTATTCGATGCTAACCAGCAGCCACAAAAGAATATAGATTTGGTAATAGAGCAATTTAATTTGCTTGGGTCAAATAATATTCCAGTCTGCCTTATCCCCGGCACGCACGATTCTCTTGATTCCTCGTCAATTTACAGGAAAGTTGACTTTGAAGGAAAATGCTCCAATCTAAGCATTTTTGGTGACGAAAATATATCTTACAAGGAGTATCCCAACCTGGATTTAACGGTATATGGGAAGCCGAATCTAAGTAATAGGTCATACATAAGCCCACTGAAAGGACTCAAGCCTTCGACTTCAAGCAAGTTTCATATCGCTATGGCTCACGGGTCCTTCTATATCCCAGAAAAAATAGCGGAAGATGACCATGTCTTCAGGCTTGAGGAAGTCAAAACCAGTGGCATGGATTATCTAGCGCTGGGGCATTGGCACCGAGTCTATAGTTGCTCAGACAAGCCTCCAGCCTGGTATTCTGGCCCGCCGGAGTGGATACCTGACCAAAGAGAAAGAGGTGCTGTGCTTTTAGTTAGCATTTTGGACTCGAGTGAGGTTAAGGTTGAACCCAAAATGCTTGGACTTCGTGACTATAATGAAGTAGAAATAGACATGGGTGAAATACAAGACTTGGCGAAGCTAAAAGCGAGAATCTCCGAGGGGGCAAATCAGAATTTGGTAAGAAAAGTCACTCTTAAGGGGCTTCGCGATGCCGAATTCATAGTAAATCCTGAAGAATTGGCTGAATTGAGGGAGAAATTTTTTCATCTTAGTGTTGTGGATAAATCTCATCCGAAGTCAGGAGAGGTCATGGAGGATGAAGAGCAGTTGATCCGGAATAGATTTATTAAGCTAATGAAGGGGCAAATCGATAGTGAGGAGGGGGAGGAGAGAGACATTGCTGAAAATGCCCTTCAGTATGGCGTAGCTCTTCTGGATGGGAAGGAAGTCTTATAATGTGGTTGAAAAGGATTGAGCTGAAAAACTTCAAGAGACTTGTTGATTTTCAAGCTCAGTTTAGCCCTGGGGTAAATGTGGTCAAAGGTCCGCTAAATGAAATGGGAAAGTCCACTTTACTTGATGGTATTGTTGTTGCCCTTTTTCATAATCCCAAAAGCACTGCCAAGGAGCTTAAAGATTATGTTTCCTGGGGCTCAACCAAGCAGTGTCAAACCAGCCTTGAGTTTGAGGATAAAGGGAACAGGTATTTGTTGGAGAAGGATTTTGACAAAGGAACCGTCAGGCTTATTGATGATAATACCCGAGAAGAACTCGATACTTTCAAAGAGATTTCAGGGAAAATGACTGAGCTACTGGGAACCAAATCTGACAAGCTCTTCTTGTGTTCTTCTTGTATTCGTCAAACGCAGGTAAGTGAAATCTCATCGGGTAGGAAGGAAATTAACGAAAGCTTAGAGGAAGTTGTGAGTGGGGGTAAAGAAGGCACCCTTGCCTTGCAAGTGATACAGAAGCTAGATGACAAAATTTCTGAGATTAGGAAGGGATTAGACAGACCAGTAAAAATCCCAGGCAGCTTGGCGAGTCTGAGAAGCCAACTAGAGGATTTTTCACAGAGATATAATGAGGTTAGGGATGAGGTCTCCAAAGTTGAGGCGCAAAAAATCGAGATGATGGAAGTAAACAAGCAATTGGCTCAGGTCAAGGAGGAATATGAAAATGCCAGGGTTTTATTGGAGAAAAATAAACAGCGTAAAGATATCGAGACATCTATTGAAAGGTTGACTAAAGATTATAATGGCGTGGCAGAACTACTTAACAGGATAAAGAACCAGGTAGAGGACTCTGAGAAAGCAGATAGAGCGCTCAGTGCTATAGAAGGCTTTGAAGATAAGCAACGGGTCTCGGAATTTAGGAAGGGGCTGGATGCAATCCAGAATAGACGTGGGCATATCGAGAATGATTTAGCTGCGCGAGACACGGAGCTGGCCGAAGCCAAAGAAAAATTAGACAGAATAAAATCCATTAGATTCCTCGGTTCAAGGAGAGGCATAGCTACTTCGATAATAATATTGACAGGCGGGATAATTGGAGTCCTGGTTGGTCCCTTCTACCTCTTGAGCTTGATAATCTTGGGCGCAGCTCTTCTTGCCATAACTACGTGGGCAAGAAGTGTCCTCATTCGAGATAAGACCAGCATTTCGGGCATTGAAGAGCGTGTTCAAAAAATGAAAGGGTCTCTCGATGAACTTAGTCAGGGAGAAAAAAAATTGCTGGCTGAAGCTAAATGTAACACGGGTGTTGAGTTTAATGAGAAGGAAAGAGATTTTTATTATTGGCTTGAAAACAAAAGGAAATCGGAATACCTCTTAGAAGGGATGCTAAGTGGTGAAATGGTTCAGGATATTGAGAAACGAAGGCAGGAGGTAGCTAGAAAGTTAGCAGTTGAGCAGGCGAAACTGACCGAGGACTTGATAGAAACACACCTGAGCCCGGAAGAATACATCGAATTGGAAAGGAAGGTTCAAAGATTAGAGGCGACGCGAAATGAGCTTGAAGACCGTAAAAGGGATAGCATGGCAATCCTTAAGGCAGCGAAACATGATGCTGAGGAGCAAGTCAGGTTGGAAGAGGAACTGGAAGGACTTCAGGAATCATTGAAACATGAAGAGAGAAAAGGGAAAGTTTATGAATTAGCCAGGGGATTCATCTCTAAGGCGAGAACCGAGGTTCTTTCGTCTGTTGAGGAAGCTTTGGAGAAAGAAATTCAGAGATATTTGGCTGTCTTTACCAATAACAGGTATAAGCAGGTAAGAGTTAACAAAGAAGCCCTGGAGTTCGGGGTATATTCGGATGAGAAAGGAGACTGGGCTAAGCCCGAGGACTTGAGCGGAGGAGTGATTGACGAATTTTATCTAGCATTTCGACTTGCCTTGGCAAAGCTGATATTTGGCGATAAGAAGCCGCCTTTGATACTGGATGACCCCTTTGCTAATTTTGACTCTATCCGTCTGGCTAACACGCTAGACTTTTTCAAAACGCTGGCTTCGGATTATCAAATTGTTATATTCACGCTGAGCGATTTATACGATGAAGTAGCTGATAATATTATTTTGTTAACTAAAAAAGAGAGGCCTTTATGATGAACTTGCCACTCATCATAACGAGCACGGTTTCTGTGAAAGCCAGCGAAAAATGAGAGCTGAATAGTATGGATTTTGATGTAGCGGTTTTACCCGGCGATGGTGTTGGCCCTGAGGTAATAACCCAGGCGATGAAGGTTTTGCAGACCGTGGGTGAGAAATTCGGGCATAGCTTTCGCCCCCATGATGGTCTCATAGGTGGCGTTGCTATAGACACCCTGGGCACAGCTCTTAGCGATGAGACCTTGAAGATGTGTAAACAATGTGATGCAGTGTTGCTCGGCGCAGTTGGCGGTTCTAAATGGGATGATCCTCAAGCCAAAATCCATCCTGAAGACGGGCTTCTGGCTTTGCGCAAAGGGCTGGGGCTGTTTGCTAATTTACGCCCCGTGAAAATTTTTCCTATGCTGGTGAATTCCACTAACCTCAAGCCGGAGGTGGTTAAAGGGGTTGACTTGGTGGTGGTTAGAGAACTCACAGGCGGACTTTATTTCGGTCAGCCCAAAAAGCAATGGCGAACTCCGGAGGGAAGGCAGGCTATTGATACTTTAGCCTATTCTGAGGAGGAAATTGAGCGCATATTAAGGGTAGGCTTTGAGCTGGCACGCAGTCGCCGTAAGAAGCTAACTTCCGTGGACAAAGCCAATGTCCTCCAGTCATCACGGTTATGGCGGCAGATTGCCATAGAGATTTCTGCCGACTACCCCGATATTGAACTTCAGCACATGCTGGTTGATGCCTGTGCGATGAGGTTTATTCAGCGTCCTGCTGACCTGGATGTCCTGGTCACAGAAAACATGTTTGGTGACATTCTCACCGACGAGGCTTCAATGCTGGCTGGTTCCATGGGTATGCTCCCCTCAGCCAGCCTGGCAGGAATTCCCAGGGGAAGGACCTTCGGCATGTATGAGCCAATTCATGGCAGTGCCCCGCGTCGAGCAGGGCAAAACCTGGCTAACCCTATTGCCACTATCCTGAGTGTAGCTATGATGCTTCGCTATTCCTTTGCCCTGGAAACTGAAGCACAGACTATAGAAAATGCCGTCCTCGCTACCCTGGAGCAAGGTTATAGAACTTACGATATAATGTCGGAGGGCAAGATTCGGATGGGAACAAAGGAGATGGGAGATTTGATTGCTCAAAAAGTGAAGGGTTAGGGGAATTTTCCATGATAACAGTGCAGCTTTATGATACCACTCTAAGGGATGGCGCCCAACAGGAGGGGATTTCTTTGTCTGTCGAGGATAAGCTCAAGATTTGCCAGAAGCTGGATGAGCTGGGCATTGACTTCATAGAAGGTGGCTGGCCCGGCTCTAACCCTAAGGATACCGAATTCTTCGCCAGAGCACAGAATTTGAACTTGGCTCATTCCATCCTGGTTGCCTTTGGCAGTACCAGACACATGAGTTCTCGGGTGGAGGAAGACCTTAATCTCCAGGCTTTACTTCAAGCCAAAACCAAAGTGGTCACTATCGTAGGAAAAGCCTGGGATAAGCAGGTAACCCGGGTTCTGGAAACAACACTGGAAGAAAACCTTAGCATGATTACAGATTCTATAAGTTACCTCAGGGCAAAAGGGCTCAGGGTTTTCTACGATGCCGAGCATTTCTTTGATGGATATAGAGATAATGCTGAATATGCCTTGCAGGTGGTGATGACTGCGGCTAAAGCTGGTGCAGAATGCGTGGTTCTTTGTGATACCAATGGCGGCACCCTGCCACAGCAAATAGTGGAGGCTGTTAAAGCTGTTCAAAAGGCAAGTCCTGTCCTTTTAGGTATTCACACTCATAATGATGCCGAGCTTGCTGTAGCTAATTCCCTGGCTGCTGTGGAAGCAGGGGTTATTCAGGTTCAGGGAACCATGAATGGCTATGGCGAGCGCTGTGGCAACGCCAATCTCTGTTCCATCATAGCAACTTTGAAACTTAAGATGGGCATTGATTGCGTTACTGACGAGCAGCTAAGCACGCTGAGCGATGTCTCTCGCTATGTATCAGAACTGGCCAATATGCCTCATTATGACCGTCTTCCCTATATAGGCGATGATGCCTTCACTCATAAAGGTGGGATTCACGTATCTGGCTTAATAAAATGGGAAGATAGCTACCAGCACATAAACCCGAGTCTAGTAGGCAATCGCCCGCATGTTGTTGTTTCTGAGCTAGCCGGGAAGGGAAGTATTATTTTTAAAGCTAAAGAGCGTGGACTACCTATCCCTAAAGGCAAGGAAATTGAGGAAGTGCTGAAGCAAATTAAGTCATTAGAGAAGCAAGGTTTTCAATATGATGTTGCCGAGGCATCCTTCGAACTTTTGCTTCGCCGGGCTCAGCCCGACTATCAGCCACCTTTTGAACTGGTTGATTTCATGGTGGTGATGGAAAAACGGCGCCGCCCGCCCAGTAGAGGAAATCAAGAAGAGCCATTGTCAGAGGCCACTATCAAGGTCAAGGTGGATAACGAGATAGTGCATACGGCTTCTGAGGGCGATGGACCGGTCAATGCCCTCGACCAGGCTCTGCGTAGAGCTTTACTCCAGTTCTATCCTGACTTGGCTGTTGTAAAACTTATTGATTATAAGGTGCGCATCCTCGAAGAAACCGCAGGCACCGCTTCACAGGTGCGAGTGCTTATTGAATCCAGCGATGGCAGGGAAGATTGGCGGACGGTGGGCAGCTCCACTAACATCATCGAAGCTAGCTGGCTGGCCCTGGCCGACAGCATCGAGTATTGGCTAACAAAACAGGCTGGGCAGGAAAAGGACTGACTTTCGTTACATGTCTGCAGTTGTTATCTAAAATTCTTAAGCCCGAAAAAAAAACGCCGAAAATGTAAAATGAACGTAATAGTAGATATAGGCAGTTAAAGTATGACGCTTGAAAGAAAAATGGCACAACTATTCAAAATGGATGAAAAAGCGCGTCGGCGCCATGCTAATCCCTGGAGTGGTTATTCTCGCTCTTTTATGGTTCCGCTTATCGGTTTAGCATTCTGGAGCAGGGTCTGGTTTGGCTGGTGGTTTGTTGCTCCAATTATTATTGTGCTTTTATGGGTGTGGTTTAACCCGCGAATCTTTCCCGAACCAAAAAGGACCAATAATTGGGCATCAAAAGTAGTACTTGGCGAATGGGTCTGGATGAATAGGAAAAAGGTTCCGGTGCCGAAACATCACCTTTTTATGCCTAATATTTTATCGGGGATAAGCGCAATTGGTGCTATTCCATTTATCTGGGGATTAGTCGTATTGGAACTATGGCCAACAGTCCTGGGTGGCATCGTCATTGTTATCAGCAAGCTGTGGTTTGCGGATCGCATGGTGTGGCTGTATGAGGATATGAAGGACGCAACACCAGAATATAAAAGTTGGTTATATTGATTTCAAAGATAAGCGAGGTTCTGAACTCTGCAGTTGCTTCGCAACCTTGCCCTTCGGCTGGCATAACAACGAGCATACGGCTACGCTTCGTTCTGCCCGAATGCCTGGGTTCGACACACACTTGGTATGTCTGCGTCCGTTATCTTAAATCGCCGGTTGAAAAGAAAGGAGACCATCATGGATAAAACAATGTCCAATTTTGATTTCAAATTTATGTCTATCGGCTACAAATTTCGCGATTTCTTCCTGCCCCGCAAAAACATCCTGAAAGAGGTGGGGATAAAACCGGGATTTCATGTGCTCGATTATGGCTGTGGACGCGGGAGTTACATAATCCCACTGGCAGAATTGGTGGGTGAGTCAGGGAAGATTTACGCACTGGATATCCATCCACTGGCAATTCAGAAGGTCCAGGATATCGCTTCAAAAAAGCAACTGGCGAATGTGGAAACCACTCTCTCCGATTGCCAAACCGGGTTGCCGGATAATGCCGTAGATGCGGTTCTATTGTACGACATCTTTCACCACCTGAGCGACCGAGATGGAGTACTAAAGGAGTTACATCGAGTATTGAAACCAGATGGAATCCTATCCTTCAGTGACCATCATATGAAGGAAAGTGAAATAGTCTCCCAGGTAACAAATAACCGATTGTTTAGACTATCGAAAAAAGGGGAAAGAACCTATAGTTTCTCGAAAGAAGAAGCATAAGGAATTTTGCTGTGCCTATTTTTGCGCCAGCTTTCCAAAGGCGGGGATGTATATAAAGAAAAGGCCGCCAGCGAAGCACCAAATGCCGGCAATAATTAAGCCAATTACCCCTCCGACATAACGGCCTAGCCCTAAAGCCAGCCCGATGCCAAATAAGATAAGCTCGGCAAGGATAAAACCATAAGTCAGCGCCCATCTCTTTTTGCTTAGCAGTTTTAGATTCGTCATGCCTCATCCTGGTTTTTGTAGTTGCTTGATTCATCAAGCACAACGCTTTTTATCATTGCGAGCCCCGACTTGTCGGGGCTCGCAATCTCATACCCCTCCCAGGATTGCTTCGGCTAGTTCCCTCGCTTCGCTCAGGACCAGCCTCGCAATGACAAAGGAGGGAGCCCAATAAATTGGGCAACTACGATTTTTGAACGGTTTGGCACTTCGCCTTTAACCAGTCTAGGACGAAAGCTATCGCGGCTTCCTCGAGGCGCATTTTGTGCTTGGCACCGGGTATTATTTTTAACTCTTTGGGTTCTTTAGCTTTCTGGTAGAGTTTATGTGCGTGCTCCAGGGGTATTAATTCGTCGGCATCTCCATGAACCAGAAGCAGGGGACGGGGGGAAATTTTATCAATCCACTTGATTGGAGTGACGGTCTCAAATCCCTTTTCCCATTCTTCTATTGAGGGTGGGAAATCTTTATCCCTGATTGCCCCGATTTGGCGAAACC
>Ga0209121_10005630_pt1 | contig 11270 bp, 11 predicted proteins | sample Cruoilmetagenom3_FD_187292 | JGI IMG/M metagenome (GOLD analysis project Ga0209121, IMG submission 187292) | Oil polluted marine microbial communities from Coal Oil Point, Santa Barbara, California, USA - Sample 3 (SPAdes) (version 2) | ecosystem: Environmental > Aquatic > Marine > Oil seeps ...
CGTCGGGCGAATAAGGGCGCACTTCAATTGCTTCTCCGCCGTCAGGCGTGGTCGTGAATGAACCGTCGTCCGCAAGCTCGCCTTCGGTGTAACACAGCGGCTCTGCGCCCCTTTCCCTCAGACGGAAGCAGGTCTGTCCGTTGACCACCTCCAACGTCCCGGTCGCCCCGTGGGTACCCTCCGGAGTCATCTGGGAAAATGTGCCGTCAGCGGCAATCGTAATGATGGAAGACGACCCGTCCCCGCCTGTCATCTCATACATGCCCGGAGGCGCGCCATTGGCGAGAGTGAAATCGGTTACTGTTTCTTCCGGTTCGCTGGCAGCTTCCGGCTGGGCCCCGCAGGCCGTTAGCGCAAGAACACCCGCAAATATCGTGAGACGTCGCATCATTGTTCTCTCCTCAAGACTCAGAGACAAAGCCAGATTACCACGGAACGCGATCCATCTAAAATCGGGCGGCGATTGCTTGCTACCTTCTGCGCCTGCTACCGCTCGGCGCTGACGCGACAATGAAAGGTTACAGACCATGTGCAATCAGCAACAGCTTGCGGCGATGGATCGCATGAGCCGCCGACAATTCGGCAAGTTTGGCGCTGTGGGAGCAGCAGGTGCCGTCGTCGCCTGTGCGCCGGTGGACAGCACCGATGGCAGCACTTCTGGCGCCGTCGATGGTCTGGTCGAAACCAATGTGAGCTTCGCAGCTGATGGCGGCACGATGGACGGCGTTTTCATCCATCCAAGCAGCGGATTGCATCCGGCTATTATCCTGTGGCCCGATATTGCAGGCCTGCGTCCCGCGAAGATCGAAATGGGTCGGCGCATGGCGCAAGAAGGTTATGCGGTATTTGTCGCCAATCCCTATTACCGATCAGTCGCCGGTCAGCAATTTACCGATTTCGATGATTGGCGCCGCAATGATGGCTGGAACCGCGTGACACCTTGGCGCGAGGTGAACACGCCCGAAGCAGTAATGGCGACGGCGCGCAGCGTGGTCGATTGGCTCGATACGCAGGACGCGGTCGATAGCGCGCGCGGGATCGGCAATCAGGGCTATTGCATGACCGGCAGCTGGACGATTTACAGTGCCGCTGCGGTGCCGGGGCGGATCAAGGCTGCCGGCAGTTTCCACGGCGGCGGACTGACGGGCGACAGCGATATGGCTCCGGTCAATCTGCTGGGCGGGTTGCCAACCGATGCCAGCGTGCTGGTGGCCATCGCGCAGGACGACGATGCGCGCGCGCCCGAAGTTAAAACGGCTCTGAGCGCAGCAGGAGAGGCTGCCGCAGCGGACGTCCATGTGGAGGTCTATACTGGCGACCACGGCTGGACCGTGCTCGATAGCCCCGCCTACGACCAGCCCGAAGCTGAGCGCGCATGGGCTGCATTGCTGGCGATGTATTCGGCGCTCTGATTCGGCTTCCCGAAGGATGAACTGAACGCCCGCCGCGATGAATTGCGGGGCGGTATTTCACCCATACACTGGCCACTGCGCGGTTCGTCGCGCGTGCAGCACATTTTCTTCCAGCCATCCTTTTTCCGCAGCATTTGAGCGGTTTGGCGATTGCCGATCAGGCCAGCACGGCGCAGCATTCCAACCGGGGGCGATACGAACCCTTGGAAGGATACATGATGAAATCCCTACTCACCCTCGCTGGCGCTGGAGTGTTGTTGGCCGCGACCGGCGCGTCCGCGCAGGACGTGTCTGATCCGGCGGGACCTGGCGTGGAGCCGGTGCTGGCGCCCGAACCCATTCAAACGCAGGATATCCCACCTTCCGAAACGCCGGAGCCCCAAGTGCCACCGCCGATGGAGCCGGCCAGTTTCACCGATGACCAGATCGCCGCATTCGCCAGAGCTGCATTGCAGATGCGTGAGCTCAACGCCGACCCCGGAATAGATGATCTCGACCGCAGGAAGCAGGCGGAAATGATGATCGCGGAAGAAGGCCTCGATCCCGAAACCTATTCTGCCATTGGAGCCGCCGCCTCGAACGATCCTTCTATCGCCCAGCGGGTGCAAGTCGCGGTCGAAGAAATCGCGGGCGAAGCGCCGGAGTGACAATCCGGTTCACGTGACAATTTGTCCTGCCCGAGCCTGCTCGGGTCGCAAGCCCTGGCCCTGCCGACCTCTCGCTGGTGGGGCCTTTCTTGCGGTGCGAAGGTAAGCGCCGTGCTGCGCTTAAAGATTCCCGCCCCTGGCCCTTGGACAGCGGCTTCAAGCGGGTATAGTGCCGCCTCGGAAAGACCGGCGGATGTTGCAATGATCGGTCACATGCGGAGAGATTTATGACCGAGCAGCGCCTCGATAAGGCCCATTGTGACTGGTTTGCTGGCGAGGAAATCCTCGAAACCACAATAGGCGGATTGCTGCGCGAACAAGCGCAGGTCAATGGCGATGCTGATGCGCTGATCGAAGGCCTGCCAGATGGCACCAGCGGTGGCCGCCGGACCTATGCCGAATTGCTTGTTGACGCAGAGCGGCTGGCCAAGGGTCTGGCTGCGCGCTTCCAACCGGGTGAATGCATTGCGGTGTGGGGTCCGAACATCCCTGAATGGGTGCTCTTGGAATATGCTTGCGCGCTCGCCGGGCTGACGCTGGTGACCGTAAACCCTGCCTATCAGAAGCGCGAACTGGATTATGTGCTGCGCCAGTCGTCCAGCGCGGCGCTGTTCCTGATTACAGAATTTCGCGGCAACCCGATGGCGGCGATTGCGAAGGAAGTTGCCAAAGACATTCCGCATTTGCGCGAAGTGGTCGATATGCTTGATCCTGCCGCGCTCTTCACCGATCCTTCGGGTACGCTGCCCGAAGTTGAGGCGAATGATCCGGCGCAAATCCAGTACACGTCGGGCACCACAGGCTTTCCCAAAGGCGTGGTGCTGTCGCACCGCAACCTCACCAACAACGCACGCATCTTCGCCCAGTCCGGTAATCTTGCCGATCGCCAGACGACCATCGGCCTGACGCCGCTATTCCACACGATGGGTTGTTCGATGGGCGTACTGGGCGCATTGCAAACTGCATCAGCCTATTGCCCGCTGCCCTCTTTCGATCCGAACGCTGCGCTGGACCTGATCGAACGCGAGAAGATCAGTTGGACGCTGACTGTGCCGACAATGGCGGTGGCGATGATCGCCATGCAGAAGGCCAATCCGCGCGATCTTTCCTCCTTCAAGCTAATCGGCATGGGCGGCGCGATGGTTGCGCCCGAATTGGCCCGCGCGGCAGAGGCAGTGCTCGGTGCAATAGCGCATGTGGCCTATGGTCAAACAGAAAGCAGCCCGGTCATTACCAGCTCGCGGCCTGAGGATTCGGTCGAGGACATCACCACCTCCATCGGACGGCCGGCGGGGGGCTGCGAAGTTGGCATTTTCGACCCCGCAACAAATGAAATTGTCGCCTGCGATACGGTCGGTGAAATCCGTTCGCGCAGCTATGCCACCATGCTGGGCTACAATGACAATCCTGAAGCCACCGCAGAAGCAGTGGACGCGGAAGGCTGGCTGCATACTGGCGATTTGGGAACGATGGATGATCGCGGCTTCGTGCGGATTACGGGCCGGGTAAAGGAAATGATCATTCGCGGTGGCGAGAATCTCTTCCCGGCCGAGATCGAGAACGTGCTGCTGGAATATGAAGGCATCGCCGAATGCGCAGTGTTCGGCGTGCCAGACGATGTGCTGGGCGAAGCGGTCGCTGCCTTTGTCCGCATGGAAGATGGCACAAGTTTTGACGAAGAGGCCTTGCGTGCCCACTGCCGCAGTCAGATTGCCCCGCAGAAATGCCCGGCGCATTGGCAGCAAGTCAGCGAGTGGCCACTTACCGGATCAGGCAAGATCCAGAAGTTCAAGCTGCGCGATCAGTGGGTCGCCGATAAGGTCAACGAAAAGGCCAATGGTATCCTTGGCGGATAAGGTTTCGATGTGGCCGGGCGCATCTAAAGGATCGACTGACCCGTTTTCGCCCAATCGGCCATGAAGCCTTCAATGCCCTTGTCAGTCAGCACATGCTTGACCAGGGCATGGATGACCTTCGGCGGGGCGGTCATCACGTCTGCGCCAATCCGCGCAGCTTCCAGCACATGGACCACATGGCGCACGCTGGCGACGAGGATTTCCGTCTCGAAAGCGTAATTGTCGTAGATCAGGCGGATGTCGCGGATCAGGTCCATCCCATCGGTGCCATTGTCATCGTGACGGCCCACGAACGGCGAGACGAAGGTTGCGCCCGCCTTTGCTGCCAGCAATGCCTGATTGGCGGAGAAGCACAGCGTAACATTCACCATCGTGCCATCACCTGTCAGCGCGTTGCAGGTCTTCAGCCCATCTATCGTCAGCGGCACTTTGATGCAGACATTGTCCGCGATCTTGCGCAGCACTTCGGCCTCTTTCATCATGGTTTCATGATCGAGCGCCACAACTTCGGCACTAACTGGGCCATCCACGATGTCGCAAATCTCTTTCGTGACTTCCATGAAGTCACGGCCCGATTTGGCGATCAGCGAAGGGTTGGTTGTCACTCCGTCCAGCAGGCCGGTCGTCGCCAGCTCCTTGATGTCGGCGATTTCGGCGGTGTCGACGAAGAATTGCATGGCGTGAGAATCCCTGGCTGAAGCTGGCGAGTTAAGCTGCTGCTATAAGCGCGCTTGCCCGCTCTCCGCCACCCGTGGGCAGGAAGATTTCCTCCGTTGAGTCTGCGCGTGAAGCCGCGAAAGGTTCAGGCCTTTTGTTCGGTAAAGCGACCATGGCGGCGATAGCGCACCATCCAGCGGTCGAGAAACAGCGACAGCGGCTTGGGATCAATGCCAAGCTTGTCCAGCTGCGGCGTGCCCTTGGTCGCCGTGCTGCCGGCCTGCAGCATGGCGAGCTGGTCCGAATTGATCGGCGTCAGCGGTAACATGGCCACCAGCTTGGCCAGCGGATCAGGCATCGGGAAGAAGGTGCGTTTGCGCTCCTGCCCATCGGCGATCATTTCGTTGATTTGCGTCATGGTGAGCGCGTCGGGACCCGCAGCCTCATAAGTCTTGCCGCCATGCTTGGCAGGGTTCTCGAGGGCGGCGACCGCAGCGGCGGCGACATCGTCCACCCACACCACCTGAAATTTCGAATCCGCCCCGAATACCGGCATCACTGGCATGACCTGCACCATGTCGGCGAACATCGGCACAAGCCCCGCTTCCTCGCCGAACACGACAGATGGGCGGATCACGGTGGCCTTGGGGAAGGCTTCCAGCACCTGCCGTTCGCCATCAGCTTTGGTCTGATAATAGCCAGTCTCGGCTTCGAGATCGGCACCGATGGCAGAGATATAAACAAAGCCAGTCGCACCGCCTGCAGCCGCGACCTTTGCTGCATGACCAGCGCTGTCCGCCTGCAAGGTCTGCTGATCGCCGTCGAATGCACCGATCAGATAGACAACTGCGTCAGATCCTTTGACGCAGGCCTCAATGCTCCGTTTGTCCACCGCGTTACAACGGGCGAACTGAATTTGCCCGAGATTGGCAAGCGGCTTGAGCGTAAATGCCTTTTCCGGTTCGCGCGCAGCAATGCGCACCCGCGCTCCGCGCTCCAACAAATCCTGCGCGACATGCGTACCAATAAAGCCGCTCCCGCCAATCAGTGTGACGAGCTTTCCTTCGAGGGGGGAGGTCTTGGCCATGATTACCTGCTTTGGCGTAAGAGAATGACTATGCGCTGCGTCCTATGCACAGCCGCGATGCCGGGGGCAATGCCCCGATTGCGCGCAGGGCCCGTGTGCGTTCCCTTCACCGAGCAGCACCACGCCGCAATTCCTTGCTGGCAGAGCAAAAGCCACGTTGACTCAAAGCCAACCCTATCCTAACTGCGCGCTCCTACCTGCAGGCGGCATTCGATGACCGACCTGCTCCGGTGCCCAGATGGCGGAATTGGTAGACGCACCAGCTTCAGGTGCTGGCGCTCGCAAGGGCGTGGAGGTTCGAGTCCTCTTCTGGGCACCATTTATCCATTCATCAATGTTCGCTAACGGTTGCTTAAGGCTCGGAAAACTGCCAAAAATGGGCGGTTTCTGGCCGCGACCGTTCGCCCGCGTTCGTCTGCAATCGCATTCCAATGGGGGCCACGATGGGGGCCACATTTGAACGGCAGATGAAAGTGGCCCCCATATGGCTTTGACCGATACAGCGATTAAGAATGCGAAACCGGGCGCGAAGCCCAAAAAGATGTTCGATGAACGCGGATTGTTTCTTTTGGTCCAGCCGTCCGGCGGCAAGCTCTGGCGATTGAAATATCGCTATTTGGGCAAAGAGAAGAAGCTCTCGCTTGGGCGTTATCCCGATGTCACGCTGAAGGTGGCACGTGATAGGCGTGATGAAGCGCGAACTTTGCTTGCGAATGGCGCTGACCCTGCAAGCGTGAAGGCGGAAATTGCGAACGAGAAGCGAGAAGCGGCTGCTAACACGTTCTCGTCAATAGCCGAGGAATTCATAACAAAGATCGAGAAGGAGGGGCGAGCGGCTGTCACGATCAAGAAGACGCGCTGGCTGCTATCCCTTCTAGAAGGTGATCTTGGCAATCGCTCGATTAAGGAAATCACGCCCGCCGAATTGCTCGCGACGCTTCAGAAGGTTGAGGCGAAGGGGCACTTGGAAACCGCGAGGAGGATGCGTTCCTTGTCTGGCCGTATCTTCCGCTATGCAGTGGCCACGTCGCGTGGCAACTCTGATCCATCAGCCTTATTGCGCGGAGCGCTGGTCGCTCCCACCGTTACGCATCATAGCGCGATATTGGAGCCAACGAAGGTTGGTGAACTTTTGCGAGCGATTGACGGTTTTTCAGGACAGCCTCTCACGCATCAGGCGCTTAAGCTCACCCCGCATGTTTTTGTGCGTCCGGGCGAGTTGAGGCGCGCCGAATGGTCCGAGTTTGATCTGGAGAAAGCAATCTGGACAATCCCAGCCGCGAAGATGAAAATGCGCGATCCGCATGTAGTCCCATTGTCGAAGCAGGCTTTGGAGCTTCTGGAAGCAGCACAAGCGATAAGCGCCGGGCAACGCCACGTTTTTTCGTCGCTCTATCCGGGCAATCGTCCAATGTCTGAGAACACGATCAACGCTGCTCTGCGGCGGCTGGGATACAGCGGTAAGGAGATGACTGCGCATGGCTTCCGCTCAATGGCTAGCACGTTGCTCAACGAAAGCGGCAAATGGTCGCCTGATGCGATTGAGCGTGCACTTGCGCATAAAGACGCCAATGCGGTGCGCGGAACCTATCATCGCGGCGCTCACTGGCAGGAGCGTGTGGAAATGGCGCAGTGGTGGAGTGACTATCTGGACAAGCTACGGTCAGGAAAGAGTTGATGGTAAAGTATGGGTTGGGCCAAGTCGACCTCAATCAGCGAGCTAGGTTGGCTCTATTTGGCCTTTCAGGCTCACCGGAAACTGACATTGCAGATCTGCTATCGTCAGAACAACCAATTGACCCCGACCTTCGCAAACTGTTGGCGGCGGCATTTAGTGGGAAGCCTGGCGTTGTCGGTCTGAAGGCTACTGGAGTTAAGCGAGGAGCGTTCTACCGAGGATTGAGGGAGCGCTTACGGATGGTCAAGATTGGTGAGGCCTTTGAGGCAGGTAGGACCGGTCATGGCTACGCCAACACGGTTGCAAATCTCTCCAAAGAGCTACGATTGTCCGAAAAGAAGATCGAGGCAGCAATTACATTCAGCCGCAAAGTTCGAACTTGGATCGAAACGCGCAAACCACGGGAATCGGACCCGGCGGATTTGGACGCATTCTGCCTTAGAATTGCATACTGTCATGGACACATGAGAAAGGCCGATCCGGAAGAATCCGTACGGAGCTCACTCGTAAATTTGGCCAGTCTGCTTCTCGAGATGGACCAAGCGCATCAAGACGCGTCAGGCCTGATAGATGCCCATCACTCTAAAACGAGAATTGGTTTTAGGTAAACGGCAAAGCTCGGCAATTCTAGCAGTGCCTTCGTTCACAGAAGGACGGAGCTATACTATGCAATCTGGAAAACCCGAACCTCTCGCTTATTCGATCAAGGAGGCTTGCCGCGTCAGCTCGATCGGCAGAACTCGCATTTATGCATTGATTAATGAAGGTCGGCTGAAAGCGACTAAGGTTGGGCGGCGAACCCTGGTCAACGCGGAGTCGCTGAGAGAGCTGGTCGGGTCCGACTAAGGAGCTTCCTGGATTTTAGGCAGGAGTGATTTGATAGTCGGTGCGCCGGCTGGCGGCGCTGTGCGGAGAACGTATATGTCCTCGACAAAACTTGCGACAAAATCGATCACTCACGCTCGCCCTACCGCGTGGGATAAAACTACCCCGGTGGTGCGCGATACGCCTAGTACCCCTCCTGTGGAGCGGGCTTATGAGTGTGCTCCTCGTCGAAAGACAACAGCTCATGTTGAACTCCGGTCCGCAACGGATGTGCGAGCTGCCCTAAATCACGCGATCCACATTGGCCTTCCACCAAATCGGCACCTCACGATTGACATTGAGGCAGCTGGTGCGGCCGATCCTATCGCTTCCATCGGAAAGTTCCTGAAGCTTCTGCGTGATGCTGCTCGCCGGCATGAGGCGCAGGTCAGTTATGTCTGGGTCCGAGAAACCGGTCCGATCGTCGGCGATCATGTTCACATCCTGTTGCATGTCCCGGCTATCCCGGAGTGGTTTGCCAGGCGAAAACCTCGCTGGTTGAAGCTGAGTGGATTGTCCCCAGTTCGAGGCGGTTCCCGAACACGGATTATTCGAGGATGTGCGCAATCTGATGCGGGTGATCTAACATCGCCTGCGCTGTTCCGGGCTAACCTCAAGACGCTTGAGAAGTATCTTCTGAAGCACTGCTCCAAAGAGGTGCAGACTGCCCTTGGTGTCCACAGTCGCGGACCATGCCTGGTCGTCGGCAAGCGCGTGTCGATTTCACAAAACCTTCATCGTGCAGCGAGAAGCCGATGTGTGCTGTGCGACGAAAGTCTTCCTATTCTATCGAAGGCTTATGGCGCCTGATTGCAGTATCACTCCACATCTGATGTGTAGGATAATCCACCGCAAGATCGGAGATGGTTGCGCGGGCGTCATATAATGCTGTTCGCTGCGACGTTAGGGCGGCCTAGGGTGTTCAACTATGTGCACATCGCTCAACCTAGTGTTCGACGCTTCGAGGTTGCTAACGCGTTGCCTAATCGGGCTTCCCACGTCTATTGACGGGGAGCAATTCGCCCCCGTCGCCCAACTGGATAGGGCAAGACTCTTCTAAGGTCTCAGGTGCAGGTTCGAATCCTGCCGGGGGTGCCAATGCTCGCATGCCCCTTGACGCCCTGGTCGTGAAAGAAGGCTTCGGATCGGTCTAGTCGGTCGGGAATTCGATCAGCGTCGCGTAAACAATCTCGCGGGCCTCCGCTTCGACCTGAGGGTTCTCCAGCACTCCGCTTCCGGGCAGCGTTTTCGCGTTTGCAGTCAAGTTCGCGAACATCTGCCGTGCCTCCTCAGCCTTGTTGTCGAGATGCGCTTCGAGCGCGCCTGTCTGACGAAGCTGGTTGAACATTCGCGGTGCATGGTGGACCATCGCCTGCAGGTAGTCTGTCTTGAAGCTCAGCACAGCAATTTCTCACCTCATTAGAAACCAAACGTTCGCAAGTATTGGCCCAAGATAGGCGAGCAGCTGCACCTGTTTCTTCAGGACGAGCGTCAATGTCATGCCCCCGAGGAATGCCACCGGTACTGCCGCGATAAGCCCCCACCAATGCCAGAGCGTGTGCATCCCCGCGAGATAGGCGAGCGCTCCCATTCCAAACCACAGGGCCCATACCGGTCCATTTGCCGCAGCTCCTACAGGCCAGCCGCTTGACTTGGCAAAACCGGGATAGGCAATGCCCGCCATGATCAAAGATCCACCCAGCAGCGTCACTGCGCTCAATAAGGTCAAAAAACTCTCCTCGCCAAAAGGATCAAACTCAAACTGTAGAGTATACTCCGTGGAGAAATAGTCCACAACGCGCTGCGATCATCGCCGATGGCGTTACGGACAATCCTGAGCGAGAATCTTCGTCGCATGCGAGCTGAGAAGGGGTGGTCGCAAGAAGACTTGGCCGCAGCCGCTGAAATTGATCGGACTTACGTTAGCGCCATCGAGCGATGCCGCTATTCGGTCTCTTTAGATGTGCTGGAGCGGCTGGCGCACGCTTTGGATGTTTCGCCAGCCATGCTGATCGTGCCCGATGTTGCAGAACCAAAGTAGGCGCAAGCTTTCACGCTTTGTCTTCTAGCGTCGCGCAAGCCAGCGATTTCGAAAATCTATGTGATGCCAAGGCTAGTTGCGCTAGACCCGCCTCAAGTCTTTGAATATCCGATTGTTGGACTGACACAGAGGGCGGGCAATTTCATGAATTCTTCAACGAGGCAATCTGATCTCGATTTTGCAGCCGACCTTTTCAAGGCAGCGGACAAGATGCGAGGGGGCATAGAGCCCGGAGAATACAAGCATGTCGCGCTTGGGCTGATCTTCCTCAAATACATTTCTGAAGCGTTTCAGGCGATGCACGATCAGCTTTCGCAGGACGAATACGCTGACCCTGAGGAGCCAGAAGAGTATCTCGCGGAGAATGTGTTCTGGGTACCGGAGAAAGCGCGCTGGTCGTATATTCAGGATCACGCCCGGTCAGAGAGCATCGGCAAGATCATCGATGATGCGATGGAAGCCATCGAAGCGGTTCCCACCAATGAGTCGCTCAAAGGCGTGCTGCCGAAAATCTACGCGAGGCCGACGCTCGACAAGACGATGCTCGGAGAGCTGGTCGACCTCTTCTCTAATATCAAGCTGCATGATGATACCGACAGAGCGCGGGACCTCTTGGGCCGCGTCTATGAGTACTTTATCTCTGGCTTTGCTGGAGCCGAGGGCAAGCGCGGGGGAGAGTTCTTCACTCCGCGCTCCGTAGTCCGAACACTCGTCGAAATGCTCGAACCCTATGAAGGCCGCGTTTACGATCCGTGCTGCGGTTCAGGCGGCATGTTCATCCAATCTGAAAAGTTCATCGAGGAACACGGCGGTAATCCGTTGAATCTCGCCGTCTATGGTCAGGAGATCAATCACACGACGTGGCGGCTGGCGAAGATGAACCTCGCCGTGCACGGTATTGATGCGGACATTCAATGGGACAGTGCAGGCACTTTCCATCAAGATAAGCATCCTACGCTCAAGGCGGACTACGTGATCGCCAACCCGCCTTTCAACATTTCGGATTGGGGCGGTGAGCGGCTGGTTGA
>Ga0209121_10005631_pt1 | contig 11268 bp, 10 predicted proteins | sample Cruoilmetagenom3_FD_187292 | JGI IMG/M metagenome (GOLD analysis project Ga0209121, IMG submission 187292) | Oil polluted marine microbial communities from Coal Oil Point, Santa Barbara, California, USA - Sample 3 (SPAdes) (version 2) | ecosystem: Environmental > Aquatic > Marine > Oil seeps ...
GGCATTAATACAACACTTATGTTAATGGTTCTTTACTGAAGTTGGGGCTTGCTTGAATCTCTTCATATGAAAGTTCCTCTTGTTATCATGCGAAGGATAGTCAGGTACAAAAGCTATCTGTACCATAAGTGCCATTACAAAGCCTGCTGAGCATCTCATGCGTTAGCTGTCTGATTATATAGAAAAGAACAACAACTTTAGTCACCCGATTTTGCAGCAATCCTTCTTTGCTAAATGCAACAATGTTGCATTTAATCCTTTATCTCCTGTATAATACCCCTGTGGTTCAAGATTCAATACAAATCTTACAAGCTCATGGCTACAGGATAACCAGGCCGCGGATACAGGTGCTTGAAATTCTGGACCAAGCGCAAAAAGCCGTTTCCCCCTATGAGATACAACGCCTCCTGTTACAGCAAGGTAAATATCTAAACCACGTTACCATCTACCGCACACTTGATTTGTTTTGCCGCCTGAATCTGGCTCATAGAGTGTTATCCAGCGGTGAATTTGTGAAGTGTAGCTTAGGCAATATAGAAGGCTGCCACAGGTTTATGGTCTGCCGCCGCTGCGGAGCAATTCAAGAGTTTGCTGATGAAAGTTTGTGCCAGGAGGAAAAGGCGTTTGCCCGAAATTTCGGCTTTCACACCGAATACCATATTTCAGGGGCTTCCGGGCTCTGTTCTGCTTGCTATAAGAAGGAGTTTGGAGAATAGAAGAATGCTCAAACAGATAGCAGAAGAACTCAAGGAACATGCTCCTTTCACCGCTTTTGGAGCTGCCACAGGCATCATTATCATAGTCATAATAGTCTCCAGCAATGTTCCTTCCGTGACTTCTAATGCACTTTTCTACACCCTTCATCCAATCCATGTTGTATTGAGTGCGCTTACAACTACTGCAATGTACATGAAATATGGAAGAAGTAGAATCTGGGTAGCCGTTCTGATTGGTTGGACAGGGTCGATTGGGATAGCTACCTTAAGTGATGCTATTATTCCTTATTTGGGGGGGAGCCTCCTTCACATTCCAATGGAATTCCATATACCATTTATTGAAACGGCAAAAATGCCTGTTATCGGGATTGAAAAATGGAAGGTCGTAAATTCAGCAGCACTCGGTGGTATCGCTATTGGCTATTGGAAGCAAACAACCAGGATTCCGCACTTCGGACATGTGTTGTTAAGCACCTGGGCCTCGTTATTCTACCTTACCGCATTTGGCATAGCTGATTGGATTCCACTGCTTCCTTTCATTTTCCTGTTTCTATTCCTTGCGGTCTGGATTCCTTGCTGCACAAGCGATATAGTATATCCCCTCCTATTCGTGAGGAAAGGACAATCACTATCCTCGCATAGCAAGGAAACCAAGGTTTCAGCTTAGCTAAATCAGCAATTTGCCAGCTATCAGGTCAAAAAACAGTGCGGCCTATGCTACTATATACTGTACTAGCAAGATGGCTAACTTGTTTCATTGGTCGAAGAAAACTAATCTAGGTGTCAAGAGAAGTAAGGAAGCTTGGTTTAGCAAAATATCCCATCTTTTTGACCGGGGCTCTTTTGACGAGGCAACCTGGGAGAAACTAGAAGAACTGCTTATATTGGCTGATGTTGGTATAGAAACGACAACCAAACTTTTGAACAAGCTTAAACAGCGTGTGAAAACAGACAGTCTAGCGGATAATTCACAAGTGCGATCAGCTCTAGAAAGTGAGATGATTAAACTATTGAGCGTTTCCAATTCAGCTTGCTATTCCCAGCCAGACGAACAATCTCCTCAAGTTATACTTGTGGTTGGTGTAAATGGCTCAGGCAAGACAACCAGTATTGCCAAGCTGGCTTATAGCTTTGTCTTGCAGGGGAAGCAAGTCATTCTAGCTGCAGCCGATACCTTCAGAGCAGCAGCTATTGACCAGCTTAAGTACTGGGGGAAGGAAGCTGGCGTCGAGGTCATCGCCCACCAGCCTGGCGCTGACCCAGGTGCAGTCACCTTCGATGCTATTCAAGCAGCACGTAGCCGCCACGCTCAAGCAGTAATTATTGATACCGCCGGTCGCCTCCATACCAAGTTTAACCTTATGGAGGAGCTTAAAAAAATAAAGCGGGTAGCGGCTAAGCCCGATACCTCCGCCCCCCATCAAGTTTTGTTGGTAATGGATGCCACCACCGGGCAGAACGGCCTGACTCAAGCCAGATATTTTACCCAGGCCGTAGGTGTAACCGGTATCTTCCTGGCCAAGCTAGATGGTACTGCCAGAGGTGGAATAGTGTTCGCCATTTGCGATGAGTTAAACATACCTATTGCTTATATAGGAACCGGTGAAAAATTACAGGATATAGCTCTGTTTAATGCTGAAACTTTTGTGGATGCCATTTTTTCATAGCCTGTCTTATGTCATTGCAGAATATCAAATGCCGACGCAACCACAAGGGCAATGTAATATTGCTTTGTCCTGCTCAGAGCGACTACAATATGGAGGTTAATTGATATGGAAAGCCAGATAAAGAACTTTACTGAGCAAGCGAAAACAAAATTACCCTTAGCGGATGGGACTGTATACAGCCGCAGGAAGGGAATTCAGCCCTTTTCAGTAAATCCCTTGCAGGACTATATACCTTTGGTAGGTGAAGAAAAGATAGACAAGCTGCGGGAGCTTGCTGCAAAACTCAAAGGGATAAGGATTATGGAGGTCAACTCTACGGCAGTGGGTGGGGGTGTAGCCGAGATGCTTTATTCTCAACTGCCATTTATAAATGAGCTAGGGATAGAAGATGAATGGAAGGTCATGCATGGCACAGGGCCATTTTTCCAGGTGACAAAAAACCTCCACAATCTTCTGCAAGGCAAAAAGGGCACTCTTACCACCGAAATGATAAAAACTTATTATCGTGTTCTTGAGGAAAACGCCAATATCTATGCTGGAGATTGTGAGAGTTACAGACCGAATATAGTCATCGTACATGACCCACAGCCACTTGGATTAGCTCGCTATCTGAAGAAGGAGGACCAAAAATGGCTGTGGCGGTTCCACATCGATGTAGAGGGAGATACTTTAGAAGCTAATCCAGTGTTGGAGAAATTCATTACGTTTTGGGCAGGGTTTTATGATGCTGTTATGTTCTCCGGCGCCCACTATGTGGTGGATTTCTGGCCTATGCAGAAATATATAAGCCCTCCCTTCATCGACCCCCTTTCTGCTAAAAATAAAGACCTGGGCTCTGATGAAATAAACAGGGTATTGGAGAAATATGGCATAGATAATAGAACACCTATATTAGTTCAGATAGGCAGGTTCGATCCCTGGAAGGGAATTGATACCACCATTCAAGCTTACAAGATTGCTCGAAGAGAAGAGAGATGTCAACTCATAGTGGCCGGCAATATGGCTTCCGATGACCCCGAAGGAGAAAGCATCTTTAACCGTTTTTGCCAGGAAACGATAGGCGAGCCCAACATCCACATCCTCCAGCTTCCCGATGATGTGACTATTAACGCCCTGGAAGTAAATGCTTTGCAAAGAGCTGCCAGAATAATTCTGCAGCCTTCCACCAAGGAGGGATTCGGACTGGTTATCACCGAAGCTATGTGGAAGGGTAAGCCAGTTATAACCAGGGAGGTGGGAGCAATCCCCATTCAAGTCAGGGGCGGTGATACTGGGTTCTTTATCACCTCAGCCCAAACGGCAGCAAAAAAGATAGTGTGCTTGCTGAAAAATCCGCAGCAAGCAGAGTCTGTGGGGAGAAAAGCGCACGAATATGTCAAAACCCACTTCCTGATGCCTGATAGAGTAGCAGATTATTTAAGGCTGGCCAACTATTTCACCAATGATGAATTAGACAAGGATTCCATAATCAGCTATCACCCCTGGTACAAGCTCAGTAAGAGAAAAAGCTAGATGCTTACTATCAGTATAGACCCTGTTGCCTTCGCCATTGGTCCCTTCACCGTAAGATGGTATGGGATTATGGTGGCTCTGGCGGTGATAGCATTGCTAGCTGTGACTCTGCGAGAAACTAAGAGACTGAGCATTTCACAAGATACTATCTATAACCTCTTCCTCTGGGGTATCATCGGTGGGCTTATCGTATCCAGGCTGATTCATGTTATCGACTATGTCGCTATTAACTGGGAATATTACAAGTTCCATCCTGGAGACATTCCTGGATATATCGTTGGCTTTGCTGGGCTGAGCCTCTATGGAGCCATTATTGGGGCGCTTCTAGGAGTGTGGATTTACATGAGAGCGAAGCGAGTTCCTTTTAGCAGCCTTGCTATAGTAGGCGACGCCATCTCAGTTGGGGCACCTCTGGCTCAAGCCATAGGGAGAATTGGCTGCACCTTAAACGGTTGCTGCCATGGAAAGCTCAGTCCTTTTAATTCCTTCCCTGGTGCAGTGATTTATACTCCTCGTGATTCTATTGCATCTCAATATTGGGGAGTGCCACTTTACCCAACGCAAATTTATTTCTTATTGTGGAATCTGATAGTTTTTGCCGTAATATGGCTGATGCGTGGGCGGCTCAAACCGCAAGGCTCCCTGTTCTTTCTCTACCTCTGCCTCTATGCTGCTGGCGACTTCGGATTAAGGTTTCTCCGAGTAAACGAGCCATTTCTTATAGGACTTCAGCAAGGCCAGCTTATCAGCCTGGCAATTTTAGTAATAGCTGTGCCCTGGCTTATAATCAGGATGCGCAGAGCTAGCCAGATGAGTCAAGATCTCGAAGATTAAGCCGCACCACTTCCTCTCCATTCCACCGGTTTTTCTCTATGTGGTATACAACGTCTATACAGGCTGGAATTTCGTCCTTAGTCTTCCTTGCATTGAAGAACACTGCTTCCCACGCCACATTTCCCTGCCTCAGCTTTAACCCCAAATGCTTGCCACGGTTGCCCAACTTGCGGCATTCAGCTACCTCAACCCGTCGGCTGAGGAAAGTGGGCTGTGGGTTGTTTTTCCCAAAGGGTTCCAGTTGCTGAATCAGGCTAAAAGTGTCACCAGCGAGAGCAGATAAGGGAACTTCAGCATCTATGACCAATTCAGGATGTAAATCAAGATGGGATAGCTGGCTTGCTGCCAGGTTCATAAGCCTTTCCTCTAACTGAGGTAAATTTTGACGTAGCACGGTAAAGCCGGCAGCTAAAGGATGCCCGCCAAAGGTAATAAGCAAGTCTCGACACTTTTCCAAAGAAGTGGTTATATTGAACTCGGGTATGCTTCGGGCACTACCACGGCATACTTCGTCACCAAGGTTAATGATAATAGCAGGCTTATAAAACTCATCCATCATCCTACCCGCTACAAGGCCAATAACACCAACAGGATAACCTTCGTCGCCATCCAGAAGCAAGGGAAGGTGCATCTTGGCATCAAGCCTTTCTTCCACTTTATGTAATACCTCTTTGGTTAGTCTTTGGCGTTCGGCATTCCTTTCTTCTAATTCCATTGCTAACTGATGAGCTTCCTCTACTGAGCTGGTAATGAGCAAGCGATAGCCAGTGGTGGCATCGCCTATTCTACCAGCGGCATTGAGCCAGGGCCCCAAAGTCCAGGAAATGCTCTGAGCATCAAGCTTACCCAACTCCAGTCCAGCCAACCTGGCCATCTCCTGAAGCCCAATGCGATGAGTGTTGTTAAGTACCTGCAGCCCCTCTTTTACTAGATAGCGATTCTCCCCAATAAGGGGGACCAGGTCAGCAACCGTGCCTAAAGCTACCAGGTCCAGTAATTGAGGGAGGTTTTTCCCTCTACTGTCTTTATAAAACAGAGCCTGTACGAGTTTAAAGGCTGCCCCTACACCAGCTAACTCTGAGAATGGATAGCACGAATCCTCTCTTCTAGCATCAATTACTGCTTCAGCCTGGGGTAAAACTGCCAGTGGAATGTGATGGTCGGTGATAATCATATCCAGCCCCATCTCTCGGGCTTGTTTTACCTCCGCCAAATCTGTGATACCACAGTCAACGGTAATAATAAGCGTCGCTCCCTGGCTGTGAAGCTTTTTTATAGCTGCTGACTTTAACCCATGCCCTTCAGAAAAGCGATCAGGCATGTAAGTAATGATTTCTCCACCAAGCTGCGATAGGCCTTCCATAAGAACCGCTGTAGCTGTTATGCCATCGACATCAAAGTCACCGTAGATAGCAATTTTCTCCCCCGATAGCAAAGCCTTATAGATTCTACGCAGGGCTTGGTTCATGTCAGGAAGCAGAAAAGGATTGCCTCCAAGCTCGCGGCTGGCAGATAGAAACTGCTCTATTCCACCTGGATTAACACCACGATTATAGAGTAGCTGAGCAATAAGGGGGGGGAAGTTAGCAGCATTTAAATACTCATCGGGTGCCTGAGGTAAAACTTTCCACTGCGCTTGATAATTCGATTTCATGCTTTACTCTAACTAACAGCTTTTACTCAGGATTGCTAACTATGCCACATCAGGAACTACGGTAAATCCTTCTATGTGCAGGCAGGGTAACTGAAATAAAACCCAAATATTATTTCTCTTTATTCTCAGGTTGACCTTATTTCCTGCCGCATGAATCCCAGGTAGGCAACGGCAAAGCATATTGCCGCCAAAGCTATTATGCCTACTGCCTGAGGCCAGGTGAGTAAAAGACTCTGGCTAAAGGGTAGAGGAGTTAACATTCTCCCTGCAGATGTGAGGCTTATTGCCATCAGTGCTGGATTAAGACTGCCCAGCTCAGGTATCAGTAAGACAGCAGTAGATTCCTCATAAAGGGTGCGCGGGGAAATACGTGAAATCATCCCCTGAACCTCATAATGGTTAGCTATCAACGTCGCGCTAGAGTTCGAGTCAATGGGGACACGGGCATTAGCAATGGCTCCAGATATCATAGGCATAAAGAAGAAAAAGAATATCCACAGACCTATCGAGGCTAGCATAGAGGTGGATGCCCGATTAAAGAAAACAGAGAAAACTATGGATAAAGCCATCCAAAAAGCTCCATAAACTATGCTTATTACAACAAAAACTATAAGCCTCATAACCTCTTCTGAACTCGGCGGCACACCAATTATATAGAGACCTAATCCGGCAACAATGGCAATCACGCTTATCACCATAATGCCCAAGACACTTAGTCCAGCCAGAAACTTGCCATTGATTACCGAGTCTCTGTAGATTGGCTGCGACAAAAGCCGACTCAGGTTACCACTGGCTCTCTCGCTATTTATAGCATCAAAACCAAGGGCTATGCCTATGAGAGGGATAAAAAGGGAGATAAAGAAAAGAAAAGGAGGCAACGACTTCCCCGTGGTGGTGAACAGCTTGAGGAATATACATTCAGTTCCAAAAGTTACCTCGCTCCTTATATTTTGAGTAGCTATATAAACGGCAAATATTCCAGCCAGGAAGGTTAGCAAGAACAAAATTGTGAACCTCTTGCTATTGAAATGGTCAGCTAGCTCCTTGCGGAAAACAGCATACATAATTAACTCCTACGGTAATACTTCTTGTAAATCTCTTCCAGATTATATTCCTCGATCTTCATTCCTACCAGAGAACTGCCTGAATCAACAATTGTTTTGGATATCTGTGGTCTCAAGTCCCTATTGCAGGTGATAAGCAATGAATCAGCAGAGCCCGTCACATTTATCACACCCTCGGTCTGCTTTATGAGCTCGACCAGTGCTGGAGCTGGCTGGGCTACTTGAACTTCAATCCTGTATTGCTCTCCGCCAACAGCTTCCCTACCCAGGCGATCTATAGGCCCTTCAGCCACTAAATGGCCTTTAGCTAATATTCCCACCCGGGTGCATATTCTTTGAACCTGATCCAGTTGGTGGGAGCAAAAAATAACGGTCATATTTTTCTTAGCCATCTTCACTATAACATTTAAGATTTCACCAATACCTTTGGGGTCTATACCAGAGGTAGGTTCATCAAGAAAGGCAAGCTTCGGCTCCTTGACCAATATATCAGCTATGCCTAAGCGCTGCTTCATACCCTGAGAGAACTCAGCCACATTCTGGTCAGCTACTTTAGATAAGCCTACTGTGGCCAGTAGGCTATTAATCTTCCCCTCGGCTTCCTTTCTGGGCAGGTTATTTAGCTCAGTTGTGTATCTTAAGTTTTGCCTTGCGGTTAAGTCCCCATAAAAGCCAACCCGTTCTGGCAAGTATCCCACAATACGCTTTACTTGCACCGGATCTCTAGTTGGGTTATAGCCACAAACACTCACTGTGCCTGATGTGGGCTCAGTTAGGCCAAGCAGCATTAATATGGTTGTTGTTTTTCCGGCGCCATTGGGACCAAGGAAACCAAAGACTTCGCCTTCCCCTATGTTGAGGTTAAGCCCGTCAACTGCAGTAAAGCCTTTATAAGTTTTGGTTAAATTCCTGGTCTCGACGACAACCTGCCCCATTGCCCTACCGCCTCCCAAAACGGGCAAAAGCTACAGCCAGACCAGCTATTATAGCCACCACGATTGCGACACCTATCAAACCCCACCTGGTCGATGTCCCCACTGCTACCCTGATATTCAGGTCATTAGCATGAGATGATGGGTCACCTCCAAACTTCAGGGTAATCATATAATCACCCGCTATAGTTTTCTCAGGTGGCTTTACAGTAACCTCAACCTCCTGGCTATCACCGGGAGCTAGAGATTCGATTTTCTCTGGGTCAAAAGTTACGCTCCATCCCTCCGGTTTGGTTGAGGAGAAGGAAACTTTATTTAGAGCTGCTGTCCCGGTATTGATGACTTCAAGAGGCAGGCAACTTTCCTTACCTGACTGAGCTTTGATGTTAAGTCGATTGCCCTCTAACTTCGTTCGGACAGAAAAATCATATCTGGCAGTAATTTTGGAAATGAGATCGAAACTGCCTTTGATTTTTTCTGATTCAGCGCCCAGTTTTATAGTGTATTCTCCTGGCTCAGGGTATAACCAGAACGGGGCCATAGCAATAACTCCGATGGTTTCCGTACGCGCTGGCTCAAGGCGAATAGACGATATCTGGTTTTCCGTTTTGTAGGTTGATTCACATACATAAGCCATCCACCCCTGAGGTGCTTCAACATCAAGTTCGAAGTCGCGAGCTTCTTCCCCGCCTACGTACGTTAATTTTACCTCGAATGCAAAGGTTTTATCAGCCGCGCCAGACAATACTGGATATTTAGTCTCAAACTCAATCTTCTCTTCTGGTTTTTCTGATGTTCCTTCTTCTGGCGGCGCGGCTTGCTCCAGTAATACTACGCCTGGGCTGATTACCTCCCGTGATTTAGCCATAGCTACCTGCTGATTCACTAACCCAAACAACGCTACCAGCCCAAAGACAATACACGTTATAAGACAAACAACTTTTATCCTGCTCATATTTCGTAGCTCCTTGCAAAATTTAAATCGGTGTTATACTTTATCGCACCTTATGCATAACGTCAAGTATGAGTCTTTTTCATTACAATATGATTAGAAGCAACGGACAAAGAGACATCAGAGTAGCCTTCTATACCCTGGGTTGCAAGCTCAATCAAGCGGAGACGGAGTCCCTGGCAAGCCAGTTTACTGAAGCTGGATATCGGCTTGTAGCTCCTAATGATAAGGCCGATATATATATTGCCAATACCTGTACGGTAACTCATATCGCCGACCGTAAATCACGCCACTGGTTGAGATTATCAAAGAGGAGAAATCCTGAAGCCGCAGTTATCGCCACAGGCTGTTATGCTCAAAGAGCCCCTCAAGACCTAACTCAGATTGCTGACCTTGTCATTGACAATGGAAAGAAGGAACGACTGCTTGAGATTGTTGAAAACCTGTCATTGCCAGCACGAATTTACTCTCCCACGAAGGGCAGTGTAATCCGAGCTCGTAGCTTAATAAAGATTCAAGATGGCTGTCGCACTCCTTGTACCTATTGCATTGTTCCCATAGTAAGACCCCACGAATATTCCCTGCCACCCCATCAGATAGTAGGCGAAATTAGGGATAAGATTGCCGCTGGCTATAAGGAAGTTGTTCTCACAGGAACCAAGATTGGCTGTTATGAGCATGATGGAACCAACCTGAAGGACCTGGTAGAACGCATTCTTTACGGTACTGACGTTCAGAGGTTACGCCTTTCCTCACTACAGCCTCAGGAAATTTCGGCCCAATTTCTCTCCCTGTGGCAAGATACCAAGCTGGGCACTGGCACAGGACCGACACTTTGTCGCCATTTCCATCTAGCACTCCAAAGTGGCAGCAATACCGTCCTTCAAAGAATGAAACGATGCTATTCCTTGAGCGATTACCGGGCAGTGATGATTTTGATTAGACAGGCAGTGCCAGGAGCAGCTATAACTACCGATATCATGGTTGGCTTTCCTGGAGAAACTGACGAAGAGTTTGAGGACAGCTATCACTTTTGCCAGCAGGCTGGCTTTGCCAATATTCATGTTTTCCCCTTCTCAGCCCGCCCTGGAACAGAGGCAGCTAAAATGACCAATCAGGTCAAATATCAAGTGAAGAAGGACCGTGCTCACAGGATGCTGGAACTGGCTGGATACTGCCGGCATGATTTCTGTGAGCAGTTTCTGGGGCAAATTATGTCAGTCCTATGGGAAAAGGAGACAAACGCAGGGAATGGCATATATTCTGGACTCACTGATAACTATATCAGAGTATTTACTCAGAGCTCGAAGCCGCTAAACAATAAAATAGTGCCGGTTAAGTTAGCGAGTTTTTACAATAAGGGAATGTGGGGAGAACTGACACATGAATATCCAGGTTAAAGTAAAGCCTAGCTCAAAGACTGAAGAACTTAGTCAGGAAGAGGATGGCTTTACCATCAAAGTCAAAGAGCCACCGAAGGAAGGCAGGGCTAACCAGGCAGTCATCAAATTGCTGGCCCGGCATTTTGGCGTTCCCCAAAGTCAGGTCAGGATTCTGAGAGGCTTTAAAAGCAGGAATAAAGTCATTGAGATTGCCATCTAAGAATTTCGCCAAGCATATATTATCATCGACAGTACATATTCTTTTTGACCATGCGGAGGCTGAGATACAATTGAGAGAAATATTATATAGGGAAATGACGATTTTTCATCTGTAGAGTTACCCATCGGATTTCGGTAAATTCTTCTACAGCCTCCATTCCATTCTTCCCCCAGCCACTATCTTTCATACCACCTAACGGAGCGTGAGTTTCATCGCCGAGAGATGAGTCGTTTACGTGAACTACTCCGGTCTCAAGTTTTTCAGCAATTCTCAAGCCTTTGTTGAGATCGGTGGTGATGACGCCGGCTGAGAGTCCATAAGATGAATTGTTAGCA
>Ga0209121_10005634_pt1 | contig 11268 bp, 16 predicted proteins | sample Cruoilmetagenom3_FD_187292 | JGI IMG/M metagenome (GOLD analysis project Ga0209121, IMG submission 187292) | Oil polluted marine microbial communities from Coal Oil Point, Santa Barbara, California, USA - Sample 3 (SPAdes) (version 2) | ecosystem: Environmental > Aquatic > Marine > Oil seeps ...
GCATTTCCCTGAAGGAGCATTATATACGCTACCTTAACGAGGTCTCCGAAATGAGGAAAAAGAAATATTTATGTTCGAAGGAAGCGAAGCTTCCAAGTTTAAATATTTCCCGAATGAGGAGACTGAGCAGAATAATCTAAAGCGGATATACAGCGACGAAAGGGAAAGCCCGAAGTTTTTTATAGCTTAAATTTATCTCCGAGATAGATTTTTCTAGCTTCTTTACTGCGGATGAGTTCATCTTTCTTTCCTGAAATAAGAACTTTTCCCTGGGAGATAAGATAAGAAAAATCAGTGATGTGTAAAGTTTCTCGGACATTATGATCTGTAATCAGTATCCCTATTCCTTTATTTCTTAAGTTACAAATAATTTCCTGGAGGTCAGAAACGGTAATGGGATCTATCCCAGAAAATGGTTCATCAAAGAGAATAAAATGGGGCGAAGTAACTAAAGCTCTGGCTATTTCCGCCCTTCGACGCTCTCCACCGGAAAGAAGGCTTGCCTTCTTTTTGGAAAGATGAGCTATCCCCAATTCTGAAAGAAGGTAATCAGCTTTTTCTTCTCTTTCTCCCCGGGAGAGATTCAAAGTTTCCAGAATAGCCATAAGGTTATCTTTTACACTTAACTTTTGAAAAATAGATGCTCCCTGAGGAAGATATGCTATCCCTTTTTTAGCTCTCTGGTAAGTAGGAAGATGAGTAATCTCCTCTTCAGCCAAAAAAACTTTTCCACCTGTCGGTTTTACCAATCCAAGAATTATGTGGAAAATAGTAGTTTTTCCAGCTCCATTTGGCCCAAGGAGTCCTACTATTTCTCTTTCTTTTATTGTCAGGGACACATCATTTACTACAAATTTTTTTTGATAAGCTTTATTTAGATTCTTTACTTGAAGGGCTAACATTTTTTTTCTCTTCTTCTAAAATAAAGGTTGCTCTCACTGGAGAACCTTCTGCTTCCAATCTTTCTCCCTTTTCCCAGATAATAACTTTATCTGCTGTAAGTGTATTACCCAGTTGATCCGTATAGTGAACATCTCCCTCAAGAACAGTTTTATCATCTTTAAAAGTATAAGTAAATAACTGACAGTTAGCTTCTCTTCCTCCTTGAACTAATTTTACTTTCTCTTTACCTACAATTCTTTGTAATACATTCTCAGCAGTTATATATGTTTCCAGCGTTTCTGCTTCTAAAGAAATTTCTCCCCACTGAGCTTTAACATTTCCCTTGTAAACAAATACCCGGTTTTTGTAGTCTATCTCCTGTCGAGAAGAGGTAACTATAAATTGACTCTTGCCCGAAGCTGCCTGGCTAAGACCTGAACTCCCTAAAAAAATTATTACCATAAGGAATATAATAATACTTTTTTTCATATTTTTCCTCCCTTAAGACGAGTTATAATCTCGCTTTTTATAATTACTTGAGATAAATTAGTATCTGCTATTAAGCCTTTTCCTTCAGTGATAAGATCCCCCCTTTTAAAAGTAATTTTATCTTCGGTAAGTAACTTTTTCTCAGAAGCTTTCCATTCCAGTGTGGGGGTAGAAAGTTCAGCTCCATCTAAATAAGAGGAGATTTTAATTCCTTCTTCCATAGTTAAATTAGAAGTTCGAAGGTCAACGATTATTCTCCCTGCTTCTCCTTCTGAGGTGGGGGCATTTTCTTCTAAGAAAATAATTTTTACTTTATTAAAAATCATCTTTTGTTTAAATTCTTCTCCAGATTCAGCCCGAACTGTCCATACTTTCTCTCCCTTCTCATTCCATTCAGTGAAGTTTATTCCTTCTATTCTTATCAGAGGTAAATCTTTTTTCTCTTTAGAGCTAAAATATTTCCCCCCTTTTCCTTTATATCCCAGGAAGAGAAGAATGGCAATTATTCCTATTACTCCTATTATTATCCATAGGAATTTTTTCATTAAGTAACTCTTATCACTGTTTTAGCTTCTCTTAAAGCATAACAGCTAACATTTACGGCTACAGGAAGACCGGCAATATGAGTAGGAAAATGCTCTATGCTTACTCCCAGACAGGTATTCATCCCTCCCATTCCTTGAGCTCCTATTTTAAGATTATTAATTTCTTTCAATAGTTCTATTTCTAAAAGAGCGTATTTTGGATGAGGATTTCTCACTTTTATAGGACGCAGAAGAGCTTTTTTAGCTAAAAAAGTAGAAATTTGCATTGTCCCTCCTATTCCTATTCCTACTACTATAGGAGGGCAGGGATTAGCCCCTGCTTCCCGAACTGTTTTCAAAACAAACTTTTTTACCGCTTCTTTTCCCTGGCCAGGATTTAATATAACTACTTTTCCCACATTTTCTGCACCAAATCCTCTAGGGAAGACAGTAATTTTTATTTCTTTTTCAAAGGCCGAAGAAAAGAAAATGTGAATTATAGGAGGGGTGTTATCCCCTGTATTTTCTCGAGAAAAAAGAGGATCTTTTACTACTGATTTTCGGAGATTTCCTTTTTTATATCCTTCTTTAACTCCTTTCAAGATACTCTCTTTCAGGGAAACTCCCTCTATTTTTACTCCTTTACCTGCTTCTACAAATACTTCGGCCATACCTGTATCCTGACATACAGGAATTTTCTCTTCTTGAGCTATCTTTATATTTTCAACTAAAGTGGATAATATAAATTTAGGCAGGTCCCCTTTTTCTTCTTTTTCTATCTGACAAAGAGCCTCAAATATATCTTCTCTCACTCCATAATTAGCCTCCTGGCAAAGAGTAGAAACACTACTACTTATCTTTTTTAATAATTCTTTGCTCACAATATTTTATCTCGCTGTTAAGAATCCCCTATTTTGAAGCCTTTTTAAACTTATTTTACAATAAGGTAAGATTCTTGTCAACCAACTCGCGTTAAATCACCTTGAAATCTCTGAAAAAAATGATATAATTTGAATGATGTATCAAATTTCTGCTCCTATATTATTTAATAAAGAGATAATTGAGGGATATTACCTGATGAAGCTATATGTTCCTCAAATTTCTCAAGAGGCAAAACCCGGCCAGTTTATTCATCTAAGATGCAGCCAGCAATATGACCCCTTGTTAAGACGTCCTTTCAGCATTTATAAAGTGGAAAATGAAACTCTCCAGATTCTCTATAAACCAGTGGGAAAAGGGACCTATCTTTTATCAAAAAAGATAAAAGGGGAGAAAATAGATATGCTTGGACCTCTGGGAAGGGGATTTGAAATAAATTTAAATTCTTCTCAAAAAATAGTCTTAATAGGGGGAGGAATAGGCATAGCTCCGCTTTATTTTTTGTCCTCTAAACTGAGCGGATTCCCTGTTACTGTGTTTCTCGGAGCAAAAACAAAAAAGAAGATTTTATGCAAAAGAGAATTTATAAACCAGGGCTTTAAAGTAAAAATAGCTACTGATGATGGAACTGAAGGATTTAAGGGATTAATATCTGATTTCTTTTTTTCTTATTTTTCTTCTCTTTCCTCTTCTATAGGAGCTGTCTATGGTTGTGGACCTCTTCCTATGTTAAAGAGAATCTCAGAATTTTCTCTTGAGCAAGGTATTTTTTGTCAGGTTTCTCTGGAACAAAGAATGGGTTGCGGAATAGGAGCCTGTCAGGGGTGTGTAATTAGAGGAAAAGATAAATATCTTCGGGTATGCAAAGAAGGACCAGTCTTTGAAGCGGGAGAAATTGATTGGTCGAAGATATGAAAGATACTTGTAATCTTACTATAGATCTGGGTAGAATTAAGTTAAATAATCCTGTATTGGTAGCTTCAGGAACTTTTGGTTATGGAGAAGAATATTCCCAACTTATTGACCTTAATAAATTAGGAGGAATTATTACCAAGAGTATAACCTTAGAACCGAGGCAAGGAAATCCTCCTCCTCGTCTAATAGAAACCCCTGCTGGACTTCTTAATGCTATTGGTTTGGTTAATCCAGGGTTAAAAGTATTTTGTAAGAAAAATATTCCTTTTTTAAAGCAGTTTAATACACGGATAATTGTAAGTATTGCCGGGGAAAAGGAAGAAGATTATCTTCGCTTAGGTGAAAAGTTAAACCCTGTTCAGGGAATAGATGGTTTAGAAGTAAATGTTTCCTGTCCTAATGTCCAAGAAGGACTTACCCTCGGCAAAGACCCGGAGAAAGTTTTTTCTCTGCTAAGAAGATTAAAGAGAAATTCCGACATCCCTCTTATAGTAAAGATTACCCCTGAAGCAGTAAACATTATAGAAGTTGCCCAGGCATCCAGGGAAGGAGGAGCAGAAGCACTCTCTCTTATAAATACTCTTATGGGGATGGCTATTGACATAGAGAAGCAAGAACCCTTACTGGGTAATATTATTGGAGGGCTTTCTGGACCTGCTATAAAACCTATTGCTTTAAGGTATGTCTGGCAAGTTTCTCAAAATGTAGATTTACCGATAATAGGCACGGGAGGAATTATGGGGCCAGAGGATGCTTTAGAATTTGTTCTTGCTGGTGCCAGTGCTGTAGCCATTGGCACAGCAAATTTTGTAGATCCCCAAACTCCCTTAAAAGTAATTGAGGGAATTAAGAGGTATTTAGTAAGAAAAAATATCAAGAACTTTAAAGACTTAATAGGTAAACTTGATTTTTAAAAGAGAGAAAGATGTTATTTACCTGGCTTAAATTCCTTATCTCGGGAGGATTAATTTTATTTACAGGATATCACTTTTCAAAGTATGGTGATATTATTTGTGAAAAGACCTCTATCAGTAGAGGTTTGATGGGTTTTATATTCCTCTCATTTGCTACCACTCTCCCTGAATTAATTACCAGCACAAGTTCTATTGTTATCATCAATTCTCCTGATTTAGCTGTGGGGAATGCTTTTGGTTCTGTAGTAATAAATTTAATGTTTATTGCTCTTTTAGATTTTCTTCAAGGAAAGGGCGCTCTTTTATATAAGGTATCTATGGGCCATATTTTATATGGAGGGCTGGGGATAATTGCTCTTGCCATTACTGGTTTCTTTATTTTTGTTAGATCCAGCCTTCATATTCCTCTGGGTATATTAAATTTTGGATTTGATAGCTTAATTCTTATTATTCTTTATTTTATAGGGATGAGAGTTATACTCCGCTATGAAAAGAGTAATAAATCAAGAGAAGATGCTGAATCTAAAATAAATAAAAAGTATGGAAATACTTCCTTAAAGAAAGCAATTGTTGGGTTTTGCCTTTGTTTTATAGCTATATTCTTTTTAGGAATATGGCTATCCATTATCGGAGATGAAATAGTAAAAGTAATGGATTGGAATGAAGCTTTAGTGGGGACATTCTTTCTTGCCTTAGCTACTTCTCTTCCCGAGCTTATAGTTTCTTTAAGCAGTTTAAGATTTGGTATAGATATGGCTGTAGGTAATATCCTGGGAGCTAATTTTCTTGATATTATGATTATTCCTGTATGTGATCTTTTCTTTAGAAGAGGGGAACTCTTATCCTTTGTATCTTCTAAAAATATTCTTACTTTAATGCTGGGTATAATCCTCACCAGTATAGTTATAGTAGGATTAATTTATAGGTCGCGTAAATCTTTTCTGAGACTGGGCTGGGATGCCCTGGGAATGATTATTACCTTTATAATAGGGGGATACTTTATAATTCTCTTTACAAAATAAATGGGGAAAATTAAGGAACCAATAGCCGTGAAGTTAGTGATAAGTATGATTAGTAAGGAGGAAATTCTTTTTGAGAAAGCTAAAGAGGAACTTTGTCAAAGATTCGGCCCTCTAGATTTTGAAAGTCCCCTTCTTCCTTTTCGTTACACTTCTTACTATAGAAAAGAGATGGGAAAAAATTTAAAAAGAAAAATCATTAGCTTCCAGAAATTAATTGACCCTGGCCTGCTTTCAAAGATTAAAATATTTACTAATCAATTAGAAAAAGAATTTTTCTATCCTCGCTCAAGTAGCCGCCGTCTTAATCTCGATCCAGGATATATCTCTTTATCTAAATTAGTTCTTGCTTCTACTAAAAATTACATCCATCGTGTTTATATAGGAGAAGGAATTTATGCTGAAGTTACTCTTCAATATAAAAGAAAAAAAGGTTTTAAACCCTGGGGGTGGACTTACCCCGACTATCAAGCTCCTGCTTACCTTGAAATTTTTAATCACTTAAGACAAATTTATCAAAAACAAATTATATCTTGAAATTATAATTATGCAATACAAAGCTAAATATCTAAGTTATCTTTTTTCTAAAGTAAACTTTATTTTTCAGTTTCTTGTTTTTCTTCTTGTTGTTCTTTATTTTCAGATACGGCTTCCTCTCCTGCCTTCTCCTTTAGCTCTGAAATCCCGATAACCAGGACAATTCCTCCCACTACTCCCACAATTATTCCGACAATACCCTCTACGAAAGTTAAAACCCGGGGAGCAAATACCACAATCAGCCAAATTCCCACTATTACAGCTATTACTCCTCCAATAATCATTAACCATTTCTTCATTGTTTTTTTCTCCTTTATTTAAAAATGTTTTTCTCCTTCATTATTTGAATCACTCTTTTAAGGTCTTTCTTTGTATTAACTCCCAAGACAATTGTAGGATCATCCACTCTCAATGCCTCTACCCTGAACCCTCTCTGGTTAAATAAAGAAATCACATCTGTTAAATAGTATTCCTTCTTTACATTATTACAATTCAATTGGGGAAGTAAGGGAAGAAGTTTTTGTGTATCAAAACAATAAATACTACTGTTTATTTCCTTGACTTTGATTTCCTCAAGACTCGCATCTTTACTTTCTACTATCTTCTTAATCCCTAAATAGCCGTCATAGATAATCCTTCCATAATATCCGGGATTTGATGAAAAAGCTGTTACTACAGTAGCTGCTGGCTTTTTCTCTCTATGCCGATGGATTAACTTAGCTATCACTGAAGAAGTAATAAGAGGAGCATCTCCCGGAAGAACTACCAATTCTCCTTTAAAATTTTTTAAAAGAAGAACAGTCTGCCTTAAGGCATCTCCTGTTCCCAGCCTTTTCTCCTGATGGACATAGGTAAATTTCTCACCCAAAATATCCTTTATCTTATCTGCTTGATATCCCACTACAATAATTGTTTCATCTATCTCACTTTCTATACAGGCTTTTGCAGGAAATTCTACTAAAGATTGATAGCCCACACGATGGATAAGTTTACTCAGTGGTGACCTCATTCTGGTTCCTTCTCCTGCTGCCAAAATTACTGCCTTTACATTCTTCATTCTCTTTCTCCTGAACTTTGTTTCCATTGACTTTATTTTTCTAATTATTTTTCATAAATTTGAGGTTATTTTAGTATATTTTCTACAATTTGTCAAAAATCCGCAGTTTCACTATTCTTTGATTCTACTTTTTGTTTTTTAAACCATAGATAAATAAGAAATATAGGAATAATAAAAATAAAATAACTTGCTATAAAGATCATAACTCCATCTAAAATAGGATTTTTACCTGCAACATTATTAATAAGGTTAAACAGATGAATATTTAAGTTAGAAATAGTTTTAACTGCCATGAATTAACATCTTTTCCATATAATACGATTCTCGGTCCTGTCAAAAACATCTCGTTAACTTTATTCCCTGCCTTTTTCAATACCTTTCTGATTAACTTGATCTTAACTTAGATTAATTTTTTCCTTTTAAAAATTTTCTAACCTCATTATGATCACCAACAAAGGCAAAGTTTATCATATCAACCTTAAATTCAAAAATTATTCTATTTTTGACACTCAACCTTATCTCCCAATAATCCTTTCTAACCTTTTTTAGACCAAATCCTTGAGGTTTTTTACCTGTCTTAATAAACTTGATTAAAGCGTCAACAGCTCTAATTGAGTTTTCTTGCTGAGGAGAAGTTAATTTTTTAAAAGATCTGTCATAAGATGCAAGATAATTTAAGCGCATGGTTTAGTTTCTTAGTCTTCGGGAATGCTCTTTTGCTTTCTCAAGATCAGTATAGCTGGTATATTCACCCTTCTTAAGTTGTTCCTTTACCATCTTCGCGAATTTATCCCATTCCTCATCACTCATAAATTTCTCTTCCTCGACTCTGGTAACGAGTAGCCGTCTTAAGATGATATCATCCTTGCGTGGTTCAAATTCGATTAAATCTCCCGGATGTATATGGGCTATTTTCCTGATAGTTTCAGGTATAGTTACGGTACCACGTTTCGATACAACTACTCTTTTTTTCATCTCAAACTACCTCTTAGGATATTAATTTTTCCGCTTTATTGTTTTTCTGTTAATAAGTATAACTGATTTTCAAACTTTTGTCAAGTGAACGGGTTAAGTCAATCCACTCAAATAACCTTACCACTATTGTCCAGATAATAATTCTACTTAATGCGCTTTTCTCTATATTACTCTGAAGGAATCTTTATAGGCCTAATATACAGCCGCTTATAGTGCCATTTGCCAGTTTCAAGATTTTTACCTGTAAAAGTAAGATACAAAGCAATAGCTTTAGCTCCTTCTTTTAGTTCTGGAAAAATCAACTGAGTTTCTAAAGGCATATGTGGTATAAGCCTCTTTCCCTCCTTTTTCTTGGTTTTTAATCCTCTAATCTTAAAATTTCCACTTTACTTCTGCCTTTACTTCTTTATCTTTTAAGGAAATTCCCTCAATATGCTCCTTATTTTGTATATTCCAGAATTTTATCCCCAGAGCTAACTCCCATTGAGCATTTGGTTCATAAGAAGCATTAATGCCGATTATATTCTTTTTTTCTACAACTCCGGACAAAAAGGCATTTTTCCTTCCTTTTTCAGGTTTCCAGGGATGGCCGATTTTTCCTTCTCCGTGATTTTCAATTTCATATTGGAGAGTAAGCTGGATTTTATCACTTATCCAATGATTTAATTCAAAGAATAAATCTTCAGCATCGGGTCCAAGCCAATGCCCTATAATTTTACCCTGATGAATATAATTATTCTTCTCTTTTAAAACAGAGTATACATAATTATTAATACGCGTATATTCTATTCTCAAATCACTTTTTCCAGAGGGACTGCAAAAAAAAGCTCCTCCTAAATATCCTAACTCATTTGGCTCTAAACTGGGTAAAATTTGATAATCATCTACTAATAGCTCCCCATAAAGTATTATATCTTTCCATTTATGAATACTTATATCAAAATCCATAAGAGGATTATCATCTATTCCAAGAATATACTGACACAAATAAAGAGGAACAAGAGGATTAAAATATAAAGGTTCTATGCCTCTACCACTATAAACAGTAGTTTCTGAAAAACCAAGATTAATTCCAGGAAGAAAATCAGTCTCAATTCTATGACCCGAGAGATATCTATTTTTACTTTTATTAAGCACTCCTGTGAAACTAACTGCTTTTACCGGTCCTATAGTGGTGCTGAATTTTATCATATCAAAGCTGGGAGCATTATCAGAAAGAAGTAAAGTTCCGTAGTATCCTGGTCCCCATCTCATCTTATCTCTACCAACCTCAAGGTCAAACCAGGGAAGTTTAATTTGACTATAGACATTATCTAAATACCAGATATAGTTCCTGGTAAATTGTTCATACTTTTTCTGATAATCAATATGGAATCTTCCAAAAATAGATAAATCATCACCTTTATCAACAAAGGTGCTAAAGCCAAGAGTAATGGGTAGTTCTTCTTTATCTAAAAACTCACTTTTTAAGTAACCATAAGTTTTTACTCCCCCTTCCTCAGAGAATAAATTAATAAAAGGTTTTCTTTCCTTTTTTTCAGGAACTTTTACTCCCAGAGAAGATAACTCTTTAGAAAACTCAGAAGATAAATCATCCAATAGCTTATTATTATATGAACTAAGAGCAATTTTCCCATTTTCTCTATTAGCTAAAGCCTGAGCTATAAGTTTAGCCATCTGGTAGCGAGTATAAGGTCTTGTATAGATAAAGCCATTCTTAATGATTCCTTGAGCGACTAATTTATCTATGGCATTATAGCTCCAATGGTCAAGAGGAACATTTGCCATTCCCCCTGCCCTTACAGATGAGCTAACACAAAGTATCATTATCACTGCTAATAAAATCGCTTTTCTTTTCATTTATAGTTACTCCTTTCGTGAAATACCTGGAAAGTATTAAATTTTCTTTAGAAGACCTGGACAAGTCATGAGATATCTTTGATAGTAAATGAAATTGTACTATTATATAATATGTGATAAATAGATGTAATATTTAGATGGAGGAATAAATATGACTACAAAGGAGAAAGTAACTGTCTCTTTACCAAAAGAAATATCCTTCTTACAGGATAGTCCTGGAAACATACAGCAGTCACCTTAAAAGCTCCTGTTATCCTTTCCTTTACTGGATCTCAACCTTTTTAGATAAATAATGCTCACTCCATAACCGATTGAATTCTAATAAATATTCCTGAACGAGTTTTGCATCATCAATTATAAGAAGATTTTCATTATTCCTCTCCCTAGCTGAAGCTGTCCAGTTATAAGAGCCAGTTATGAGTACTTTATTGTCTACTACACAGAACTTGTGATGCATGATATAGGGATTATCGCTGTAACGGATGGTAATGCCATTTTTTTCTAGATAACAAGATTTAGAATATTTAGCTTCCCTTTGGCCGTTATCCAGATAAACTCTTATCCTTACTCCTCGGTTGTAAGCATCTATTACTGCCCTGGCAAGCTCTCTATCAGTAAAATAATACATAGCTATATCTATGCTTTCTTTGGCATAACTGAGCTCTGTAATAATTGCCTTCTCAGGATTATTAACAAGAGAAAAATATACCTTAACGGAAGCAAACGCAAAGATAGAAGAGTATAAAAGTAGAAGAGCCGTTCCTATAATAACTTTCTTATATTGGAATCTCATTTTAATCTATCTTTTAAACTACTCTGGTATTTATTAACGGAAATGTTGCATTTACTTCCTTTCTTGTAAGATAGGACAAATAATTATTTTGTCAAGTCAAGAAATAGGATAGAAAATCTCTTTTCAGGATAATAAGAGTAGAGACTCACTTGAATAAGATAGAACAAATTCTCTAATAAAAAGTAGGTACCTAATTATGCTATAAATTCATAGAATTCCATGCTTTAGTAAATATTTACAAAAAAGATTAGACGGGGTTTGCTGATTATTTATAGGAGAGAGATGAAAAACCCCAATATTCCTGCGGTCCGATTTATCGGACTTGTTAGCAGGATTTATCGGACTTCTGAATGTAGCGGTTTGATTTATCAAACTTATTAATAAAACGTGTTTCATAAATGAAACCTCTACAAAAAACTACTTT
>Ga0209121_10005638_pt1 | contig 11266 bp, 7 predicted proteins | sample Cruoilmetagenom3_FD_187292 | JGI IMG/M metagenome (GOLD analysis project Ga0209121, IMG submission 187292) | Oil polluted marine microbial communities from Coal Oil Point, Santa Barbara, California, USA - Sample 3 (SPAdes) (version 2) | ecosystem: Environmental > Aquatic > Marine > Oil seeps ...
AACCGGAGGACCGATATCCAGAGTTTATAAACCGAAGCCGGGGAAAAAGGAGCTGCTTACACCTTGAGAAAGGAAATCCTGGGAAGAAAATGTCCCAATTTGATAAATATAACGGTGAATTTTGACAGAAATTACCGGATTCTGTCCCGCGATGTCTCAGGAGGAAAATTCATCTCCTCAGAAGAAGAAACAGGGTAAAAGATCAATGAGTAGCATCAGATTGGAAGGAGTGGTAAAGAAATTTACTGATAAGGAGATCTCCCTGTTTAAGAAAAAAGGCCGAGAGATCAAAACTATCTTTGCCCTCGATCATCTCTATCTGGAAGCAAGGGAAGATGAAACCTTATGCGTTATTGGACCAACCGGGTGCGGGAAAACTACTCTTCTTAAGGTTGTTGCAGGCTTAGAAAGAATTGATGAGGGAAATATCTACTTTGACGAGGAGAATGTTAATGAAATTCCTCCTAAGGATAGGGGAATTGGCATGGTTTTCCAAAACTATGCTCTTTATCCACACATGATTAGTAGAGAGAACCTAGCCTTTTCCTTTAGGCTGCGAAAATGGCCGGAGGATGCCATTGATGAGAAAATCCGTTTTACAGCCAATACTCTGGGAGTGGGCTTCCATGCTCTCCTGGGACGTTTTCCCAGGAACTTGTCCGCCGGGCAAAAGCAAAGAGTTGCTCTGGGAAGGTGTATCATCCGAAACCCGAGAGTATTTTTACTGGATGAGCCACTGTCTAACTTAGATGCAAAGCTAAGAACAAAGACAAGACAGGAAATCAAACACCTCCTGGACAGATTTGGTATAACCACTGTTTACGTTACCCATGATCAGGCAGAGGCGATAGCGCTGGCTGATAGAGTAGCTATTATGCGGGAAGGTAGAATTGAGCAGGTGGGTAGCTTTAATGAGGTGTACTATCATCCTTCCAATCTATTTGTAGCCGGTTTCATTGGTGATCCTCCCATGAATCTTTTATCATTAGGCTTAAGAGAGAATCCTTACGGCCTTTTCTTAAGTAATCACTTAGGGGTACAACTACGGGGACCCCGGTTTGAAATTCTAAGGAAAAAAGGCTATTTAGGAAAAGAGATAATTTTTGGTCTTCGTCCCGAAGATATCAAATTAAGAGAAAACCTTCCTACCTCGGAGAAAATCGGCAGCTTTAGAGCCCGTGTAGATGAGATTGAGCTCACTATACCAAACATTCGTCTCTTTTTAAGCTCCGAGGAACACAAGCTCATAGCTAATGTTAATCCCTCATCCAAGATAAAGAAAGGTGAGGATATGGAATTTGCCTTCGACATCGAAAAAGTTAAGTTGTTCGACCCCAGGAGTGGACTGGCCATTGTTAATTGAAGATCTCCCCTTCCTTTGCTTTGATTGGCTCCATAAATGCCTCCTTCTTTGCTTTATATCCAGTCTTTTCTTTTTAATACGGTAGCGGCCGCTCCCAGGGCACCGGTATTGCCGCCAAGCTTTGCCGGAACTATCCTCACTCCCCTGATAGCAGCCTCAAGGGCGTACTTTCGGGCATATTTTCTTACTGGTTCGAATAAAAGATCGCCGGCAGCGGTCATTCCACCTGATAGAATGACCATCTCCGGGTTTATGACGTTAACCAGGCTAGCAATACCTATTCCCAGGTATCTTGCTGTCTCCTCAACTATCCTCTGGCTGAGCTCATCTCCTCTTTCAGCCGCCCGGTATACCAGCTCACAGGTAATATCTTCCAGGTGGTCATGCACTACCTCCCGGAGAACCGTGTCTTCTCCCGCTTTCATGAAAGAGACTGTACGCTTTATCACTCCGGTTGCTGAAGCATAAGCCTCTAGGCATCCTCTTTTCCCACAACCACAAACCAGTCCTCCCTCGTGGATTATCATATGACCTATCTCGGCAGCCGTGTCCCAGGCTCCGTGGAGAACTTCTCCCCCAATAATTATTCCTCCTCCTATTCCCGTACCCAGGGTTAATAAAACTAAATTATCTACCTTCTTTCCTGCCCCCATCCACCATTCAGCTAGAGCGGCAGCATTAGCATCGTTTTCCAAAAAGATAGGTAATTTAAGCTGGTCTTCTAAAATGCTAACCAAGGGCACATTATTCCAGCCAGGAAGATTAGGGGCAAAATGAATTATCCCCTTTTTTGTATCTAGAGGTCCGGGGCTACCAATTCCTACTCCCTTTATGGAGGAGGAGGAAATCCCTTGTAGCTGTCCTTTCTCGAGGACGGCTCTCACCGAGCTCACTATCTGAGAGAGAGCTTTTTCCTTACCCTCCCGGGCCAAGGTAGCTCGGGTATCTTTACCTATAACCTTTCCTTCACCGTCAATAAGGAGAGAAACAATATTGGTTGCTCCCAAATCGATTCCCACAATGTAATCGGAGGTAGATTTCATTTAACTTCCTTAAGAAGCTCTTTTAAAACCAAAAACTTCTAGTAGTTTCCAAAATTTTATCAGAATCCCCCTTCTGGTCAAGAATATCTTGGGACTCTTCCCTTCGATACACGTTTAAATCTCCTAAAGACTAATACTTCCTGAGGAATAAAGAATTCTTGGGACTCCAAGACTACCAAAAACTGGGTGTGCCGATTTCTTGACATTAGGCTATTTTTATATATCTTGAAAACACTAGCCATTAAATAGAGAGGAAAAGATGGTAGAGTTTCTGGAGAAACTTGCGATTAGTCCCTATCTAAAAGCAATCCTGGCTTTTGTCTTTTTTTACCTGGGAGCAAAAGTCATCTATCTTATTTTGACTCACCTGGTTGGTAGATTAGTCAAGAAAACAACCACCCAACTTGACGATATGATTCTCTCTAAAGTAAAAACTCCCATCTTCTATCTTATCATTTTAGCTGGAATTGCCACTGCGTCTAATTTTCTCCCTTTACCTACTCTAGCTGAAACGATTTTCTCAAGGACACTACTTTCCATAGTCATAGCCATCTCCTGTTACTTGGCTAGCTCTTTTATTAATATATTAATCAAAGGTTGGTTTACCCGAAGAAGTATGGTCACAGGCAAGATCAAAGGAAGAGAACTAATAATTCTTAGCCGAAAGATTTTGAATTTTATTATTTTCACCCTCCTCGCTATCTTCATCTTGACTCTCTGGGACATTAGGGTAACGGCTCTGGTAGCCAGTCTAGGTATTGCCGGGTTTGTCTTAGGCTTTGCTCTGCGAGACATCTTTGCCAATATCTTTGGAGGAATAGCCCTCATTGCAGACAAATCCTTTAAAATAGGTGATTTTATCAAAATAGAAAGTGGGGAGGTGGGAGAAATTATCGACATAGGTCTAAGGTCAACCCGGATAAAATCATTCGATGAAGGAAATGAGATCATCATTCCTAATAACAGCCTGGTGATAAGTAAGATCACCAATTATGGCCGTCCCTTAATTAACTTGAAGATGGTGGTAAAGATAGGGGTAGCCTATGGCTCGGATATTAAAAAAACCAGGCAAATCCTTCTGGATTGTGCCAAGAAGATAGAGAGCATCCTGGACGATCCTGCTCCCCGGGTTTATTTTATGGAGATGGCCGACTTTTCCCTTAATTTTAGAGTAGTTTTCTGGATTGCTGATTTTAGGCAAAGATTCGATATTCGGGACAAATTCGTCTCTCTGGCTTATGAGGAACTACAATCTAAAGGAATAAAGATTCCCTTCCCCACCAGCACAATCCATATAGAAAAATAAAGAAAAGATAACCCATGATAAGAACACTAATCGCCCCAGTAAAGTACGTCCAGGGAAGAAATGTTCTCAATGAGGCAGGAGAGTTTATCGAACCTCTGGGTAAGAAGCTGATGATACTTGCCAGTAAGAGAGTTACAGACATTATCAAGGACACACTTTTAGCAAGTCTACAGCGCACCAACCTGGATTTCGAGTTCGAAAAATTCAATGGAGAATGCTCCCGTAAAGAAATAGAGCGGGTAAGTGAAATTCTCAAAAAGGAAGGCTTTAATGTTATTGCCGGAGCCGGAGGCGGTAAGACTCTGGATACAGCAAAGGGAAGTGCCTATGAAGCTGGGATTCCGGTCGTTATTTTGCCAACCATTGCTTCTACCGATGCTCCAACAAGTGCTATAGCCGTGGTCTATACTGCTGAAGGAGAATTTGAGGAATATCGCTTTTTTCCTCGAAACCCTGATCTAGTACTGGTCGATACCCTGATAATAGCCCAGGCGCCGGTTAGATTCTTTGTCTCTGGAATGGGTGATGCTCTAGCTACCTGGTTTGAAGCTGATGCGGTGAATAAAGCAGGAGCTCAGAACATGGCCGGGGGTCATCCAACGTCGGCAGCCTTAACCATAGCTAAACTCTGCTATGAAAATCTGTTAAAATATGGCCTATCGGCAAAGTTGGCTGTGGAAAAAAAGTGTGTGACCGAAGCAGTGGAAAAAATTGTGGAGGCTAACACTCTTTTAAGTGGAATTGGCTTTGAAAGCGGAGGATTAGCTGCTGCCCATTCCATCCATGACGGGATGACAGCTCTTCCGGCTTCTCATAGGCTTTATCATGGGGAGAAGGTGATCTTTGGACTTATTGTTCAACTGGTTATAGAAAACCGTAACCCGAACCAGATAAATGAGGTTCTGGATTTCTGTATCCAGGTAGGCCTTCCTGTATGCTTTGATGATCTTGGCTTGCGTAAGGTCTCCCAGAGGGATTTAGAAAAAGTGGTAAGGTTGGCCACGGCTGAAAACGAGACCATTCACAATGAGCCCTTTTCCGTCACAGAAGAGTCAGTCCTTGATGCTCTCCTCACTGCTGATGCTTTAGGAAGTTTTCGAAAAAAAGTTAATCTCAGGTCCTAATCTTATTTGTACCGGTTTAGCTTTCCTAAAATTTCCCTCTTTTTCGTCATTGCAATCTTGCTACAGGCAAACGTGGCAATCTCGATAGATCGTGGAACTTGCTCATCAAAGTAAGGTAGCCGCAACCTTTAGGTTGCGTAAAGAAAAAGAAACTACTGTCTGCAAGCGCAGGCTAAAGCCTGCGGCTACCATTTTTTAAAAAGACTTTCAGCAATCAGCAACTTATATGCTCAACCTACTGAGTTTTCTCTTTCGGTCCCACCACCACTATGGTGTAGCTACCGAGATCAAAATACTTAACGGTCACCTTTCTAATATCCTCTTTAGTAACTTTATTGATTTCCGAAGCATATTGGTTAAAATTCTCATAGCCCAACCCATATAGCTCGTCTAAGGCAGACTGAAAAGCCAAAGCCTGGTTGGTCTCCAGACGAATGGTCTCGGCGCCGATTAAATCTTTCTTAGCTCGATTGAGCTCTTCTTCTGATACCTCGAGGGTTATTAGCTTTTTTATCTCCTCTAAAAGCCCATCGCTGGCTGCTTCTATCTTTTCCGGAGTTGTGGCTACATAAAACACGTAAGCACCGGGGTCCTCCAGTCCGATAAAGGAAAAACTTCCTACACTATAGGCAAGACCGAGCTCGTCTCTAAGACTCTGGTAAAGGCGGGAACCTCCACCGGAAAGAATGGAGGTCAGGATCTCAAAGGTATACCGGTCCTCACTTTTAATAGCGATCCCCTGGAACCCTATCATAATTATAGCCTGTTTTTTCTCCATATATTTAGCAGCCGTCCTTATCTGGGTTGGCTTTGGTTCCCGGGGATTCTCAACCAAAGACAGTGGCTGAGGTTCAAAATTAGAGAAAACCTGCTCCAGCTTCTTTACCACCTCGGAAGCCTTTACGTCTCCATAAACAGCGAGGACCATATTATTAGGAACATAGAATTCATTATAATATTTAATTAAATTGACTCTGGTTATCCTGGCTATACTCTGGGCCGAGCCGATACGTTGAAATCTAAAGGGATGGTGGATGAACAAGGTTTCCTTAAACAACTTGAAGGCAGCATTAAAAATGTCATCTTCCTGGGCTTTGATCTGAGCTAAGATAATTCTTCTTTCCCGCTCTATTTCCTCAGAAGGGAAGGTAGAGTTCATAATAACATCGGCCAGGATCTCAAGTCCGGTATCAAAGTCTTCCTTCAGTAGGCTAACCGAGCAGCCGAAACTGTTATTTCCTCCATAGGTGTTAATGGTCCCACCCAGCGACTCTATTTTTTGGGCTATCTCCTGACGAGTTTTAGTCTTAGTGCCTTTCAACAACATCCTTCGGGTAAACTCACATAGACCATTGTTTTTCTCATTTTCGGACCTCAAACCTCCCTTAAATACGGCCTGTATAAAGACAGTGGGTAAGGTATGATTTTCTCGCACCAGAAGAGTCATACCATTGAGTAGCTCGTATTTATTGATGAGGGGCGGTTTTTTTGCAGAAATCTTCGGCTTGGCGGCCACTTTTTCAACCACTGGCTTGAGAAGAGTTATGGTAAGATTATCCTGGCGAAAATATTCATTAGCCACACGTCTAATCTCTTCCCGGTCCACCTTCTGGATTTGATCCACGTAGTTTTTAGAAAAATTAAGATCTCCCACCACCAGCTCGTTGGAGGCAAGATCTCCGGCCCTATCTTCCATAGTCTCCCGGGAGAATATGTGCTCACTTACCACCTTTCTCTTGGCCTTCTCCAACTCCTCTTCACTCACCAGCTCCACTTTAAATTGGTCCAGTTCTTTTAAGATTTCCTCAATAGCACAGTCTTTATTTACCTCCTCTAGAGTCGCGTTTATACCGAAGATACCTCCATACCTGGGAGTATAGGACCAGGATGATACGGCATTCACCAGTCCCTTTTCTTCTCTAATTTTCCTAAACAACCGGGAACTTCGACCTTGCCCCAAAATGATAGCTAGAACATCCAGGGGATACATATCTTTACTCTCAATGCTTACTGTACGAAAACCCATTAGCAGGTAAATCTGCTTAACTTCAAATTCTCTTTCCGCTCTCCTTGGCCCCATTTGATCAGGTTCAGCCGGAATGTAAACTGGGGGCAGCGATCCTCGCTTAAAGTCAGCAAAAGCCTCTTCAATATGGGCAAGAGCTATTTGAGAATCAAAATCTCCCACTCCTACCAGTATCATGTTATTAGGGCGGTACATTCTATGGTAATAGTCTAAGAGATCTTCCCGGGTTAATCGTTCAAAGAGAGTTCGGTATCCAATAACCGGATAGCGATAGGGATGCTCGCGGTAGAAAGTAGACCAGAAAAGACGAGATAAGAAACGATCAGGATCATCCTCCCCCATATCAATCTCCCGAAGTATCACCTTTCTTTCCTTCTTTAATTCCTCCGGGTCAAAAGCTGAGTTCATTACCGCATCAGCCAGAATATCAAGAGCGGTAACAAAATGATCACCGGGAACAACCAGATAGAGAACAGTACGATCGAAGAAGGTATAAGCATTAATGGTTCCTCCCAGGCCTCTTATCTCCCGATCAATTTCTCCCACCCCTCTTTTTTCGGTTCCCTTAAATAGCAGGTGTTCAACATAATGAGATATCCCTGAGCCTGAGTACTCACCTTCAGTGATACTTCCAGCTTTCACCCAAACCTGCAAGGCTACTACCGGGGCAGTATGAATTTCCTCCAGGATGACAACCATTCCATTGTCCAGGACGTATCTTTGAGGCTGAGGAGAACTTTCCGAAATAGTTGCGGCTTGGGGGGCAGCGAAGACAGACAAGCCAAACACACTCAGACCCATTAATAGTCCCAAAATTGCCCACCAATGAATCCACTTTTTTCTCAGCTTCATTTTATCTCCCTTTTTAGTTGGGGTCAGGTCTTGATTTTTGAATCTTTGCTGCTTGAGCTATCCTTGCGGCGATCCTGCGCATGCAGTTTTCAGACCATGCGTACCAAAAACCATTTGCATCGCCGTTTCTAGGGTATCCCTCCAAGAATTAAATCACAATTCAAGACCTGACCCCTTACGAACTTACGAAAAAAGAATTTTAGGCAGTGGAAGTTCGTCTACTGGTTCGCATTCTCGGTTCCAGCGCATCACGCAGAGCGTCCCCTAAGAAGTTAAATGCCAGAATGGTGATAAAGATGGAAAAACCAGGAACTAAAATCCACGGAAAACTGACTAAAACTCGGGTATTCATAGCTGCCGCCAGCATATTACCCCAACTGGCCTGCGGTTCCTGAATCCCCAACCCCAAAAAACTCAAAGCACTTTCCCCCAGGATATAACCTGGCACACTGAGAGTCGCGGCGACAACGATAAAGCTCATAGTGTTAGGTAAGATATGCCTTAGAATAATCCGAAGGTCGGTGCTGCCTAAAGCCTTAGCTGCCAGGCTAAACTCCTGTTCTCTCAAAGAAAGAAACATACCTCGAATCACTCGAGCAAATCCCGGCCAGCCAATGAAACTTAATATAAGTACAATTAAAAGATAGACCTGAGTTGAAGATAGATTGGTGGGAAGCACGGCCCGGAGAGCCAGAAGCAGGTAAAATCCGGGAAAAGACATAATCATCTCACAGAATCTCATCAAAACATTGTCCACCGTACCGCCATAATACCCCGATATTCCTCCCACCAATGCTCCCAGGCTAAAGGAAACCAGGATGCCAATCAATCCTACCGAAAGAGAGATACGGGCTCCAAAAAGAAGTCGGGAAAAGAGATCCCGTCCAAACTTATCTGTCCCTAAGAGAAAAATATAACCAGGCTTATCGGTCCCAAATAGATGGAGGCGAGAAGGAATTAAACCCAGAAACTTATACTCTGTCCCCCTCACCAAAAAACGGAGGGGATACTTTACGGTGGTCTCAGGCTTATAGATCTTAAAAACTCTGTCCACCAGATTGTACTCGTAGACGAAAGGTCGCCAGCTCCACCTGCCTTCAGCATCAATGAAATGTATAGAGGTGGGAGGATGGTAGCTCTTAGCTCGAACTTGGAGACCGGGAGAATATGGACCAATAAAATCGGCAAAAAGCGCACCTAGATAAAGAATAATGAGAATAATTCCCCCGATCAGGCCAAGCTGGTTTCGTTTAAGTCCCCGCCAGATAATTTTAGTTTGAGTCAGCGATTTTTGTTGCGGCAAAGCATGCTTTCTCCAGGGCATGAATATTCTTATCATCTACCAATTCCCCTAAAAGTTAGCTCAATCATAGCGAATGCGAGGGTCAACCCAGGCAAGCAATAGATCAGCTACCAGGTTACCCAGGATAAGCAGAACTGACCCCATTATGAGACTCCCCATTACCAGATAAAGATCCTGGGCTAATACTGCCTCCAGCATCAATCTTCCCAGGCCGGGCCAGGCCATGACAATTTCGGTGAGGGCAGCACCGGAAAGCAGACCCGGCAAGGAAAGACCAAAAATAGTGATAATGGGATTAATCGCGTTTCGCACTGCATGTTTCCAGACAACCACTCTCTCACTTAGTCCTTTAGCCCGGGCAGTAGTCACAAAATCAGCCTTAAGGTAGTCCAGGAGATTCCCCCGCATCTGTCTCATCAACCCGGCCATGCCTGAGGTGCCCAGAACTATGGTGGGAAGGATCAAATGATAAGCGCGATCCCAGATTTGACCAAGTAAACTCAGACCATGATAGTTGACACTGTACATTCCTCCCACGGGGAACCAACCGGTGCGCATAGCCATGAACAAGAGCAGGAGGGCGAAAAAGAAGTTTGGAATAGCCAGACCTAAAAAGGCCAAAAAAGTGAGCAACTTATCTACCCAGGAATACTGCTTGATTGCCGAAATTATCCCCAGAGGAATCGACAACACCCAGGTAAAGATCATGGCGCTCAGGGAAAGGATAAAAGTATTAAAGAGTCTGGCACCAATCAATCTAAAGACGGGCACCCGATAAGAGAAGGAATGTCCAAAGTCAAGACGCAGAGCATTCTTTAACCAGATAAAATATTGAACATAGACTGGTTTATCCAACCCGAAACGGGCTCTTTCCTGAGCGATTCTCTCGGCTGAAACTTGAGGATTTAAAGCCTGCTGAGTCAAAAAGTCCCCCGGAGCCAGTTGAATTATGATGAAAGAAATAAGAGATATGCCCAACAGTAGCGGTATCATGTGTAACAACCGACGGCTAATGTAAGTGAGCAAAAATCTGCCTCCTTGAACAAAGGGGTCAGGTCTCAACATTTGACATTCAACAAGGGGCTTTTGATTGATATGAGAAATTGTCAGAAAGTTCTACTGCAAAATAAGAGTAATCATGATCAGTTAATTGAGATCTTTGGGAAAAAAGAAACCTGATAAAGATAAAAATCTTAAGATTATGGAAAATAGATGGTTGAATGTCAAATGTTGAGACCTGACCCCTTTTCTTTATTTTTCTAAATAAAGCTGCTCCATGTTCCAGAGAAGACCTCCATAAGCAGGAAGTCGAATATTTTTAATGGTATTTCGTACCGCCGTAAGGTAAATGGATGAAGCGGTATAGAGGAAGGGAAGATTCTCGGAAACTATTAGCTGCCACTGATCATAGATTAGTTTTCTCTTCTTAGGATCCAATTCCTGAACACCTTTATTAAACAACTCATCTATCTTTAGTTCCCATTCGTACCTATTTTCCGGATCATAATTCCAGGAATGCAATCCTCCATCGGTCTTCCAGACATTAGCACCACCGTGGGGCTCCACACCTCCGGTTAGACCTATAATAATCGCATCCCACTGCCCTCGGGGCTTGGTAGTTAATTTTTGAACTAAGAGGTTGAAATCAAGAGGTCGGAAATGAACCCCCATCCCCAACTTGGCCAGATCATCGGCTACTAAAGTACCTAAGGCAGTCCATGTGCTGTTGCCACTAACAGTCCAGAGCTCAAACTCGACCTTATGATCCTCTGGGTCATATAAATATTTAGGTCCGGTTGGGCGTATGGAGACATAATAATTGCCTATGACAATGGCACCTATCAGCACAATCCAAATAATCATAATGCGCCATTTTCTTCTAATGGCAGTCCATACAGCAAGAAAACAAAGAACCAATATGGATATTAGAACCAGTACCCACCTTTGCCAAGGCCCAATTTTTTCCGGTATGGGTGACTCACCTTTCTCAGCCTTTAGTGTGAAGCCAGCCTCCTGTAAGATTTTTCTCGCTCTGGCCACGTCATAAGGATACTTATTTACCTCGGGATTGTGGAAAGTTTTTACCGCAACAGAAACTGGACTCCATTGAGGTTGGCCAAATCCGTACATAACATTATCGATAAAAGTCTGCCTATCAATAGCGTGAGCTATGGCTTTGCGGAACTGAAGGTTGTTAAACCACTTAAACTTAACAGGATCAGGGTGACTCCAGTTCAAAACAACAAAGG
>Ga0209121_10005641_pt1 | contig 11260 bp, 9 predicted proteins | sample Cruoilmetagenom3_FD_187292 | JGI IMG/M metagenome (GOLD analysis project Ga0209121, IMG submission 187292) | Oil polluted marine microbial communities from Coal Oil Point, Santa Barbara, California, USA - Sample 3 (SPAdes) (version 2) | ecosystem: Environmental > Aquatic > Marine > Oil seeps ...
GGGTATGGCTGAGATATTGTGACACTCCCAGAGGAAACGGGGAGAAACAGGGAATACAAACTTCAACCTGTAGCTACTACGCCAGTGTTCTACTCTACCAAAGAATTTTTATTAGAAGGAGGAATAAAGTGATGATTCAAAGAAAAGAAGAGGCTTATGGTGTTCCCTATGGTTACAGAGCAAAGTTAGGATTAATTGTGGTGGGACCAAACTTGAATCCTACTCCGGAAATTAGCCGTATGCTGCTGCCTTATGTCCAGGTAAGGGAAACCAGGATTCATATGGAACCTGTGGTTGATGTAGAGGAGTGTTCTAAACTGAGTGCAAGGCTTCCTGAACCAGCTGGTCTTTTAGCTGAAGGAATGATTTCACCTATACTGGGTAACAATAGTGCTATCGCCTTTGCCTGCACTGCAGGTAGTCTTGTTGGAGGCCCGGGCTGGGATAAAAAAGAGATCGAGGCCATGGAGTCTAACAGCAGAGGAATCCCCTGCACTACTACAGCCACTGCAGCTGAGGAAGCTATGCGCTTTTTGGGGTTTAAAAATATTGTTATTGCCGGTCCATATATTGATGAAGTTAACAGAAAATTTAAGGAGTTCTACGAGGCTTCAGGATTCAATGTTCTTAAGGTAGCCGGACTACAAATCAAAGACCTCTATGAGATGGGGGCTACTAAACCTTCTCAGGCTTATCAGATAGCTATGCAGGCAGTGGTGCCAGAGGCCGATGGTATCTTTATTGCCTGCACTAACTTTCGTTGTAGTGATGTGATTGAGGAAATCGAGACCGATAGCGGAAAGCCTGTAGTTACTGCTAATCAAGCTACAGCTTGGCATTTGATGAAACTCTTAGGTATTGACGAGCCGGTAGAGGGTTATGGACAGCTACTGCGCAAGGTTCCCAGAACCCGCTGAGGGATTTCCTATGAGCAAAAAAGTAGCTTTTGTGCACACAGTGGTGTTCCTGGTAGAATGCTTCAATAAGCTGATGGCTGAGGCATTGCCTGAGGTTAAGGTGTTCCATATCGTGGACGAGAGCCTGCTCCAGGATATGATGTCGGTGGGTCGGTTGACCCCGCCGATTGTGAGACGTCTATGTTCCCAGATTATTTTAGCCAGAGAAGGAGGGGCAGACCTGATTATGGTTACCTGCGGCAGTATTTCTCCGGGAGTGGATGTGGCAAAACAGATAGTAGATGTACCTGTATTGAAAATCGATGAGCCTATGGCGGAAAAAGCTGTGGAGATGGGGAATACTATCGGGGTTTTAGCTACTGCCAGTACTACTTTAACCAACAGTTCAGAGTTGGTGAAGAGCAAGGCAGAGCTTAAAGGCCGCTCGGTTAAAGTAAAGCCATTGCTTTGCGAAGAAGCCTTTCAAGCATTACTCAAAGGAAGCAAGGAAGAACATGACCGTTTAGTGACCGAGGCAGCACTGGAATTAGCCAAAAATACAGATGTGGTAGTTCTCGCTCAGGCCTCTATGAGTCATCTGGCTTATAGAATTGAGAAAGGAACAAAGACTTCCATCCTCACCAGTCCCAACTTAGCGATAGCTGCCATCGGACGCATACTAAAGATAGAGGGTAAAAAAGAGTATTAGTTATGAATATAGATTTTCCAATCAACGGGGAGTCTTAGAATATTTCCTTCTCGTTTAAAAAGAAGGTAGCCGTTTTTCTTGCCGAAATTGAATAAACCTCGAGTAATAGCTACATCATGTTTGCAGTATTCAATTACTCTACCAATTTTCCCTTGTCTAAACCAGGTTACTGCTTGAATTCCATTGGCAATCTTTCCCATTCCCAAAGTTGTCTGAGCAAGATGGTCCAAAGAGAGTCGGTAGCTTAACCTCTTTTCCACCTCATTTAATATATCCAGAGAAGGAATTTTCTGGAGGTCAAAATCGGTATAATAAGAGAGGACTTTCCAATCAAATCTTTTATTATTAAAACCTACAACTAAATCTGCTTCTTTTAAATCGTAGAGAAGTCTTTTCGCATCCTTTTCCAGGTAAACTTTATACTCCCTCTTTTCTTCATCAAAAATAACAGCGCAAGAGACTCTTAAAAGGTGAGAGTTACTCCATCCTCCTACTTCTTTCGCCAATTTTTGTGTTTCCAGGTCAAAGATATAAATCTTCTTTTTAGGGGAAGGAAGATGAACTTTATCCTTAACTTTACCCTTTATTTCGCTCTTTCTTTTGCTCATCCGGTTTATTTTTATTTTTCTTAAAATATATTCCAGTAATCTTATAGCGGATTCTTTAGATAAAGGTTTATTCCCATTGCCGCAGCGGGGTGATTGAATACAATAAGGGCAACCTTCATCAGACTCACACTTACAATCTTTTATTAATTTAAAGACCTTTTCAAGGAGTTTATCTACTACTTCATATCCTTTTCTGGAAAGACCTACTCCTCCCGGATAACCGTCATAAATAAATATGGCAGGCACACCCCACTGGGGAAAAAGAGGATAGGATACTCCTCCTATATCTTTTCTTGCGCAAAGACAAAAAAGAGGGAATAGAGCGCAAATAGCGTGCTCTACAGCATGAAGTCCTCCTGCTAAGTCTTTTATTTGGGGGAGGGAGGAAATTTTTAATCCTAAAGAAATAGTTTGGAAAACCTGAGGGGGCAGGTCCAAAGAATACTCTCCAAGAACCCCCCTCCCTAAAACATCTTTTTTAGAGTAACCCTGTACCTGTTCCTTTACTTTTGCTTTCCCCAGAATGGCCTGAAAACCATTGCTTTCCTTCTGTTTAAGAGGAATGAACTCTTCCAATTCCGTTGTAGACATAGTCTGGGTATAATAATTCACATTCACTCTTTCTACCTGAATTTCCCGCTCCTTAATATTTAGAGAGGTAACCCGATACTGTTTTCCCTGATGAAGAAAGATAGCTCCCGGATGGCAGTCAAAGAATACACGGGAATATTCCATCGTCTCCAAAACTCTTCTCTTATTTATGATAGCGAACGTCTGTCCAATTGAGCGAATATTGACCTTACGCTGGGGCCGACGAAGGTTGGATATCCATCTATCTCCTTGATGGGTAAGGAAGATTCTGCCTGCGGAAGATAAAGAGTAGATTATCTTTTTTGAATCCTGTTCATATACAGGCTCTTTTTTCCTTAGAGGATTTTCAGAGGCAGCACAAATTAAATGTTCTCCCCATATCCTCTCGTTAAAAACATCAATAATAGCTTCTTCCCATTCTCCTTTAAATAACTGTTCAGGATGAAGAAGAAAATAGTGGTCGAGAGAGTTAAACAGAGGAATAAAAAACACCAACCCTCTGTTTTTTCGTCCAACTCTTCCTGCTCTTTGCCAGAAGCTAATCATAGAACCGGGATAGCCAACCAAAATGCAAACATCCAGACTCCCTATATCGATTCCCAGCTCTAAAGCGCTGGTGGCAATTACCCCTAAGAGCTCTTCCCGAAAAAGTTTCTGTTCTGCTTCTCTTCTATCCTCAGGAAGATATCCCGCTCGATAAGGAACAATAAGAGAAGAGAGGGAAGGATTTTCTTTAAGAATCCAGGTATAAATAAGTTCAGTAATTTTTCTTGCTTTAGTAAAGACAATTGTTTTAAGCCCGGCTTTAACGCACTCTACTAATAGAGCTTTTGCTTCTCTATAGGGAGAGTTGATTGGAGAGTAGAAGAGGAATTCCTTGGATGAAGAGGGGCTATAGCTTTGAGATATTACCTCGAATGGTTTACCTACAAGTTTTCTTATAAAAAAGGAGGGATTTGCCATTGTAGCTGAAGAGGCAATAAATTGAGGGTTGCTTCCATAAAAATGAGAGATTCTTCTCAAACGTCTGATTACATTACCCACCTGAGAGCCAAAGACTCCACTGTAACTATGAACTTCATCTAAGATTACATATTGAAGATGAGAAAATAAATTTTTCCATAGAGAATGATAGGGAAGCAAGCTTAAGTGGAGCATATCAGGATTGGTTAAAAGTATTCGGGGAAGGCTTTCTCTTATTTTCTGGCGATGGTAGGGCATAGTTCCTCCATCATAAACAGCAACTCGGAAATGGTGGTCTCCCAGAGCTAAATTAAGCTCATTAATTGTTTCCAATTGATTTCTAGCTAAAGCCTTTAAGGGAAAGATATAGAGAGCACATTTCCGACTATCTTTCAGTAGAGATTCTGCTACGGAGATATTGTAAATTAAGGTTTTCCCGGAAGCAGTAGGAGTGCAGACCATTACATCTTTTCCCTCTCTTATATTCTTTAAAGCTTGCGCTTGATGAAGGTAAAAATGATTAATACCAATTTTGGGTAAAGCTCCTTTAAGGAGGGAAGGTAAAACTAAAGAAGATGTTTCCTCTTTTTTAGGGGGAAGAATATAGCTATAAACAATTTTCTTTTTAAATTCCTCTTTTTCTTTTAAATAAGACAAAAATTTTTCTATTCTTTCCAATTCTCCACTTTTTAGCTATTTTTGTTGAGCTTTTCTCCCGTAATCATCTGGTAAGCTTTAAGGTATCTCCCACTCGTTTTTTTTATTATAGAGGGGGGTAGGGTAGGGGCAGGAGGATTTTTATCCCAATTTATACTCTCTAAATAATCTCTTAAGAATTGTTTGTCAAAGCCTATCTGTGGATGCCCGGGCTCATAATTCTTCTCAAGCCAAAACCTTGAGGAATCAGGAGTTAAAAGCTCATCAATCAAAATAACCTCTTTTTTAAATATTCCAAATTCTAATTTCGTATCAGAGAGAATAATTTCTTTTGATTTCAACAGTTTCTGTGCTCTCTTATAAATGCTTAAAGTTTTTTCTTTTAATTTTTCAGCTAATTTATCTCCGATGAGCTCTGTCATCTTTTTCATACTGATATTTACATCGTGTCCTTCAGATGCTTTTGTAGCGGGAGTAAAGATAGGCTCAGGTAAACAATCAGCTTCTTTTAATCCGCTGGGGAGTTTAATGTCAGTCACAGAATCCCTCTCTTTATATTCACTATAAGCAGAGCCTGTTAGATATCCTCGAGCTACACATTCTATCTTTATGGGCTCTGCTTTTTTAACTAACATTGCTCTTCCCTTTAAAATTTTTTTAAAGGGGGTTAGCTCGCGAGGGAATTTATCCTCATCGGTAGTAATTAAATGGTTAGGAATAATATCTCTGGTAAGATTAAACCAGAACTCTGATAAGCCAGTGAGAACTTTTCCTTTATAAGGAATTCCGTCGGGAAGGACACAATCAAAGGCAGATACTCTATCTGTGGTTACTATAAGAAGTTTATCTTCTACCTCATAAATGTCTCTTGCTTTTCCTCTTTTTAAAAGTTTTAATCCAGGAAAATCTGTCTTTAGAATTAGAGGAGAAAGGAAACTCATTTTTTGTCCTGCTCTAATTCTATATTCCAATAGGCAAGGTCGAGAAAGCTCTTCCAGCTTTCCTCTTTTACATCAACAAGACTATCTTTAACGAATGAGCGCCAGCTCGGTTTTCTCGGCTTTCTAATAAGGCTCATCCTGGCTTCACTTAAAGTCTTGCTGCCCTTCCGTAAATTACAGGAAATACAAGAACATACCACATTACTCCAGGTATGTTTTCCTCCTCTTGAGAGAGGAACTACATGGTCTATATTTAGCTCTTCAGTTTTAAATTTTTTTCCGCAGTACTGGCATATATTCTTATCTCTTTTGTATATATTGTTCCTGGTAAACTTCACCTCTCGAGGAGGCATTCTATCGTAAATAATCAAAAGAATAATATGGGGTATTCTGATATTATAGGTAACCGTTCTTACTATATCATCATCTCGAGCAGAATTTTGGGAAAAATCTTTCCATTCCTCAAAACCAAAAGTATAAAAAGAACCCCCTTCTTTTAACACTACCGCGGCGTGTTTTAGATATACTAAGCAAAAGGCTCTTTTAACCGAACATATATCAACCACTTGCCATAACTTATTTAATACTAAAACTTCTCTATTGAGAACTTCTACTGCCATTCTCACCGTTCCCCTTTCTTAAATTCACTTTCATAATAATACAAACCAGAGATTTGTCAAGCGAATGAGATGATGGGTAAATGGGTGAATGGGTAGATGAGTTGATTCAGATTACCGAATCTGGGTTCAAGATTTTTTCTATTAGAGAAAGAGCCTCTTTTTCATCCTTAACGAAAATAGCCCCCTCTCTTTTTAAATCTTCAAATATCCGCGTAGCTCGCCCTTTTGTATAGTCTCTTTCATGGATAGGGGTCTTATTAATTATCACTACTCTCATTCCTTCCTTTAGAGCTTGCCTCACTGCTTTCAGATTTAATAGATTTCCTTCACCAAAAGGAATCTCAGCCAAAATAATTGCTTTTGACTCTCTTATCATTCTCAGGTTCTTCCGGTAGGATTCATCAGTTATGGGAGAGAAAGGAGCCTCTCCTACAAGGGGAACGTTAAGCAGAGTTGCCGTCTCAAAATCAGCGTCAAACACATTGGTTACTCCTGCACTTACTTCATATCCTCTGTCCCACAATTCTCTCATTAAAGCACTACCTGAGCCACCTCCACAAACAAGATGAATTTTTTCTCTTTTTTTAGTCTCAGTTTTTCCATTAAAGCAGAGAGGGAAAGTGTAAATTGAGCCGGTGAGAGGATGTTTTTTAACCAGAGCCTTTACATGATAAACACTTTTAATATTCTCAGAAGTAAGAACATCTTCTACTTCTCCCTGGGTATAGATTTTACCCTCTTTAAGGAGAATGAGTTTTTGACAGTATCGGGCAACTAAATTAAGATTATGAGTTACTAAAATTACAATGAGCAACCGTTCCTTATTTAAACGGGCAATAAGAGAAAGTACCTCCAGCTCATAATTTATATCCAGATGAGAAGTGGGTTCATCTAAAAAAAGTAGCTCTGTATCTTGAGCTAAAGCTTGAGCTATCACTACCATCTGTAATTCTCCCCCACTTATTTCGGTAACTCTTTTATCTCTTAAATGCCAGGTTCTGGTGAGGAGCATGCTCTCCTTAACTTTCTTTAAATCCTTTTTTCCTTCTCTTTCAAACCTATGCAAATAGGGAGTTCTTCCCATTGCAACTACCTCCCTAACAGTGAAAGGGAAAGTTATGAAGGTATTCTGGGGAACCATGGCTATTTTTCTGGCGATTCTCTTTTTGTCCATTTGACTCATATCTTCTCTTTCCAGATATACCTTTCCTTTAACAGGGGGTAAGATTCCGCTAATTGTTCGCAAAAGAGTGGTTTTCCCCGATCCATTAGGACCGGCTATTCCCAGAAAGTCTCCTTTAGTTACCTGAAAACTTATATCTCTAAGAATTAAGGTGTTCTCAAGACAACAATTTATTCTCTCGACTTTTAACATATCTATCCTACCTCTTTAAAAGATAAATAAAAAAAGGAGCACCAAAGCAGGATGTAATTATTCCTACCGGTAACTCCACTGGAGCAATAACTGTTCTGGCTAAGCTGTCGCACCAGATAAGAAAAATACCTCCAATTAAAGATGAGACTGGTATAACAATTCGATGGTCAGGGCCTACTATAATTCGGGTTATATGAGGTATAATCAATCCCACGAATCCAATTACTCCGCTCACGGCTACTGCAGATGCAGTAATCAGAGAAGAGAGGATAAGTAGAATCTTTTTAACCTTCTCTATCTCTACACCTAAATGAGTAGCTGATTCTTCACCCAACTGCATTACATTTAGTTCTCGGGAAAAGTAATAGATGGCAGGAATTCCAAATCCAATAAAAGGAGTAGCTGCTATCACATTATCCCAGTTTGCATTTCCAAATCCTCCCATCATCCAGAAAACAAGATGGTGGACGCTTTGGGCAGAGATATACATTATCAAAGAAGTAATAGCGGAAAAAAAGAGGCCCACTGCTATTCCCGCTAACAGTAGAGTTTCCACAGGAACCCTACTATCACTTTTGGAAATTCTATAAACTAAAAAAATAGTTACGAGGCCTGTAAAGAAAGCTGAAAGAGGAACAGAAAATATTCCCGGCAAAAGAAGTATTGCTAAAGCAGCTCCAAAGGATGAGCCTGAAGATACTCCCACTACATAGGGACTGGCTAAAGGATTTTTAAATAATCCCTGCATAGCTGCCCCAGCTGTGGCTAATCCTGAACCTACCAGCATAGCTAAAAGAATGCGGGGCAACCTTAAATTTAAGATAATTAGCTCATATTTCTGGGGGGCAGGCTCACTCTTAATCCAATTGTTTAAAAAAGGGAGTCTATGGATTATTATTTTAAGTATATCTTTAACCGAAACAGATACTGAGCCCATAGATAAACTCACCCAGAAAGTAATTACCCCTATTAGAAGTAAAAAACCTATAAATTTTCTTCTGGATTTAAGCACTAATTTTACAATCCTCTCTCTAAAATCTGGTAGAGAAGGCTCTTGTTTAAATTATCTTCTACGAGGTCAGCTAATTTTTCATACTCTTCTTCCCGATTGATACATTTATCATTACTTTTTAAAAGAGGTAACCCTTTTCTTTTGCGAACGTAGTTAATAAATTCTCTCCTGAACTCATCATTATCGAAAACCCCGTGAATGTAAGTGCCAAGAATATTGTTTTCTTTATTTATTGCTCCATCCAGAACTTCTACTTTCCAATGAGAGCGCTGGATTATCCTGAAAAGAGGGCTGATATTTTTCCCCAGTTTTGTCCTTCCTGTATGAATCTCATAGCCAGTTAAGATTTGAGAGGAATCAAAGATCTTTAAAGGGACCGCCTTTACCTGATGAGTTATCTTCTCTCTCTCTATCTTCGTGTAAACATCCAATAGATTCAATCCTTCTATCCGTCCTCGATGACTCTCTATATGATAAGGGTCGTCAATCCCTGCACCCAACATCTGAAATCCTCCACAGATTCCCACCACAACTTTTCCATTTTTAGCTAAATTAATAATCTCTCTATCATACCCTCTCTCTCTTAAATAGAAGAGGTCATCAAGGGTATTTTTACTCCCGGGAATAATTATCACATCAGAGTCAGCTAAAGATTGCCCTTCTTCTGTAAATCTAAGAGAAACCCCTCTTTCTTCTTTTAAATAATCAAAATCAGTAAAATTAGAGAGATGAGGAAGGTATATCACCTCAATTTTAATCTCTCCCTTTTTAGAGAAATCTCTATATTTTAGAGGTAGAGAGTCCTCCTCCTGAATTCTTATATCTTTAAAATAGGGAATAACTCCAAGCACTGGAGAATGAATCTTTCTTTCCAAGAATTTTAAGCCCGGCTCAAGTATCTTTTTATCTCCTCTAAACTTGTTAATAATAACTCCCTTTATCTTTTTCTTATCTTCAAGAGGAAGCAAATCAATGGTTCCCCATATCCATGCAAAAACTCCTCCTTTATCTATATCTCCTACCAATATTACAGGACTTTTAGCCATCCGGGCAACTCTCATATTTACAATATCTTTTTCCATTAAGTTTACTTCTGCGGGGCTCCCCGCTCCCTCAATAACTATAATCTCAAACTTTTTTGCTAACTTCTGATAGGATCCTTTTACCACTTTCAAAAGGTTTAATTTAAATTGATGATATTCCATAGCTTCAAAATTACCTATCGATTTCCCGAGGAGAATGACCTGAGCTTTAGTGTCGGCAGCAGGTTTAATTAATACAGGATTCATTTCTACCTCGGGCTCCAATTTTGCAGCTTCCGCCTGAACTACTTGAGCTCTTCCCATCTCTTCCCCCTTGATGGTAACATAGGAATTAAGAGCCATATTTTGAGCTTTAAAAGGAGCCACTCGATAGCCATCCCTTTTAAAAATTCTGCATAAGGCGGCTACCAGGACACTTTTGCCTACCCCAGAACCTGTTCCTTGAATCATTATAGACTTTACGGACATTTTTAGTTAAACTCAGAACTACTGGATTCTATTTACCTGAAAGTAAATTAGTGTTGAGCATATTGATGAAGACACTCCTCTATTTTCTCTAATCCTTCTACTATTCTTGGTCCAGGAAGCTCAATTATATCTGCATCAATAATAGCATATATATGGTTATCCTTAACAGCCGTGATTTTTTGCAATTCAGTATCCTTGAGTATATTTTCCTGGATAATTACCGATTTTCCACCATTTCCGGAACAGATAATTACCTCAGGGTCACGAGCAATTACTGTTTCCTTACTTATTATTTTCCAGCTTTCTATATCACCGACAATATTTTTGCCTCCTGCTATTCTGATTAACTCATCGGGATATGTTCCTCTACCCGCTGCCCAGAGCTCAGGATACCAGCACAGATAAAGAACTCTTATCCTTTCTTGATGAGGAATTGTTGTATTTCTACCTTTTACTGCTTCAATTCTTTTTTTCATAGCTGAGATTATTTTCTCCGCTTTTTCCTCTTGGCCAGCCATCTTCCCCACCAACTGAATATCTCTTAAGATATCTTCAAGATTTTTAGGGTCCAAGCCTACCACAGTTAGTCCAAGCTTTTTTAGAGTGGCGATACTCTCTCTTTTGTTTCCATAAGCTGCTAATACTAAATCCGGCTCCTTGTCTATAATCTTTTCAACATTAGAGGTGAAGTAACCTCCTATTTTATCTATCTTTTCTGCCTGAGGAGGATAATCGCATTGGTCGGTAACTCCCACTATTCTATCTTCAAGGCCAAGAGCAAAAAGAATTTCTGTATTACTTGGTGAGAGGGAAACGATTCTTTGGGGATACTTCTTAACGGCTACTTCTCTACGAACTCTTCTCCAGAGGAAAAATTGGCTTATAACAATTAAGATAAAAAGGGCTATCAGAACACTAATTAGTCGATAACTGATTTTCATATAAATCTCCCTCAATTTTGTTATTAAATAAAAACCCCCGCTCTTCTTCTTTTGAAGAACGGGGGTTTCCTTTCTTTTAGGCTAAGATAAAAAACCCTCAGCTTCTCATCTCGCGAAGAAGAAGGGTGAGTATATACGAGCAGGTTTTCTGACTCCCGGTTTTTCCCCTAAAAGGGGTTTCCCTACTTTCCACCCTTCCCGCAAGCAATGATTTTCATCATTTTACCCATCATCCCATTCACCCATTTGCTTGATTGCTATGCAGTGGTTTATGTAGATTTCGTACCGGTTACAGCGGCGCGACCGTGAGGGCTTCCCACCCTCTTCCCTTTAGCTCTTACGAGCACCCGTATATATCAAACCTTTAACTTTAAAAAGCCGAAATGGTTTAAAATAATCTATAAATAGTATATACTCTCCAAAATTTTTGTCAATT
>Ga0209121_10005643_pt1 | contig 11258 bp, 5 predicted proteins | sample Cruoilmetagenom3_FD_187292 | JGI IMG/M metagenome (GOLD analysis project Ga0209121, IMG submission 187292) | Oil polluted marine microbial communities from Coal Oil Point, Santa Barbara, California, USA - Sample 3 (SPAdes) (version 2) | ecosystem: Environmental > Aquatic > Marine > Oil seeps ...
GCATTTCTAAAATGTTTGTATGCTGCAAGGTTGTTTCCCATCTTTTTACTTAAATTTCCAGCAATATTTTCCCATTCGTATTCTTCCGGCCAATTATCAAGAGCAAGACATATAGCCGAATAACTATCAGATAGATTTCCAAGATTTTTATTTATTAGCGCAAGGGCAATATAATATTCCGGCTTTGGATCTCCTTTTTGCAAAATCCGCACCATAATTATTTTGGACTTTTCCGGTTCAATATCAATATTTAGAACAGCATATGTAAATAATGCTTCACGACTGTCAGCCATCAATGCCAATTTTCTATCAGCTTCATTTTTCCTTCCCAGCGATATCATTGAAAAAATAATTGCGCCGATATTTTCATCATTAGGAGATAATTTTATTACCTCTTCGTGGTAGGCATTTTCTTTAGAAAGAACAGCCAATGACCTGTCTATCCACTCCTTTAGACCTCCGAATTCCGATTTTTCGAATTTAGCTATTTCTTCCATTGTTTTCAAATCGTCATCTAGAATTCGGAAATTATGGTTTTTTATCATCAATTTATTATTTATTCTGTTTCTCTCAAGCATACTTGCAAGAATTTTTATATAATTTTTAGCAATTCTATATGTAAGTCTAAAATTTGAAATTATATTTCTACTGATTTCCATAGCAGTTGATAGATCATCCAATTCATATGCTGTATCGCAAATAATCAGATGATGTATTAATCTGTTAATATCCTCTATTGAACTCACTTCATCTGGTAAACCATTCAATTGAATTTGTTTTAACAACAATTTGTAGATCGCATTTGCCTCTTGTTTGTTACCATTTCTACAGAGCAACCTAGCTTGAATTGCTTCCAAGTGAGTATTGGTGATATTTTCATTATTTAAATCAGCAATCATTTTTGCTACAGAGACATTTTCTTCTTTTTCCAAAGCATTTTCTGCTTCTATATAAACTTCATCTTGATTACTATTTAAATAATTTACAGAATAAATTTTTAAATGTTCATCTATAAAAATCCTATTGCCTATTATGAATGAAATTTTTAGAGCTATATCATTTAGAGATGAATTTGATGGGAATCTTAAAATTCCTTTCTTTGCTAAATCAAACGCACATATTAAATTTCCTATCTTGACCTCGAATAAAATTGCTGAAAAATAAAAATCCGGAACTTCCTTTTTCCAATTTTCAGGAATTGACACAATGAAATCATCAAATAGATTATTGGATATTTTCATACTTCCTATTAAACAAATAGCTTCATCAATTGCTTTTTCAGCTAATTCGATTTCATCTTGTTTAATTAGAATGTCCGTCTTGATAATATATATATCAACGCTTGGATTTTTAATTTGATTAACTAAGTGAAATGCTTTTTTATAATCATTCAGTTGATAATAAATGGATGCGGATCCTAATATATTTTTTCTATGCAAAATTTCTTTATTAGATAAATATTTTTCTATAATTCTTCTGGCTGATACTATATCCCCACAATCAATATAATATTGTGCAATGATAAGAAGATAATCTGTATCTAGGTTACTCAAAACCTCTATTTCAGATAAACAATTGTCTGCCTCTTTATATTTTTTACTGTTAATTAATGTTTTAACTTTGGCAATTGAAAACTTATGACTATAAATATTTTTCCCCTCAGCTGATTCAATAAATGATAAAAATTCATGGTTTTTATAGAGTAAATCTGAATATCTTATTAGCTCTTTTAAAGAAAGGTGATTTTCTATTCCTAGTTGTTTCATAAATTTGATGGCTTCACCTGGAAGTCCAAGACTGCTATATGATTGAATCAGGAGATCTAAGATCACCCGATGTGTGGGTTTAATTTTCACAGCCTCTTTGAGATAAACAATTGCTTTATCAAATTTTTTCTTCCTGTAATGCAGAACCCCCAAACTAAATGGGATTCTCCAACTTTCAGAAGAATTATTCAATGTTTTATCTGATAATAACTTTACATAATCAGATTCTTTTCCATCACCCATTATTTCAATTTGCATTATTCTTAATAAAAGAGATGGTTTTTGATTATTTAACCGACTCATTAATTCTTGAAATCTATTCTTTTCTTTCAGTGATAACTTTTTTATTTGTTTAGCATAAGGAAATTCTGTTGGAAGTGTCTTTAATAGTAGGCAACCATAGGTAATTATTATTTCTTCATTAATCATATTGTCGGCTATCAATGATGAGATAATGTATTTAGCTTCTTCAAATTTTTTTTCTTCGACATAAACCTTAGCTTTTGCTTGAGCAATTTTTGGCGATAAAACCCATTTATCTTCATATGTTTCCAGAGCAATTTTCGCCTCATCGAACATATTATTTTCAATTAGCTCGATGAGTATCTCCTCAAACACTTCCTGTCTGACTATTCCCGTTACTCCAGAAAGTCGATTTAAATTATCTCTATACTCTTGTATTTTCCCAAAAGACCTTTTTGCCTTGGCATTTAGGAATTTAATTTCAGGGTGGTTTTGATACTTGGCAGGTAAACCCTTCAAGAATAACAGTGGTTTTTCAATATCCTCATTCTTTTTTAAGTACTCTTCAATGAACTCTATGGTTCTTATGTCTTTATTTGGTTCGTTAATTACTTTAGCAATTAAAGTATCTGATAAAAATTTCTCATTGTTTCCTTGAAGAAATAGCGCCTTCAAAACTTGGGCTGTTATATTATTAGGGGAATTAGAAATTATCTCTTCTATTTCATTTTGAAATTCCACCTTATTATCTGCTCTATAAGCTGCAGTTGCATACTCCAACTTATCGTTTATTTTTAGTGTATTAATTGTCTTCCGAAGACTAAGAACATCCTGCCACAATCTAAAATACTGAAGACTTTTACAAAAATGAATTTTTTCTTCTCTTGAAATATTTTTATCTGCAAATAATATTGAATAGTATTTTACTGCTCGCCTATGATCCCCAAATTTTCCGCAATAATGGGCAAGAAATCTTAAGATATTTGTATTTTTAGGATAGGATTTTATTATTTGTTCTAATAAAAGAACAGCATCGCGTTCCATTCTCAATTTTATAAAAAGTTTTGCTATGTCAATAGGATCAATCAAATAACCAAATTCAGAAGAAAAAAGTACTGTTTCAATTCCTTGTTTATTTGAGTTATTAATGAATCGTTTACAAATCTCTCTTGCAGCGGTTTCATCTGAAGATGATATTCTAAAAGCTTGAAAAATATCATTCAGATTTTTTCTTTCAGACGAATATGCTCTATTGCCCTGCTTTTTCTTTATAGATATGTAATTATCTAATGATATAAGATCCCTGTCGTCAATCTCTAATTCCTGCCCATATGAATGCACAGGGTTCATATTCATTGATTTCGCAAATAATTCTTCAGCCAGACTTTTAAATATTTGTGTTTTTTCCTGATCTTTTATGAACAATGACAAAATACGTAATTCATTTAGGTTTTTTAGCTCTTTATTTTTATTGTTAGGTAAAAAAGTTGATTTATCACTTCCAAATTCTATTTTTTGGATTTCAGGATGGTTTAAGAACAGCTTTGCTAAATTTTCGGCTTTATTATGATCACCAATTTTGTCTAGTTTAATGACCAGTTCTCTTAATATTGACGGGTTATCTTTAAAAGATTTTATTTTTCTTATAAGTAAATCTTTAATATGGTTTTGATCTGTTGTACAATGAACAAGAAATGAGAGTAAATTTATTTTTCTAGGATTATTTTCAATTAAAGCATCTTCAAGTGCTTTTCTCTCTTGTTCTTTATCGGTAACGATTGTAAAAACAGTCCCCCATTTCCTAAAGATTTGATTTTCATTAATTTCATTCAGCGCAAATTTATTAAAAATCGATTTCCATGATTCTAAATTCCGTCTCAAGTCAGAAATATTATTAACAGATTTATTAATTTCAAGAATCTGCTCCTCAATACAAGAATTTTCATGGTTACTTTCACGATTTGATGAAGGAGATTTTATATCAATTAGTTCATCTATACCAAAACAAATGTTTTTTGGAGTCCACTTTTCAAATTCGGAACCAATTAAATCTACTACGCGAAGAAAGAATCTTTCTGTTGAAAATAATTCCCATATTATAGGATGGCATATCAATTTTCCAATAACATAATTAGCATTTTTGTCCCCGAATAGTTTCTTAAATGCAAATACTGGATTGAATGCCTGATTCATTGTTATCTGTTTTATATGATTCTAGAAACCAAATAATAAGCAACAACGAAAAGCACAAATGCAACAATAACCAGGAACATTCCGACCCCTGCCTTAGTTTTTGACATTTGTGTTAGAGACTCTAATATTGATGATGCGTTTCCCATCAAATCAGATACATCATCAGTTAATCCCTTGCTCATTAATTTCACGGATTGGCTTGATATCTTTGCAAAGTCACTCGATGTTATCTTGAAACCAAGAGTAAATAGCCCAACTATAAAAGCAATCACTCCAAGAAATAAAACAATGCCCGCAAGCGTTAGTACAAAATCATTTGCAGTTAATTCAAACATATTTCCTCCATAAATATTTTTACAAGAAAATATGTTGCAATTAATATGCCATTATTAACGGGTTATTTTTCCCTATTTATTATATCCAAAGGAAGATCGTTTCTTTTTATTGTTGCCCCATCACAGAAAAGCATTGCCCTTTCAATCGCATTGCTCAATTCCCGAATATTTCCCGGCCATGCATATTGTTTTAATACTTTCAATGCATCTTGATTCACATCAATCACGTTCAAACCCATTTTGGCATTAAACAATTTTATAAAGAATCCCACTAGTTCAGGTATATCTTTTTTCCGCTTATCAAGAGTAGGAAGATGTAGGTCCACAACCTTCAACCGATAATAAAGATCTTCCCTAAATTCTCCGTCTTTTATCATCTTCTTTATATCTCGATTTGAGGCAGCAATTACCTGAACATCCACATTGATTAGATTTGTTCCACCTACTCTTCTGAAAGCTCGCTCATCTATTGCCCTAAGTAATTTAGCCTGGATATCAGTTGGCATTGAAGAAATCTCATCTAGAAATAAGATTCCCTCATCTGCAATTTCCATAAGGCCATGTTTTCGTTTTTCTGCTCCCGTAAAAGCTCCTGCTTCATATCCAAACAACTCAGATTCTAAGACAGTTGGTTGAATAGCAGCACAATTGATTGCAATAAACGGTTTAGGTTTTCTGGGGCCAGATTGATGTATGAAACGCGCTAATACTTCTTTCCCGCTTCCTGTTTCTCCCGTGATTAATACTGAAACTGATGCGCTGGCAGCGCGTTGCGCTTGATCTACAATTAGTTTCATTCCATCTGTAGAGCCAATAATGAAATTTTCAGTATTATTTTGAGTTTGCCGAAGGTGATTAAGTTCGCGGCGCATTTGGATCATTTCAGCTGCGCGGTTTATTGATGCGTTCAGGTTTTCTAGATCTACAATTGGTTTTGTTAAGAAATCATGTGCTCCATTCTTCATTGCCGCCACTGCCATTTCAATGTCCCCATAACCCGTGATCATAATAACAGGTAACCTGACTGGTTGTGAATTGATTTCCTTTAGCAGATCAGTACCGAAACCATCTGGTAATTGCACATCGAGAATAATAATATCTGCATTTCCACGCTTTAATATTTTTTTTCCTTCCTTAATAGATCCCGCTTCTAGAATTTCAAAACCACTGTCATCAAGATATGATGAAATATTCTTGCGAGCATTTTCTTCATCGTCAATGATTAATACTGTATAACTCACTTATTTCTCCTCCGCAACTAATTTTAGATAAGTAGTGAAAATTGTACCGCTTGAATAAGATTCAACTCCTATCTCTCCACCGTGAGCATCGACTATCTTTTTTGTAATCGCCAATCCCAATCCAGTACCCTTTTTTTTGCCTGTAATGAACGGCTCAAACATCTTTTCTTTTATTTCATCTGGTATACCATGACCAGTATCAGATATTTTTATTTCAAGGAAATCCGATCGATCCGGTTTTATATCCATATTGATTGAGAGTTCTCCCCCCCCATCTTTCAATGCATCGATAGCATTATTAATAAGATTAGTAAAAACTTGATCGATAGATCTGATGTCGCCAAAAATCATGGTTTGTTTTGATTTGCATTTAAAATGCGTGATTATTTTACTTTTATGATATTTATTCTGAAATCTTCTGTTAATTCTTTCTAATAAATCGCGGCAATCAAACGGTTTAAATTTTAGGTTATCTTGGCGTGAAAAAGAAAGGATTGATTCCATCAGATCATTCACCCTAATACAATCCGACTGCATACGGTCAATGACTTCCAGATTTGAATCTTCACTTTCTGTCTTTTTCCGCATCAATTGTAGCCCGGTAGATATATTATTAATTGGATTTCTCACTTCATGCGCAAAATCAGCAATCACTTCACCAAGTGCAGCTTGATTTTCAATTTTCTCAATGGTCTGTTTTGCTTTTATTTCTAAAGATACGTCAGTCAAAATGATCAAATTGTTTTTTTCTTTTTCCCAACCTAATTCAACGATTTTCATCTTCATGGGAATACCATAACCATCACGATTATGGATAAAAATGGGATATATAATTTCAACTTGATTCTTTGTCTCTTCTTCAAATAAATTCTTAACCTTATAATTTTGAATGATATCAAGTATATTTTGATTTATCAGCTCATACGAAGAATATTTCATTATTTTTAAAAACTGCTCATTTATCGCAATTATTTTCTGGTGTTCGTTTATTAACACCAAACAATCATTGGATTGCTCAAAGAATTTTGAATAAGTTAGATTATTTTTCAACAATCTTCTATTTTCTTGTTGTTTTATATCAATCTTATTAAAATAATTTACAAAATGATTAATCCAATTTGTAAATGAAATTAATTCTTCGTGGAATTGTTTATAAAATAATTCGTTTTCAGAAACAATAATTATTAAACCTATTACTTTGTCACCTATCGGTATAGTTATTACAGATGAATATCCCGCACTTCTTCCAATTCTATGAATTTCAGTGAGAACACGTTTTCCTGGACCCCAAAAATCAATTTTTTTTATTCTTTCAATTTCAATCTTTGGTAGCGTTTCAGGAAATGTAATGTCATCTTTATGAAAGTTTTCTAACAAAGAGTTTTGATTATTTAAGATGTAAAGATATGATTTCGAATAATTGAATATTTCACATATTTCGTTAAGAATAGCCTGGTAAAATTTTTGCTTATCCCCAGAAACAAGCATATTATTTATTTGATCTAAAGCTTTCATTACCTTCTTATTAAAATTCTCGTGTTTCTCCTTTTCAGTATCTTTTTCTATTATTTTGATAATCGCTAGATTTTGTCTCTGGCTAATATAATGCAGTTTAAAATTAATGGATAATTCCGGTTTTCCTTTAACACTTATTAGATCTTTATACGCTTTTCCTTCAATAATTTTAGCAACAGGGTATTGCTTGAATAATGAATTTATATTTCCTCCAATTAATTCTTGGCTCCCATAATTTGTCATCTCTGTAATGAGGTAATTAATTGCTAGAATAACCCTACTCTTAGAATTTATAATTACGCAAGGATAATGAATTTGGTCAATTATTAAGGGGATTTCGTCCGAGGATAGTACAAATTTATCGTTATCGTTTATTATATTGAAAATGTTTTTTACGATCATTACTTTTTCTTTTTCCGCATATGGGCTGATAATATCCCTTCCATCGATCGATATTTTGCAACTGTTCGCCTTGCTACATTGTATCCGTGCTCTTTCAGTTTGTCGGCAATTTTTTTATCGCTAAGTGGATTCTTTGAATTTTCATTTTCTATTATTTCTTTTAATTCTGCCCGAATTCTTAAACTTCTGTCAAAGAATTTTGATAAAGGAATTATTCTTCCTCCAGGCATTTGAACAGTTTTATTTGAAACTGCCCTCGAAATCGTGGATTCATGCACATCCAATTCTTTTGCCAGTGAAGCTCTTGTTATAGGATTTAGATATTTCTCGCCCTTTTTTATGAATGCCTTTTGATAATGGGTAATTTTCTCCATTAATCTTTGCATTGTATTATTTCTCTGCTGCAAGCATTTAATGAAAAGGTTTGCCTTATCGAGATCAGATTTCAGGTCATTTTTTTTCTCAGCATTCGCCTGTTTAATTGCTTGTCTGTATAATGCGTTTATTTCCAATGTTCCTGTGTATGGCATAATCACTTCAACGATCAATGGTAAATTCGGATCATTATTTAATAAGCGTATGATGACATCTGGCTTAATATACACGCCAGGAATATCTGCCGTAGGATTTCTAGCCGAGCCCCAGTAAGCTCGTGCAGGAAATGGATTTAAGTTTTTATAAATAAATTCTGAAGCTTCTCTAACTGAGATCTCAGGTATTGCTAATTTCCTTGAAATGGCTTCGTAGTTCTTCTTTGATAGAAGATCCATCCCTTCCGATATGATTTTTTTAATATATATAGGAATATCCTGAGTTTCCCCTAAAATTTCTAGTTGCGTGATAAGTGCTTCTTCTGGTGTAGAAGATCCAACACCTATAGGATCTGCCCTTTTTATTACATTTCGTATCTCCTGAATTTTTGTTATGGTGACATGGAAATATTGCGCAGTATTTATGTCTTCTTCTTTGATAAACCCATCTTCATCCAACAGATTCAATAGAAATGCAGCAATTTTTCTATCTCCCTGCTCAAGGTCAAACGCCAATTGTTGTAGTACATACTCTGCAAGGTTTTCATAATTCGAGGAAATCTCATCACTTGATAGATATTCATCTCTATACTGATCTCCTGGTAAATAAAAATCTCTACTTGGAGATAAAAAAACGATTGATTCATCTGCTTTAATTGATTTTGGTTTACTGCAAACCGGGCAAATTTGTCCTGGTGATAATACGCGATTGCAATTTGGACATCGTCGCTCTGAATCCATCTCTAAAGCAGGATTTTCATTCAGAACCCTATCAATTTCCTGGCTCAACTCTCCATTATTCATGCTTAATAGTGTCATTGTTTGAGCTAGATGCGCAGTTGTTTGATGTTGCAGTTTTTGGAATTGACGTTGATACATAATTCTTCCTATTAATAATTAGTATAGCGTCATTATTAGTCTAAGGCAATAATCATGCCGTTGTTTTTATACATGATGTTAAAATTATCACTACATGGAAAACCTAACGATCATTGGTGGCGGTTTATCGGGTTGCGAAGCTGCTTGGCAAGCAGCGGAAAGAGGAATCCCTGTTTCATTGTACGAGATGCGTCCATACCATACAACTGGTGCTCATCAAACCGGTAACCTTGGCGAGATGGTTTGTTCTAATTCTTTTGGTTCACAATTACTAGATCGCCCCTCTGGTTTATTAATTAAGGAATTAGAAATGTTCAATTCATTATTAATAAGAATCGCTAAATTATGTGCGGTTCCCGCAGGTCATGCATTAGCAATTGATAGACTATTATTCTCACAGAGTATTACAAAAGAAATCACATCACACCCAAATATCAAAGTGGTTAGAAAAGAAATCCGTTCAATTCCAGTCAGCCCAACAATTATCGCGAGTGGTCCACTAACGTCAGACTCCCTAGCAAAAGAAATAAGTAAAATTACTAGACATGAGAACTTGTTTTTTTATGATGCAATTGCTCCAATTATCGAATTTGAATCTATTAATATGAATATTGCTTTTTGGGGGTCAAGATACGGGAAAGGATTCAACGAACGCGGTGATTATATCAATTGTCCATTTGATAAAAACACTTATGAACATTTCGTATCAGATTTGGTCAACGCTGAAAGAATTGAGCTGCGTGATTTTGAAAAAGATATTAACGGGGGAGTGCAAGCTGGAAAAGGGAAGTTTTTTGAAGGTTGCCTTCCGATTGAAATCATGGCCCAGAGAGGTCTTAATACATTAGCATTCGGACCATTGCGACCAGTCGGATTAACCAATCCACATAATAAAAAACGGCCATTTGCAGTCGTTCAACTTCGGCAAGATAATATTGGCGGCGATTTCTTTAATATTGTCGGGTTTCAAACAAATTTAAAGTATATTGAACAGAAACGCGTTTTCTGCTTAATCCCAGGTATGGAAAGTGCGGTATTTGAACGATATGGGCAGATGCATCGCAATACCTTCATAAATTCTCCGGAGTCCTTGAATAAGTATTTACAATTAAATAGCTATCCTAATATATTTTTTTGTGGCCAAATTACAGGTGTAGAAGGATATCTTGCCAATATTGCATCCGGTTTATTTGCTGGAATAAACTCAGCTAGGATGCTTAGAAAGCAAGAGCTGGTTATACTCCCGCCTACTACTATGATTGGCGCATTAAATAAATATGTAATTAGTATGGGAAAAAATGGATTTCAACCTATGAAGGCGAATTTCGGTTTATTGCCTTCGTTTGCAAATAAAATAAAACCCAAAAAAGCTAGATCTCAGGCATATTCTGACAGAGCAATAAAAGACCTGAAACTCTTTTTAGAAAACAATGTATTATAGAATATTTATTTCCCGCTTTGTAATTATCCTTATCTCTATATTATTATTTAGTTGTGTTCAATCAAAACCAATTTCATTTGATGGAAGCAATGCAATAAATTACATTGAAAATCAAATAGGATTTGGTCCTCGTATTCCAGGCAGTAAAAGCTCTGATGCAACGAAGAATTTTATTAAAAAAGAACTGGAATCGTCTGGGTGGATAGTTGAAAATCAAAATTTTATTTTTGCCCAAAAAGATTTAACCAACATCATAGCAAAATCATCCAATGTTCTTCCTAAAGTAATTATTGGTACCCATTATGATACACGCGCTTTTAGCGATAATGAATCATCACTCTCTCTTAAAAAAACTCCTGTACCCGGTGCAAATGATGGCGCTTCTGGAACTGCTGTTCTTCTTGAATTAGGCCGGATTATTAAGAGAGATAAATTTGATATATGGCTTGTATTCTTTGATGCAGAAGACCAGGGCAATATAGAGAATTGGGAATGGAGCATAGGCGCTCAGTATTTTGTAAATAACCTGGATTTCACACCCGAATCTGTAATCATCATCGATATGATCGGTGATGCAAATTTAGAAATTTATAAAGGAAATTATTCCACTATCTCTTTTGTTGATTCAGTCTGGTATGAAGCTGAAAAATTGGGATATAAATCTAATTTTATTCACGATAATAATATTCAATTATTGACGACCATCTTCCTTT
>Ga0209121_10005644_pt1 | contig 11258 bp, 10 predicted proteins | sample Cruoilmetagenom3_FD_187292 | JGI IMG/M metagenome (GOLD analysis project Ga0209121, IMG submission 187292) | Oil polluted marine microbial communities from Coal Oil Point, Santa Barbara, California, USA - Sample 3 (SPAdes) (version 2) | ecosystem: Environmental > Aquatic > Marine > Oil seeps ...
TGAAAGCTCAGCAGATCATGACCGAGATCCTCAACTCCGGCTTGGAGTTCGACGGCGTGCTGACTTCCCAGAGTTCTGAGAACGTTCTCGCAGCCTACGATGCCGCGGGCGCTGAACTGCCCGCTTTTCTGGGCTTTGGCGACACCGGCGAGTATATGCAGCGCATGCTCAAGATCGACGCCGACAGCGAAGTCCTGCCGTACATCGTCGTCTCCAACCCCCCAGGTGTGGGCGCTTCTGCTCTGAATTTCGGCCTGAATATGCTGATGGGCAAGGAGCTCAAGGACGGTGTCTACACCAAGCCCGAGTACAACAGCATATACCTCGAGTCCAAGATTTGGTACACCTATGACAACCAGGAAGAGTACCGCGCGATGGCCGAGGCTATGGCTCCTGGCGATGTAATCTCCTACTGGCTGACCATTGACGAGGTAGCCGCCGAATACTTCAAGTAGGTCGGGGTACTCGGTCAGATAGCCGGAACCTGTCGCGACTTAGTCGGCGGAGCTTCTCCGCCGACTAAGTCTGTAGCGGTTGCGGACCCATGGATTCGGAATTAGAAACCTCGGCGGTCTTCGCATGTGCCCCTGGGTGACGTCATCATCAACTGCAAGTAGGTGGTAGGTCATGTTTGAGATGTGTGAAATTGACAAAAGCTACGACGCAGTCGTAGCCTGTAGGGGTGCCTCGCTGCAGGTGGCGCCCGGAGAAATTCGGGCGCTCTTGGGCTCCAATGGATCCGGCAAATCCACCATGGTGAAGGTGCTCGCCGGGACGGTCAAACCAAACGGTGGGAACATACTCATCGACGGAGAGCCAGTGACCATTCATTCCGGACTAGATTGCCGTCGTCTCGGAATCGCTACGGCTTTTCAGGATCTTAGCCTGATACCCACGATGACCGTGCGGGACAACATCTTGCTTGGCAACGAGCCCAAGGGCAGACTGGGAATGGTGGATCGGAAGAAATCACTCCGAGAGGTGGCCGCACTGCTCGATCGCTTTCACATCGACTGCGATCCGGATGCCTACGTACAGACGTTGATGCCGTCGCTGCAGAGTATGATAGAAGTGGCCAAGGCCGTCTACCTGAAGCCACGCTTGCTGCTGCTCGACGAGGTGACCGCCGCCCTACATCGCGATGAGGTCCAGCTGATCTTTGAGGTATTGCGCCAGCTCAAAGCCCAAGGGACCGCGATTATCTACGTAACTCACCGCATGGACGAGATATTCGAGATCTGCGATACGGCTACCATCATGCGAAGTGGTGAAACTGTGGCAGACGTCAGCATCAGCGACGCAACGCTCAACGGGATCGTGTTCCACATGACAGGGCAGCGACCGGACGCCCAGGATATCCTCGAGACAGAGGAGTTCGACCGCGAGGGCAGCGATCTTGTTCTGGATGTAGAGCATATGGCGCTCTATCCGAAGGTTCGAGATATCTCCCTCAAGGCCTACAAGGGCGAGATTGTGGGAATCGGCGGGCTTGAAGGTCAAGGACAGCCAGAGTTCATCCGCGCGCTTTTGGGCGTGACGCGCCCCGAGGAAGGCACGATTCACTATATGCGGAAGGAGGTGCGCTTTCACTCTCCCGCCGACGCCGTGAATCACGACATTGGCTTCATATCAGGCGAGCGCAATCGTGAAGCAATATTCCCCGACCGCTCCGTGGCGCAGAATCTCTTCGCGGGCCGTGCGGCCAAAGGCGCGCTGTTCAGATACCTGACCACCAAGGTGGTTCGGGATTTCGCACAGGCCGCAGTGGAGAAGTACAACATCGTGGTTGGCTCGCTAAGGCATCCGGCCAGTTCGCTCTCTGGAGGCAACCAGCAGAAACTGGTAGTTGCCCGGTGGATCGCCGTGAACCCCACACTGCTGCTTCTCGATGACCCTACCAAAGGCGTGGACATTCTGTCTCGTCGCGAGATTCACAAGATACTGAAGCAGTGTGCGGACGAGGGAATGACCATCATCCTCTCCTCTAGCGAGAATGACGAGCTTCTCGAGATCGCGGACCGTGTGTACCTCTTTTACGAAGGCCGCGTGAGCGGCACGCTCTCAGGCGCCACCAAGACGCCCGAGCGGCTGGTCGCGGCGATGATGGGTATGACACGTGAGCAGAACGGTGCCACAAGGGAGGCGAGGCGAGCATGAGTAATGCCAAACGGCTGTTCTTGCACTTTCGGCGTACCCCCGCATTTGTCGGCTTCACCCTATTTGTCTTTGTGCTGGTGCTGAACATTGTCGTGCAAGGACCCACGCACTTCTTCAGCTCCAGGAGTCTGAATACGCTCTTCTCAAAAAACATGCCGCTGCTGTTGACGACTATGGCTATGGCCCCGCTGTTGATCTCCGGCACGCTGGACATTTCCATCGGTATACAGCTCGCGCTAGTCAACGTGGTCTCCATCATGGTGTTTCAAGAGTGGGGCGTCTCCCTGTACGTTGGCTTCTCGATGGGCATGTTGGCTTCTCTTGCTGTGTCTGCGCTGTGCTGGGCCCTCGTGTCTGTCGTGCGTCTGCCATCCATGCTTGCGAGTTTCGCACTCATCTATGTCGTGCGTGGTGTCAACGTCTTGATCATGAACAAACCCCAGGGCAAAGTACCCGAGGCATACTACAAAACATACGATTCGCTCATCGGCGGCGTAATCCCCTTCTCAGCGCTCATCCTGTTGTTCGTATTATTGATCTGGCTCTATCTCATGCGCACCAAGTTCGGCCGCAACATCTATGCCGTGGGCGGCAGCCCGCGCAACGCGTTTGCGGCGGGGATCAACCCGGTATGGGTGCAGTTCCAGGCGTCTATGATCAAGGGTGTGATCACTGGTTTGGCCGGCATCAGCCTGACACTAATGACGGCCTCGGGTAACCCGCTGCAAGGAGAAGCTTACGGACTTCGCGCGTTGTCTGCCTGTATCATCGGCGGTCTGGGCTTCGGCGGCTGGGGCTCCATGGCCTGCGCGGTGTTTGGCGCGGGTTTTCTGGTGACGATCCAGAATACAGTCTACTATTTCTTCAACCTGCTCTATCGAATCATCCCTGGTTTTACTGTAACCTCCTACTGGCAGAATCTCGTCTCCGATATCATCATATTCTTCGGATTGTTGATGACCATTGTGACGGCAAAGGAGCAGCGAGAGGCTCTCAGGCAGGGGTTTGTCAAACAGTTCAAGGGAGGCGAGAGTGCTACCCAATAGACTCGAAGCGAGAATGACGGCGGGTCAAAGGATCCAGGTCTTCATACAGAGTAGTCCCGCGCGCATGGCGGTGATTATCTCTGTGGCCCTCTTTGCTATCACCGTCGCGATCAATCCTAGATCCCTTAACATGGCTGCTCTTGGCTCCATACTGCTCCTGACCCTGGTTTTGAGCTTTGCTTCGGCGGGTCAGACCATGGTGCTGATAGGCGGCGGGTTGGATTTCACGGTGGGCGCTGTCATGTCTTCAGCGGCGATCCTGACCACCTACGTCATGAATGGACAAGACGGCAGGTTTCTTCTTGTGTTCGCCCTTGCCATAGGAATGGGGATCGGGGTCGGGCTACTGAATGGCATATGTTCCGTTAAGATTGATCTTCCGCCCATGATTGTGACCATGGCCATCAGCAACGTGGTGACTCGCATGCAGTACGTGTTGACGCAGGGGAACCCCGGCGGCTATGCTGGACCGAAGTTTGTCGGCTCGGTCATCGACAAGATCTGGGGCTTTATTCCCTCGCTCACGCTGTATGCGCTGCTGTTGGTGCCGCTGGTGTTCTTTTTGCTCAACAAGTCGCGCTTTGGCAAGCAGCTTTACATGATGGGCAACAACCCCACCGCCGCGCACCTCACCGGCGTGAAGACCGACAAGATCCGCATTCTTATGTATGTCTTCTCGGCCGTGCTCTCCGCCTTTGCCGGCATGCTGGGCGCGGCCTATATGGGCACAGCCCGCTGCCAGATATTCGACGAGTACGCTTTCAATTCGCTGGTGGCGGTGATCGTGGGGGGCACGGCCTTTACCGGGGGCATCGGCAGTTTCGCCGGCAGTATCGCCGGTGCGCTGCTCATGATCGTGTTGAGCAATGGGCTCACGGTGCTTGCATTATCTCAACCAGTGCGCAACATCGTGCAGGGCGTGGTACTCTTGCTGCTGCTCATCGTCTACAATCGTGAGAGGGCGGTGCGCCAATAGACAAAACGAATCGAGCGAGCCCAGGTCAACCCGCGATCTGACTGCTCGCATATCAGGCGCGGGTTGGCTTTTGCCCAGGCAACTGCTTTGCCAACCACAAGGGATAGGCGCTACGGTGCAGTGGAACTGAACCCGATTGGGATCACGACAGCTCACATTCGTTGAAGTGAGGCGTGTGTGTCGGGTTATGAACTGACCCCGCAGCGGTTTCCACTATTAACCTTGACAAGAGGACGGTAGGGGAATCGTTCAGGGGGGCCTATTACGCGCATAATAAGCCCCCCTGAAGAGAAAAACGAGCGGACGGCGCTCTTCCACCATCTCTGGCTAGTAGTCCAATCCGACGTCCGTTTGGTACCCCGGAGAGGACTTGAACCTCTAACCTTGTGCTTAGAAGGCACTTGCTCTATCCAATTGAGCTACCGGGGCGCGCTCCCTATTTCCGCAAGATCGGTCGCAATCCCAACCGCACCCTGCGGCCTGCCAGCAGCCGCAGCACCTGCTCGGGTAGACGGCCCACCATCGGGCCCAGCATCCGCGAGGTCATGGGTTCGTTCGATGTGCTCAGAAATGCACGAAACACAGCCTCGATCATCGTAGGCGCCTGGATCACATAGCCCGGCTCCTTGCTGCAATGCGTGGTGATGATGTACTGAAGACCATCCACGGGCTTCACCTCGCCCGTTTGCCAGTCCACCCAGTCAATCTTGGCCCCCACCGGCTGCCCTGCATAGGCATTCCGGTGTTCAGGACACAAATGCGCCACCAGCTTGACGTTCAAGTCGAGGCCCTGCTGCTCCCACCAACTGTAGTCAATGTGGAACAGCGTGTCCAATGTCGGCTTGATGAACTGCGTTAACGCAAGATCTGGTGGCAGTGTGACCATCATTCCTCCCCTCGATAAGCCCAATAGTTGTCCCCCAGAGAAATGTACTTGGGCGAGACGGCGAGCGCAGCCAGCATCGGACCCGGCGGCAGACGTCGGAACAAGTTAAGCACACCATAGAGTGTCAACGCGTGCACCGCGCGCTGTAGGCTTAGCCCGGCCAGACCACCAAAGGCCCGGTCCAGCAGCGACTCCAGCGGAACCCGCCCAAACCGCTGGCGCAGTGCATCAATCTCGTCTGGATTGTCGACAGCCACGGCGGCCAGGTCGTCAAACTCACACGACACCGGCACACGAGTCACCTCGAAGAGAAGATTATCGCCCTCAACCGTTACGGTGCGCAGCCACTCCCGACGCCGCGAGCGAATGCGGCGCACACCGATGCGAATCTGGCCGGCTTCGTCTCCTCGTGACAGATCAACAAACGAACCGACAATCGTATTCTTGGCGGCATACCAGTCCCTCAAACCGCAGACGTAGCGCCCTCTGCGAACAACCCAACCTGGGAACTCCTCACCGGTCGCGTCATCGACAAAGGTGAAACGGATACGGTTGGCAATGCGCGCAGTCGGGAAGAAGCTGGCGACGTGTGAAGCCAACGGTAGCGTACCACTGCGCCAGTGCGGATAGCTCAAGACGACCGTCACCGCCTCGTCTGACGGCTGTGCCACAGCCACAGCCGCCGGCACACTCGGCTCCGACCACTCATCAGCCGCCTGAGCCTCCAGCGAGAGCATCACGTCGTCCAGAAGCTGACGATTGTACGGCATCGGCTCACGTCGCAGCAGCGGCGGTGTCTCCCGCACCTCGGCCGGCTCCAAATCACGCAGATACCACACAACTTGCCCCGCCGGCCCGACCTCATCAAACCGGCTATCTTGCAGTAGCGCATACTCCAACGAGAAGAGCCGCAGAGGCTCCGAGATCTCTTCCGGCAAGCCGATTTCGGCCAGCAGCTCCGGGGTTGCGACAGGCCCGCCGCCGACCATGTCCAGGACTGCTTCGGCAATATTGACCTGGCCTGGGGACACGTCCGCTAGCAGATCACGCTCAAACCACTTCTCACCAACAGTGACAAACTGCGGCGACATCTCCAGCGCACTCTGCAACGCGGCCCGGATATTCTCTCCGTAGGTCTCATACACACTGTCGGCACTCATCTCATCGTCGGGGAGATACGACACACTGTTGAGCGGATGCGGCTGCGTCAACTCCGCAGCAAACTCGCGCTCAGTACCCTCATCGGTCTTCACCCGAATGATCGAAAACGGATCGTGCTCCGGATTGTGCCCGGCTCGGATGTCCACAATCTCGCCGGTCAAGTTATTCAGGTTCGGAAACACGATGCTCTCACCCACTACATAGGACTCGGCCGGACGATAAATACGCCCCTGAGAGAGCGTATCCTCGACCATGCTGGTCATCTGATCATATCGATGGCTGGTCAGTTCACTCGCCAGCACGCCCAGCGTATATGGCACCTCTTCCTCAACCAGAAAGTCGACGAGGTAATCGAGGTCCGACTCCAGAACGGCGAACTGCTCCCAAAGTTGCTTGTTGCTCAGTGCACTACTTGTACTCATAGGCCTCGCAATCTGGTTCCGCGGGATCCCCACTGCCGCGCACTTGTCATCTGCCAGCGAACATTATACCAGCACTAAACCATATTGACAAACGCACAGTTTTGTCGCACACTATGAGTAATCCAGGCCCAACAAAGAGGAGGCACATACATGGCCCACGAGAAGAAAGTTACAGACCTCGTCACGGTCTTCGTTACACATGGCCTGCTGCGGGCCAACGTGATCCGAGGGTTATTTGAGAGCGCAGGAATCCCCGTAATGCTCAGCTATGAGTCCGTCGGACCCGTGATCGGCATCACGATGAACGGTCTGGGACGTGTAGAGGTCAAAGTGCCGGAGGAATGGGGTCAGGAAGCCCTAGACCTCCTGCACGCTGAGCCGCGAACCGGCGAGATTTTCCACGTACCGCCGGATGTGACCAACGACGACACGACGACCTAGGCGGTGAAAGAAGCACGACATCGACTCGGCACCGACCTCTATCAGTGTCGGGCGCAAATCTTACACGAAGCATACCTTTCGGCCTGATTGGCGGCATCCACTCAGGCCGAAACCTTCTTGACAAGGAGACACTGTGAGCAGAACCATCACCATTGTCGGCGGCGGGCTGGCCGGCTGCGAGGCAGCTTGGCAAGCAGCACACCTTGACGCCGAAGTTGTCATCTACGAGATGCGACCGCACACTAGTACACCGGCGCACACCACAGGAGAGCTGGCCGAGCTGGTTTGCTCGAACTCCCTGGGCTCCAACCTGATCGGACGGGCGTCGGGCCTGCTGAAAGAGGAGCTGAGGCGGCTGGGTTCAATGGTGATCGAGGTTGCTGATGCCCACTCTCTGCCCTCGGGCAGCGCGCTGGCCGTGGACCGGGAGGGTTTCGCCGCGGCTATGACCGAACGGATTGCCACGCATCCCAACATCCACCTCGTCCGCGAGGAGGTCACCGAGATCCCGGTCGAAGGCCCCACCATCCTGGCCAGCGGCCCGCTGACCTCGGCTCCGTTGGCGGCCGCCATCCGGGCGCTGACGGGGCACGAAAATCTCTACTTCTACGACGCCACGGCCCCCATCGTGGACGCAGAAAGCATCGATCTGACCATCGCCTTCAGGGCGTCTCGCTACGATAGAGGAGAATCGGCGGCGGGCGACTACATCAACTGCCCGATGACCAAAGAGGAGTACGATGCCTTCTACAGGGCCCTGATCGCGGCGGAGCGCATCGAGCTGCGAGACTTCGAGCAGGAAGACGAGGCGGGCGGAGCGCCCGGCTTCTTCGAGGGCTGCCTGCCCGTTGAGGTATTGGCGGGTCGCGGCGAGAGGGCCCTGGCCTACGGCCCTATGCGTCCGGTGGGCCTACGCGATCCACACACCGACCGGCGTCCCTACGCGGTGGTCCAGTTGCGGCAGGACAACGCCGCCGGTACACTCTACAATCTGGTGGGGTTCCAGACGAACCTCAAGTACGGCGAACAGAAGCGCGTGCTGCGCAAAATACCCGGGCTCGAGCACGCCGATTTCCTCCGCTATGGTTCGATGCATCGAAACACATACGTCAACGGGCCCGCCCTGCTCCGGCCCACGCTCCAATGCCGCGACCGCGAGGATCTCTTCTTTGCCGGGCAGTTGGCCGGTCTCGAGGGATATGCGGGCAATGTCAGTGGCGGCTGGCTGGCGGGAGTCAACGCCGCGCGTCTGACCCACGGATTGCCGCCCGTCGCCCTACCCCAAGAGACAATGTTCGGGGCGCTCATCCACTACATCACCCACGCCGAGGTGAAAGGCTTCCAGCCCATGAAGGCCAACTTCGGGCTGGTGCCGCCGCTCAAGGATCGCGTGCGAGGCAAGCGCGCTCGCGGCGAGGTCCGTGCCCAGCGCGCCCTGGACACATTGGCCACGTGGATTGAGGAGCACCCGGAGCTTGGCAGCGGCGCAGCCTAGCCAGTGCCAGAGAGGCATCCCGTGGGGCGCGGCTTCTTATCCGCTATGGGGCTCGAGGAGACGCCCAATCCGCAACATTGCGTGCATTACCACGTCGAGAAGCCGCAAGACCGGCAGCCGGAGTTCTCGGCAGCTGTGCCAGGCCGCGACCGCCTGGCACAGCTGCTATTTGAGACGGCCCGCGTCACCGTGCAGATACCCCTGTCGGTGTTCATCAACGCCCACGATTTCCACAAAGAATCCCTCGCGACTCTTACCCGCCGCCAGATCCTCCACACGGAAGGCCAGGGCATCGGACAAGGGGGGCACCCGAGGATCGATCCGAAGACCGCGCGTTCAGAGCGCGCGTCATCGACCTCGACAATAACATCCCACGGCGTGTGCGTGTGCTCTTTCAGTGTCTTCCGCAGGCTCATTGCCAGCCACCGTTGCTCCTGGCTTGGCTCCCCCGCCGCTTCAAAGACCGGGGATATGCGGCTGCCGCTGTTCGGCTGGGCTGCCGCTGTTCGGCTGGGCTGTCTCTGCCGTCTCCGGGCCCGCATCCGCTGGCCAGGCGCATATAGGTCTGTCGAACCCAGCCCTCTGTCCACGGGACCCACCAGCGAGCCAGGTTCGACAGACTAGCCCACACTGACGCCCGCAGCGACAAGGTGCCTGCCAGAACTCATGAGCGGTCTGGTCCGCGTCTCAGACCTACGCGATCACGGCATCGGTCGCTCGCCGAGCGTGACCGGCAGCTCGAGAGTCTCCCCATCGCGATAGATCTCAACCTGGATAGTGTCACCGGGCTGGGTAAACGTCTCCAAATATGCGATCAGATCTCGCGAATCCGTAATCGGCACCCCGTCGAACGACAGCATCACATCGCCCCCGACCGGTACATCGCCCCAACGCGTGCTCACCTGATCCTGTGCGCCACGGAGCCCGGCACGGTCTGCCGCGGAGTTGCGCTCTACGCTCATAATCAACACGCCCACATCGGGCACGTCATAGCCGGCGTCCCGCGAGATCTCCGCCAGCTGCGGGGTCAGGCCAACGGGGCCTACTCCCATCCACGGATGGCGGTAGACACCGGATTCAATCAGCTGCGGGATCACGCGTTTCACCAATCGTGCGGGGATCGCAAACCCGATACCCGCATTTGCCCGGCTCGGACTGACAATCTGAGCGTTCACGCCAATCACCCTGCCCTCCGTGTCCAGCAGCGGACCACCCGAATTGCCGGGATTGATGGCTGCGTCGGTCTGGATCGCTTCGCCAATGTACCGCTGATCCGGGCTCTGAATGATGCGCCCTAGACTGCTGATGACGCCAAAAGTCAGCGTCTGCTCGAGACCAAAGGGCGCACCGATGGCGATCACGAACTGGCCGATTCTCAGGGACTCCGAATCCCCCAAGGATAGCGGGCGCATCGGATAAGCATCCGGATCAACCTTGACGACAGCGAGGTCATAGGTGGGATCCTTTCCCACAACATCCGCCATTAGGGTCGTACCATCCTTGAACGTCACGTTGATCTCATCAGCCCCCTCCACCACGTGGAAGTTGGTGATAATGTGGCCGGCTTCATCATAGACAAACCCCGACCCTGTGCCCTCCTGCGGCACGGCATTGTGGAAGAAGTCATAGCCAATCGTCGTGACCGAAATGTTCACAACCGAATCACCGACCGCAGCATAGACCGCCTCTACCTGCGTCTGCAGGTTCTCCAGCGCCGTGTTCGGGGGAGCCACCACCACGGGTGCCGACACCGCTGCCATAGCCGTCGGTGTCGGCACCACAACAGTCTCGACCTGCCGGGTCACCGTAGGTACAGCAAGGCACCCCAACGATAGCACCACAAGTGCACCAATGAACGCCACGAACCGAGATCTTGCTTTCATCCTATTCTCCATTCCATCAGGGCACCAAGAAGACTGGACAACGCGCGTTCCTGAGCACCTCGGTACTCACATCGCCAAGCAGGATGTCCGCAACCTTTGTCGGGCCACCACGTGTCCCGAGGATGATCAGTGACACATCTTCATCGTCCGCGGTCTGGAGAATGACCCGTGCAGGTGACTTGTCGGCCGCGACCACTCCCACTGCCGAGATCCCCACCTTCCGCAGATATTCGACGGTATCGTCGACCACCTCGTGGGCGACTTGCTCAAACTGCTCGACCAGGGCAGAATAGCCGGCCATGGCCGTATACCGATCGGGTGACTGATAGACGTGCAAAACAATGATGCTCGCCTCTTCAAGTCGCGCCATATGTTCCAGATAGATCAAGGCGCGTTCGGCAGCAGGTGTAGCATTATGTGCAAACAGAATCCGTCGAAACATCCCTAGCCTCCTCCCCCATCAACCACGCAGATCGCGCAGCGTCTCAAAGAGCTGACGCTCCTCATCGCTGAGAGCCTGCAGCAGAACAACCTGTACGACTGCGTACAGATCGCCCCGTTCGCCGGCGCGTCCCAGCACCGGCATACCCTTGCCTCGCAGGCGGAACCGCGTCCCGTTCTGCGTCTCCGGCGGCACAGTGAGCAGTATCGAACGACCATCGGGCAACGGCACCTGGACCTCTCCCCCCAGAACAGCCGTGTAAAGGCCCACCTGAACCCTTGTCTCAAGGTTCTCGCCCTGGCGCTCAAACCGCGGATGCGGCGCGACCGTGACGACCAGAAACAGATCT
>Ga0209121_10005645_pt1 | contig 11257 bp, 5 predicted proteins | sample Cruoilmetagenom3_FD_187292 | JGI IMG/M metagenome (GOLD analysis project Ga0209121, IMG submission 187292) | Oil polluted marine microbial communities from Coal Oil Point, Santa Barbara, California, USA - Sample 3 (SPAdes) (version 2) | ecosystem: Environmental > Aquatic > Marine > Oil seeps ...
CTTCTTCAACCACAGGGCCGCCAGGATACCCGAGTTTCAGCATCCGGGCGACTTTGTCGAACGCCTCTCCGGCGGCATCGTCCAGGGTGCTGCCAAGCCGTTCGTACTGTCCGTGGTCGTGAACCAAGACCAGGTCGGTGTGCCCACCCGAGACGATCAAGGCGATCAGAGGAAATCTCAGATTCCCCGCGGCACTCCCTTCAGCACCGGTGTCGAGCCAATGCGCATACAGATGTCCCTCCAGGTGGTTAATGGGAACCAAAGGCAAGCCGGTCGCGAGTGCGGCGCCTTTTGCATAGTTCAGACCAACCAACAGCGAACCCGGCAGACCGGGGCCATATGTGACAGCAATAGCATCCAGGTCATCCCACCCGATATGCGCGGCGACCAGGGACTGCTCCACGACAGAGGTTATGGATTCGACGTGCATGCGCGAAGCCAACTCAGGATAGACACCACCGTACTGAGCGTGGAACTCAGCCTGTGAGGCAACGATGTTGGAGAGGATGGTGTGTCCACCATCCACAACAGCCGCCGCCGTTTCATCACAGGATGTCTCGATGCCCAGAATACGAATCGTCATAAGAATGCTCCTTCTAGACCAAGCCTGCCCCCATGGGTACAACTAGACCATAAGGCATATCGGTCAGGTTGTGAACTGTGCCATCCTCAGCTATCCACAAGACATCCTCGACACGACACCCCATGCCCTCATCGGGATAGTAGAGCCCGGGCTCGATCGCGAACAGGTGCCCCGGCAGGAGACGTGTTCTGTTGCTCGGATCATCGTGGAACCGAGGGACCTCATGGACATCCAACCCGACACCGTGGGCGATCCCGTGCACATAGCCCTGCTGTGTTGCCGGGTCTTCAGCCACCGTGGGATGTCCACGGCCACCCAGGAAATCACAGGTCATGCGCTGGTAGTAGCGCGCCATCTCGCCGGCACGCACGTCAGCCTCAAGCGCAATCAGACAATCAACAACATCCCGGTGCAAACGGGCCACCGGATCAGGGGCATAGCCCAAACAGAAGGTCCTCGTGAGATCGAAGAAATAGCCGCCGCCAACTTCCCGTGGGAAAATGTCGAAGACGATCGACTCACCCAGGCGGATCGGGGCGTCCAACTCTCCCCGACTGTGGGGAATGCCGGCATCCCGCCCGGTAGAGAAGATGAACCCCTCCGGATCTTCGAGTCCTTCATAGGCAACCAACCGAGCAATTCGAGCGTGAACATCCCCAACCGTCAAACGATCACCATCGGCCTTGCGCAGGATTTCGCCGTCCCCCACCTCGTGAGACTGAAGAAACGCCACAGTCTGCTTCACCACCGCGACGGTGTGCCGCCCCACATCGCGGATGCGCGCGACCTCGTCAGCATCTTTCGTCGCTCGCGCGACGCGGATCAGGTCCGCCTCGATTTCACCAACGATCTCGATGTCAGGCGTGGCAGCATCCAGTGCCGTCAGGAAAGCATAAGCATACCCCTGATCCAGGTAGCCATAGCATCCCAGACGCCCGGAAACCCCGAGATCCTCGAAGATCCTGCGATAGTAGGCAACCGACGCAGCAAGTGGATCTCCGTTGTGTTGCTGGAGCAATTCCCCATACCGGTAGCGCGTCGTTAGGACCACCGTGTGACCTGACTTGGCGGCAGAAGATCGATCCATAGGCCCGGCAACTACCGTGGGTGCTTCTCCCCGCTTCTTGATAACCACAGCTTGGGTGAGGTGCACACCATTCAGCATATAGAATAAGGGCGGGTTGCCGAGAACCTTTCCTCTAACCAGAATCGCATCCAGGTTCCGGTCAGCCATCAGTTGATCTATATCACTTCTCATACAACCGCACCTCACAGATAGGGTATAATGGTTAATCTGGGGCCATTGTGCCACAAGGGGACGAAAATGCCAAACGGTACGGCGACGAGTCTTTCTTGTCCATCCGTCCCCATTCTCGAACGCACCCGCGTCCCCAAGTTTGATTGCGGTCGCCGGCTATTCTGAGTATACTTGGGTTGCTGATCTTGCACGAACGCTCTAGGGAGCGCCGAGTTCTGGAGTATTTATGGTAAAACCACTCGTAGCCATCGTTGGACGCCCCAATGTGGGCAAGTCAACGCTGTTTAATCGCATCGTCGGCGAGCGCCAGGCGGTTGTGAGCGATATCCCGGGCACCACTCGCGACCGGATTGTAGCTGAGACCGAATGGAATGGACGCTCTTTCCTGATTGTGGATACAGGCGGCATCGAAGTGCTCCCAGAGACTGTGGAGGCGGGGCGCCGCGCACTTGAGAGAGAACCGCTACTGGTAGATTCCGAAGCATTCATCCCCTTGATCCGAGCACAGGCCGAGGTCGCAATTCAAGAAGCTGATCTGATCATATTCCTGACCGACGCCAGCGCAGGACTCACCGGCGCGGATCGTGAGGTGGCCGACCTGCTGCGAAAGTCCAAGAAGCCCGTGCTGGTCGCCGCTAACAAAGCGGAGAACGAGACCCGCGAGTTGACCGCTTATGAGTTCTACGAACTGGGTATGGGAGAGGTGCGCACCCTCTCTGCCATCCACGGGATGGGGATCGGTGACCTGCTTGACGACATCGTGGCTAAACTACCAGGTGTTGAGGAGCCTGAGGGACCCAAGGATGAAGCCGTCCGCATTGCCTTGATTGGTCGCCCTAACGTGGGTAAGTCTTCACTCCTGAACCGTCTTCTGGGCGAAGAACGCGCCATCGTTAGCCCGGTAGCGGGGACCACGCGTGACGCGGTGGACACAGAGATGACGTGGGAAGGGCAGAAGATCATCCTGGTGGATACAGCGGGCATCCGGCGTCGCGGCAAGATCGATGTGGGCGTGGAGAAATACAGTGTGCTGCGGACTGCCCGAGCCCTGAAACGGGCTGACCTCGCTTTACTGCTGATCGATGCAACGGTAGGCATAACTGCGCAGGATGCCCACATTGCCGGCATGACCGTCGACGGAGGTGTAAGCGTCGTCGTCCTCGTCAACAAGTGGGATGCCGTCGAGCCGGAACTGCGCCTACTCCGGCAAGACATCGAAGACCACATTCGTGAACAGCTGCAGTTCCTCAACTTCATTCCGGTGCTCTTTATGTCAGCTCTCACCGGGATGAACGTTAATCGCATTCTTCCGACCTCACAGGAGATTGTCGAAGCCAGATATCAACGTATTCCCGCTGTCCAGCTCAATGATGTAGTGCAGCAAGCACTTCTGGACCACGCACCACCCAGCAGTGGGGGACGCCGGCTGAGGATCTACTTCAGCGCACAGACCAGAGTCGCGCCGCCGCACTTCACCTTCTACGTCAACAACCCGGACCTCGTGCACTTCTCATACGAACGGTACCTGAAGAACCGCATCCGCGACATCTTCCCCTTCCCTGGCACTCCCATCAACGTGACATTCAAGGGACGTCAGACGAGCAGAGGTAACCAGTAGCATCAGCTTTGAACTCGTGCGGACAGCTATCGTGTGGATAGGTTGGCAAGGGATTACCTCGCCAACCTTAACACAACCAACACTCGCAAAGGAGTGAGTGGTGCGCCCTGAACTTCAAGTAAGGATCCACAGATTAGGGAATCACTACGTTGCAGTCACCATAGGCCGCGACGGGCGAGAGATTCTACGGAACGAGTTTCAGCACGAGGCAATGCACCTGACCTATCTTGGGCCTCTCTGGCTCATTGATCAGGATAGCCTGGTCGCGGAGGAGAAGCATCGTCTGAGCGGTATTCTGAAGGGTAAATCCGGCCTAACCCAGGTAGCCGCTCAAGGCCGGCGCCTCTTCCGGTATCTCTTCAGCAATGGGTCCACCCTGAAGAGTTACATAACCCAGCACCCGGATGAGACGAGCCACCAACTAACCCTTGTCTTCACCCCTGAGACGGCTCACCTGGCACGCCAGCCCTGGGAGTACCTCTTCGACGGAAAACACTTCCCATGCCTGACCGGCGAGCTGTTACTCAGCCGCAGGCCATCCACTGCAACCTCCATCGACACCGTGCCTGCCACCGATTCGCCGCTGCGTATCTTGGCCGTTGTGGCTGCACCAACCGATCAAGTAGCCATTGATGCGCCGGCGGAGTTGGGGATCCTTCAGACATCCCTCGAACAGTGGCTTGCACGTGGCATAGTGGAGCTGGACATACTGCCGGAACCCTCGGCCGGAGCGCTCCTCGAGAGAACCAGCGAAAAAGCCTACCACATCATCCACTACGTAGGACATGCTACATACCACCTATCACAGCACCAGGGGTTCCTTTGCCTTGAGGATGAGCTCGGTCAGGCGGAACTTCTGAGCGGTACGCAGTTACCTCGATTTCTCAAGGGAGAGCTTCCCGGACTCCTCACCTTGGCCGCTTGCCGGAAATCCCAGGTCGGCGTTCTTGACGCATTCCAGAGCGTTGCCACCGAGCTTATGGACTACGAGGTCCCCGGTGTGCTGATTGTGCCGACCAGCCTCTCCGCATCCACAGCTACGGTTCTCTACAGAGCACTCTACGGCAGCATCGCTCAAGGTAAAAGCGTCCAGGAGAGCTTGCACAGGACACGCGTAGCATTACAGCAAGCCGACCGGGAGACAGAAAGCGGAAAGCAGCGCTTTGAGTGGGGAGTGCCGGCGCTGATTCAGAGAGCGGAAAATCTCACGCTTGTTCAGCCACCATCCCAAGAATCCACACAGAATGAGACTCCCGAGACTCACACCGCGATCGACCAACTGCCCACGGCGCCTTTGGTAGGGCGCTCACGTGAAATCCAGGCCATCCGGAAGGCACTGCGGGAAGAAGTCGGCATTTTCTACATCCTGGGCGACGAAGGGGTCGGCAAACAGGTGTTCACGTCGTATACCATAGAGCACCTTAGCACGAGACCTGGCGCAGTCCTGACCATCCGTTGTCGTGAAGAACTCGATCCCCTGACCGCCCTCGCCAAGATCGCTGGCTTCTGGAGAACAAGCCTGCCTGAGGCTGGGCCACAGGCAGCGGATTTGCTGCTTGATGCGCATCAAGCCCCTTATCAACGCGCACAGAAGGCCCAGCAACTCCTGGCACGGAAACGCTACCTGCTCGTCTTTGGAAACCTCGATACGTGGTTTGATCCACATCCCGAGGGCCCAGCCCGTCTGCAGAACGAAACGCTGCGCCAGGTATTATTGGGACTGCTCAGCGAGCCCAGCAAGGCGCTTTTCTTCTTCACAGCAGGACGTCGCTGGGAAGATCTGGCCGGCATAGCTGTTGAGCGCCGCAGAGAGATCCGACTCCCGCTGCTATCGCTGCAGCACGCCACGCAGGTGATCAACCAACTGCCGGCCCTGCGACAAGCGGCCGGTTCGTCGGCAGAGAAGCGAGCAGTCTACGCACAGCTTGGAGGGCATCCACAGGCACTCCAAACTCTGGATCGGTGGCTACTCTTGGGCAACAACCTGCAATCGCTCGGAGAATATGGACCAACAGAAGCTAGATCGCCGGAGACCTGGGTCGACATCTTAGTGGCGGACATCTTAACTCAGATGGATCCTGGTGAATATGGTGTCCTTCAAGCCTTGTCCATTCTAGCGCAGCCATTCACTCAGCAGACCATCTCCCGTCTCACCCAGGTCACCGCCCAGTATGCACGCCCGTTGATTGAGAACTGGCTCTATTTTGGTCTGGCTGAACCAGCAGCCCTGGACAACGCCCCGCAGCAGTTCAGAATAGCGGACTCGGTTCGCCGAGTCGTCTTGACCGGGCTGAGCGACGATGAGCTCAAAGCGCTTCATCTACAGGCTGCCAGGTGCTACGCGGCGCCATACTATGATGCAGCGCGACGCCAAGTGCTCGCGCGCAACATAACCACTTGGGCAGAGGACCGGATTGGTTGGCTGGCGCGAGATGCCAGCGGCATTCTGGGCATATGGCTGCGACAGGAGCAGACAACTGAGGGAAAGGCCGGGTTAGTGGCTTCAGCACACGCCTGGCACCATCACTTGATGCAGGCCGGGGAGATCGCAGCGGCAACGCAGATCATCCAAACTATCGCACCGGTGCTCAATCAACAGGGCCAGCGCGACCTGTCCAGAGAGTTACTGCAACGGATGCTCAGCGCGAGCGACAGCGGCCCGAGCACCGGCAATGAGGTCGAGTCATTTGTCAGGCTGAAACTGGAAGAAGGCCCTCTCTCCACAGCCCTGAATGTCTACGAGGATGTCTACCAATCGCTGGATCCCGACGAGGCGGGAGTCCAGCGTGCCTACGTCCTACTGCGCACCGGCAACGTGAAGCAGCGGCTCAGCGACCCCAAAGCCGCGATCGAGAACTACAGACAGGCGCTCCGCATTGCCCGCGAGGAGCAAAATCGGGAGGCAGAAGCAGAGTGCCTTTACCAGCTGGCCACTGCCCATCGGGAAATCCACGATCTCCGCCAGGCCCTTGTATGCAGCCAGGCAGCCAAGGAGCACTACGAAACCCTTGCTTACCCCAACAACCTGGCGATCGTCGAACGCGAACAGGGACTCGTCCTGGAACAGATGGATCGCCCTGAGAGCGCCTTGGAGCGCTTTGCTGCCAGCCTGCAGATATGCCGCCAACTGGGCGATCGGCGGTGCATCGCGGACAATCTCACAGACATCGGACGTCTCTTTGAGAAAATGGGCAAGACTGAGATGGCAATTCAGGTGATCGAAGAAGCTCTGCAGCACTACGAGTATCTGAGAAATCCCGAGCACGGCAAGATCCTCTCACTTCTTGAGGAACTCTACGCGCACAAGCAGCGATTGGACGAAGCTGTAACACGACTCCGGGCTTCCAAACGCGGCACATAGTGCCGCGACCGGTGCCCTGAGATCCAGCCACACCCGCGCTAAGGCTGGATCTCAATCAAACTGAACTGTGCCCGATCTTCATCCAATCGCACCCCCGCCGCGTAAAGCACCTGCCGCGTGCCGCGCTTGGCATCGTACATCCCCGCGTAAAGCTCATACTCCCCAGCAGGCATAGCCTCCGGCACCCACAAAACGTGGCGGTCGACCACAATCTCGCCCGCAGACCATGTGGTTGTCGGTGCAGCGCCGCCATCCGGCCAGGCATCAGACTGCGCCAGAATCCCGTTGCCAGGATCAACAAGGTGAACGAAGACCGTATAGTCAGCCTCCGCAGGCCCCAGAACTCGCCAGTAGAGCGTGACATTCAGATCATCTCCCGGTCGGAGCTCAAGCGCCGCCAGATCCGCACCAACAAGCTCACCAAACCCCTCAACCGTGACCGCCAACGGAATGTCAGGTATACGCGGCATCACGAAGTCCCGCGAGCGCTGCTGCACAAATACCTCGCCCACGATGACGGCATCAGCACCCGGTCGCGCCGAATCGGCCAGCAGTCCATCGCCATACGCGGGCCACACGGCCAACGTGCATTTCCCCTCAGGTAGGTCAGGAGGGAGCAGCGGCGCATACTTCACCTCATACCGGTGCCCAACAGGCCACACCTCGGGAGTGGACGGAACCCACTGGAGAAGACCCAGTTGGGATCGCCGCACCCCAGTGCGGCTCTCTTGCGCTGCACCACAGACCAATCCCCACGCCAGCGCATCTGCAGACGGTCCCTCACGGCGCTCCAGGCCCAGGGAGAACTGCATCGCCCGCCCCGCCATCAACGGCATCTCCGGCGGTTCCACGCCGATGACGTGTAACCCGGGCCACTTAGCATCTCGAGCGATCAGCCGGGCAAGCTGCGGTGCGGGATATGGCGGAGCTTCGACGACCACATCCCCCAACACCAACTGGGTGCCGCCAAAGGAACCGTCGCTGCGCGTGAGCCCCAGCCAACCGTCCGAGCCAGACAACGACATCACCAGAGTGTAGGTGCCGGGCGGAAGGTCCAGCGGAATGGCGATGTAGGCCTCGCCGTCAGTGACTGCACCGGTCAGCCAGTTGGGTGCAGGCCAGCCCCAGCCATTGACGACCCGCTGCCCACCCTCGGCCCAGATGATCTCCCGCGCCCCGTCACCGGTCTGCAGGGTTAGATATACCTCCAATTCCCCAAGCATCGTGTGGGGCAGCCACCGCATATGCACAGTCAGAGGATCCGGGGCCTGCACCGGATCGGCCCACGCGACACTGGCCAGATCGACCGCACCGGCGAAACGGGCCAGATAGGGCTCCTGCGCACGCATCACCGTAAACAGCCTGCATTGCGCCGCCTCGAAGCCGGCCACCGGCGAGGCAGGCTTGCACGTCAGACGCCCAGCTTCCTTACCTGCAGCAAAGAGCGTCGCAAGCTGGGCCTCGGCAAGCGGATAGCACAGTGGAGCGTGCACCCACAAAAAGGACGTCTCCGGACCCACTTGCGCATTGAGCCAGGCCACAAGACCATCCGGCGTGGTCCCCTCATGCGCCGACGACGCCGAGAGGCCCGGAAGCGGACCTGCTGACAGCAACGCCAGGGATGAAGGCTCAGCCGGGGTGGCGGTATAGACCGTCGCCACTTCACGGCCGGCGAGCCGCAGCCGCGCTGCCACCGCATAGCCTTCAGGGGCGTTGGCGCTCTGGCCGATGATGGCATCGGTGCATCCCATAGTCGAAACGGTCTGTGACCAGGTCTCACCGGAGAAAAAGGGCGCCGTGCCGGTGACGTTCTCTGTGAGAACGGTAGCCGTCTCCGGCGCAGGCAGCAGCCGATTCAGTTTGCGGGCTGCGAAGCCCGATGCCTCGCCCCATCCCAACGGAATAACCGCCTGAGCAGCCCAGGGCCCGCCGAAGAGCGGGGACGCGTAGTGGAGAGGAACTATGGCAACAAGCGCCCAAGGCAGCAGAAGCAGTCCCAAGGCCACCCGTCGCCAACCACGTTTGGCCCGTGACCAGACGGATGCAGCCACCGGGGTGAGTAGGGAAATCACCGTAAGGATGTAGCGGTCGAACTTCTTGGCCGCCAAAGTCAGCGCGACCAAGTAGACCAGTGCCACCAACGCCCCCCAGCACAGAAGCCGGCGTGCGGCGCCGTCTGCGGCGCGGCGTCTGGAGCGTGAAACGACAAAGAGCGCGCCGGCTAGACCAAAGAGTACAGGCGGCGTCATCCGGAACAGCAGGACCATAGGATAAAAGGCCGGCCCAGGATCCCTACGCATCTCGCCGAGGAAAAACACCGACCGCAGACCAATACCTTCATGGTACGTGATAGCACCGAACAGCGAGTGCAGGGCGGCACGCGGCGCCACCCAGAAAGGGGGATAGAACGCCAGTAAGAAGATCACGGTCAGGACAGCTATAAAGACGACCTGTATGGACCGTTGCAGCAACGTCCCCTCACCCCACAGAAGAATCGCCAAGGCTAACCCCGGAGCCACCAAGAGTCCCAGCGTCTTGGTCAGCCCAGAAAGGGCCAGACACAGCGCCGCGAGGCTCAGAAGCGTGACCCGGCGTACGCGCCAGCTGCGGGAGGTTAGTGCAGGATCGGGCTCTGTTCGCGGGAGGACCAACAGAACAGCCAGCAGAGCGAAAGTAGCTTGAAGCGCATCGGTGTGCAGAAGCCCCGAATGCCCCGCAAGAAAGGGGTCCAGTGCCAGGAAAAGCGCCATCCACCGGGCAGTGCGCGCTCCAAATCGCCGTCTCCCGAGTTCATAGGCCCAGACCAGGCCCGCGCTGGTGACAACAGCCACAAGCACACGGCCGGCAGGCAAGAAGTAGGCAAGGTGTTCGAAGGCCTCAGCATTCTCCGGGGCGAGCCAGGCCATACGGACAATCCAATCCCAATGGACCGCCGTCGCATCAGGCTGCAGCCACGCCATGGTCTTCACGCCCAGGGCACCCAGCACCATCGTCGTGATGCCTGGATGTCCTGTTTGCGGCACGTCGGCCCAATCGCCGACCTCGACTGCCTGCAGAAACTCAACACTCCGCATCACCCAGATCGGCTCATCGGGCGTGACATAGAGCCCCAACGGTATAAGGCGTACGAAAAGCGCCACGATAAGAATCGCGGCGCTGTGCATAGCTATTCGGATCGGTGATTCATCCAGCGACTGGCGCCCCACGCTACTCCTCTGAGCGGATCACGTAAATCGGTTTGTTCTGTACCTCGAAGTAGGTACGCGCCTGGATCTCCCCCAGCAGCCCCATGACCAGGAACTGAACGCCCAGGATCATCAGCAAGATGGCCAACGACAACAAAGGACGGCTGCCGATATCGGCGCCGGCCACCACCTTGAGCAGCGTCAGGTATAGCGCCATAGCAAATCCCACTCCCCCACTGATCAACCCCGCCAACCCAAAGAGTTGCATCGGCCGAGCCAGATAGCTCAGCAGGAAGATGATCGTCACCAGATCCAGGATAACCCGGACCGTCTTCGAGATATTGTACTTCGACTTACCATAGACCCGCGGGCGATCATTGACCGAGACCTCAGCCACTCGCACCCCGATGCCGGAAGCCAGGGCCGGGATAAACCGGTGCAATTCACCGTAGAGGTTCACGTGCTTGGCCACATCGCGGTGGTAGATTTTGAGCGAACACCCATAGTCGTGCAGCACGACGCCGGTCGACCGGCCGATGATGCGGTTGGCGATCATCGAGGGCAGACGGCGCGAAAGGAAAGGCTCCTTGCGGTCCTTCCGCCATCCGCTGACGATATCGTACCCCTCGTCCATAACGTCGAGCAACCGGGAGATATCAGCCGGATCATTCTGGCCATCGGCATCCATAGTGATCACATACTGGCCCCGGGATAGATCGAATCCCGCAGCGAAGGCGGCCGTCTGGCCGAAATTACGCCTGAAGCTGATGATCCTGAGGTTGGGTTCATCGCCCTTGAGTTCGCGCAGGACCTTGAGACTGTCGTCTTTGCTCCCATCGTCCACCGCGATGATCTCATACGATCGCCCTAATGCCTGCAGCGCCGCGGATAACTCGGGGATGAATGCGCGCAGATTCCCGGCCTCATTGTAGACAGGCAAGACCATAGAGATATCCAGCTCGGGGTCACCTGTGTGTTTCTCTATCATAGCGTCCTTTCCATTTCCGCAGTTGCTCCACATCGAGTTTTACCACGAAGATGCTAACTGGCAAACACAGACAGCTTGACAGTCATCTCAACCCCGTTATAATGCTGGACATGTTAGGAACTGTGAAATCTTGCCAATGAGCTGCGCCGTCCGCAGCTTGGTGCAGGCTCATGAGGAGGATGGATAATGGCAAAAAAAGGCGCCCGAATTCTGGTTAAGATGAAGAGCACTGAGAGCGGACATATGTACTACACTCAGAAGAAC
>Ga0209121_10005647_pt1 | contig 11256 bp, 6 predicted proteins | sample Cruoilmetagenom3_FD_187292 | JGI IMG/M metagenome (GOLD analysis project Ga0209121, IMG submission 187292) | Oil polluted marine microbial communities from Coal Oil Point, Santa Barbara, California, USA - Sample 3 (SPAdes) (version 2) | ecosystem: Environmental > Aquatic > Marine > Oil seeps ...
AATTCTTTAAATTCTCAAGCCAATCCCCCTGGAAGTCTGGAAACCTATCTAAACTTAGGCTAACACCAATAAATGCACCTAAGAATAAAATTATCAGACCAATATTTCCAACCAAGACATAAGGGACAATGTTCCCAAGTCCGGCTAATGAACTTAAAGCAGGGGATTGCTTAAGTTGCAAGATTGGCCTTACCCCGGCAGGAACAATGTACAGCGCATCTTCTTGTATGATAATTTCACCATTTATGATATTAAATTTTTCTTGAATTTCATCAGCTTTCAAAGCATAGAACGGTACATAGAGTTTGACACTTCCCAGATACTTATATAGATTGATGCGCTCGATGATGATTGGCTTTGGCTTTGACTCGACCAAATAGATGGCCTTTACCTTTGGTTGTAATGAGCTAATATTCTTCGTCGAGGGAAGTTGTGTCTCAACAATTTGCATCTGGTTAATCTGCTCAATTGGTTTGTTGGATGTGAAATAATATAAATTGTCTTGAGTACGGTCTGGAACAAATTCTTCCCCATTGACAAAAACACCATTGGCTAAAATATTTGAGTCTGATTCGGTTTCCAAAATGATGGTCATCAAGTTGACATCTTGATTGCTGGGCGTTGTTTCGCTTTCAGTTGCATCACCCGGAACAGTAACATTTTCCTCAGGAGTGTCTGAAGCTTCCATCTCTACGTTATCTGTCTCATCAGACCATAACCAGGTTGCCTGAATTGAGTCTTGATCACTAATATAGTCAATGAGAATGAAATCAGAACCTTTCAAGATAGGCTGCGGCTCAAAACCAAACATAAGCCAATCAGCCTCGTTTAATTTAAGATTAGATGCCACCTCCATCTCTGTAATTGATTGCTCAAACAGAAGATCAGAAGGACTATCATAATAAAGATATGCTGTGTAACCCTCATCATTTATGTAGTCAACAGTAAACGAGTTAGCTTGAAAATCAATCGAATTAAAAATCGAAAGACCTATCACCAGCAGGATGATAAAGGGAAAGAATAAATAACGCGCTTGCTTATTAATGACTAATGCTACGATCGCAAAGACAATCAGTCCCAAACCTAAGAATAGCAAAAAGAAATTTTGGGCTCCTGAGATCAAAGCCAAAGTCACACCAAGAATTATGGTACAAATCGCAATAATATTAAACACAGAAGAACCGATTTTTTTCATGATAATTTCTCCATAATTTCTTCCACACTAAATAACCACTTGACTTTCCTGCGAATTCACGAAATAACCGGGTGCCCAGAAATCGCCAGAAGGATTCCCTTTCTGCAATTCCGGGAATATTTGAAAGATCCTCTCAGAGGTTTTTTGGTGAATGATTTGGAACATATCGCCAATCAGTGATTCTGGGAAATCACACAGTGTCCATTTAAGGGATTTCGGACGCACTGAAAGCCACTCCAGCTCCCAGCTGTATTGATCACAGATCACAGGGAGCCAGCAGCGTAAAATTTCTGCCAGCTTTCCCTGTAAAAAATGCTCATCCAGGCACGGCGCTAAGAAGAAAGTGATATCAGAGACTGCATCTTTATCTGATGCCCTTTCAGTAATACGCGGCAATGATGTCTTATGATCAAAATCGCTTACTTGCTCTAGAACAGCTTGTTCATCATCCACTTCTTGTGGTTTAACCCACTCATTCAAACCTGCCACCGCATCACGTAATTCAAAATCTTCCTGAAAAATGCTCACCAAGTCTTCACTATACTGAGATGTTTCATGCGCCGTCTGCACGGCATCGATTTTCCCCTCCTGCACCGGGTTATCCTCATCGGGTAAAGTTTCATGGATTTTGGATCTGGTTTTCTCCTCTTGAGCGCTTTCAACAGCACGCGACCACCAATAATCATTCATCTTCCAAAAGACCTCATCCCTTATAACATCAACATCCATCCAGTCATCATCAAGTGAGTGTGCGTTAGCAACATCTTCCACGATTGTGTTTATGGATTTTGGTGTTTGAGGTGCTTGATACACTTCTTTAGCAATATTTTCCTGTGTATGTATCATTTTCTCTGGCACTTGCGTGTCCTCAGATTCTTCAATCATTTTATTAATCCTGATCCAGCCTGCTTGACCTTGACCAGATGGGTTTTCCTGGCGAAGTCCTGGAGTGAGTTGATCTGTATGTTGCAAGAAATATTCCAAGCGCTGATTGAAATCTGATCCAAGCGAGTTTTTTCCCTGTAGACTTTCAATAAAAATCATCATATCCTGACGCATACGTTGGAAAGATGTGCTGAGGGGAAACAACAAACCCAGCCAATGCTGGCCATCGGAAAGACGTTTGACAAACAACTTTTGAAAATAACCATCGAAGGAGAGTCCTGCATATCGGTTTACATTCTGACCCAGGGATTCGGGCCAATAACGCACCAGGGCTTCCCCCAGATCATGGAAACCTGATTGGCTCAGCGCTCCTGCCGTAATCTTTGTTGCAGGATCATTTATACGCATCACAATAACGGCTGTTGCGCTCACAGCCAATATTAATTCTTCTAAAATCTGCTGAGAAAAATCAGTATCTGCCATTGTTCTAAAAAGGTATAGGTTCCTGATGAAAACAAGTTGAAACTGAAACAGAGAGGATACACACTTTCAATGCATCTCATATCAGGATTTTCTGTTCTTATTATACAGGATAACGCTATCATGTTAACCCTTCATAAAATACTCCAAGATATAGTAGATAACTCGAATATTCTCATTCTCCTCAAATCACAATAGTCTGATTCCGGTATAATACGATTTGAATTTTATTGATTCAATTAACTTACATCTTAAATCTATTATTTAATGAAAGAGAGACTTTTCAAATGAATGAATATGATGTCGTTGTCATCGGTGCCGGCCCGGGCGGGTATGTCGCCGCAATCCGCAGCGCCCAACTCGGTTTAAAAACTGCTATCGTAGAAAAACGTTTCCTGGGTGGTGTATGTTTGAACATAGGCTGTATCCCTTCCAAAGCTCTGATCAAGAATGCAGATGTTGCCCACACACTGCGGGAGCGGGGAAAAGAATTTGGCTTCAGCCTTGAAAACCTTCAACTGGATTACAGTGTGGCCTATAAACGCAGCCGTAAGGTCTCAGGCCGGCTGGTACGGGGTGTGGGATTCCTGATGAAAAAACACAACATAGATGTACATATGGGGACAGCCAAGCTTACTGCCAAAGACACAATCGAAGTGACACCAAAAGAGGGTGAAGCGGAAACGCTAAGAGCCAAGAATATCATCATCGCTTCTGGTTCTCATCCCTTCACAATCCCGGGCGTTGAACTGGATGGAGAAAAAGTTGTTGAATTCGAAACCGCCATCCTTCGCGATAAACTACCCGAATCCGCTGTCATCATTGGCGGGGGTGCGATCGGTGTGGAATTTGCCACCATCTGGAGCGCATACGGTGTGAAGATCACGATCGTTGAGATGCTAGACAGCCTGCTGCCGCTGGAAGATCCAGAGGTAGGTAAGGAAGTTCAAAAAGCTTACAAGAAACGCGGCATCAAGGTGATGACAAAATCAAAAGTGCAGGGCGTTGTTGCCAATAAGGACGGCACAAAAGTAACTGTGCAAACCGAGGATGGCGAAGAAACCATCGAGGCTGACCTGACCCTGGTCGCCATTGGCTTCCGACCCAACAGCGCAGGCCTGGGGTTGGAAGATGTCGGGGTTGCTGTAAGTAAACGTGGCTACATTGAGATCGATGATTGCATGGTGACTAATGTTGACGGCATTTATGCCATCGGTGATGTGACAGGCAAGCTGCTCTTAGCGCATGTGGCCTCCGCCATGGGTATCGTCGCTGCAGAGAATATCGCCGGCGTAGAAACCGTCACCCTGGATTACGACATGATGCCCCGCGCCACCTACAGCTTCCCGCAAACGGCCTCCTTTGGCTACACGGAAGCGCAAGCTAAAGAAAAAGGTTATGATGTGGTCGTTAGCAAATTCCCCTTCCAAGCCAATGGTAAGGCTCTGGGATTGGGGGACTACCAGGGATTCGTAAAAATCGTCAGTGACAAGAAATACGGCGAGATCCTCGGAGCGCAGATGGTTGGTCCGGAGGTGTCGGAGCTTCTACCAGAATTGACCCTGGCGCAGCGTTTTGAACTGACCACCCACGAGATTGGCCGCAATGTACACGCCCACCCCACCCTGTCAGAAGCGATCATGGAAGCAGCAGAAGGTGCAGAGGGCAAAGCCATTCACATTTGATCGGATTTTTGCTAAAATTGAATTAACAGGCGGACCTAAATCCCCCTAATGAAGTTCCCCGGGTTTTAAAAGATCTCGGGGAACTTTTATATATTCGTCACGCAGGTTACTGCACAACCATACGTGACCAAATGCCGTTTGATCCTCATTATGGCGCTCAGTTCGATTTCTCCTCTTGACTTTCAAGACGGTATCTGCGGCAGACCATTTAGGTGACACTTCCAGTGTGAAAAATAATTTACACCACGCTCAGCTGAGAACCCTCCGGGGTCTTCTCCACCTCAATTCGGGTGGGGAAGACTTCTTTTAATTCTTCCAGGTGTGTAATGACCAGAACCTTCTCAAAATCATCCCGCACCAGGTTAATCGCCTCCACAAGGCGTTGGCGACCCTGGGCGTCCTGGCTGCCAAAGCCCTCATCAATCACAAGGGTCTGCAAACGGGCACCTGCCCGACGCGCCAGCACTTCCGATAAGGCTAAGCGGATGGAGAAATTAATTCGAAAAGCTTCCCCTCCGGAGAACATTTCATAATCCCTGATACCTACCGTATCACTGATGACCATATCCAGGGTTTCTTTCTTATCTTCGCGGCTGGTGTCCTTGTACTCCCGCTGAGTCCGAAAGTTAAAGGACATACGCCCGTTGGTCAGGCGAGAGAGCAGCTCATTGGTAGTCTCCGCAATCTCGGGCAGCGCCTGTTCGATCAGGAGCGCCGGTACACCATCTTTACCAAAGGCACGCTCGAGTTGTTTCAGGTCAGCAATTCTCTGAGTTGCCTGTTCACGCTCATCTAAATATCCTCTCTTACGCGCTTTGAAGCCTTCTAAGACTGCAACCTTTTGCTCAGCACCACCAACCTGCTTCCTTAAGATATTTTCTTGTTCCTGGATATCATACAAACCCGATTCCGCTTCAGAGAGATCGGGTAGATTGGCTTCATCTGCAGCAAGCTTTACTACGGCGTCATCGTGTGCAGTGGTTAATCCCTCCAGCTCTTTTTCCCTCTCAGCCTTCTGAGTTTCCAGGTCCTCAATGCCTCTTGTAAGCGGTGCCAGGGCAGCCTTAGCTTGTTCCAGTTTCCTAAAGGCCACCTCAGCCTCACGGCCAGCCTGTTCAGCCCGGCGAAGCTTTTCATGAACGATCATATCATAGCCCAATGCTTCCACTTCGGCTCTGATCACTTCAAGGCGTTGTCTGGCTTCAAGTGCATAGTTTTTTGTTTCCAAGATCGTAGCGATCTCCGTCAAACGTGCTCTCCCCGTTTTTTTCCAGTTATGTTCCTGTTCTTCCAGCGACTTGAGTTGATTCTCGATCTTGTCAGCCTGGCGAGTTGCGGTCCGCAGCGTGTCTTCAGCACCTTTCAGATCCGCCAATTCAGCGCCCATCTTTTGAAGGCTCCCCTCAAATTCTTCAAGGGTCTCCTTATTCTTCCGAAAACGATCACCAAGAATCTTTCCTTTTTCGCTCAAAGATCCAATTAATTCCTGACGTTCATCAGCGAGAAGCGGCTGACCGCACAACGGACATTCAGCACCCCCAGCATCTTGAAGCCTGTCAATGCGATCTTTAAGTTCCTTCATTTCACCCCTCAAACGTGGATTCTCAGCTTTTGCTTCTGCCTGTCCCACCTGCAGCTGCCTGATTTCCTCCTCCAAAGCACCGCGCCTATCCAGTTGTGCTTTTGCCGCTTGAATAACTTCCTCAGCAGCTTTTAACTGCGCTTTCAAGTTTTCCACCTCTGATATTGCATTTTCCAAGGCTAACTTTTGTGTTTCCAATCCCTGCTTTTCCTGTTTCAATCGGGCTTCTTCCGTCTGAATGGTTCGGAGGGGCTCTTGCCGCAAAGCTTCATGCTGATGGTAGGCTGTAGCTACTTCCTCCATCGCCCCCAGATCTATGCGCATTTTTTGCCAATCTTGATATGATTTTCGAATAGCTTCAGCTTCTGCCAGGATAGCATCATAGCCTAGCTTTTCCTCTTGCCGTTGTTCCAGAGTAGAGAGAATACGATCATACTGACCCTGAGCACCATCAAGCTGTAAACCAAATGTTGCCACGATCTTGCGCTGTTCTTTCAGTGTAGCATGCAAACGTTTGACATTCTCAAGGTTTTTTGTCCTTGATCTGCGTTGTTGCTCTAAGTCCCCCAACCTTTTTTGCAGCTCCTCCAGATGCGCCTTGCGTTCCCCTTCCTCATCCAGATCACTCTGGATCTCACTCAAACGGCCGTCCAGCTCACGAACTTCCTTTTCCTTTTGTGTGCGCCGTTGTCGGGCTGCCTCGCGGTATGTCTCCCAAACCTCCAAGCCAAGGATGTTGCTGAGGATGCGCTTGCGCTCACCCGGCCGTGCAGTCGTAAACTGATCTGCCCTGCCCTGCAGGAAAAAGGAGGCATTGGTGAATGTATTAAAGTCCATCTTCAGGGTGTTCTGGATCTTTTGATCCGTCTCCCGCAAGGTGCGCTCAGTGAGGGGTTTCCATCTCCCGTCCTCACCCTCAACTTGGGAGAGTATAAAGAACTCCACTGAGGTGGTCTTACCGCGCGGGTTAGTACGCTGAACACGGTAGCGGTTGCCCTCGTAATCAAAATCCAGAGTCACCTTAGCTGCTTTCACAGCTGGATGGTTGTTAATCACTGACTCATCACGCTGGCGTGCCTGGCCAAACAATGCCCAGGTGATGGCGTCCAGTAAGGAACTTTTACCGGCTCCATTTGGCCCGGAAATGCAGGCTAAATCAAATCCGGTGAAATCTAATTCAACCGGCTGACGATAAGAGAGAAAACCTTCAATCTTGAGTTTAACAGGGATCATATCAAAAACCTAATTCATCGAGGATCGTTTCATTTCCTTTTGTTGTTTGTTTTCCCAGCAGTTCATCCCAAAAGGTGTCATCATAGCGGCGGGAACGCAGCACGATTGGCATGGGAACCCCCCAACCCAACATAAGCACTTCCTCCTTAGGCTGCAAACGCGCAAGCATCCCGCGCAGAGCTTCACGCCCTGCCAGTCCTGTCAGCACCGAATGAATATCATCCGAATCACCCAACCAGCCGCTGATCCGCGTGCCTAATTGGGACATAACCTCGTCATAGATCTGTGATGGACGCTGATCGATGATCAACAGAGTCACATAATATTTGCGCATCTCACGGGCAATGGTGCTGAAGGTCGTTTGGGATGCCATCTCACGGTTGAGGAGCTTGTGGGCTTCTTCCACAACAATGACCAGGGGACGTGGTTCGCCGGCACCCTGGCGCCCACTGCGGAAATCATTGGTTCTCCTTTCCCAAACATCCCGGATGCGGCGTGTGAGCAAGTTTGAGACGAATAAATAATCTAAATCTGTTTCGTGTTTCCCAAAGGAGAGCACCACATGCTGACCATTGTCAAGGTTGTCAATCATCTGCTGCAGGGCATTTGCGGCAGGTTCTTCAACGATATAAGGTGCATTGAACAAGCGACGCAGCTTGGAATGGAGCGCTTCTGCCGCACCAGGATGAACACCTGCGCCTTCCGCCCAGGCCGCCACACTGTCAGGAGCAGGGTAACGCTTACCATCTTCATCATACAGGTAGGCATTCACCCGCATATGCTTAAATTTATGGAACCAGCTCTCATGGCCAAAACTGACCCGCAGGGCTTCGAGTGTGGTCGGTGTTGTTTCACGTAAGTTCAATTCCTGAGCGAGCATCATCACATCTTCCAGCGTGATATCCGATTCAGCAATTTCCAGTGTGTAATCTGGCTGCTCACCCCGGATCGTTGCACCCCGACCTAACCCAACCATGCGCACTTTGGAGCGAAATTTATTCTTCAACCCGGGCACCCGCATTCCGGTGTCTGAAGCGGTGTCATCCGGGCCGTATTCATTGTGCATATCGAAGATCAATACAGCCGTCTTATCACGCTGGATAAGACCAGATAGGATCACCCGGGTCAGGAAGGATTTGCCTGTGCCCGTGGCGCCGAAGATCCCGGCAGAACGTTGGACCAATTTATCCAGATCCACGCACACCGGGTGACTACCCTCTAACGTATCACCAATCCGAAAGAAAGCACCCTTGCCTTCCTTGCCAAAGATCTCAGCGATATCTCCCTCTCGCGCCAGTCGTACGGCAGCGTGGTGCTGCGGGACAGTTTTTACCGGCTCGGGGTGTACTTTTTCATCTAATACTTTCTGAAACCAGGCATCATATTCTGTCGATCCCGGTTCCGGCCCCTGTTCCATCATCAAGGCGGTCAGGATCTCCAGATTGGTATAAAGTGTCTGCCCGTGCAGCAGCTTCTCAAGCTGCGGTGGGAGGCGGGTTCCAGTTTGTTCATCGGCAAAGCGCGGGTCAGTTGAACCTAATTGTAAGTCGGTGACCAGGCCGTAAAATAACCATCCCCCGCTCTCAATCACGACAAAAGCGCCTTCCTGTACTGTCTGTGCTGGAACACTCAAGCGTGCTTGCAGGTTGGCTTTCAACCCACCGCCGACGATGTAACCTATTTCACCCGAATTACTTCCTGAGGCATGATCTATTTGTTCGGTCATATTTTTTCCACTATTTCTGGTTATGTGTTGATTTTATAAATTTCACTGGCAGCGCTGAGGACATTCATCAAACCCTGATAGTCATCCCGCATCAAAGTGATCAATTCCTGTAAGGCATCCTCGAACCAATCACCGTTCCCTGCCTCTTCCTGGGCTGCACGCGCAGACATCAAGTGCGCTGCCAGGAGTTCCTCAACGGGCTTATCCTGGTCCCGCAATATGTGACGAATATAACCAAAGCGACCAGTACCGGTGAAATACACGATCTCTTCTGTGCTGCAAAGGTAGATGGCATCCAGACTCAGCGGGGGGCGCGGCGGCAGCAGATGAAAAATCTGCCCCCCATGCTGATATCCCACTGTAAGGACGGCAATTTCCACCGGAACGTTGCGGTTTTCACGGTTGTCCCGCAAGACTTCCTCAGGCACATCCTGGGCTGTGATCAACTGCCGAACCAGGCCATCATCTTCAATATGGATATCATAGATCAGGCCATACACCTGGTAATCTGGCGCTAAAGGAACCCTTACCAGTGCGCCAAAGCTGGGAGCATCCAGCTGGTTCACACGGCAGCCAACCACAAAACCAGTCGTTCCCGATCGCAATAACCTTCCAATAGCTATCCCGCTCATGCCTGATACCTCGTTTTCGTCGAATCTAGGTCTTTATGATATTGTTTGTATGATTTTTCATCAATGGGAATCCCACGGCGCTGAAACTCAGCCACGATCATCTCCTCGACATGCTGATGCTCGGGTAAGGTTACAACTGCCTCCTCATGTGCGCGGTGGAGGATGTATGGATACGGCCGTGTTCCCATAATGCTGGCTTGTTCAAGCAGTACAGCCTGGATCAACCCGACCAACATGCTGTCACCAGCGACCCAACCGGGCACCTCCACCCTCGCCAAATGTGGTTTTCCGGGCTTTCCAACATTTAAATAGAAAAAATGCAGCCCAAGATCCCCCCTGAAACGCAGGGCGGTCTGTGAATAAATGGCGAACAGTGCTGAACGATCTCCCGGGTTCAACAGCAACCCGGACATTAATTGGCGATCGCTGACACCAGCGAACCGCCGCCTGCGCTGGCTATAGGCAGATAGATCATCTTCGTTTATTTCCACCAATTCCAACAGCCGACCAATCAAGTCACTACCCGGTTTGTCCACATATCCCAGGGTGATCAATCCCTGGTCGCGCAAGCTTGCCAGCACATCCAGGTATCGATCAAGCGTCTTCGCAAATTCAGATGTCTCTTGCGGCTCCCGATACAGCTCCAATGGGCCGTCTGTCATCGAAATTGCAGGGGGCTGCAGGTCCCCCTCTAATTTTGCCAGGGCTTCACGCTCACTCAAGTCCCGTTTGAGGGCAACCATCCCTTCCGAGATCATCCCACCACTGGGAAGGAAGACAGAGTCATAATCCAAAAGCTGGCTGTGTGTCTGGATCTCGGGGGTTAAACCAGAACCGCGTACCATCTTGACCACGCCCACATTGATCACACAAAATTCTACCTGGGCATGGCGGCTGGGATTAATCTGGGAACCATCTGCTGCCACTACGGTGAATTGCTTTGGGAGACCAGGCATGGGGATAACGGTGTTAAGTGCCTCATTCCGTGGTACTGCGCAACGCAAATGAGGGATCATTGAAGCGGCACGGTCCACCTGTCCGCGAAGATCATCCAGGCGGTCTGCGTAGCCTTCGATCAGGTTGGAGACTTCACGCTGGCGGTTGGCAAGTTTCTGTTTGCGCGCTGCGGCCTGGGCACTAAAATTATTGAGTTTTTTCTGAATCTCAAGCAGGTTGACTGGCATATCTCCCTCAGGGTGATTCGAGCAGTTGTTTGGTTATTGTACAGGGGCTTGTTCCCGCTGACAAGCCACAACCTAATTATAACGATTGTTATCACCTCTTACGTTCTAATCCTGGATGACTAACAAATTTTTCACCATATGATAATGGTAAGTTCAATAATTCGCCGCACCTTACCATTCTCTATTCACCCTTCACACCTCACAGCCTTTTTATGTCACAGCCTTTTTATTGACAGCCCTCTACACAGCGGATATACTTTAGCCACATTATTAATCAGCCTTCGGGGCAGGGTGCGGGTCATCGACCCAATTCCCGACCGGTGGTACTTCCCCTGACAGGGATAGCCCACGAGTGCAAAAAGCACATGAACCGGTGAGAAGCCGGTGCCGGCGGTTACAGTCCGAATGGAAGAAGGTATATAGCATTCTTAAAGTCCTAATTGCCCCAAAGACTCACTCGGGGCATTTTTATGTCTGATGAACAAACGAAGGTTAGTGATCGCAGGAAACAGTCTCTAAAACGGGTCCTGTGGCTGGTGATATCGCTGGGGGCAGGTCTGATCATCTGGCACCTGATTTCCCGTTGGCTTGGGCTGCCGGCTTTCATCCTGCCTGGCCCTATGCTGGTTTGGCAGCGTTTTCAGCAATCCCTGG
>Ga0209121_10005649_pt1 | contig 11253 bp, 11 predicted proteins | sample Cruoilmetagenom3_FD_187292 | JGI IMG/M metagenome (GOLD analysis project Ga0209121, IMG submission 187292) | Oil polluted marine microbial communities from Coal Oil Point, Santa Barbara, California, USA - Sample 3 (SPAdes) (version 2) | ecosystem: Environmental > Aquatic > Marine > Oil seeps ...
TAGACGAGATAGGGCAGGGACTGCCCGAATTCACGCCTGTGGAGATGGGACCTCTACCCCTCGGGGCAAGCCCGGTCGCTGAAGCAGGACGCTCCCGACACGAGGGTCCCACCAGGACCCTGTGCGTAGCTTGACTTCACGTCAAGCTCACGCTTTAGTCGGGAGTAGTTCACATACTTAAACAAAATTATAGATAATAGTTTCATAATGAAAAAACTCTCTGAGAATGAGAAGAGGGTCTTGGAGCACCTCATCCGGGACGGGAGGATGCAGTGCACGGACATCGGTAGGAAGATAGGCCTGACATCGCAGGCAGTGGGCAAGATAAAGGACAAGCTCGAGCGCCTGGGAATCATAAAGGGCTACACCGCGCGCGTGGACTACCGCAAGCTGGGGGTAGACGTGTTTGCCATAGCCTTCTTCAGGTTCAAGTCGGGGTCGTGGAGCAAGCTCGAGGAGGGGGGCATCAGGAAGAAGGTAAGGGGGCCACACCTGATCAGGGTATACCGCCTCTCTGAGGGAGACTTCACCCACCTGGTCATCTACGGTTTCAGGAGCATAAATGAATTGGAGCACTATTTCCACCGGCTGCAGAAGCAAAGGAGCCATGTATCCAAGCTGAGAACGGTTTACGTCCTCTCAGGGGATAGCGTCATGAAGGACAGTATTGATGAACTCCTGCTCAAGGCTATAGACGAGATGGGCAAAGAGAGGCCAGCCGAGCCGGAGGTCATAGGGCCTGTGCCCCGGAGGGATATTGCACATACGGGGTTCTTCTCATGATGGGTTTTCAACGCACACAATCTCTCTTTTCTTAATCCCCCATCTAATTAACCCATGTCCTCGAACACTTTCGGAAAGGAGTTCTGCGTCATCACGTGGGGCGAGAGCCACGGGCCAGCTGTGGGCTGCGTCGTAGACGGGTGCCCCGCAGGATTAGAGATAGCCTTAAAGGACATCCAGAAGGACCTAGACCGCCGCAGGCCCGGCGCCAGCGATGTCTCCACCCCGCGGAAGGAGAAGGACGCTGTCAAGATCCTCTCGGGCATATTCGAGAACAAGACGCTCGGGACCCCCATATCATTGTTAATAGAGAACAAGAACGTCGACTCCTCGGCCTACAAGCCGCTCAAGGACAAACCGCGTCCGGGCCACGCTGACTACACCTGGCAGGCCAAGTTCGGCTTCCGCGACTGGCGCGGTGGGGGCAGGGCCAGCGCGAGGGAGACCGTCGGCAGGGTAGCCGCGGGCAGCATAGCGAAGAGTCTTCTGTCTGAGACGCTCGAGACGCGGGTCTTGACATACTCAAAGGAGATAGGCGGCATTAAGGCAAAGGATGTGGATGTCGACGAGCTCGATATCTGCAAGGTCAAAGATGGGTTGTACTCGAACCCGGTGCGCGCGCTGGACAAAAAGGCTGCGAACGAGATGGAGAAGAAGATCAAGTCGGTCAAAAGCGAGGGCGATTCCCTCGGCGGAATCGTCGAGTGCGTTGTTCTGAACGTTCCTGCAGGCCTGGGCGAACCGGTATTTGACAAGCTCAGCGCTAATCTGGCGAAGGCTGTCATGTCGATACCCGCCGTCAAGGGAGTGGAGTTCGGGCTCGGCTTCGAGACGGCGAGGATGAGGGGAAGCGAAGTCAACGACGAGTTTGTAATGAGCGGCAAGAAGGTGAAGACCAGGACGAACAACGCCGGCGGGATAAACGGGGGCATATCCAATGGCATGCCGATAGTCCTGAGAGTCGCAATCAAGCCGACCTCGTCCATATCCAAAAAACAGGAGACCGTGGACCTGAAGACAGGGAAGAAGGCGGACTTGAAGATCGAGGGCAGGCACGACCCCTGCGTCGTCCCGCGTGCGGTTCCCATCATCGAGGCGATGGTGTCGCTGGTCCTGGCGGACCACGGTTTGAGGAGCGGGCTGATTCCGAGGTCCCTAATATGAATGATATAATATTCAAAGCCGTAGGGTCTATTGGGATACTGCTGATATCCTGGGGCATCCTGAAGAAAGACAAGTTCACCGGGACGCTGCTCTATCTTGCGGGGGGTGTGTGCCTGGAGGCCTACAGCCTCTACATCTGGGATGCCATCTTCATAGTCTTGCAGGCAGTCTTCATCTGTGTGGCCACCTATGAACTTTTCAAGCTAAAAAGTCAAAAGAAGGGGAAATGATCCTGGGCATATCCGCCGGGAAGCCGAACGGCAACACCGATGCGCTTGTGAAAGCGGCGCTCGCCGAGTGCGAGAAGCAGGGCCTTGAAACCAGGTTCCTGAGCCTGTGGGGAAAGAAGATAGCCTCGTGCATCGACTGCGGCAAGTGCAGGTCGCAGGAGATGTGCTGGCAGGACGACGCCATGCGAGAGATACAGCCGCTGCTTGAGGAGGCGGATGCCATGATAATCGGCTCGCCGACCTACTTCGGCAACGTTTCATCCCGAATCTCGCTCATGTTCGAGCGCACCCTCCCCCTGCGGCGCAGTGGGTTCAAGCTCAGGAACAAGCTGGGCGGGGCGGTGGCCACCGGCGGCTCGCGCAACGGCGGGCAGGAGTTCGTCATAAACACCATACAGAACTGGTTCACGCTGCATGGCATGCTTGTGGTAGGGGACGACGCCCCGACCGCCCACTTCGGTGGCATAGGCGTCGGGCGCAAGCCGGGCGACGCGGCCAAGGATGATGTGGGTCTCGCGACCGCCGTGAACCTGGGCAAGCACATGGCCGAGGTGGTTTTATCGTTGAACAAGCAAACATAAACATGGTTTCTGCAACAGCTCTCTGCCACGGGGCGGCGACCATCGTCAATGCCATAGCGACTGGCAAGGGTGCCGCCTTCGGGTTGGGATTGTCGGCCAAGGCCACTGTGGAGCTGAAGGATGAGGGTAGTGTCACGGCCATCGACGTGAAAGAGCCCAAGCTGGTCGAGGCGTGTGTGAGGAACGTGCTCAAGCTGTTCGACTATGGATACGGCGCCACCATAAGGGTGGAGTCCGAGGTACCCATCGCGCGCGGATTGAAGAGCTCTAGCGTCGTCGCGAACGCCGCCGTTCTCGCGACCTTCGGCGCGCTCGCCAAACGACACGGGAAAATAAAGATGCTCAGGATAGACAAGGAGCTCAGCCGTCAGCAGCTGGTGATTGGAGACGAGGAGATTAAGGACGAGACAATCCTGGACATCGGCGTGAAATCGGCGAAGGAAGCGGGCGTTACCATAACCGGTGCCCTGGACGACGCGGCCGCAGCCTACTTCGGCGGGTTCGTCGTCACGGACAACACGCAGAACAAGATACTCCGCAGGGGTGAGATGGAGAAGCTCTCCGCGGCCATCTTCGTCCCCGACAAACAGACTCATACCAGGGACTTCGACGTGGAGAGGGCCAAGACCTTCAGCCGCGAGGTGGAGGCAGTTTGGCAGATGGCGCTCTCCGGTGACATCTACACGGCCATGACGCTCAACGGCCTGATTTACTCGGCGGTGGTGGGGAACAAAAAGGAAGACCCTGCGCTCATCGCGGCGGCGGCCATGGATGCGGGAGCCGTAGCAGCGGGCCTGTCTGGCACGGGACCCGCAGTCGTGGCGATAACCAAGGGCGACCCGGATAGGATACTCAATGTTTGGGGCGGGCTGGACGGCAGGCTCATCCAGACCAAGGTGAGCAGCGAAAAGGCGAAGGTAATCCTGTGATTCGACGATTATTTTTATTGACCTAGATATAAGTTTAGCGTCCGTATTCTGAGAAAAACTGAAAATGGCTGTGAAAAAGGCGACCGAGGGTGGAAAGAAAGGCGAGAAGACCGAGCCCGCTGTGGGGAAGAGTTCCACGGGGAATCGCAACCTCATGCTGATAATAGCCGCCGTAGCGATAGCCGTGGTCTTGGCGATAGTCATATTCTTTGTGGCATCGCAGGAGGCCCCCGATGGCGGGGGTAGCCCCGAAGGGGGCGGGGGCACTGTGATGGGTCCGGGCGGCGGGACTGGGTCGTCGTTTGACGAGATATCCCTGAAGGCCTTGGAAGCGGGCATGAGGGCCCAGAAGGCCACTGTTGACATGTCAGCCACCATGGAGGTCGGCGGCGAGGCCGCGCAGGGCCAGGAGGTCTCCCTTGAGGTGAGCATGGGGGCTGAATACGACGCAGCGAACAAAAAGGTCTACAGCAAGAGCACATCGAGTGCCGTGGGCGCCGGGGTGGACAGCGAGCAGGTCGTCGAAGCATACCTGGTGGGCGACATCACATACACCAAGATCGAAAACCCCTACGGGGAAGACTACTGGATAAAGCAATCGCTCGGCTATGATTTGTGGGCGGCCATGGAAGACATCGACCCGTCCGAGATGCTGGGCATGGTCGACGGCCAGGTGCTGGGCACAGAGACCAAGAACGGCAGGGAGACATACAAGCTGGCCGTGCAGCCGGACATCGGCGCGATTATCGAGTACTCCATGTCCATGTACGACATGGGTGAATTGGGTGGCACCGGCGCGGAGATGGATGAACTCATGGGCATAATCACTGACTCCATCACGAAGGCGGACTTCACAGCATGGGTCTCGAAAGAGGATTACAAGGTGATGGCGCTGGAGGGCGAAATCGGCATCAGCTTAGACTTGGGCACACTGGCCGGCGTCCCGGGGATGGGGAATGTAGAGCTCATGATGGAGCTTTCGGCGGACCTGGACTACGACTCTCCTGTGGACGTACAGCTTCCGGCGGGGGCGCTCGACGCCACGGATTTGGATTCCTTCACGGAAGGCGCCAATACGTCTATCTGCGGGGACGGGCTCTGCAGTTATTATGAAGACGAGACGTCCTGCCCAGAGGATTGTACCCCAGTTTGCGGGGACGGGTGGTGCAGTTACGGTGAAGATAGTGAAGGTTGTCCGGAAGACTGCTTCTGCGGCAACACAATCTGCGAGTTGACGGAGGACGAAGAGTCGTGCCCTGAGGACTGCACCAGCATCTGCGGAGATGGGTGGTGCGACTTCGACGAGACTCCTGAGACATGCGCGGTGGACTGCTACTGCGGCAACGAGTGGTGCGACGATACTGAGGACAGCGAGACTTGTCCCGAGGACTGCTACTGCGGGGACTTCTGGTGCGACAGCGCTGAGAGCATAGAGAGCTGCCCGGAGGACTGTGAGATAGTCACGATATAATGGCAAAGAGAAAGAGGCACAGCATCGAGGGGGATGAGGAGAAGAGCTATGGGGGTGTGTTCGCCCTGATGGTGGTCATAATCCTGATTGCAGGAGTCGTTTATTCCATTCTCTTCGGCGCAGGGCCGGAGCCGTCGTCTGGCGCAAGCAGCCTGCTGGCACAGAGCCTAGTCGCCCTTGAGTCCGTAGACAAGGAAAGCTTCACCTTCGATGGCTCGGTAGAAATCCTGCTGGGTGGGGAATATGCGGAGCTCCCACTATCCGGCGAGGGGCGCATAGACAGTGTCAACCGCAGGATGAGCATGAGGATAAACTTTGAATCGATAATAGGTGCCCTTGAGCCTGTAGGGGTTGACAACCTAAACCTGGACTTCTACACCCTGAACAATGATGTGTATCTGGGGATAGGTGGGACGTGGGCAAAATTCACTTCCGAAACGGGGGTGTGGGGCGAGAGCCGGTTCTCACAGAAGCTAGTGGCTATGGCCAAGGAGTTTAACCCGGGGATTGCTGAGAGAGAGATGATCAACGGCAGGGAGACCCTACGGGTCGAGATGGAGCCTACTGTGGAGCAATTGGTTAGCATGGCAAAGAGCCTGCAGCCCGGCATCTTCGAGACCGGAAACCCGCTGGCAAATGTAGACGACCTGGCGGGCGGCGTGAAGTCTATAGATATGATGATATGGATAGACGCCGATGACTTCCTCCCTGTTAAGACCCAGATGAGGGCCGTCATAGAGGCCAAGGATGTGAACTCAGCGGGTTTGGGGGTGATAAGCTCTGACGTAACCATAGACGCCGAGGTGAATTTCGACTACAAGACACCCTTTAACATAGTCCTTCCTTCTGCGGCCCAGAGAGCGGAGACTGTTGAGATTTGACCAGTGCTCACTGCTCAGGGATGGGTGATGTTTTTATACTGTAATGGGGAAATTAGGTGGGGGAAATGACGTTAGACAAGCGGATAAAGAAGATTTCTGAGGCAAGCGGCCTTTCAGAAGACGAGGTCAAGAAGATAATAGAGAAGAAGAAAGAGGATGCTGCTGGCCTGCTGACCGACCATGGCGCAATCTATGCCCTGGAGAAGGAGCACGGAATAGAGCATGAGGGGGCCTCCAAGGCCCAGTTCACAAAGATCGCCGACCTGACGTCAAAGGAGAACAACGTCAATGTTGTGGGTGTCATAAAAGAGGTGCGCCCCCTGAAGAAGTTCCAGACGGACAAGCGCTCCGGCCAGTTGGCGCGGATAGTGCTGGCGGACGAGAAGGGAGAGGCGAATGCCATCCTCTGGGACAAACTGGCCGAGCTGGTCAACACGGACAAGCTGGGGCTGGGCAAGGTGGTCGTCATAAAGAACGGCTACACCCGCGAGGGGCTGGACAAAAAGCCGGAGCTGCATGTGGGCAATTTGGGTAAGATAGTCATAGAGCCCAAGAACATAGATGCCAAGCTGCTCAAGTCCCTGCCGAAGGTCGAGGAGAAGTTCATCAAGATAGGCGAGCTCAAGGAGAACGACATCGCCACCACGCAGGGCAGGGTGCTCTACCTCTACGACAAGTCGGAGTTCGACCGCCCGGACGGCCGCAAGGGCCAGCGCGCGAGCATGATAATCGAGGACGAGACGGGCAAGCTTAGGGCAGTGCTCTGGGACTCCAACGCAGACTCCATAAGCCGGTTCAGCGAGGGCAGTGTCGTCAAGGTGGAGGGTGGCCAGGTCCGCCAGGGCAACCGCGGGCTGGAGATACATATAGGCAACCGCGGGAGGGTGCTCCCCTCGGAGGCGAAGATAGATTTGCCGCAGATGGCCGAGGCCAAGGTCTACAAGCTGGCCGAGATGGAGGATGGGCTGCAGAACGTCAACGTCGCGGGGCGCGTCATGAGGATATTGCCCATCAAGGAGTTCACTTCAGGGGACCGCACCGGCAAGCTGGCGTCGCTCATACTCGTGGACGACACGGGCATATCGCGCGCCGTCCTTTGGAACGAGAAGGCAGACCACTCCAAGGAACTGAACCAGGGAGACATAGTAATGATCAAGAACGGCTACACCAAGCAGAGCCTGAACGGTGAGACGGAAATCCACGTCTCCAGCAGGGGCAGCGTGCACCCCAATCCCGAGGGAGTCAAGATTGCGGACATGTACGAGCTGATAAACAAACATGCTGAGGAGAAGAGGATATCCGAGATAAAGCCGGACGACCGGAATGTGAAGATAACCGGGACCATAGGGGATGTGGACGAGAACCCGATAATGTTTGAGATATGCCAGGAGTGCGGCTCACGCATCGAGAACGTGGCGGGTGAGTGGCTGTGCGACGTCTGCGGCGAGACCGAGCCTGCCTATGCTATGGTCGTAAGCTGCGGGGTCTCCGACGGCAGCGGCAACATCAGGGCGGTCTTCTACCGTGACTTGGCGGAGCAGCTGACGGGCATGAGCATACCGGATGCAATGAATGTGATAGGCGAGACAGGGGACGAGCTCGCACCGGTGAGACAAATCAGGGACGATATCATCGGCAAGAGCGTGACCATCACAGGCAACGCCCGCTACAATGATTACCAGGACAAGCTCGAGCTGATGGCCTCAACACTCGGGGTATCAGCCTCAAAAACGCCCAAAAGGTCTGCTTCCAAGAAGAAAGAACCCGAGGAAGTCCCTGAGGAAGTCCTGAAGGACGACGAGGACACCCGGGACGAAGACATACAGGTGGAAGAGATAAGCCTGGATGAATGAAAATGGCCAAGATAGAGAGGATCGAGGATTTGCCAGGGGTAGGGCCGGCGGCGGCCGACAAACTGGTGGAGGCAGGGTACAAGGACCTGATGTCCGTAGCCGCGGCAGCGCCCGGGGAGCTCAAGGATGCCATAGGCATGGGCGAAACGAGCGCGAAGAAGATAATAATGGCGGCGCAGGACGCCATGGAGATGGGCTTCGAGACGGGCATAGACGTCATGAAGAAGCGCGAGCTGGTGGGCAAGCTCACGAGCGGGAGCAGCGAGCTGGACAAGATGTTGGGCGGGGGCATAGAGTCGCAGGCTATAACGGAATTCTATGGCAAGTTCGCGGCTGGAAAAACGCAAATAACACACCAGCTTTCCGTGAACGTCCAGCTGCCGAAGGAGAAGGGCGGCTTGGAGGGCAATGCGCTCTACATCGACACTGAGGGCACCTTCCGCCCGGAGAGGATAATACAGATGGCTAAGGGGCTGGATCTGGACCCTGACGAAATCCTTGAGAACATAAAGATCGGGAAGGCCTATAACAGCGACCATCAGATGCTGTTGGCAGAGAAGGCGGAGAAGATAGTAGTGGACGAGAACATAAAATTGATAATAGTCGATTCCCTGATGGGGCTCTTCCGGGCTGAGTACGTAGGCAGGGCGACGCTCGCCGACCGCCAGCAGAAGCTGAACCGTCATCTGTCCGTCCTCGGAAAGATAGCCGACCAGCACAACCTGCCTGTTGTCGTCACGAACCAGGTCATGGCGCAGCCCGGTTTGTTGTTCGGGGACCCGACCGCTCCTGTGGGGGGCCACATCCTGGGCCACAAGAGCACGTTCAGGATTTACCTGAGGAAGGGCAAGGGCGAGAAGCGCGTCGCCAAGCTCGTGGATTCGCCGCATCTGCCCGATGCGGAGTGCGTGTTCTCGATAAGCGAGGATGGGGTGAGGGACTAAACATCGCGTATGCGGGAATCACCATTCTGTCAGCCTCAGCTGCGCCTTCCTGGTCACAGTTGCCCACCTCTTGCGCACGATGTCAGGGAAGCGCTTGTTCTTCTTCCAGCAGTCGTCCAGCCAGCGCTGTGTCACAGGGTCGCTCGGGTAGCCGCTGCCCAGCTCACCGTGCTCTTTCGCCAGCTCGGCTATCACCGAATCGCGCGTGACTTTCGCGAGTATGGATGCGGCGCCTGCCACGCGGTAGTTCATGTCGGCCTTATGCTCGGCGATGATTTTAACCTCCTTCTTGCAGAGGTTCTTTATGCTGAGCGAATATCTCGCGGGCACCGTGTCGGGGCAATCGACATAGCATATGTCGGGCGTGGCCTCGAGCGAGTTAAGGAGCTCGGCGGTCTTGATGGCCTCTATCTCGTTGAGTGATGCGCTCTTCATCCACTCGGTTATGTCGGCCGCGCTGAGCGAGAGAATCTTGTAGTCGAGGGCCAGCTTCTTCAGCTTGCCGAAGAGGTCGCCGCGCGTCTCCGGGTCTAAGAGCTTGGAGTCCGTCACACCGAGCTTCTCAAGCTTGGGCTCGTCATCCTCGTCTATGACGACAGCGCCAAAGACCATGGGCCCTATGACTGGGCCCCGGCCGGCCTCGTCCACACCGCAGATTAGCATGGGTAGATTATTGGGGAAGGCTTAAAACGGGCTAGGGGACATCGCAGACTCCAGCGCGAACATTACAATAAGCGGAGAGGGTCCTACAAGGAGGGGCATTAAGACAGTCTGCATCATTGGTGCAAGCAGTCAGCTCGCAGTTGATTCTGTTAGCAGTTGGATATGGATAGTATGGCGCTTCCTCCCACGTCCCCTCCCTCGGCTCGACGCCCCAGGCGGCCTCTATGCCGTAGCTCACGACGACAAAGATTATTATAAAGGCTATCAAGAAGGCTATCCTCTCGTTCCTGCTAACCCCGTCCGCACCGCCCTTCCAGTCCGAGAACCTGTGATTCTTGAAGTCCCAGAAGAAGACCGCCAGGATGAATGGGATTATTGTGAGCAGGTTTATGGCGCCCAGGATTACCAGGTCCAGCTTCCTGACACCCTTTTCGTAGAAGAGGAGGCTGCCCATGAAGAGGGATATCAGGATTGAGAAGACCAGCATGAAGACGACGAACCAGACATAGTCGTGGTAGACTATCGAGTCGGCGATGCTCGCCGACAGCGGGGCCGTGTTGTCTATCCACAAGTCGGATGTGAACTTGGTGGAGGGGGCATTTATCCTCACGTGCGTGAACTTCTTCTGCAGCTCGTTCTCTGCCTTGTCGTTTATGTAGTGCGTGACCTTCGTGTATGGGGCTATGTCGCCGTAGACATTGGGCGAGACATAACCCGTCACATAGACGTTTATGGGGATGGTCCTGCTGCCGTAGATGCTCGTCGGGACCAGCGGGAAGTAGAGCTTATCCGCGGGGAACTCGACCGAGACGCCGATGAGCCTCTTAACCGCCTTGCTCTGCGCGCTCATGAGCTCCCTATAGTCGGATATCCACCCCACGACGAAGGAGTAGTCCCCCTCCACATATATATCCAACACGTCGGCCGCCTCCCGCGGTAGGTCGAAGCCCTTGGATTCCAAGTAATCGGCAATCGTAGCGCCATACTCCGCGGTTATCAGCTCGGCAGTCACGCCGTGGAGCTTCACCCTCTCGTGGACGACGACCCTGTCCTTAAGATTCATCTCTGCCAGTGAAATCCCGGCAGTACTGGTCGTGCCACCTACCGTGTCCCAGATCGAAGGCGCGGAGAGCAGCCCATACAGCAGCGGCAGCCCCAGCGTGTCCCGCATGCCGTGCGCAAAGCCCCAAATCCTCTCACCCGCCTCGAGGCCCAACTCGTTCCCTATGAAGCGTGGAACATCCAGATTGAGGAATATCCTTGAATCGCGAGGTCGCGCAGGTATTGGGAATATCCAGACGGCCTCGTCAGCGTCCCGCGCCTTCGTCTCGACACCTATGGCGATGCTCAGCCTCTCCCTGCCGTTGTTGTAGTCTATGGAGGCAGTCTGCTCCGTCTCGGCCAGGAGGCTCCACTCCTCCTTCGTCAAATCCTGCTCTGGGTCGATGTAAACATACCGCTTTTTGTATGCCATGCCGTCCGCAGAGGCTATCGGGGCTAAGGAGAGAGAGAGCAGCAAAGCCAAACAGAGCAGAGAGGCTTTTTTCATCCCTTCTCTTATTACGAATGATTTAAAAAAGCAAAGATGTAGCCTTCAGTCGGCAACTTTGCTTGACCCGTTAAATATCTTGCCTCGAGCATAGTTTATTTAACGGTAAAAACCTTTCATGTGGGTTCTTGCCGTAAAGTTATAGGGCCATGGCTATAAAACTTTACGGCCTTGGTGAGCTCACACATGAAAATCTAGTACAGTC
>Ga0209121_10005650_pt1 | contig 11250 bp, 9 predicted proteins | sample Cruoilmetagenom3_FD_187292 | JGI IMG/M metagenome (GOLD analysis project Ga0209121, IMG submission 187292) | Oil polluted marine microbial communities from Coal Oil Point, Santa Barbara, California, USA - Sample 3 (SPAdes) (version 2) | ecosystem: Environmental > Aquatic > Marine > Oil seeps ...
TTGGCGATTTCCTTGCCCAGTTCCACGCCGAATTGGTCGAACGGGTTGATGTCCATCAGCACGGCATTCGCAAAAGTGCGGTGCTCGTGGAAGGCGACCAGTGCGCCGAAGGTGCAGGCGTCCAGATCATCGACAAGGATCGTGGCTGAGGGGCGGTTGCCGGGATAATTGCGGTGCGGATCGTCGCTTTGCTTGCCCGCCATCAGCGCGGCACCTTGGGCAAAGCAATTCATCAGCAGGATATGGTGATGCGCGCTGTCCAGCGTGTCGCCCGCTTCAACGCTGGCGATAAAGTCGACCGGGATGAGATGCGTGCCCTGATGGAGCAATTGGAACACCGCATGCTGCGCATCGGTACCCACGCCGCCCCATGTGATCGGCGCGGTCGGCGCGGCCGGGTGGCCTTCAACCGTCACGCTTTTGCCGTTCGATTCCATTTCCAATTGCTGGAGGTAATCGGGCAGCAGCCGCAGCCGTTCGTCATAGGCGAATACAGCGCGGGTCTGTGCGCCCTTTACCCGTGAATAATAGATGTCGGCAAAGGCCGCGCGCAGCGGGAGATTGGCGCGCCCATTCACGTCGCGAAAGTGTTCATCCACGCGCGCTGCGCCGTCCAGCATCGCCTGAAAATCATCCCAGCCCACGGCCACAGCCACGGGAAAGCCGATGCTGCTCCACAGCGAATACCGCCCGCCCACGCTTTCCGCGAAGGGCAGGATGCGCGTTTCATCGATGCCCCACTCGACTGCCTTTTCTGGCGCAGCGGTCAAAGCGAACACGCGGCCCGTGGAATCGTCCACGCCATTGTCCGCCAGCCATTTCAAAGCGCTTTGCGCATTGGTCATGGTCTCGGTCGTGGTGAATGTCTTGGAGGCGACCGCGATAAAGGTGGTCGCCGGATCACACGACGCAAACGCCTCTTCCAATGCGACACCGTCAATGTTGGACACAACATGCACATCCACCAGCGGCAAATCGCGGGCCAGCGCGTCTACCGCCAGCGCCGGGCCAAGCGCGCTGCCGCCGATGCCGATGTGGATAAGGTGCTTGATCTCTCCAAAAGCGCCTTCGTGCAGAGCGCCGGTTAGCAGCCGCATCCGTTCACGCAATGCCTCTGCCTCTTCAACGCTGGTTTCCAGCCCGACGCCGCGCAGGGCGGTATGTTCGGCAGCGCGCCCCTCGGTCGGATTGACGACTTCGCCCGCGAACAGTTTTTCGCGCATGTCGTCAAAACCGCAGGCCAGTGCCAGCTCTTCAAAATCGGTCATTAGATCATCGGTGAGATGCGTTTTGGACCAATCGAACAAAATGCCCGTCGGTGCCTCACCGCCGACCAGTTCAAGCCGCGCTGAAAGTTTCTCGACCCGCTCCGGGTCGTCCGCAAACAGCTCTTTCAGCGTGGGATCGGTGTGGAGGGCAATCTTTTCCCAGGCCTCGTCGCGCGTCAGGGTCACCGGCATGTCCTTTTCTTGGTATTCGCTGCCTTGCCGCGCTACGCCTTGCAGCGCTGATTGCAACCCCGCAAATTCACGGCCCAAGCTCCCGATTTGCTTGACGCGCGCGGCTTCGCGCAACAAGAGCTTTGCCCGATGAGTAACGAGCATATCAGAGAGATCGAAGAGCCCGCCGGCGCCAAGGCGCAATCCGCTGCGCCGGACAAGCAGGCCAAGAAGGACGACTGGAGGAGCTTCGGCGTCTTCCTTATAAAGCTGGTGATCGTGGTGCTGATCTTCCGCACGTTCTTCTTCACCAGTTTCAACATTCCGTCCGAAAGCATGATGCCGCGCCTGCTGGTGGGCGATTATCTGTTCTCGCAGAAATGGTCCTATGGCTTCTCACGTTTCTCGCTCCCCGGCAGCCCGGACATTGGCGACGGGCGCATATTCGCCAGTGTGCCTGATCGCGGCGATGTTGTGATCTTCAAGCACCCGCTCGACGAATCCGATTACATCAAGCGCGTGATCGGCCTTCCCGGAGACAGCGTGCAGGTGATCGAGGGTGTGTTGCACCTCAATGGCGAAGCTGTCGGCATGGAGCGGGTGGAGAATTTCGTGCTGCCGATGCAGCCGGGGGATAATTGTCGCGGTACGGTGATTGCGAACGATGACGGCTCGACCTGCAACTACACCCAATACCGCGAAACGCTGCCGAATGGCGTCTCCTACAATATCCTCGATATCGGCCCGGCACTGTTCAACTATGATCTGGGCCTTGATCCGGACAACACCGCGCCGGTGATCGTACCCGAAGGCAAACTGTTCATGATGGGCGACAATCGTGACAATTCGCTCGACAGCCGATTCCCCGCACAAATCGGTGGCGGGATCGGGCTGGTGCCGCAGCAGAACCTCGTGGCGGAAGCCAGCTTCATGTACTGGTCAACCGATGGCAGCGCCGAATGGGCATTGCCCTGGACATGGTTCAGCGCCGCGCGCTGGAGCAGGATGTTCCGCGGGATATGAGCGCGCTGGATGGCGAGACCCGCAGCTGGCTGGAAGCGCTCGGCTTCACGGTCAGCAATGCGCAGGTGTGGCACGAAGCGCTCACCCACGGCAGCACCGGAGAACCGCGCGATTATCAGCGACTGGAATTTCTCGGCGACCGCGTTTTGGGCCTGACGATTGCGCACTGGCTCTATGCTGAGGGCAAGTCAGACGAAGGCCGCATGGCGCAGCGCCTCAACGCGCTCGTCTCAAAAGCCGCATGCGCTGCTCGCGCCCGTGAAATTGGCGTTGCAGACCATGTGCGCATGGGCAAACAGGCCCGCGAAGACGGCGCGCATGACAGCGACAATGTGCTGGGTGACATCATGGAATCGCTACTCGGCGCGAACTTCATTGAGGGCGGCTTCGATGCGACGCAGGAATTGATCCGCGACCTGTGGCGTGATGCTGTGGACGGCGCGGCGGGCAAGTCCAAACACCCCAAATCCGCACTGCAGGAATGGGCTGCGGGAAATCAGCGCCGAGCGCCAGAGTACAGCGTGGTCGCCACCGATGGCCCAGACCATGCACGCCGCTTCACTGTGAAGGTCAGTGTGTACAAGGTCGGCGAAGTCGAAGCCACTGCAAGTGGCAAGCGCGACGCGGAAACAGAGGCTGCGCGCCTTTTTATGGAGAAATTCGGATGAGTCAGTCTGACATCACCAAATGCGGACTCGTCGCCGTGATCGGCGCGCCCAATGCGGGCAAGTCCACGCTGGTGAACCAGCTGGTCGGCCAGAAAGTCGCCATCACTTCGGCCAAGGCGCAGACGACGCGCGCGCGGCTGCTCGGCGTCGCCCTGCATGGCGAAACCCAGCTCCTGCTGGTCGACACGCCCGGCATTTTTGAACCACGCCGCCGCCTCGACCGCGCCATGGTGAGCGCCGCCTGGGAAGGCGCGCACTCAGCCGATGCGCTGGTCCTGCTGGTCGATCCGGTCAAGCAACGCCGCCACGAGTTGATGCCCCTTCTGGAAACACTCAAAACCCGGCCAGAGCGCAAGATATTGGTGCTCAACAAGGTCGATGTGGCGAAAAAAGAACCGCTGCTCGCTCTGGCGGAAGAGCTAGGCGCAGAGGTTGATTTTGGCGAAGTTTTCTTCGTTTCCGCGCTCACCGGCGATGGCGTGCCCGAATTGAAAGACCGGCTCGCCGAAATGATGCCCGAAGGCCCGTGGCATTATCCCGAAGATCAGGTCTCAGACGCCTCCGAGCGCCTTCTGGCCGCCGAAGTGACCCGCGAACAGCTCTACCGCCAATTGCACGAGGAATTGCCTTACGACGCCGCTGTACGACCAGAGAGCTATACTGTGAAACCCGATGGCAGCGTCGAGGTGCGCCAGCAGATTGTGATCATGCGCGACAGCCAGAAGCCCATCGTACTGGGCAAAGGCGGCCGCCGGATCAAGGAAATCGGCGAACTGGCGCGCAAGGAATTGAGCGAAATCCTCGGCGTGAAGGTCCATTTGTTCCTGCACGTGAAAGTGGACGACCGCTGGTCCGAAAACCGCGAAGTCTACGAGGAAATGGGGCTCGACTGGGTGAAGTGATGGATACGCCAGGATGACTTGGGCAGGGATGAATTTGCAGGACCAACTCACGTATCTTGGCGCGGCACTTGCGATCGGCCTGATGATCGGGCTGGAGCGCGGCTGGAAGCTGCGCAAGGCCGAAGACGGTCAGCGCGTTGCCGGAATCCGCACTATCACGCTCCTCGCTATGGTCGCGGGCGTAGCCGGTCTGCTCACGCAGGCAGGCCAACCGATCGCGTCAGGCATTGTGATGACAGGTGCCACCATCCTCATCGTGCTCGGCTATTCGCGCGAATTGCAGACAAGGAGCACACTCGATGCCACCTCTGCTGTCGCCGCGATGATGGCGCTGTCTTTGGGCTATCTGGCGGGGATCGGCTATCCGGCGCTCGCCGTGGCGTGTGGCGCGGTCGCAACCTTGCTGCTCGCCCTTCGCGACGAAGTTCATCGCTGGGTCGGTCGGCTGGACGAGGCCGATATCAAGGCGTTTGCGCGCTATGCCGTGATTGCCCTCGCAGTATTCCCTTTCCTACCCGAAGGCCGCTTTGGACCTTATGACGCTTGGCAACCGCGCACATTGTGGCTGGTGGTGGTGATCGTCACCGGGTTCTCCTTTGCAGGCTATGTTGCCAACCGTTTGTTCGGGGCGAGCCGGGGGACTATCGCGACGGCAGTGATCGGCGGGGCGTATAGCTCAACTGCAGTTACGCACTCCTTCGCCCAGCGGCTTGGTGCAGGAGGCGGAGGCGGTGCAGAGAACGCTGGTATCGCGCTTGCAAGCGGAGTGATGTATCTGCGCGTGATCGTGCTGGTCGCGATTTTGGCCACCTCGCTGCTCCAGCCCTTCGTCATTATCGTAACGCCCGCACTCATCGTCGGGGCGGCGGCGAGTTATTGGTTGTATCGCACCGCCCCCAAATCCACTGGCCCGGCCCCGCCCGGCAATCCGATTGCGATCCTGCCCGCGCTGACGTTCGTCACCTTTGTAGCTGTGGCAGCCGTGGCCGCACGCTGGGCGCAAGACGAATTTGGCGAACAGGGGATTGCCATCCTCCTCCTGCTGATGGGCAGCATGGACGTTGACGCGGCCATCGTGACGGCGGGCGGTCTGGAGCCGGGAACCATCGACCCCGGCCTCGCCGCACTAGCCATTGCAGGCACGATCCTCGCCAATATGAGCGTTAAGCTGGGCGTGACGATTGTGTATGGGAAACGCGCATCACGCCCGGCCGCCCTGGCGCTAACCGCCAGCATGATCGCTCTCGCGGCAAGCCTGGTGGTGGGGTATTTGCGGTATTGAACCTGTGACGGTGCTTGACGATGGTCGCTGCGATTTCTGCGTAGGTTTCCTATAAAATCGCCGGCCAACGCCTAACGCTTCTTAGCCACAGCGATCTTGTTCTTCTTGGCGAAATCGCGCGTCGATTCCTCGCTGCGGTTCAGCGCCTTGGCGATTTGTTTGAGGCCCTGCCCCTTGCTCGCGAGCAATTTCAGTTTGCCCGCCTCCTCGCCATTCCAGGGCTGTTTGTGGCGTTCAAAGCGTTCCTTGGCCATTGCTTGCACTCTTTCAAATTTGTTCGTCATCCCAGCGAAGGCCGGGACCCATTTGTCCAATTGCACCTGATCGAGAGATGGATTCCGGCCTCCGCCGGAATGACGGATGGGGGACTGAATACTATTCCTTCGCCGCCGCCTTCTTGGCAGGAGCCTTCTTCTTGGCGGCTGGCTTCTTCTTGGCGGCTGGCTTCTTCTTGGCAGGAGCCTTGCGCTTCTTCTTCGCCGGACCCTTCGCGACCTTTTCAGCGATCATCACCAAGGCTTCGTCCAGTGTCAGCGCATCCTTGTCCTTGTCCTTCGGGATCGTCGCGTTGACGTTTCCGTCGGTGATGTAGGGCCCGTAGCGACCGTCCATCAGCTTCACATCGTCGCCCGCTTCGGTCTTGCCGAGTACCTTCAGCGGCTCACGGCTACCGCGTCCGCCACCCTTGCGGTTAGCAGCTTCAGCCAACAGCGTCACAGCGGCGTTCATGCCAGTGTCGAACACATCGCGCGTGCCGGACAATTTGGCATATTTGCCATCGTGGCGCAGGTACGGTCCGTAGCGGCCAATCGCGGCTTCAATGTCTTTGCCCGTTTCCGGGTGCTGGCCGATGATCCGGGGCAGACCGAGCAGTTTCACCGCCCATTCCAGATCGAAATCATCGACATCCTTGGGGATGGACGCGCGTTTGGCTTCCTTGCCTTCACCCATCTGCACATAGGGTCCGAAGCGCCCCGATTTGCGGTCAATCGGCTCGCCCGTTTCCGGGTGTTCACCCATCACGCCATCGTCGGAGCCATCATCGCCGCCTGGCTGGCCGAATTTGCGGCGGAAATTGCATTCCGGATAGTTCACGCAGCCGATAAATGCGCCGTAGCGGCCACCGCGCAGATGCAGTTCGCCGCCCTCACGGCCCTGCTCTGCGCACAGCGGGCAGAATCGCGGCGGGTTACCGTCTTCGCGCGGCGGGAACAGGAAATCCGCGAGGAATTCATCGAGCACTTCGGTCACTTCCGAAGGCTGGCGTTCCATGACCTCATCGCTCTTGGGCTTGAAGTCGCGCCAGAAATTCTCAAGCAACGCCTTGTAATCCGCGCGTCCGCCAGAGACCTCGTCGAGTTCGTCTTCCATCCCGGCGGTGAAATCATAGGCGACATAGCGGGGGAAGAAACGTTCCAGAAATGCTGTCAGAAGGCGGCCTGAATCTTCTGCAAAGAAACGGTTTTTCTCCATCCGAACGTAGTCGCGATCACGCAGCGTCTGGATCGTCGAGGCGTAGGTGGACGGACGCCCGATGCCCAATTCCTCCAGCCGCTTAACCAACGATGCTTCGGAGAAACGCGGCGGCGGCTGAGTGAAGTGCTGGATCGCCTCCACGTCCTTTTTCGCCGGCGCGTCGCCCTTGCGCATGACGGGAAGCAGATTGTCATCGTCTTTGTCCGACTTGTCGTCGAAGCTTTCCGAATAGACGGCGAGGAAACCGGGGAACTTCACCACCTGCCCGGTGGCGCGCAGCTCATGCTGGCCCGTGGGCTCACGCATGGTGACCGTAGTACGTTCAAGCTGCGCGGTTGCCATCTGGCTCGCCATGGCGCGCTTGAAGATCAGATCATACAGCTTGGCTTCGTCACCTGAACCGGCGCGATCCTTGCTAAAATCTGTGGGACGTATGGCTTCATGCGCTTCCTGCGCATTCTTTGCCTTGGTCTTGTAAAAGCGAGGTTTTTCCGGTCGATATTCTTCCGCAAAACGCGCATCGATGGCATCGCGGCAAGCCATGATCGCGCTCATATCCATACCCACGCCATCGGTACGCATGTACGTGATCGCGCCCGCCTCATACAGCGACTGCGCACAGCGCATCGTGTGGCTGGCGGAATAGCCCAGCTTGCGCGCGGCTTCCTGTTGCAGCGTGGAGGTGGTGAATGGCGGTGCGGGACTGCGCTTGAGCGGCTTGGTCTCGACTTCCTCGACAGTGAAACGCCCCTGCTCCACCACAGCCTTGGCAGCATCTGCCGTGCCCTTGTCGCCAATGGAAAGCTTTTCCAGCTTCTTGCCATCGTAACGGACAAGACGGCCATCGAAGGCCGTACCGTCATGTTCCATCTTGGCGGTGACAGACCAATATTCGTCGGGCTTGAAAAGCTCGATCTCCCGCTCCCGCTCGCACACCAATCGCAGCGCGACGGACTGCACACGGCCCGCCGATTTCGCGCCAGGCAGCTTGCGCCAGAGCACTGGGCTGAGTGTGAAGCCGAACAGATAGTCGAGCGCACGGCGGCCGAGATAGGCGTCGATCAAATCGGTATCGAGTTCGCGCGGCGCCTTCATCGCCTCGGTCACCGCAGATTTGGTGATGGCGTTAAAGGTGACCCGCTCAACCTCGGCGGGCAGCGCCTTGCGCTTCTTCAGCAATTCCAGAACGTGCCAGCTGATCGCCTCCCCTTCACGGTCAGGGTCAGTCGCGAGGATCAGGCGGTCAGCCTGTTTTGCAGCATCGGCAATCGCCTTCACCTGACTGCGGTTGCGCTGGTCCGAATAGACCTCCCAATCCATCGCAAAGCCTTCATCCGGGCGCACGCTGCCATCCTTGGGCGGCAGATCGCGGACGTGGCCGTAGGACGCGAGGACCTTGAAGTCCTTGCCCAGATAATTTTCGATGGTTTTCGCTTTGGCGGGGGATTCGACGATGACAAGTTGCATGGCGGTGTTGGTAAGTCCTTACGTGTACGTACGCGCGAGGGTGGAGCCTTCGCGAGATTCGTCAAGCGGTTGATTGAGCGGGGGCCTCAGGTCAAGCGAACACTTGCCTCAGGCTGCCCGTATCATCGCTCAGCTGGCGATAGGCAGAAATCGACAGGCCCATCATCATGACCGGCAGACTGTGCATTGCCAGCCAACCAAATGGCGACTGTACCACGCTTCCTGACGAGAAAATCGCCGTGCCGATCCCGGCCAGAACCATAAATATCACAAGCCAGATCAGCCAGAAGACCAGATAGGCTAGCGCAAGCTGCCCTGTGTTGAACTCACTTGCTCGCCAACTGTCTCCAATGGCCTCGAACACATTGCGATCACGGGCGACGAGATAGGCTGGCGCCATGATCCATTTAGCTCCAAGCAGGATACCCGGAATGATGAAAAGCCCGGCACCGACATGGATCGCAAAGCCAAGCATGAGCGCCATCGCAGCAAATCCGAAAACCCGCTTCCGATCGTCCTGCAGCAGGCCCGCTTCGCGCAATATCGCCTGATAGATCAGATATTGCCCGAGAAAATATGCGATTAGCGAAACAATCGTGACGATGCTGCCAATCGCACTGCTGGTCTCGGGAAGCAGTGACAGCACAAGGAACACTGAGAAATAGATCGCCAGCTCCCGCTTCGCGAGACCGAGCACGGAAAAGCTCCCGCTGATCAAGTCGCGCAGTTCGACGCGTTTTTCTTGGATGTAGCTCATGCTTTGGGAACCCGCTCAGTCATCAGGAGAAGACATCGCGAACTTCCTCATTGCCATCGGTCAGCAGCAGATAGACTGCAATGCCGAATGCCAACGAAATGGCGTTTGAGAAGGCTTCGAGGAAGGCGGAAAGATAGGCGACCGCCGTCAAACTCAACACCCCGAAGACCCCGCCAAGAACGGCTCCGATAATTCCTAAACCTAAAAGCAGGATCAGCCCGGCAAAAAAGATCTGCCAGCTGTTGCCCTTGGTTGCCTCGAAGCTGGCCCCGAGCGATTCCGTTATGCCCTTTTCGCCCGAAATAAGGAATCCCGATGCAGCAGACCATCGCACCATCAAGATAATACCGGGCACGATCAACAGGATCAGGCCCGCGATGTATCCAAGAACCGAAAGGATCGCCAATCCGACATAAGACCACAAGCGATCGCCAGTTCCGACAGGCCTTCCATTCGCCTCCAGGTAGCGCCGCATCAGGAAAAAGCCCGCAACGAAGCTGAGCAGGCTGACAAAGATATCGAATGCGGCGCCCATCGCGCCACGCGAATAATCTGTGGCCATGCCCATTTCGAACTGCATTATCGAAGAACCGGTCAATGTCAGCGCAATGCCAAGCCCGGTGACGCCTCCGATGAGAAATGTGAACAACGCGACTTCGCGTGCACATGCACTCACCAGATTGGCAGTCTCACTAAGAATGCCGCCGATATCCAAAACCCGTTGATCTTCCATTGCACTCGCCCCCTATGTTCAGGCCAAACTGACCCTGCCCCCAGCATGTCGCACCAATTTTCCCGCAATTTCAAGTTCCAGCAGCGCCATCTGCACGGCTCCAGCGCTTTCGCCAGATTGCCGGATCAATTCGTCCACCGAGACCGGCGCGGTGGTGAGCAGGCTTTCAATGTCGGCAGGTTCGGCCTGCGACATATCCTCTGGCGTGTAATCATAAGCGGGCGTTGCTTCGCGGAACGACGAGCGCGGCACGCCATCGAAGCCGCTGAGCAATTCGATCACGTCTTCCGGCTCTTGCACCAGCACAGCGCCTTCGCGGATCAGGTGGTTGCAACCGTGGCTGCGCGCTTCCAGCGGGCTGCCGGGTATGGCCATGACTTCGCGCCCTGCCTCGCCCGCCAGCCGTGCGGTGATGAGCGAGCCTGACTTGGGCGCGGCCTCCACCACCACTGTCCCCAGCGCCAACCCCGCGATAATGCGATTGCGTTTGGGAAAGTGCTGCCCGCGCGGCTGGGTCCCGGGAGCTTCCTCGGCAATCAGCAGCGCATCGCTCGCGATCTGCTCCTGCAGTTTGGTGTGCTGCGGGGGATAGGCGATGTCGATGCCGCTGGCGATCACGCCTATCGTGTGCGGTCCGTTTGAACATGAGAGGGCGCCTTCGTGACACGCCCCGTCGATACCCCGCGCAAGGCCGGAAACGACAGTGAAGCCCCCCTCACCCAATCCGCGGGCAAAATCCCGCGCCAGCTTCACCGCTGCAGCCGAGGCATTGCGCGCGCCGACCATCGCCACGCAAGGCTTGCCCGCCAGCGCCATATCGCCGCGCACGGTGATGATTGGCGGAGCGTTTTCCATTTCCGCGAGCAGCGGGGGATATTCGGGCATGTCGTGAAAGACGTATCGCGCCCCGGCCTTGCGCGCTGCGGTGATTTCCCGCTCAACCCTTTCGCGCGGCGCGGGACGGTAATCACGCTTCGATCCGCGTTTGGCGAGATCGGGCAACGCTTCAAGCGCCCCTATCGCCGTGCCGAACCGCAGCAGCAATTGTGCATAGCTGACCGGCCCGATATTGGCAGAGCGCAGCAGGCGGATGCGGGCAAACGCCTCTTCCTGAGATAACGTTTTCGGCGCGGTCACTTCTCGCTGCCGACCTTGGGTTCCTCACCCCGGAACAGGCGCCCGATATTCGCGCGGTGCAGCCAGATAATCAGCACAGCAATCAAAGCGAGAACAGGGATGAATGATTCAAAGCCGAGCACCGCTGCGGCAATTGCAGCGGCACAAACCGCGCTCATCCCCGCGACCGAAGAAATCCGAACAATCGCCAACACTGCGATCCACACGAGCGCGTAGGCGAGCCCAATCTGCCATGCGAGACCGAAGGCAACGCCAGCATTTGTCGCCACGCCCTTGCCGCCCTTGAAGTTCAGCCAGACCGGGAAGCAATGCCCCAAAACAGCCCCGATGGCGGCAAGCGGTACCGGCCCCCAAGCTGCTTCCGGC
>Ga0209121_10005651_pt1 | contig 11249 bp, 12 predicted proteins | sample Cruoilmetagenom3_FD_187292 | JGI IMG/M metagenome (GOLD analysis project Ga0209121, IMG submission 187292) | Oil polluted marine microbial communities from Coal Oil Point, Santa Barbara, California, USA - Sample 3 (SPAdes) (version 2) | ecosystem: Environmental > Aquatic > Marine > Oil seeps ...
TATCTCTTTGTAGTCAGCGTGTGTGACCTTAATTGTATAGGCATCACCCTCGTCCTCCAGATTGTCGCACTCCACCTCGCCGTCATTGTCCGTATTATCATCACACATCTCGTCGTCGCTGCTGTTCGTAATAACGACGTTGGCGTCTTCTATCTCGTCTCCATCCTTGTCCACTACCTTTACAGTGACGTCAACCGCTGCCGATACCACGGGCATCAGCATAAAGGCTATCAGTGCAACGACCAATACAGTTTTTTTAGAGAATGCCATTTTTCCCACCCAATGTTGTCAAAAGTTCGACTACATTAAGGAGGATAAGTATAAAAACATTATGTTAATTCCAACCAATTCATGTCTGTGATGACATAAGAAACGGGGTTGCGCACCCCCTTTAAATACTAACTTACAGGGGTCGGGCATGCCCTTGGGTTCCCCGGCCGCGGCATATGACGCTCTGGGCACACATGCCGCGGTTAGACCGCGTCTCTCCTACTTAGCTAAACTTAGACCCCATCTTTGACCGCAACACGTGAGCTGAAAGGCCGATGTGTTGTTGGTCGGATGAGGTCTTTAGACCTCATCCTTGACGGTGATGTATTTACATCACTGGTTGGATGAAGTCCTTAGACTTCGTCCTTAATCTTCAGCAAGAAGGGCTTGACCTCCTTCTTGTCCGGCTTTGCCCCCTTTGCCTCTTTCTTCTCTTCTGCTTTCTCCCCCTCACCTTTCTTCACTTCCGGTTCGGGCTTCGGCTCCTCTTTCTTCTCCTCGACCTTTGCCTTTACCTCAGATTTCTTCACATCCCCCTTCTTCTCTTCCTTGGCTTTCCTCTTCGGCTTCTTGGACTTCTTCAGGAAGGCGCCTTCCTCCCACCCATTCTTGTCCTTTTTCTTCTCGTCCTTCTCCTTCTTCTTTATCTCTTTCTTCGCCTTCTTCGCATAGCTCTCCAGGTCTTCACTCTCCTCACGCGTCAGCAGGACGACGAGCATCACCACTATTATCACTATAAGGAACCCTATTATGGCGATCTGCATGCTGCTATCGTCGCCCGCGACGATGGCTCCGGTGAGCCCCTCTTCACCTTCCTCGGCCACCTCACCCTCTTCGCCTTCTTCTCCACCAACCTCTTCGGCTCCGACTTCACCAGAGCCCTCTTCGGTGACGACTATCGAGGGTCCCTCCTCAGGCCCTTCTTCGGATGGCTCTATGACCACGGAGGGCATGTCCTCAGGCTCATTCTCGACCGGCACGACCACGACCTCTTCCCCCCCTTCCGGCTCAACGACTATCTCCTCCGCCTCCGGCTTTTCTTCCGGCTCCAGCGGGAGCTCCTCTGCCACGGGCGGTTTCGCCGTAGGCAAGAGGCCGAACTTGTCGTGGAACGCCTCGGAGTCCACGTACATCATAGTGTCGTACTTCAGCTCGACGACCGGTTTGACCGGACCGAACGCCTCCTTGAAATAGTCATCCGTGTAGTAGTACGTCGCGGATGCGCAGTTCACCACAGACAGAACCAAGACTAAGAGTGCCAAGAAAACCAGAGCGTTTTTCATTTCCATTTTCATTCACCTCTAACAGGTTTTATTGAGGGAATAACGTCCTTAAAATATAAAAAGTCCGCGATTTTTTCTTACTTTCTTACGTAAAAAGGGCGTTGAGGGGGCGCTTTTCTTACTTTCTTACCTGGCTGCGGCTGCCGCATATGTAAGAACACAGAGAACAAACCAGGTGATGCCCCTTATACCTCAAGCTCCGCCGGGCCGCCCCTTATCGCGCTCTTTATCTCGGGGAACTCGAAGTCGCCCCTTTTCGGCTTCCTAGACCTGATTGATACTAAGAGCAGCAAGAGGAACAGCAGCATGAGAACAAGCAGCGCAGCTAGCAACAGCAGACTCTCGTTGCCCCCTGCGATGGCCGCCCCCGCGGGAGCTTCTGCGGTCGTCTCATTGGCTGGCTCTTCTACCGGGATAATCGGAAGGGTCGGCTCGTCCACGATTTCCAGGACCGGCCTCGAAACCCTGCACAGTGGCCCTTCAAAGTCGACGTCCAGCTCCATGAACGCCTGTTTGTCCTGGCTCGTGGCCACGATAGTCAGCTTGGAGTGTTCTGGAGTCAAATCCGAAGGCAGGAGGTACAGTGCTACAGGTCTCGTTTCCTTCGGCCTTAAGAGTATGTTGTCAGGCTGGATGAGGTAGTTCCCGCCCTGTAGCGATAATGACACCTGCTGCTTGACATAGCCGGTGTTCTTGATGTTGAATGTATACGCTTCTCCCTGGCAGCTTATCTGCGTCGGGTCAAAAGCCGGTGCCAGCTCTATCTCCGCGCATGAGCCCTCGCCGAACGGCAGGAGTTTGAACAAGCCCTCCTCAGTGTCTGAAGCATGGCCGGCAGCTATGGCCGTGAAGGGTATCTCATCATCCTCTATGCACCACGTGCCCAGGATGTCAAAGCTGGTCTCACCACTCTCACCGCTTGACAGCGAGAAGGAGTCCTTCTCCAGCGGGACCTCTATGCCGCTTATGCCCAGGCTGTAATCGTCGGCATAGTAGCCGGTGTTAGTGAGCCTCAGCTCATAGGTGACTGGCTCGCCGTGGCAGGCCGTTATCACAGGCGGTATGATTTCGAGGTCGACGTCATAACAGCTCATGATATTGACGTGTGTGCTGTCCGAATCGGAGTCGTAGGCGCTCACAGCGGCCAGTGTAAGGTCGCATTCACCCACATCCCCTTCGACTATCACGGCGACGTCCTTGCTCTCCCCCGCTTCCAAATAGATTGAATCCTGAGCCAGGCGCGCCCTGCACGTCCCGCTGAGCTCCAGTGAGTATGTGTTGGGCACGCAGCCGTTGTTCTTGACGTTGACTGTGTATGTCAGGCCCGCATCCGGGCAACTGACGAACTCCTGGGGCGCGGACACCGTCGCATAATAGCAGTTGACGAGGTTGACCTTGAACTTCCTTGAGGATGATTTCATCGAGGACTGCACTATCAGCTCCACGTCGTAGGTGCCGTAGTCCTTCCCCACGGCCTTGAGCGTGACGGAGCCGGTCCTAGATGCCCCGGGCGCCAGTGACATCCGGCCTCCTGTGAACGAGACGTCTATGATGCCTGTTACGCCCCTCACTACCAGGGTGTAATCGTCCTGCTTCTGGCCGTTGTTCCTGACTGTGAAGTCCACCCTGCCCACAGAGCCCTCGCAGAGGTCTATGGACTGCTGCCCGAGTTCCAAACCCACCGCGTAGCAGTCATTGATGTTGAAGATGGCGTCGTCCGAGTCTGAAACCCCGTATCCACTGGCCGTTATCGATATCCTGTGCTGGCCAAATGTGGACTGCACTGGCGTGAAAGTGACTCTGACCTTCTCTGTTTCATATGGGGCGACCACTATCTGCGACGGCAGATCTGAGGTCAGTGGGATGTCGCCCGCGGCCGACAGTGATATCGCTTTCGCCTGGTCGTTGACATTGGTTATCTGGATGTCGTAAACGGCAGATTCGCCTTGGCACAAATTGTTGGCCACCGGGATGACCTGCAGTATGCAGTCGTTGCATGCTGCCTGCGCGCCTCCCAACATGGCCAGAACAGTGAGTAGCATTAGTATTTTTTTCATCTTGATCCCATTTGGCTTATGACTAGAATGATTATCAATATCCCGACCAACACGAGCAGCAGGCCGATTGCGAAGGCATTGTCCTCGGTCTCTATGGCAGCACCCGTGGGCGTCGCGTCCGTCTCGTTTACGGCCTCAGCTTCTCCATCAACGGTCTCTTGCTCCTGCGCCCCATCCTCGGCCTCTTCCTGCGCCCCATCCTCGGCCTCTTCCTGCGCCTCAGCCTCCCCCGGCCCTTTCCGCGCGCAGTCACTAGGTATCTGGAGCACGACTTCCTCCTCCAGGACCTCTTCAAATTTCTGGACAGTGAGCTTTATTCTGTACTCCCCATATGGAAGGTCGCACTCGGCCCTCACGAACATCATCAGCTCCTCTTCCTGGCCCGACGGCACCAGCACGGTCTTCGGCTCCAGGCTGACCCATATCTCATCGCTGTCCAGCGAGTCTACCTGGAAGTCGTAAGCCCTCTGGAACTTGTGGTCATTGGTTATGTGGACGTTGTAGGCCATCGTGCCGCAGCACATCCTTTGCGTCTGGGGCGATACCACTATCTCTTCGCCCCTGGCGCTGCTGATGCCTAACGATATCAGTATAGCTGCGACCCCAAGCACCACATAAAATCTATTGACGTCCAATCTCAACACCCCCATCAGGCATAAGCGTTGGCTCCTTGACTTTCTGGGAGATTATCCCAAGGCGCGTGTGAGCAACGCTTTCGCTTGTGCTTCTACCTATTAAAAATATAAAAAGCAGTGCGATTAGGGCTAACACACCAAGGATGAGCGCCCAGTCGGGTATGACTATGTCTCCTACGAGCACGGCGCCTGTCGGGGCCGATTCAGTCAAGTTGCTCTCGGTGTTCGTTTGGTTTGTGACCTCTTCCACGACCTCAAGGGGCGGCAGCCTCACGTCCACGTGAAGCACCACCGAGTCCTGGACATTGGCGTTCTGGGCGGCTACTGTGAGCTCATACAGGCCCGGGTTTGCGCCCTCCGGGACCGCTATCCTCAAATCCCAAGTCTCTCTTGCGCCCACAGGTATGGTGACGCTCGCCGGCTGTGATATCCATGCGGCCATCTGGCCGTTGGCCGTCAGCGCGAGCGTTTCGGGCACGTTGCCCTCGTTGCTTGCTATTAATGTGAATGATCCGCTTTCCCCCTGCTCTATCTCATGGCAATCGTCTAAGATCCCCAGCTCTAGGGCGTGCCTTGCGGGCTCTCCGCAGTCCGTGGGGCATGTCTGCTGGTTCTCTGTCTGCGAGTTGCACAGGCCGTCGCCGCAGCGGGAGCAGGCGCCGCAGTCCTGCTGGCATGTGGAACATGTCTCGCCGTTGCTGCAGGTTCCGTCGCCGCAGTAGTTTTGCGGCTGGCAGGAGGGTTGCTGGCATGGTATGGGTGGCGCAGGCAGTATGGTTGCGCAGTCGATTGGACAGTTGTATGGGTTCTCTGCATCGAGGCATCTGCCATCGCCGCAGTAAGTCCTCAATTCACACTGGTTGCCGTTGCACTTGTAGCCTGAAGGGCAGTCCCCGTCGCCGCAGCACTGCACGCTGCGCTCGAACTGCCAGTTGCCGTCGCGGCACGCGAGCTTCTGGAGGTCCTTGCATGTCTTGTCGCCTTCGTCGCCCGTGGGGTTAGTGCACTGGGGCATGCCGCAGTCCACAGAACATGAGTAAGATGATTCATCAAGGTCGCACATCCCGTCTCCGCAGTAGGGCGCTAATCCACAGTCCTTGGCGCAGTTGTACTCGCTCTCGTCAAGGTCGCACGTCCCGTCTCCGCAGTAGGGCGCTAATCCGCAGTCCTCCGCGCAGTTCTGCTTGGTCTCAGCGCCGTTGCATGTCCCATCGCCGCAGTAGGGCGCTAAGCCGCAGTCGCTCGGGCAGCTGTATTTTGTTTCACCACCGTTGCATCTCCCGTCGCCGCAGTATGGGTCGGCCTGCTTCGGAGTGCAGTCATGGTAGCACGAGGCTTCGGTCTCCCCGTTGTTGCAGACCCCATCCCCGCAATAGGGAAGGGGCCTGCAGTCAGCGGGGCAGCTGTGTTGCGTCTCACTGCCGGAACACCAACCGTCCCCGCAGCGAGTACTGGTGGGACTTTGGGTGGAACCCTGGGAATATGTTGGTTTTTCTTGCTCCTTGACCACAACCACATTGGTGTAAGATGGAGTCGTATACTCCGTGTTGTAGGCTTGTCCTGTGTTGTATGCGTATCCTGTGTTATAATAGTTGTATCCTCCGTTATAATAATAAGGATAATATGTCGAGTACGTCGGGTAATATGCCGTAGGCGTACTCCAATGGTAGCCGTTCCAGTAGTTATCCCAACTGGCGCATGAGGCGTGGATGCCTACATCCCACGTCTCACTGCCCAAGTCCCAAATCGAACCCACCGCAGGCGTAGCCACTAGAGATAAAAACAGCAGCGCGCATGCGATGCCCACCAACAGCGTCTTAGGTCTCATTTCGAACCCCCAAATTCTTTGTTACCACTATTTAGTGGTTACACTATAAAAAGCTTTTCGGTGGTTGGATACAATTAGCTAATACTGTGTGTTTTGGGAAAAAGAAGGCGCGTGTTCAGCAGTAGCAGTATCCGCCCGTCCAGTGGCAGCCTGCCTAGTAGTAAGCGCCCCCGTAGGAATACCCCGAGTAGCCGTAGGATGGGTAGTAGCCGTAGGATGGGTAGTATCCGTAGGATGGGTAGTATCCGTAGTTGTAGTACGGATAGTTGTAGTATCCATAGCCGTAGCCATAATACGGATAGTTGTACCCATAGTTGTACCCCTGGTTGTAGTAGCCCCCATAGTTATAGCTCGGGTATGTGTAGTAGCCGACCGACACCTGCGCGCCGTAGGACGGGTAGTAACCCCCGCTTCCGTAGTAGATTATCGTGCCCTGGGCAGTGCCTGCGAGTGCCGCTACAATCAAGAGCCCTAGAGCAAGGTTGACGATTTTCATTTGTTGTCACCCCTCCGTGTAAATATATAACTAAAAGTATAAAAACGATGGCATTAATACGGCCTTAACCTAGTTGTCCCCAAAACGTAGTATACTTTTTATGCTTGTATGTGTAAAACTAATCCAGAAGATGGAGAAGGTAGTACCTATACTCAGAAAGCTCGGTCTCAACAGATACGAATCGAAGGCCTACTTGGCGATGGTGTCATCCGGGGTCAGCACCGCCGGGAAGCTGGCCGAGAAATCAGGTATCCCGAGGGCCAAGGTCTATGAGGTGCTCAGGAGCCTCGAGAGGCAGGGCTTTGCAGTATCCACCTCCACCCGGCCGTCCAAGTTCAAGTCCGTCCAGCTGGACGACATCGTCAGGAAGCTCAGCGACAAGGCCAGGTCCGAGTACGAGGACAGGGTCAAGCAGATAGGTGAGATCCACAAGGAGCTCGCGGAGAACCTCAAGGATGTGGAGAAGGACACCAGCGGCGATGGCGAGATGGTTTGGATAATCCGCGGGAGGGACAACCTCCACGGGGCCATAGACAACCTGGTATCAGAATCCAAGAGCAAGCTCCTGGCTGCAACTACCGAGAAGGGCATCGTCAGGAAGCTGTTCCGCCACAAGGACGGCCTCATGGAGGCCTCCAAGAGGGGCGTGGACGTGCGCCTGCTGGCCCCGATAACAAAGTCGAACGCCGAGGTGGTCAGAGAGGCGGTCGAGGACTTCATACTCCAGCACGGCAACTCGGTATCAGCCCGGTTCGTGCTGAGAGACGACCAGAAGGGCCTTATCATATTGCATTCGGATGAGGACGGCGCGACGCAGCACACGGAGACTGGCCTGCTGATAGACAGCCCGTATTTCATAAAAGCCTTAGGGCATCTGTTCGAGCACAAGTGGGAGAAGACCACCCCGCTGGACCAGAGGCTCGGGGAGCTGGGAGTGTCTCCCGGGGCTTAGCCCCTTTCAGCCCTTGCTCTTCGTAAGAATCTCTTACTTTTACATCAACCTTATCTGTCTTTTGGGGCAACAAGCATATCGTGGCCCTGGGCTTCCACTGTTGTGAAAAATGCCTCGTCGCATTCTAATACATACCTCAATAAACTAATCTCTGTCATGGCAAGTGGCAAAGAAAAGAGGGCAGGAATCGGCAGGAACGTCTTCTTCATGGGGCTGGCCAGCTTCTTCAATGACATAGGGAGTGAGATGATCCTTCCCCTGCTCCCGCTTTTCCTGACCAACGTTCTGGGGGCGGGCCAGGCGGTCGTCGGTCTGATCGAGGGGATAGCCGACAGCACCTCCAGCATCCTCAAGCTGTTCTCCGGCTGGCTTTCGGACAGATTCGACAGCAGAAAACCCCTGATCCTGGCCGGTTACACGATTTCTGGCCTCACGAAGCCCCTTCTCTACCTTGCGAACTCCTGGCCCTTCGTGCTTGTCATAAGGTTTGCGGACCGGGTGGGAAAGGGGATACGGACTTCTCCCCGGGACGCCCTCATCGCTGCCTCTTCAGATAAAACAACACAAGGCAAATCCTTCGGCTTCCACCGTATGATGGATACCTCCGGGGCGGTCGTCGGGGTGGTGATAGCATTTATCCTGCTCTATTTCCTCTCGATGTCGTTCCACATGATCTTCCTCCTGACGGTGATTCCGGGCGTCCTCTCGATAGCGACGATAGCGCTCTTCGTGAAAGAGAAGAAAATCAAGAGCCCTGGATGTACCCCGACGAGGTTCAGCATCAAACCGTTCAGCGGAAGGTTCAAGAGGTTCGTAGCGGTGTCCGTTCTGTTCAGCCTGGGCAACTTCAGCTACGCGTTCCTCCTTCTGAGGACCCAGGACATAGGCATGACCATCGCCCTGATACCGCTTATGTATCTGTTCTATAATATACTCTACGCCGTGGTCGCTGTCCCGGTCGGGAACCTTTCAGATAGGATAGGGAAGACCCGGATCCTCTCGATTGGGTTCCTGCTCTTCTCGCTGGTCTCCCTCGGCTTCGGATTCACAGACAGCCTTTGGGTCGTTCTCATCCTGTTCGCGCTCTACGGCGTCTTCCAGGCCGTCTACGAGGTCAGCTCCAGGGCGTTTATCCCCGAGTTGGTGGAAGCCAGACACAGGGGTACTGCCTATGGAGTATACCACACATCTGTAGGCCTTGCCGCCTTCCCCGCTTCATTCATCATGGGTAGCCTGTGGCAGTTCGTGAGCGTGGAAATTGCGTTTGGTTTTGGTGCTGTTCTTTCCTTGATTTCTGCAGTGCTTCTTTTGACATGGGTCAGGGAATAAGCGATAGATTTAGCCCCCCTTGCGCCCACTAGGCCAACAGGTACAGCAACGCGGCGATGATACCCAGGATGAACAGGGTCATAGGGAAGTAGCTGATGGCAACGTTGCTTGCCACCTCCTCACCGTACCTGTCGTATTTGATGTGGGCCGACCTCACCAGCCGCTTTTCGAGATAGTAATCTATGTACATGGGCACTAGGGGCGCCACGAGCATCCAAGGCTCCTGGAAGGAGAGGTACAGGGCGATGCTGATGGGGAGCGCCCCAAAGACCAAGCTCTTGTCGCCCCCTATGAAATACTGGAGCAAAAAGAACGAGCCTACGAGAAGGAGGGCTAGCTGGATAAGACTAAGCCCGACTATCGCGGGAACGGAGATTGCCGCGACCATCAGCTGCGCCGAAAAACAGTAAAACGCAAACGTTGCGAGCACTCCGCAGCTAAAAAACAGCAGGGGAATCTCGACCGGGACCCTCCTGAAGGAAAGATGCTGGCTGGGGTAGTCCCACGCCCTCTTGGATATCCCCCGATATTCTACGAAAAAATCAAGGATCATCGCAACCAGGCCGACCAGCAGGGAGGTTATGAGGTATGTAGGCGCTTGGACCATAGCGAACAGCGCTATCAGTGCGGCGAACCCGGCGGATATCGATATAAGCCTTATGCGGTTCCTCAGGATGGTCTCCGCATGCTGCGGGAGATCCATATTAAAGAGCCTGTCCTTGACATCGCCGATTTGTGTGTTCAGGAGGGTTATCTTATGGCTAGCCGAGTTCTTCGCTTTTCCGTAGTACTCATTTGCGCGTGTTTTCATCCTTCTGTTCTAAGGCCCCTTTCTAATCTAGTCTTCTCGCGTGTTCTGATATTGTAATAGAAGGGGGGATAAAAATATTGCATTTTTATACCATAACCTTCTATAGAACACTATGGCAACGACAATACAACTCAGTTTCGATCTCTTAAACGAGCTAAAGGCACGGAAGTTTTCTGAAAGGGAGACCTATGAGGATGTAATACTGGATCTCTTAGAGGACACAAAAGAACTTAGTGCTGAAACCCGCAAGGATATAGAACGTGCGAGAATGGAGATAAAGTCTGGAGAGTACTACAGTCTGAATCAGGTGAAATCCGAGTTGGATATATGATCTACAAGGTTCTCTTCTCAAAAAGCGCGAAGAAGCAGTTAGAAGGATTTGGACCGAGGATACGGAAACGAATAATATCCTCCCTAGAAAGGATCAGAATACGCCCTGAGAGATACGTCAAGAAGCTCGTTGATGATCCCGGTTACCGTTTGCGAGTGGGCGATTATAGGGTTATACTGGACATTGAACATGACAAGCTCTTGATTTTAGTGATTAAGGTAGGACATAGGAAAAAAATCTACAAGGATTAGACGTATTGAAAAAGAGCCCATGGATAATCAAAAATGCCTAGAGGTATCGGGTTTCACCGGCTCTCACTATGCCCGCTTACGAAGCAGAGAACTCGAAACAGGAAACCTTTAGATTGAGAGTGCTTTCCGCGGCTTCGCCGCTCCAAGTCCTTCATTGTGGGGGCTAAGCGTGCTAACAATGAAGCGCCCGAGCCGGGAAATGGGAAAGGTTTCGGGTTTCGGGTTTCGAGTTTCGCGTTGCGTGTTTCGGCGAAACTTTTCCCCAAGTTTCGAGTATGCTGTTCCGAGGTTCGTCAAAGACAACCTGGACGCATGTTCGCGGAGCGAACCTCGCGTTTCGGTTTCGGGTGTGTTCCGGGTTTATAACGGATATGCCCATAAAAACCATTTTTCTACTTCAAATGGATAACTTACCGAACATGAAATTCGACGTGATAATCGGGAAGGATGATGAAGGTTTTTATCAGGCGGATGTAAAGGATTTCCCAGAGATAATCACCTTCGGCAAGACCAAGGAAGAAGCGCTTAAGAATGCCAGGGAAGCTATTCAGTGTCACCTAGAAGCCCTTAGAGCCAGCCATAAGACCTACGAACAGATAGAGGTGCCGGCATGAAGACTCCTCGCCCAAAGGGCAAGGACATAGTGAAAGTCTTGGAGAGGCTTGGCTTTTCTTTTGTGCATGGAAAGGGCTCGCACATGACTTTCAAGAAGGAGGGGCACTCGTCGCATGTGACTGTATATGTCACAGATGAGATGCCCGTCGGAACCTTGAACAAGATAGTCAAACAGGCAGGGGTTTCGAAGAAGGGGTTTCTCAAGATTCTAGAGGAAGTCAAATAACCCACCCTAGAGACCGGCTCTCACTAAAGCTCACTTACAACACTGTAGACTGCAGACCTCTCCTGAGACCTTCACTGGAAAAAAGAGCGCCCGAGCCGGGATGGCAAGGTGGACGCATCCGCCTGGCATATGACCTTGCCAGTAGCGAGGGCGCGAGCCGACGCT
>Ga0209121_10005654_pt1 | contig 11244 bp, 10 predicted proteins | sample Cruoilmetagenom3_FD_187292 | JGI IMG/M metagenome (GOLD analysis project Ga0209121, IMG submission 187292) | Oil polluted marine microbial communities from Coal Oil Point, Santa Barbara, California, USA - Sample 3 (SPAdes) (version 2) | ecosystem: Environmental > Aquatic > Marine > Oil seeps ...
ATGGAAAAAGAAGAAGCAAATTTTGAAGTCTTCAATGTGGGAACAGGAAGAAAATTAACTATTTTAGATATAGCTAATATTCTCATTGAAAAATTAGGGAGAGATAATCTTAAGCCCAAAGTTGTTAGTGAGTATAGAGAGGGAGACATCAGACACTGCTATGCAGATATCAGTAAAATTAAAGAAAAATTAGGGTATGAGCCTAAGATAAAGTTTGAGGAGGGAATTACTGAGTTTATCAATTGGGCAGAGAAGCAAAAAATCGTAGATTATTTCGAAAAATCAAAGAAGGAACTTGAAGAAAGAGGATTAACTATATAAAAATAAAACGGAAAGGATAAGAAGATGAAAAAAAATAGAGTTAGACAAATCTTAACAGTATCGTGTTTAATTATATTCATGTTTTTAGTGTCGAGTATAGCAAAGACACGAGAGATAAGACATCAATTTGATTTTGGTTATGGATACATTAGTCAAGATCTAAGTTACACTCACTTATATAGCCGCCTCACCCCTGTTAATATTGACGGTATTACCGCTATGAGTAAACCCGTGGATTATGATAAGCAGGAAGGGTTTTGTGTCTCTTATACTTATTATTTGAGGCCTCTTATTAGTGAAAAAAGGGTTCCCTTAACTCTTTATAAATTTTATGAGCATCCTTCTGAAATTAACTTGAGCTTAAAATCCGAGAAATCTTCTATCAACTGGTATTTTGAAGATTATACTTCGTATAATTATTGGAGAAGAGAATTTCAGAATCAGAAACTGGACAGTCAAAAAATTGATCTTACTTATTATTTCTTAAAGAATACAGGGATTGAATTAGGTTTTCTCTATAATAAACTTAATTATTTTGGCAAATGGGAAGATGATGAGGGTGTTTGGCACGGAGGCAAATGGAATTCTGATGGCAATGAGAGATATTATACTGTTGGGATAAATCAGTTCATTAGCGAAAATCTTAAGATAAGTATATTTCATACAAGGCTTAATCGTGACTGGAATTACCTATTATCGGAACGAACAATAGAGGTACCTCCAAAGTGGGCTAATTATACGGCGGATGGGAAATCAATTGGATATTCCAATAGATTAGATGCTTATTATCTCTTCAAAGATAAATGGGGATTGGAATTAGCTTTTGATTTTTTACAAGAGAATATCAAATCAGATGGATCGGTAAACGCTTCCTGGGGTGGGCCAAAAGTACATCCGGATGGGACTTATGATGAAGAGAAGAAGGGACAGAGGGGCAAACTGGGAGTAGATTTTTTTGTCAGTAGAAACTTTACTCTATCTCTTGGTTATTCTGTTGAACATCTGAATCTAGGTCGAGAGTATTTGAGTGGAAAGGAGATGCGTTCTTGTAAAGATGTACAAACATGGAATTTTAATTCTTGTTATTATCTTAATGAGAATTTGGGATTAGATTTAAATTATATATATTCATATCCAGAACGTGATGATAAATGGGTTTATCCCGATGGCACAAATTCGGAGCGGAAGAGTAAAGGTTCTCAATATTCATTAATTTTGGGCTTTTGGGTAAGAAATTAATAAAATCCGCTGGCATTGTTTTTAAGTGTTAATGATTTTAAAGGATTGAGGGGTTCTCATGGATGAGAGTATGTATGGGGATTTCTATAAATACGAAGAAGAGCATTGGTGGTTTGTTGCTCGACGCAAGATTATATTCACAATATTAAAAAGATATTCTCCAGCGGATAGTCCACTGAAAATACTTGATGTAGGCTGTGGAACTGGCGCTATACTTAAGAGATTAGAGAAATATGGCATAGCAATTGGTGTTGACATGTCTGCTGAAGCGGTAAAGTTTTGCAAACTTCGAGGCTGTAAAAATGTCTTCCAGGCCAGTGAAAAAAACTTACCTTTTGAAGATAATACTTTTAATGTAATTACTATTTTAGATGTAATCGAGCACATTGATGATGATTATGCAGCTTTATGTAAATATTACCGATTAGTAAAGAAGGAGGGGATTTTACTAATTACTACACCTGCTTATAACTTTCTGTGGGGGCCTCACGATGTAATAAGTCATCATAAACGAAGATATACGGCTGAAAAGTTGAGGAATAGGGTAGAGGAAGCAGGTTTTGCTGTTGAAAGGATGACATACTTTGATACTTTTCTTTTCCCATTTATTGTTATTGGGCGGACGCGTCAGAGGTTAATTAATATTTTAGGAGGTAGATCAAAGTCTGCCAGTAATGTAAAACGCCGTAGTCCTTTTGTTAATAATCTCTTAAAATTTGTGTTTAGCTTTGAAGCCCAATTTTTAAAGGGATTTAATTTTAAATACGGTGTATCATTGCTATGTATAGCGAAGAAACATGAAAAAGAGGTATAAATCTATTTTCTTTACACTTTTATAGTTAAACTCATCATTGTAAGATTATATTTTAATCCTCTTCCCTCTTTTTTTACCTCGATCCAGTTTTCCCAAAAATAGAGATAATAATCATAAAATTTTTTGTAAGCCTTACTTTTTTACACTATAGTGCTTTCTGTCGTTTGTAGTATCCAATAGATTGAATTTTTTCTATGTAAAACTTCTACTAATCCACCAATTACTAACGCGCACACCTTGACAAGATTTCTAAGATTTGATAAATTACACATAGTTTTTTAGCAAAGTCAATCTATAATGGAATATAAGCATTTACTTGCCTTATTTGTTTACGGTTTTAATAAACAGGAAGGAGAGAGGGTGATTCAAGGGAGAAATGAAGAAACTCAGATTTTGCATGATTACAACTTTCTATCCGCCATACCATACAGGGGGATGCGGACTTCATGTTTATGATTTGGCAAATCTCCTTGCAGAAGATGGGCACCACGTTGAAGTAATTCACTGTCTCGATTCGTATTACTTGAAGGAAAAAAGGAAACGAGGGGGTAAATATCCACATAATAAGAACGTATTGGTTCATAGCATCAAGAGTAATTTTGGCAAACTCTCTCCAATCAGTAATTATCTTTTTGGCTATCCTTTATTTACGGCTGGCAAGATAAAGCGAATTCTTAACCGCGGGTTCGACATTATTCACTACCATAATATTTCACTTTTTGGAGGTCCTTATGTACTTCGTCTGGGGAAGGGCATCAAGCTCTTTACTCTTCATACTTACTGGCTATTTTGTCCTACTCACTATCTATGGAAATTTAAACGTGAGGTTTGCCAGAAGAAAGAATGTTTAATGTGCCAACTCAGATATGGACTTCCACCTCAACTTTGGCGATACACTAATTTCAGAGATAGAATGCTCTCAAAAGTTGATGCTTTGATAATGCCAAGTCAATTTATGCGTGACAAACACATTGAGGAAGGAATTAAGGTGCGTACTGATTGTATACCCTATTTTGTATTTCCTCGTCAGGTTTTGAATACTGCGTATTGGGAGAAGGAACTCGGAAAATACAAACCGTTTTTTTTGTTCGTCGCACGAATAGAGCCATATAAAGGTCCTCAAGTTGCTGTTAAGGCGTTTAGAAAAAAGAAGGGTGACTGCCGACTCCTGGTTGTAGGTAGTGGTAGCTATATGAATTTAGTAAAGTCCCTGGCAGGTGCTGATCCTCGAATAGTCTTTCTGGGATATACTCTTAGAGATAAACTTTCCTGGTTATATAAGAATGCAGTTGCACTTATCGTGCCATCTGTGTGGCCTGAGATGGGGAATCAGGCTGTTCTTGATGCGATGTCTTTTGGTACGCCGGTGATTGCTGCAGAAAATGCATGTTTGACCGAACTCGTGCAAGAAAATGAAGCAGGTATAGTATATCGTACTGAAGAAGAGTTGATCACTGCATGTGATGCGATGGAGGATGCAAGTCTAAGGTCTAAATACTCAGCCAAAGCTCGCGTTGCCTATAATGAACATTACACTCCCCGGAAATTTCTTGAGAAATATTATGAGCTTATCAAAGAATTTTTGTGAAGAAAAGGGTTCGAAGAAAACTGCTGTGAAAATTGACAGAGATTATTATCTTTTTAATTAAGTAATAATCTTTGAGACAGAAAGTAGATTGTGGTGGATAGATAAATAAAATGAGAGTTCTGGTAACTATTTTTGAAAGATTGGTTCCCTCAAGTGGAGGAGGAACCCCGAGGATATCTAATATAATAAAAGCTCTTGTTAAGAAGGGACACGAAGTTTTTGTTGCTTGTTCTCTTGGTGTTGAAAAGGAAGATGCTATGAGGACTTTAGGCTGTGTTGATTTGTTACCTCTCTTATATGTTAGTCGTTTAGGCAAAAGAAAAATGATGAAATATATGTATGCTCATCCTATAAATATATTGCGAGTAGTTAAGTATATGAAAAAAGTTAAACCTGATATAATTATTTCTCATAATTCCATAGCGGGATTTGCTGGAGTTATAGCCAAAAAATATTGTAGAGTAAATTGTATTACAGCTTTAGATTTAACTGATCTTTTATTTGAATATTTAGAAGATTATAGCTCCAAAAAATGGATAAAATTGATTCAGTTTCTGGGAAGAAAACTTGAAAAGAAAACACTGCTGAACTCGGACAAAATAATAACTATCAGTAATTCTATGCGGGATATTTTGTTGACTTATGGGGTTAAAAAAGATAATATAGAGACAGTTTACGATGGTGTTGATACTGATATATTCAGGAAAGCGGATAAGAGTATGTTTCGTCATAAGTATGGAAAAGACGCAGCGAGTATTGTCATTTTTCAGGGAGTGATTGATCCCCAGGATGAGCCACAAATAATTGTTGATGCCGCTAAAGAAGTATTAAAGAAACATGCGGATGCAATGTTTTGGATAATAGGTAATGGAACGGCTATCCCTGAACTGAAGGAAAGGATATCTAATTATAAATTAGAAGATAGGTTTTATTTTTCTGGATGGGTAAATCAAGAAGAAGTGGTAAAATATATATCAGGCAGTGATATTGGTTTGGTAATTCTTCCCGATGTTTTGTCCGCTCGGGGAAGAGTTACTCTCAAAGAATTTGAATACTGGGCTTGTGGTATTCCTGTAGTTGCTCCTCGCCTGCCAGCATTAGAAGAAGTAGTTCAGGAAAATGAGACAGGTCTTTTTTACGAGCCGGGAAATTCTAAAAATCTTGCTGATAAAATAAATCTTTTAACTGAAGATAAAGAGTTCCGAAAAAAAATGGGAGAAAATGGAATGAAGATGGTTAAAGAGATATTTGAGTGGAAGAAACTGGCAGAAAATTTTGTGAAAAAGTGTGAAAATTATAAGTTAGAGGTATCTTTATGAAAGTTTTAGTTACCAATCCTCCCTGGCCCGGACCCGGATACGGAGCAAGGTCTGATGTTAGATGGCCTCATAAGAGGAATGATAAATTCTTAGAATATCCCATTTATTTATCATATACAGTATCAGTGTTAAAGAAAGAAGGATTTGAAGTAGAATTTCTTGATGGCATTTTAGAAGAGCTTTCTATATCTGATTTTGTTAAAAAAGTAGAAGAAATTAATCCTCAAATGATAATTTTAGAATGTTCTACTCCTTCAATTGATTATGACCTTTTAACTGCCAGGAGTTTGAAGGAGAAAATGAAGAATTTATTTGTAGTTCTCGTGGGTTCCCATCCTACTTTTTTTCACGAAGAAATTATGAAGGAAAATAAATTTATTGACGCCATTTGCCGGGGGGAATTTGATTTTACCGTGAGAGATTTAGCTAAAGCTTTTTTGAAAAACAAAGGTTTTAAGGAAGTAAAAGGGATTACTTTTAGAGATATGGATGGAACTCATATAAATGAAGATCGTCCCTTGATTCAAAATATTGACGGAATCCCCTTTCCGGCCCGTGATATTGTAAAGGATAAAAACTATCGACAGGGGACTTTCATAGGAAGGCTGAGTACAACCATGGTAAGTTCCCGGGGATGTCCTTATCGGTGTGTCTTTTGTCTCTGGCCAAACACTTTATATGGGCATAAATTCAGGATGAGAAGCGCAGAAAATGTTGTTGATGAAATTGAGGAGGCAGTTAAAAGGTATGGTATTGATGAGATATATTTTGATGACGATTCTTTTGCTCTAAATAAAGAACGGGTTCTAAAAATATGTCATCTAATTAAAAAGCGTAGTTTAAAAGTAGAATGGATTGCTCAGTGTCGGGTAAATAGCATCCAGGATGAGGAAATAGTCCGAGCGATGAAGAGAGGAGGCTGTCGTTACATCAGGTTTGGGGTAGAGTCAGGCTCTCAGAAGATGCTGGATATTATGAAAAAAGGAATAACTTTGGACCAGGTAAGAAAAGCTTTTAAACTATGTAGAGAAGTGGGGATAAAGACCCAGGCTTTCTTTTTATTCGGTATTCCTGGAGAAAACCAGGAAAGCATAAATCAAACCATTAATTTTGCCAAGGAAATAAAGCCAGATAGTGCTCAATTTGCTATCGCCATTCCCCATCCGGGTACAGAACTATATCAGATTTGTCAAAAAAAGGGATGGTTAAAATATAGTACCTGGGAGGATTTCTCTGCCTGCAATTCACTTATTGAGACAGAAGAATTATCCAGAAAAGATTTAGAGGAAGCACGAATTAAGGCCTATAAGAAGTTTTATTTTAGACCAGGCTATGTCTTAAAAACTATTAGAGGAACTAAAACATTAAAAGATTTCAAGTCAGTGATTAAAAGTGCTAAATCAATTAACGAACGCATCTCATTTTTCCGAAGAATCTCATCATAGTATGAATGTGAAGTAAATAATGCAGAAATCCAATAGTTTTATAAAAGATAGTAGTATCATATTGGTGGCTACAGCAGTGACCAATGTATGTTTTTTGTTTTTTCATATCTATATGAGTAGAATTCTCGGTCCATCTAACTTTGGGATTCTTGCTTCTTGCCTATCTATTTGTTTTATTCTTAGCTTACCCATTAATACTATTCAGACAGTTGTAGCTAAATATGTTTCTAATTTTAAGATAGATAATCAATCTGAGAAGATAAATTTCCTTTTTTTTCATTTTATGAAAAAGTTACTCCCATTCAGCATATTGGGATTATGTATATTTCTTCTCGGGAGTAATTATATTAGTTTCTTCTTGCAAATTCCTTCAAGAATACCTATAATCATTCTCGGAATTACTGTTTTTTTCTATATTATTCTTCCCATAGGTCGAGGAACACTCCAGGGCTTACAGAGATTTAGACTGTTAGGAGCAAACCTTTCTCTGGAAGGTATTTTCCGATTATTTCTGGGTCTTCTTCTGGTTTTCCTGGGATTGGGAGTAAATGGCGCTGTTGGAGCTGTCTGTTTAGGTGTTATTATAGCCTTTGTAGTTGCCTTAATATCATTGAGAAATTTTTTTAAGCAAAAAAAAACGAGTAACATTGCTATAAACACCGACGATATTTATACCTATTTTTTATATGTGGGCATAGCTCTTCTCTGTTTTGCCATATTTACCAATGTTGATATTCTTTTTGTAAAACATTTTTTTAATCCCTTAGAAGCTGGATATTACTCTATTTTATCCATTGAGGGTCGAGCATTCCTCTCTATAGGCCTGGCAGTTTCTATGACTATATTCCCTAAAGTATCTGAATTGTATAAACAACATCAGGATTCCTTTTCGGTTTTAAGGCAGAGCTTACTCCTCTCTCTTTTGGTTTGTAGTGTAGGTATCTTAATTTGTATTTTTTTCCCCCGAATCATTATTCTTATTATTTTTGGAGAAAAATACCTCTCTATAGTTCCTTTGCTGAAAGTATTTGGAATAGCTATGACTCCTTTTGTTTTAACTTATATTCTTATTAATTACAATTTAGCTAAACATTGTGTTAGTTTTCTCTACTTTTTAATCCCTGGAGTTATTCTTTATATAATTATGTTAAGTTTATTTCACGAGTTCCTATGGCAGGTAGTTCTTGTTTTAGGCAGCGCGGGCATCCTAATATTTGGTTTAAATATGAGTTTTACTCTTTTTCAGATTAGGAAAGAGAAAGTACTTTTTAAAAGGACCTTTACAATTCAAGAAGAGTTAGGTAAATGAGGAGGCCGCTTTTTTCTATGGTTATTATTTTTTATGATGAAGCAGAAAATGTTGTCTCTGTAGTTTCTTCTCTTGAAGAGAGATTAGGGAGTAGTAATTTAGAGTTTCAGTTAATTTTGGTTAATAATGGTTCTCGAGATAATACAGGAGAACTAATCAAAAATTTTGCTGAAAAGGATGAAAGAGTCAAGATGGTGATTGTTTCTGAAAATCAGGGATACGGTTGGGGCATTATTAGAGGTTTACAAGAAGTAGATGGTGAAATAATAGGATATATGGGGGGAGATGGACAGGTGCGCGCAGAGGATGTAATTAAAATCGCTAAAGAAATGCTCACCGAAAACTATGACATAGTAAAAGCTAAGAGAGTTAAGAGAGAAGATGGAATAATACGTAAAATAATATCCAAACTCTATGTTGTCCTATTTTCAATAATGTTTGGGATGCGATTTTATGATATAAATGCAAGTCCTATAGTGTTTAAAAGAGAATTACTTAGAAAGCTTCAACTACAGTCAAAAGATTGGTTTCTCGATGCTGAGATTATGATAAAGGCAAAGTATTTGAGATTGCAGATTAAAGAGTTGTCTATTATTTTTCAGAATAGGAAAGCAGGAAAATCCAGTGTGGGATTTACTACAGTTATAGAGTTTCTAAAAAACATGTTTTATTATAAGTTTGGAGGTGAAATTAAAAAATGGAAAGAGAAGAATCTATTGAAGTAGTAATTTTGTGTGGTGGTCGAGGAACAAGATTAAGGGAAGAAACAGAATATCGTCCTAAGCCGATGGTCAAGATAGGAGAATATCCAATTCTTTGTCATATAATGGAAATTTACTCACGCTATGGATTTAATAATTTTATTTTTACTTTAGGATATAAGGGTGAGGTGATTAAAGAGTATTTTTTGAATTATGACTATTTGATCAATGATTTTACGATTGACTTCAAAGAAAGCAAGAAAATTACTTCCTACACTCAAAATAGCAAAAACTGGAAGATAATTTTAGCGAATACAGGTTTAGAGACATTAACCGGGGGGAGGATTAAAAGAATTGAAAAGTATATTCAGGGAGATACTTTTATGGTTACCTATGGTGATGGAGTGGGCAATATTCAAATAGATGAATTACTGGAGTTTCATTTCAAAATGGGAAAAATCGCTACGGTCACTGCCGTCAGACCTATCTCGAGATTTGGAGAATTATATTTTGAAAATAATTTAGCCATAGAATTCAAGGAAAAGCCTCAGGTTAAACAAGGGTGGATTAATGGAGGTTTTTTTGTGTTCCAAAAGAAAATTTTTGACTATCTGGATGGGAATCCTTCTCTTGAGTCAAGACCTTTGGAGCAGCTGGCTAAGGAGAGACAATTGGCAGTATATCCCCATAGAGGTTTTTGGCATTGTATGGATACTTATCGGGATGTGGAAATACTTAATGAAATGTGGCGATTTGGTAAAGCTCCCTGGAAGTTTTGAGATAAATTTTAGGAATTAAAGCACAAAGAGGATAAAGAATGCATAAATTCTGGGAAGGGAAAAATGTATTTATCACTGGATGTACAGGGTTACTTGGTTCATGGCTTACGCAGGCGCTTTTTAAATCAGGAGCCAATACAGTAGGACTGGTAAGGGATTGGGTTCCTCGATCAAACTTGAATCGCCTGAGGCTCTGGAGAGAAATTAATATTGTGTGGGGAGATATTATTGATTACACAGTTTTGGAAAGAGCATTAAATGAATATGAAATTGATACTGTATTTCATTTAGCTGCTCAAACAATTGTTGGTATTGCTAATAGATCTCCTCTCTCAACCTTTGAATCTAATATAAAAGGAACATGGAATATTTTAGAAGCGGCCAGGCATATAAAGACTGTAGAAAGAATAGTAGTAGCTTCCAGTGATAAGGCTTATGGTTCGTGGGAAAATCTTCCTTATAATGAGAGTGTACCTTTAAGAGGATTACATCCCTATGATGTTTCCAAAAGTTGCACTGACCTTATAGCTCAAACTTACTATCATACCTATCATTTACCGGTGGGTATATCCCGTTGTGGTAATCTTTATGGAGGTGGCGACCTTAACTTTAATCGTATAGTTCCCGGGACTATTCGTTCCGTTCTTATGAATGAAAGACCTATAATCAGAAGTGATGGCACCTTCATCCGTGATTATTTCTATGTATTAGATGCTGTCCAGGCAAATCTTTTATTGGCAGAAAGATTAAATGACCCTGAAGTTTGTGGAGAGGCTTTTAATTTTAGTAATGAAAAGCGAGTGACAGTTTCAGAACTTGTTAATTTAATCCTCAAATTAATGGATAGAAAGGATTTAAAACCCGAAGTTTTAGGGAAAGTAAAGGAAGAAATTAAATATCAATATTTAACAGCTAAAAAAGCAAGAAATATTCTTAAGTGGGAAACTCGGTATACTTTGGAAGAGGGATTAGAAAAGACAATTATTTGGTATAGGAAATTTTTCAAAGATTGGAAGAATAGGAGAGATAAGATAAAAGAATTGGATCTCTAATGCGTTTAAAGGGGATTTCTGTATTAGTAACTGGAGCAACGGGATTTATTGGATCTCATTTGACCAGGCAACTGGTTAAGGAAGGAGCAGAGGTTTCAATTTTTATTCGTCCTACATCTTCATTGAATAAGATAAAAGATTCAAAGGGAAAGATAAATATTTATAAAGTAGATATTACAGATTTATCTCTTCTCAGAAAGTTAGTTAAGAAGGTAAAGCCTCAAAAAGTTTTTCATTTAGCGGCTTATACTGATGCTGGAAGGTCTTTCAATAATATTGTATCAGCTATTCGGGTTAATGTCCAGGGGACTATGAATTTACTTTCCGCCCTGGAAGAGGTTGATTATAGCTGTTTTGTTAATACGGGAAGCAGCGAGGAATACGGTTGCAATAATGTCCCTTTCACCGAAGAGCAAAAAGTGGATCCTCTGTCTCCCTACGCAGCATCAAAATCAGCAAATTGGCTATTTTGTAATATGTGTTATCAAACTTTTTCTTGCCCAATAGTAACTTTGCGACCATTTTTAGTATACGGTCCCTATCAAGAATCTAATCGCTTTATTCCCCAGTTTATTATTTCTGCTTTACGCAAAAAAGATTTCAAAATGACAGCAGGTGAACAAACGAGAGAATTTACCTATGTAACAGATATTGTTGAAGGATATATAAGGGCTTCT
>Ga0209121_10005656_pt1 | contig 11240 bp, 14 predicted proteins | sample Cruoilmetagenom3_FD_187292 | JGI IMG/M metagenome (GOLD analysis project Ga0209121, IMG submission 187292) | Oil polluted marine microbial communities from Coal Oil Point, Santa Barbara, California, USA - Sample 3 (SPAdes) (version 2) | ecosystem: Environmental > Aquatic > Marine > Oil seeps ...
GCCATCGTATTTGCGGTAGCAGGAGCAATAACGAATATATCAGCCCAGAGGCCCAAATCAACATGATTGTTCCATACCTCATTATCATCTTCTTCATCTACAAACGAAGAATACACGGGATTTTTAGATAATGTAGAAAGGGTAAGTGGTGTGATGAAATCTTTAGAAGCAGGCGTCATAACAACTTTTACGTTAGCGCCTGCTTTTATAAATAATCTTACTAAACTAGCAGATTTATATGCGGCAATACCAGCAGTAATGCCCAATAAAATATTTTTGTCCTTTAGAATAGACATTTAAGGCTTATTGCTGAGGTTCCTCAGTATTTCTGTGATAAATTTTATCATCTAACCACTCTTTAACAGCTAAAGCATGTGGTTTTGGTAACTTTTCGTAAAACTTAGAAACTTCAATTTGTTCTTTATTTTCAAAAATCTCTTCTAGACTATCGTTATAAGTAGCAAACTCTTCAAGTTTGTCAATTAACTCACGTCTTATGTCTGTATTAATTTGTTCTGCACGCTTTGCAATTACAGAAATCGCTTCATAAATATTATCAGTTGGAGCATCAATCTCATTTCTGTTGTAAGTAATTGAACTTACTGGTGCATCAGTCTTTTTTAAATCCATCTTTATATTGATTAACTTTTAGTGGTAAACGTATTTAATTCTTGTTGTAATTCTTCATTCATTCTGTTAGCATCATCCAAAAATTTTGTTTCTGGAAATGCTTTTATTAATGCTTTATAATAAGATAGCGCATCGTTTATACGCTGCTCTTTCAAATAATCCACACTTAATATTGCTAAATTATATGCAGCATCTAATCTGTAATATAATGCCTCATTCCTAAGTGATGTACCAGGAAATTCGAGTAAAAAATTATTGAACGATTTAATTGAAGCTTTGTAATCTCTAATTACATCGTATTGTTTTGCTATTTCAAAGGCTTTTTTCTCCAATTTAAAATCCAATTCTTTAACTATAGAATTGGCTTCTGCTAAATATTGAGAATTAGGATGTGCATTTACAAATAATTGTAATTTCTCTATAGCTTCTACTGTTTCCTTTTGCTCTTTTGAGTAAACAGGTGAATTATAATAATAGCCTTTAGCTCCTAAATATGCAGCTTCCTCAACCTTTTTACTCGTTGGATAAAGGCTTATAAACTTATCAAAATGATAGCTAGAAATATAATAATCACCCAATTTATAAGAACACATTGCGTGCATAAATGTTAGCTTTTCTGCTTGCGGCTTTCCTCTATACTTCGGTAGTATTTGATCTAACAGTCTATAGGATTTATTATATTTTTCAGCATCAAAAAGTTCAGATGCCATTTTAAACTTCTCAGCGATATCCTCAGATCTTAAAGTTTTCTGAAAGTCTGAGCAAGAAATAAATAGAATACTGATTAGTAGTATGTAAAGTCCTCTCTTCATAAATTTTAAACAGGATGCAAAAGTATGCATTATTAACGGATTTAAAAAACAATTATTTTATGCTAAAATAGTAGTTGCTTTTTTTACTTATACTAATTTAATTTAAGTTTAACTTTTACCTAATTCTTTTAGTGCATCTTTAATATTCATTTTAAGCGAATCCGTTGCTTCTACTAATGGTAAACGCACGTTAGGATTAGTGATTCCTAAACTACTCAATACTGCTTTTATACCTGCAGGATTGTTTTCAGAAAAAATAAGACCTACAATTGGCATTAATTTATAATGAATATCATAAGCTTCTTTTGCCTTACCAGCTATTCCTAAACGCATCATTTCAGAAAATTCTTTAGGCAAAGCCTGCCCTATTACAGAAATAACACCAGATCCACCTGCTAATGCAACTCCTAAAGCTAAATCATCATCACCAGACAACACTAGAAAATCTTTTGGCTTGGTTCTTAATAATTCTAAATATTGATGCACATTGTTTCCTGCTTCCTTAACAGCAATAATATTATCAAAATCCTTAGCTAATCTCAAGGTTGTTTCTGGCAACATATTAGATGAAGTTCTACCAGGTACATTATATAAGATTATTGGTCTTGGCGACACTTCTGAAACAGCTTTAAAATGCTGATAAATACCTTCTTGTGTTGGTTTACTATAATATGGAGATACAGATAATATACCATCTATTCCAGAAAAATCAGTTGACTTAATTTCTGCAACAACATTTGCCGTATTGTTACCACCAACCCCTAAGACTAGTGGCAACCTCCCATTATTAACTTTAGATATAAATGCAATTAATTGTTTCTTTTCTTCTGCGGTAACCGTGACACTTTCCCCAGTGGTTCCACTTATCACTAAGTAATCTGTACCGTTTTCAATGTTATATTCAACCAATCGTTCTAAAGCATCAAAATCTATGCTTAAACCTGCATTAAAAGGTGTTATTAAAGCGACACCTGTACCTATAAATTTGGACATTATAATTTGTTTAAAATGTTTAAGTATTTTTTTAATTCTTGTTTAAAAATGTTTATATCCTTTAAGGCTACATCAATTATTAAATCGTATAATCGTTCATCTTTTCTAGATATCCCAACTTTTAAATTGGCTTTAGAAGCAGCTGCTATAAGATCTAATTGCAGTACCTGTTTCTTATAATAACAAATGAGCACATCAAATGGTTCATTGATAAACGTATCTAAATCAATATTTTTTATTTTTCCTTTCCAACCAAAATCTTTAGGACTGTAATGTGTATTCCACTTGTTATGTTCTAATTTATCATCTAAGGTATAGGCAATTATTTTATGCTTCGGAGAATTTAAACCCAACTCCTTAAAATACACTCTAAATACTTCAAACTCATGGAATTCACTTGTATTTAACAATACAGCAACAGTCTTAACTTTATTATTATTTATTTGCACTTTGCGTGTTGCCAACAATTTATTGACATATTTTTGAATCGATTTATCTTTAAATGCTTTTAAAATCATTTATCTTTAGCCTTTGTGCAAATTTAACAAAAGCACTCACATTTTATTACAAACTATATACTAAGTTATTCAATGACTATTAAACATATTTTAAAACTCTGTTTATTACTTCTTATTTTATCTTGTGCATCTACTAATATTTCGAAAATTGAAGGCAAGCGACTCGATATCGATGAGACAATAAAACCAAATCAAGCAATTGAAGATTTCATTAAACCTTATAGAGAACACGTTAATAAGAATTTAGATAGTGTTATTTCTTATGCTCCAGAAACTTATACAAAATCCGATGGAGAGTTAAATACAGCTATTGGCAATTTAATGGCAGATGCAGTATACAGTGAAGGAAATCCAGTTTTTAATAAACGAACTGGGGAAAACATCGATTTTGTTTTATTGAATCACGGAGGAATTCGATCTATAATCTCTAAAGGCAATATAACTTCTAGAACTGCTTACGAGGTAATGCCTTTTGAAAACTCTGTAGTAGTAGTTGCATTAAAAGGTGAACAGGTTTTGCTTATGATGACTTATTTATCTGAAGCTAAACGAGCGCATCCTGTTTCTAGTCAGCTTCAACTAACATTAGACATAAATGGAAATATAAAATCAGCTACAATTAATAATAAAACAATAGACAAAACTAAAACTTACTATGTGGCTACGAATGATTATTTATATAATGGTGGAGATAGGATGACCTTTTTTCATCCTAATGACAGTTTATATGTATTAGATTATAAAATTAGAAATGTATTAATTGATAACTTTAAGAAAAAAGACACATTGAGTCCAAAACGAGATAATCGTTTTATTCAACTTAACAACTAAGCAATGAAAAGAAGACAATTTATACAGAAATCTACGGCAGCAACAGCTTTAGCAGGTATTGGAGGATTGAGTTTACAATCTTTTAGTTCGTCTAAAACAAAAAAAATAACCATTCTACACACCAACGATGTTCATAGTCATATAGATCCTTTTGGACCAGATGATGGTAGAAATGCAAATAAAGGTGGCGTTGCAAGACGTGCAACACTAGTAGAATCAATTAGAAAAGAAAACCCAAATACATTACTATTAGATGCTGGTGATATTTTTCAAGGTACTCCTTACTTTAATTATTATGGAGGTGAACTAGAATTTAAACTAATGAGTATGCTAAAGTATGATTTGGCTACCATTGGCAATCACGATTTTGATAATGGTATCGATGGTCTATATGCTCAAATTCCACACGCTAAATTCGAATTTGTTTCCGCTAATTACGACTTTTCTAATACTATAATGGATACACATGTAAAACCATATAAAACTTTTATAAAAGACGGAATTAAAATAGGAGTATTTGGCTTAGGAATTCAACTCGAAGGCTTAGTAGATAAAAATATGTATAAGGAAACTGTATATAATGATCCTATTGAAGTTGCTAAAGATATGTCGCGTATATTGAAAGACGAACATTCTTGTGATTTGGTGATTTGCTTATCTCATATTGGATATTATTACAAGAAATACCCAAGCAGAGTTAGCGACATTAATTTAGCAAAAGCAACCAAAGATATTGATCTCATTATTGGCGGACACACGCATACTTTTTTACCAAAACCAACAATAGAAAAAAACAGTGCTGGTAAAAATGTACTAGTTAATCAAGTTGGCGCTTATGGATTATATCTTGGAAAGATTGATTTTTATTTTGAACCTGGAAAAGCGGTTCAGTCAAATGGAACTTCCATAATTGTATAGGTGTTTTTTTTGTAAGTAACTAGATTTTAAACGTCTAAGATTTCAACTAATCGAAAATTTCTTATGAAGTCTGGGAAAATTATTCTAATACTGCGCATCATTGTTGCCATAATATTACTACAAACATTTAGATTTAAATTCACTGCACACCAAGATAGTGTCTATATTTTTGAAACTGTTGGTATAGAATCCTTTGGAAGAATTGCTATTGGTATATTTTAACTTATAGCAGGTTTACTACTTTTAATTCCAAAAACGGTTTGGGCTGGAGCTGCTTTAACGCTTGGCTTAATAGGAGGAGCAGTTATGATGCATTTATCTAAATTAGGTATTGAAGTAAAAAAATGATGGAGGTCTTTTATTTTACACGGCAATATTAACTTTTGTACTCAGCGCCATTATTCTGTATTCACAAAGAAAAGTTATTCCTTTTTTAAACAATAATTAGGCTCCCAATTACTCATCACTGTAAGCTAGTACTGGATCAGTAAAATCTAATTGCGATTGTAGATAGTAGAAGAAAAATGCAGCCACTAATAACAAGGAATAAACAAAGCCAAGATTATTATCATCTAAAATGTAAAAATAGGCTAACTGTATAATTTCAGAAAATACTATAAAAATAGATCCAACTAAAAATAGCATGGATTTGTTATCGTTTCTATACATATAATTTATTAATGCAACCGATAGTAATATCATTAATATGGTATTATATATATATTCTAAAGTATTTTCATAGTAAGAAAGCACATTTTCTGTAGTACCAGATAATATGGAAACACAGAAAGCATCCAATACAACCAGTATTATAATAGGAATGGTTAATTGCGAAAATACAGTCTTAAGAGGTAATTGTCTTAAAAATTTGACTATTAGAATTATATATGCACTAATCTGAAGTATATTTCCTATATAATAGAAATAATCAATTTTACCTATTTGTACCTCAGGAGTATACCACGAAATATAGCTTATTACATGAGCAATAGTAAAGACTATAAGAAACCAAAAGAAATACCTAGACGGTTTTTCTGTCCATCTGTAATAAAGCCACGTGAGCAATACCATCATAAGTGCACTTACTGCGTCTCCTTCAATTTCATAAACTAAACTTTGAAGCGCTATAAAAATGACACCTAAAAGCAATATTACTACTTTTAAGATTTTATTTACTAACATTAATTAATCCCTTATTATTGAGCCAAATATAGCATAAATAAGAGATTAAACGACAAATAAATACATTTTATCGATGAAACGCTTAATTATGTAGGAATTTATTTTATTTTATTCAAAAAATCAAGTTCACTAAGAATAGGGATCTCTAAATTTTTAGCTTTTGTTCGCTTGCTTGGCCCCATTTTATCGCCTGCAACCAGATAACTTGTTTTAGATGAGATGGATGAAGACACTTTTCCTCCATTATCTTCGATTAGTTTTTTAAGTTCATTACGAGAAATAGTTTCAAAAACACCAGAAACCACAATTGACAAACCTTTAAGCTTGTCAGTTTGATTAGCAAGTTTCTCAGCAGAAATTTGTAGCTGTACACCAAAACCTTTTAATCGTTTTACAATTCTTCTATTTTCTTCCGAGGAGAAAAACTCAACTACACTTTCCGCTATGCGCTCACCAATTTCATCAACTGTCACTAAATCTAAAGTTGATGCGAACATCAGCGCATCAATAGATTTATAATGTTTAGCCAATTTCTTAGCAACAGTTTCACCTACATAACGAATGCCTAGTGCGAACAGAACACGCTCAAAAGGAATTTGTTTAGAAGCTTCAATTCCACTAACTAAATTCTCAGCACTTTTTTCTGCCATACGTTCAAGCGGAATCACTTGCTCTGCGGTTAATTCATATAAATCTGAATAATCTGTTATTAATCCTTCCTTAACTAACAACCCAACAGTTTCTCCTCCTAAACCATCAATATCCATAGCTTTTCTAGATATAAAATGCTGAATTCTTCCCACTACTTGTGGCATACAACCACTATAATTAGGACAATAATGTTTTGCTTCGCCTTCAATACGCTGTAATTCAGTATTACATTCTGGGCAGTTGGTAATATATTGTGTTGGTTTAGAATTTTCAGGACGTTTAGTCAAGTCTACTGCAATGATTTTTGGAATAATCTCTCCACCTTTTTCAACAAACACCTCATCGCCTTCTCTTATATCCAATTTTTCAATCTGATCTGCATTATGCAAAGAAGCTCGTTTTACAACAGTACCAGCCAATTGTACAGGCTCTAAATTCGCCACTGGTGTTATTGCTCCTGTTCGACCTACTTGGTAAGTGATTTCATTGAGTTGTGTAGAAACCTGTTCTGCTTTAAACTTATAAGCCATCGCCCAACGTGGAGCTTTTGACGTAAAGCCTAATTCATCTTGCTGATATAGATTATTTACCTTAACCACTACTCCATCAATCTCATAAGGTAGTTTGTGACGATGTTCATCCCAATACTTGATATATTCTAAAACAGCATCAATAGAATTAACCAATTTGGCTTCTTTTGGCACTTTAAATCCCCAAGACCTTGCCTTTTCTAAACCTTCAAATTGTGTTTGAATTTTTAAACTATTTCCTTTTATACTATATAATAAACATTCTAATGGACGCTTAGCGGTTTCCGAACTGTCTTGCAATTTCAAACTTCCTGATGCCGTATTTCTAGGATTTCTATAAGGTTCCTCGTCGTTAGCAATGCGTTCTTCGTTCATTTTCAAAAAGCCTTCTATTGGCAAAACAATTTCACCTCTAATATCAAATCGCTGAGGAAAATCTCCTTTTAATTGTAATGGAACCGTATTTATGGTTTTTACATTGGATGTAACCTCATCTCCTTGTACTCCATCACCACGAGTTACTGCTCTAATTAATTTTCCGTTGTCGTAAGTAAGATTCATAGATGCACCATCGTACTTTAACTCACAAGTATATTGAATCTCTCCATCTACCATTTTTTTAATCCGAGTTTCCCAATCGAGTAAGTCTTCTTTAGAGTACGAATTATCTAAAGAATACATTCTAAAATCGTGGACTGTCGTTTTAAAATTCTTTGTTATTGCACCTCCAACACGTTGTGTTGGCGAGTTGGCATCGAAAAACTCTGGATGTTGCTCCTCTAATGCCTGAAGTTCTTTTAACTTTTTATCGAACTCATAATCACTAATAGTAGCATTATCTAAAATGTAGTAATTATAGTTGTGTTGGCGTAGTTCGTCTCTGAGTGATTCTATTTTTTGTTTTGCGTTCATTTCAATTAATCTCCTGTATGAATGTAAACATACTTTTCTCCATTCCATGTAAGTAATCCAGAAGTACCTTCTTCCTCATGCATGGCTAAAGCAATATTTTTTAATTTAATTTCCTTTGGTTCAATAATATCTCCTGAGATAGAATCTATAACAGTTTCATAAGCCATTTTTGATCTATCAATTGAAAATTGAGTATAAAAAAGACTGTCTAAAGCTGAATTTTCATTACCAGCTCCAACAACAAAAAAATCTTTTGGCGAATGAAAAAATATGAACCCAGTTTTATCATTAATTATGTTTCTGACTAAAAACATGATGTCTTTTTCATTATCACCATTGAAATCAGCAATAAAACTATTTTGTTTTATTTGAACAGATCTTACATATAGTGAATCTAATCTGTTTGTTTTAATATATCTCGAAAATAAGTTATCTCTATCTAATTTTTTAAATTGTTCAACCTCTTGATGAAATACTATTGAATCTATTGGTTCTACCACTCCACTTTTACTATCAAAAACAGGAATACCTTTCATCTTATTTTTACAAGAAAAACAAAAAATTAAAACTAATATGAATACTATTTTTTTCATAAGATAAGATTCCTGCCTACGCAGGAATTTAGAGACCTTCTTTATTCAACCATTTAGGTGCTGGTAACGGTTTGTAATTATTCATTTTATCTAATAATCCATCTATCGTTGTATCAACAACAACAGCATCTAAATTTTCTTGTTTTAAAAAACCTCGATCTACCATCATTTTGCATTGGACTATTAAAGCATCGTAATAACCGTTAGTATTCAAAATACCAATAGGTTTGATATGTAAACCTAATTGTCCCCAAGTTGTAATTTCAAAAAACTCATCCATGGTACCAAAGCCGCCAGGAATAATAATAAAACCATCGCTTTTCTCGTACATAATTACTTTACGATCGTGCATATTATCTGTGACTATTAACTCAGTTAATTCCGTATGTACAATTTCTTTGGTTTTTAAAAACGTTGGAATTATTCCTATGACTTTACCATTACAATCAATAACGCCTTGTGCAACTTTTCCCATTATGCCAATCTTCGCAGCTCCGTATACCAGAGCCATATCTTGCTCAGCTAGTGTTTTACCTAGTTGATAGGCTTCATTTATAATTTGCTTGTCATTTCCTTCGCTACTACCGCAAAATACTGAGATACTTTTCATTAATATTTTATCTTTTATTGACACTTCGACTGCACTCAGTGTGATATTTCAATTTTATTTTTTTCTTCCCTTAAGCATTCTATCATTACCATTAAGGTCTTTTAGAAGTTCTATGTCTTCAAAATTTACCTCTGTTAATAAAGCTTTTGTTTCTTCACCAAGATACTGGTTAATTTCAAAATATAGACTGCCCTTTTGTTTCAATTTATTAACAGCAAAATCCGTAATTGCTTTATAAAATTGCAATGGATTATTATCATTAACAAATAATGCTAAATGAGGTTCATTTTCTAATACATTGGGTTTTATTTCAACCTTTTCGAGCTCTCTAACATATGGTGGATTGGACACTATGGCGTCAAATTCCAAATTGTTAAATATCAAATTCCAAATAGGCTCATTTAGTATGTCTGCTTCAATAAAAGTTATTTCCACATTATTTAATTCTGCATTTTGTTCTGCAATTTTTAAAGCATCTTTACTTATATCTAAAGCATAAACTTTTGCATTAGGTAAAAATTTAGCCAAACTAATTGCTATACAACCTGAACCTGTACCTATATCTAAAATCGCAATCGGTTTGGAAATTAGTTTTTGGCTTTTGCAATTTGTAATGATAAGAGCTACGAGTTCTTCAGTTTCAGGTCGTGGAATCAACACATTCTCATTCACTTTAAAAGTTAAACCATAAAATTCTGTTTCACCTAATATGTATTGTATCGGTTTTTGTTGTTTTAAAGCTTCTAAAGTCTTAAAAAAAATATCTGTTTCAGATTTCGTCAAAGTGAATTCTGGTTGAATCACCATCTGAAAACGTGGTACATTGAGAAAATGTTCCGTGGACAGAAAAAAGAAACTATCGACTTCGTCTTTTCCATAAATAATATCTAATTCTTTATGAAATATGTGTTGAAGATCTTTTAACAGCATAATTATAAATCTTTAAGCATCCAAACCGAACATGAATAATGACCTGTATCACCCATTGGCTTATCAATAAAATTAAAACCAACCTTTTTATATAGTTTTCTGGCATCATCCATATAAGGCATCGTTTCTAAATAACACTGATCAAAACCTACTTGTTTTGCAAATTCTAAGCATTTTGTCATCATTTTACTTCCCAAACCTTTACCTCTAGCTTCTGGCATAAAATACATCTTCTGTAATTCGCAGACATTTCCTTTGTAATTATCTAATGGCGAAATTCCTGATCCACCAATAATTTCATCACCTTTCTCTACTACGAAGTAAACTTTTTTAGCATTTTTATACGTTTCGGTCATACAATCTAATGCCACATCTTCGTATGCTGTACCAACTTTAGGCACACCCATTTCTATTAAAACAGCTCGAATTGCTTTTGCAATTTTAGCATCATCTTCTGATTTAATTTCTCGAATAACAATAGTATCTTTACGCACTTAATTTGTGGTTTTTATGCTGAATTAATTATGGCATGAATATACATATAAATACCTTTTTATGCCTAAAAGAATTTTATTGTTTTCCTTGTTTTTTACACTACTTTTCAACTGTACGGTTTCTGAAAAGCCAGAATTTATAGGCTTAGAAAGCATGAAAGTTATTGACTCAAACATTCAATCTATTACACTTAGTGCTGACGCATTATTTTTAAATAAAAATGATGTTGGAGGCACTTTAAGAACTGATGACCTTAAAGTTTATATTAATGACACTGAAGTTGCTACAATAATTTCAGATGAATTTGATGTACCCAAAAAACAGAATTTCAATGTTCCATTAACCGTTGCGGTTGCTACTGATAATATCATAGACAAAAAAAGTCTTGGAGGTTTATTAGGAAGTTTAATTTCTAACCGGTTAAAGGTGCAATATAAAGGTAATATTAAATACAAGGTTTTAGGCTACTCTTTTACTTATACAATAGACGAAACCCAAGAATTAAAAATAAAATTATAGGTTGCAAAATCACGAATACTATATAAAACGATGTTTAAAAATAGCCAAAAATGGATTAGGTACTACACAACCAAATCCTATGGTTGGAGCGGTTATTGTTTGTGATGACAAAATTA
>Ga0209121_10005657_pt1 | contig 11237 bp, 7 predicted proteins | sample Cruoilmetagenom3_FD_187292 | JGI IMG/M metagenome (GOLD analysis project Ga0209121, IMG submission 187292) | Oil polluted marine microbial communities from Coal Oil Point, Santa Barbara, California, USA - Sample 3 (SPAdes) (version 2) | ecosystem: Environmental > Aquatic > Marine > Oil seeps ...
AACGGAGTCCTCAACTTGTTGAGGGCAGTACCCTGAACAAGTCCAGAGGTCCGAACGGAGTCCTCAACTTGTTGAGGGCAATGTCCCGAACAAGTTCGGCAGTCCGGCATGCCGATGCGGAGACTTTAACTTGTTGAGGACAGTACCCCGAACAAGTCCAGGGATCCGAACGGAGTCCTCAACTTGTTGAGGGCAATGCCCCGAACAAGTTCGGCAGTCCGGTGAGGGAACGAGCACGTCACACCATCGGCCCGCGATGTATCTCGATCAGCGTCCGCCAATTGGTGGTAAGTTTGCGCAGCGCCGATGCCTCCGCCCCGCGCGCTGCCACCAACGACCGCCCCCCGCCGTTCTCGTTCCCGGCCAAGGTCTGTCCGGCCAGCGTTTGGGCAACCAGCCGCAGCCTCTCCACATCGGGCCGGGCTTCGTCCAGGTAGGCTGGGATGAAAGCAGGGCGGTGCTCCACCAGCCACACCACACGGTGCAGAGCGTCAATCAAGGGTGGCATCTCACCGCCGCGCGGCAAGCCCAGGTCTTCGTCCTCCCCGCGCTCGGTGAAGTCGCGCAACCGATACTTGCCCTTGCGCTTCTCCATCAAGGGATTGCTGCCCGAAGTCAGGCCACTGGGGCCGTCCAGCTCCACCCGTTGGGGGTAGGCGAAGACGATGGCCTCGCCAGCATCAATCGTGCCGTGGCGGTAGGCGTAGCGCCAGAGGACGTAGAAGCGAGTGACCGGGTCCACGTTGCCGACCCCGGCCCGGCTGACGCCGAACAGTTTCTCCAGCAGCGTTTCCAGCACCGCTCCCTCCACCTCGGCCAGGAAGGAGTCGGCGGGGACTGGCTCGCCGTTGGCGTACTCGACGCGGCCGTAACGCGTGAAGGCCCGCAGCCCGGCCCCCACGCAGGCGATGACCAGGTCGGCGCCGGTGACGCCTTGGGCCCACAGCCGGTCCACCCGCTCGCGCACGATGCGCTGCAACTCCGGCCGCACCTCCCGCTCGTAAGAGCCAACCTCACTCCCCTCCCGCCGCCGGGCAACCAAGAAAATGGAAGAGGCTAAGGATGCAGTGTCGATGGCACGTATCCGTGCAGATCGTTCAGTGTCCAACGGCCATGCCTCGGTGACCGTAAAACCAGCAACACGAAGGGCATCCACTAGTGCCGCCCAACCGAGGGTGGTCTTGTGCGCATAGACGATAACCAAAGGTGCGCCTGGTTTGAGCACACGCTCCGCTTCAGCAAAGGCTTTACCCATCATTTCCTCGTAAACCTTGGCTGCAAGATCTCGGTCGCCATCGTGTCGCGTAGCGTCCGCAACAGCTTCCTTCTTTTTGGGTGTTAACATGGATGAAAAATGTTCAGGGTAAAGGAATCCTATGCTACGCTTGAGCCAAACATGGAAGAAGTCAGACAGATCAGCATAAGCAACATTGTCGTAGTAAGGTGGATCTGTAATGACTGCATCAAACAAATTATCCTCGTGCAGCAAGTGTGTGGCAGAACCACGTTGAACAACAGGTGGTTGTCCTGCCGGTATTTTCTGAACGGTGGATGTTGCAGCTTTAATGCACGCATCCCAATCAGCGCCAATCTCGCTAAAGGAGTTGGTTTCCGCAAAATCCCACACCATTGGTAGTGCTTGACGTCCGAAAGTGTGAACCACCCCGCGCCCTCCAACACTGTTTAAGACGCAAAGACTGGAACAAAAGTCGCTGAAGCGGCTGACCATAAGGCCTAAATACGCCGTCAGAGCTTTGGCCGAGTCAGTATTGTAGCCCTGTCGCAGCATCTCAGCATGGGCAATGCGGACGTGCTTTGCGAAGGTGAGCAGGGCCAGCAACTGACGTGGGGTAAACAGGTCGCCAAAGCGCTCCATGCCGTACTGGATGACCCAAGCACTCCCTTTGGAATCGGTGATAATCTGTTCATCCGGTACAGTGAGGGGACCAGCGGGATGGTCAGCGGTCTCGACTTCCAGGGCGCGGATGCGCTGCCAGATGGCCTCGTCGTCTGGCCAGACTTCCGGCGGCACCTGGTCAACGCTCAAGTAGACCTTGCCCCTCTTCTCTCGCTGTGTGCAGACCACGGCCATTGGCTGCACACCAATGCGCCCATCTTGACCCTCCGCCTTGACGTATGCGCTGTCGGCCACAGTGCCACAGAAGGGACAGGCCACGTTGCCACCCCGGCTACCAGTGGCGGGGTCGAACCCCAACCCCTCAAGCGTGGTCGTCTCCACCACCCGGTAGTGCACGCGCTTTGCTGGCCCCTCAACAAGTTGAGGAGTCCGGGTGGGACTCCCGGACTTGTTCGGGAAGGTTTCCGGCTTCAGCGCCACGTAGCGATTCTTCTTCTTGCACAGCCAGGTCTGCCGCGCCAGGGGGACAGTGCCGCCGCAGGCCGGGTTCTTGCAGCGCACGGTGCGCGTCCATAGATAGGCCACGGGCGTCAGCATACCAGCTCTGGCGTAGGAGGCTTCGCGGCTCTCCGGCACGGCCAGATTCATTGAGAGTTGATCAGGTGGACCGGCAGTTTCGGCCGCATGGCGGGGATCGGGGACAGGTGGGTACAGGTCGCCGATCTCGGCCCGTACCCGCTCCAGCACCCATTGGCCCCAGTGCTCCACCTCGGCGGCCAGGCCAGCCCAGGTACCTTCGTCGGCGCAGCCCTTCGTCGCTGGGTCAGGTGCGCCGAATTGCTGCGGATAGACGAGGGTGCAGAGTTCGATCAGGTGGGCTACAGGGTTGAGGTCCAGGGCATAGGCCTCGCAGCCCAGACGCAGAGCTTCCAGGGGGATGGCGCCGCCTCCGGCGAACATGTCCAGCACGCGGGGGCGGGGAGCGCGTCCGGCCTCGATATCCTCCACGGTCACCAATTCGCCCTGCTCGATGGTGAGGCGTTCGGCGTGGGCCTCTAGGATGTGGCGGCGGGCCTGGACGATGGTGTCCCGCGCGCCGGGGTATTTGCACAGGTCGGCCACGAACCGGGCGGCTTCCTTGGCGGCCTGCTTGTCGGACGGAGCAGGGACCAGGGCTCCATACACCGCAGCGCGGACAGCTACCAGTGGGCGGCGTGCCCACCACAGGTGCAAGGTGGAAATGTGTCCCTTACGGATGGACTTCTCCCGCCGCGCCTCGGCGGAGATGGCTTCGATGGGGATGTAATCTTCGATCAGGCGGCGATCAGTGGTCATGGAACGCGTCTCCAGCCATGTGGCCCTTACGGCTCTTTGGGATTTCGCGGGGTCAGGGCATCGGAGTCCCCAACTCGTTGGGGGGGCGACGCAATGAACCCGAACAAGTTCGGGACTCCGATGTGCCATCCACGCAAAGTCCCAGAGAGCCGCCCTTACTCTTACCGTAGTGTAGCACGACCTTTCCTGGTTGTCAAGGTTGCTCGAAGCAACAGGCGCAGCGATGGGGCGTGCAAGGTGTTAATGAACACCAATCTGGAGTTGACACGATGGCGATGCTGTGATATGGTATCGTCGCGTGAGATCTGCGTCGTTCGCAGGTGTCCTTGGTCACGAGTGAGTACAGATTGGTGGTGACGACCAACGATGAAAGACGAATGCATCGCTCTTGGCGTTCGTCCTTGGTCATTCGTCATTCGTCCGATGGCTGGAGGTGTCCTTTGCGCTTTTCCCGAATGTTCGGACGCACTTTGCGGGAAGCCCCTGCAGGAACGCAGATGGCTGCCCACGGCCTGGCGTTGCGCGCCGGGCTCACTCGCTCGCTGGCACCGGGCGTGACCGCCTACCTGCCCCTGGGCTGGCGGGCGCTGAATCGGTTGGCCGACAGGGTACGGGCGGAATGGCAGGCCATAGGCGGCCAGGAGTCCGCCCTGCCGCTGGTGCAGCCCGTCGAGCTGTGGGATCGCTCAGGCCGCTATGCCACGCTGCGCACGGACATGGCCCGCTTCCGGGATCAGGCCAACCGCGAGCTGGCCGTGGGCATGAGCCACGAGGAAGCGGTCATGGAACTGGCGCGCCAGGTGATCAGCTCCCATCATCAACTCCCCGTCTTTCTCTTACAGGTGGGAGAGCGCATCTCCCGCCGCACGCAGCGGCGCGGCGGCCTGCTGAACATGTCAGCCTACGACGTGGTGCAAGGCTACGGCCTGCACAGTGAGGAACCGGACATGGCAGCGTTCTACGAGCGTTTGTCTCAGGCCAACGAGGCAATCTTCGAGCGCTGTGGGCTGGAGCCACTGCGGGCCGAGGCGGAGATCGGCGGCTGTGATGGTTCCAGAGCACACCGCTGGCTGCTCCCGCACGACGCTGGGGAGGATACCTTCGTTCGCTGCCACGACTGCGACTACACGGCGACGCTTTCGGCAGCTCGAATGGCAAAGCCGGAGAGCGAGGACGCCGACGAGCTTCCTCTAGAGGAAGTCGCCACCCCCGGCGCCACGACCATCGCCGCCCTGGCCGAGTTCCTCAATGTGCCCACGCACCGCACGCTCAAGGTGGTCTTCTACACCGTGCGGGGGCGGGTGGTCTGTGTGGCCATCCGGGGCGACCGCACGGTGGACGAGGCCAAGCTGGCCTCCGTGCTGGGCAGCGCTGATTTCTATGCCAGCACCGAGCAGGAACTGACCGCCGTGGGCACGGTGGGGGGCTACGGCTCTCCGATAGGCTTGCAGGGTGCACGGGTGATCACCGACCGCAGCGTGGCCGCAGCCCGCAATCTGGTGGCTGGAGCCAACAAGGCAGACTACCACCTCCTCAACGTCAACACGCCCCGTGATTTCCAGATCAACCTGGTCGCTGACCTGGCCCGTGTGGAGGAAGGCGACCGCTGCCCGCACTGCGGCGGCACGTTATACCTGCAGCCGGGCATCGAATTGGCCCGTGCGGAGATGATGGGCAGCGGCCTGAGCGAGGCGCTGGATGTGCGCTTCCTCGATGTGCAGGGCCGGGCGCAGCCGCTGTTGTTGGCCAGCTATAGCCTGGGCCTGGATCGGCTGCTGATGGCCATCATCGAAGCCCACCACGACGAACAGGGTATCGTCTGGCCGCTCGCTTGCGCGCCCTATCAGGTCTACCTGCTGGGCTTAAACCTCAACAAGCCCGACGTGGCGGAGCAGGCCGAAGGGCTCTACCGTGAGCTGCGGATGCAAGGTTACACCGTCCTGTACGACGACCGGAAGAGCAGCGCAGGGGTGAAGTTCAACGACGCTGACCTCATCGGCCTGCCGCTGCGGGTGACGGTCAGTTCCCGCTCGCTCAAGCAGGGGGGCGTGGAAGTCAAGTGGCGGACTCAGCATGAACGGCAGGTGCTGACCTTCGAGGAGTTGTCGTCCGAACTTAGGAAGACGAACGAGCAATGACGGACGACGAAGGTTCGTCATTCGTCTTTCGTCACTCATCTTTCGTCCTTCGTCGGTGTCACGGTGATTGTCAGTCCTGACAGGCAAGACTCATCATGGCTTTGCTCTCCTTTGGCCCTCTCATCTTCGACGCTGACCTGGTGGTCTTCGACAAGGACGGCACGCTGACGGACTTCGAGTCCATGTGGGGTCGCCTGACCGTGGCCTGGGTGGAGCGGCTGGCCGCGGATGCAGGCGACGAGGGGTTGTGTCTGGAGCTCTTCCGCTCGTTGGGATACGACCCACAGCGGCAGCGCACACTGCCGCAGAGCCCGTTAGTCAGCGCCCGCGGAGAGCAACTTCAAACCATCGCCGCTGCTGTCCTCTACCGTCACGGCGTCCCCTGGCCTGAAGCCGAGCAGCGTGCCCAAGCGGCCTTTGAGCGCACGCTCGCTGACCTGCCACCGACCAGCTTGGTTCGCGCCACGGGTGATGTGGCCGGGCTGCTGAAGCGGCTGCGAGGCTCTGGCGTGCGTGTGGCCGTGGTTACCACCGATCAGCGGGAAGGGACTGAGGAGATCCTACGCATCATGGGGATGACTCACCTGGTAGATCACCTGGTCTGCGGTGATGATGGATTTGACTGGAAGCCCGCCCCCGACATGTTGCTGGCCGCCTGTGAGCGACTAGGCGTGGAACCCGCCCGCACGGCCGTCGTGGGCGATACGGTAGCCGATGCGACGATGGCTCGGCAGGCCGGCGCGGGGCTCAGCGCAGCCGTGCTCACCGGCATGGGCGACCGGCGGCTGCTTGCCACGCACGCGGACGTTGTCCTGCACTCCATTGACGAGATAGGCATAGAATCTTGCCAAATCGGCACATCTGGGGTATCATAGGTTATCTCGACCGACGAGACAACTCACGGAAGGCTATGCTATTCGTCGGGTCAATCGAGCTCACATCCAGGAGCAACTTCTCCAACGCCTCGACCAGGGAGAGAACTTTGAAGATCTCCGTCGAGAACTGGGGCTTTCCCACAGTCGGAACTACCTTCCCGAGTTGTGCCATCGCCACCGCCAGGGAGGTTCCTGTTGGGAAACACCCGTTGACCGTCGCCACAGTCCCCCCTACAAGGCGACGCCCGGGCATCAAGCCTGGCTGCGGAAGCAGAAACGAGAGAACCCGTCCCTCGCACAGCAGGAACTGGCCAGGCTCTCCGAAGAGAAGTTCCAAGTATCCATTGGCTCGCTTGCTGTTGTTCCCCCGGTTCGACATGGTCCGTCCCTACCATCTGCGCTGGATCCGCCCCCTGGGACTGGGACGCGTCGCCGGTGGTCGCCTTACCTTGAGCTACTCCACCTACGACTCTGGCCTGGAGAAAGGCAACCTGATCACCTGCCTGCGGATGGCAGGTGAGAATGCCCAGCGGGCTGCTTTCACGCAGCAGAGGGAAACAGAAACACATCACTTTGTCCAACCGTCTGAGGAGGAGCAACGTGAGCAAATCACCACTTAGAACCATGGGCCAACAGTTTGGACGCCGTTCCTGGGCCGAGCCCTGGAAGATCAAGATGGTCGAGCCCATCCACATGATCAGTCGGGAGCAGCGAGCGGAAGCGCTGAAAGAGGCGGGCTACAATACCTTCCTGCTGCGCTCTGCCGACGCCTACATTGACCTGCTCACCGACAGCGGCACCAGCGCCATGAGCGATCGGCAGTGGGCCGGCATGATGATGGGCGACGAGGCTTATGCCGGCAGCAGGAACTTCTACCACCTGGAAGAGGCGGTGCAGACCTACTACGGCTACCGCTATGTGGTGCCCACCCACCAGGGCCGCGGCGCCGAGCACCTGATCAGCCAGACGGTGATCAAGCCCGGCCAGCATGTGCCCGGCAACATGTACTTCACCACCACACGCCTACACCAGGAACTGGCTGGCGGCACCTTTGTGGACGTGATCATAGACGAGGCCCATGATCCCAGCAGCACGCACCCCTTCAAAGGCGACATAGACCTGGACAAGCTGCGGTCCCTGATCAGGCGAGTGGGAGCCGAGAACATCGCCTATGTCAGCCTGGCGGGCACGGTGAACATGGCCGGAGGCCAGCCGGTGAGCATGGCCAACGTGCGGGCACTGCGGGCGCTGTGCGATGACCACGGCATTTCCATCTACCTGGACGCCACCCGCATGGTCGAGAACGGTTTCTTCATCCAGCAACGAGAGAAGGGCTACGCCGATCAGCCCATCGCTGCCATCCTCAAGGAATTCTGCAGCTACACCGACGGTGCCTGGATGAGCGCTAAGAAGGACCACCTGGTCAACATCGGTGGCTGGCTGGCCGTCAACGACTACGACCTGTTCGATGCGCTTCGCAACATGGTTGTGATCTACGAGGGTCTCCACACCTACGGCGGGATGGCAGGGCGTGACATGGAAGCCCTGGCCATCGGCATCGTCGAAGCCGTACAGGATGACCACGTGCGGGCCCGCGTGGGCCAGGTGCTCTATCTGGGCGACTTGCTGCTCGATTGGGACATCCCCATCGTGCAACCTGTGGGCGGACACGCCATTTTCCTGGACGCCAAGGGGTTCTACCCTCACATCCCCCAGGATCAGTTCCCGGCCCAGACCCTGACCGCGCAGCTCTACCTGGATTCGGGGGTTCGTGGCATGGAGAGGGGCATCGTCAGCGCCGGCCGCGACCCCGAGACCGGCGATCATCGTTATCCGGCCCTGGAATTGACCCGCCTGGCCATCCCCCGCCGGGTCTACACACAGGCACACATGGACGTGGTAGCGGAGGCGGTCAAGGCGGCGTACGACGCCCGCGAGGAGACCACCGGCCTCCGAATGGTCTACGAGCCGAAGGTCCTGCGTTTCTTCCAGGCACGTTTTGAAGCCGTTGCGTCCGAGGAGTAGTGCGCACGGATCCTAGCAGACATGCTGAAGTCACGCTGAGAGAGATTAGCGTGGAGACGCTGTGGTCGGGGAGTGAAACGCTAGAACTCCCTGACACCTGGCCTACCTGATGATGACCGTGAGATTGTGATTGTCGATCATGGGAATCACCAAACAGCAAGCCCTCCGCTTCATCCTAGCCCATCAGGGCCTGTGGCCGCCATACGGGTTGGAGGGCAAGGCTGGCGTACTGGGCTACATACATCGGGTGGGCTGCATCCAGTTCGATCCCCTGAACATAGTTGGCTCCCATATGGCGACCGATTCGTAGCCCGGACGGAAACATGAAAACCCAGGATATCCTCAAGGAACTGGAATTCAACAATGGGACTTTCCCACGCAAGGCTGTCGAGCAAGCCATTGCCGCCAAGAAGCAGATCATCCCTGAACTCCTGAGTATCGTCAAAGAAGCAACCCAGAACGCACAGGAGTTGGTGTACCAGGAAAGCTACATAGCTCATATCTATGCCATGTATCTGCTGGCCCAGTTTCGGGAGAGACGCGCCTATCCGCTGATTGTTGACTTCTTCTCAATTCCTGGTGAGATCACGTTGGACCTGACCGGGGACGTGGTCACAGAGGACCTGGGCCGCATTCTGGCCTCCGTATCTCATGGCGACACGAGCTTGATGGAGGAATTGGTAGAGAACGAGAACGCCAATGAGTACGTTCGAAATGCGGCGTTGATAGGGATGCTGATTTTGGTGGCCCGCGGAGAGAAATCCCGCCAAGAGGTCATGGCCTATTATCAAAGCCTGTTTCGAGGAAAGCTGGAGAGAAAGCCCTCGCACGCTTGGGGCGGCCTGGTGAGCTGCTGCACTGATCTGTACCCCGAGGAAGTGTTGGAGGACATCGAGCAAGCCTATGAGGATGACTTGGTTGAGGAGATGTTTATTGGCTTTAGCCGGGTCAAAGAACACCTCGCACGTGGCAAGAGATGGGTACTGCACAATGTGGAGGGAAACAGAAGGCGCACATTCATTGGAGATACAGTCAAGGAGATGGAATGGTGGGCTTGCTTTCGCGCTCCTGAACCACGCCGGACGGTGAAGGTGAGAACGAAGAAGCAGACGAAAGTGGGGCGCAACGACCCCTGTCCTTGTGGAAGCGGTAAGAAGTACAAGAGATGCTGTGGTTCAAAGCACCGATAATCAATCATGACTCCCCTGAAAAAAGGTCATTCAGCCACGGAGACACAGAGTACACAGAGGAAAAAGCAAGGTGCGCCTCAAAGTTGTTCAGCAGCAAACGCAAAGAACATTGTTAAGAATCCCCGTGCCCTCTGTGCCTCAGTGGCGAGTCTGGCAGCTCTTTCAGTGGAGTCAATCATCATCAAACATTGATCGCCAGCATCCTCCACAAGTATGTTTCCGGTCGTTTGGTTGAACGCCATGAAAGCGCATAGCGCCAAGCAGATGGGCTATTCATTCGGGTCTGGCCAGAATGACTTGGAGGAGTCTTGTCCGGCCGTCGGCCCTGCTGCGCAGCTTTGACATCTGGCACATCACCAACGCTGCCCGCGCTTACGATAACCACGTCTCCTCATTGATTTGGGTGCATTCAGAATGGGTTGGTAGGGGCGGGTCTTGCACCCGCCCAGGGCGACCGCAAGGGATCGCCCCTACAACAGGATTTGAATGCACCCCATTCTTGACCATCGAACACCTGTCAGCGCAAGTCAGCAAAGACAGTTTGCACGGTGAAATCGAGGCTGGCCCTGCGGCAGGGAGAGAGGCAAGGTGAAGCTCAGAGGTGCTGGCAAGCCCACCCTCTGGGCAGCCGAAGATTCTGATGTGACCATCAGCGGTCTTGGCAGCGTGGAGTATTATGGCACGTCCACGGTCAAGAAGAGCGTCTCAGGCCTTGGGAATGTAACCAGCCTGGGCAATCCCTTTTGACAAGAAACGGAAGTGGGTGTATGCTCTTGGTAAACACACAAAGGAAACTATAGTTAGCGCGGGCGCTGAGCGCCCGCGCCGTCAGGCAGATTCTGAGCTACGAGACGATGGACTTCGAGTTGTACCACGATGAGTCGAAGGAAGACGGGTAGTGGCATGGGATTCTCTTGGTGCCTGTCTCAGAGAAAGACAATCTGATAGACTACCTGTGCGGCGTGCGGAAGAACGCCGGGTATGACTATCCAATCGGGATCAAGAAAGTCAAGAAACCAGGCAAGATCTTCACTTGTGCTGAGGCTTGGGTTCAGATTGGTGTACTATCTCTGATGTCCTTGCACAAAGGGCCGCCACCTGGGGTGTTCCTTGGCCGACGTGTCAGGAGGCGGAAGCAGTACACCCAGTTCAGGGACATAGTGGGCTGCAAGCTGATCGTCTTCAGGGAGGTTGACGATCACGCCAAGATGAGTGACTGTCTGGACTATGCTGGCAGAGTTGAGACTACATTCAGGATCGGACTCAAGGGCGGGTTGCACTACCTTGGCAGTGAAGAGCATTCTATACATATCGAAAGGATGCACTTTGACGGATACAAGCACTACCACAGGCAAGTGGATTGCGATAGGATTGTGAATCGCTTGAAAGGACTGCGTCAGTACTGCTCAATCACAGATCGTCCTGATCTCATTGATGACCGCACCAGTGATCACACTCGTGCCGGTTGTCAGGAGTATGGTGATTGTCAACTACTTCAGTTGACTGATCTCCTGGTGGGTAGCTTCCGAACAGTGCTGATGGGACCGACCAGGGAAGTCCACACCCAACTTGCACGTCCTGTGAAACAAATCATAGATCGATATCGTCGGGGCTATGCTCGGATGCAGAACAGCCGATGGCGCGCTTCCTTTTGCATGAGCCAGTGCTACTTGGAGTCAGGGCAGTGGCGTTTCGAGACAATGAGGTGTCAGCCAGATGCCAGTCGTCTCCAGATGTCTTTGCCTGTTTCTGGATCGTGGTCTTGCGGAGGGAGAATCTGCCTTCCAAGTCGCAGACCTGTCAGCGACTTGCTGAA
>Ga0209121_10005658_pt1 | contig 11233 bp, 10 predicted proteins | sample Cruoilmetagenom3_FD_187292 | JGI IMG/M metagenome (GOLD analysis project Ga0209121, IMG submission 187292) | Oil polluted marine microbial communities from Coal Oil Point, Santa Barbara, California, USA - Sample 3 (SPAdes) (version 2) | ecosystem: Environmental > Aquatic > Marine > Oil seeps ...
AGTCGAGTGCAAGGGAAATCCGTCGAGGACGGGGTCGGTTACCGTAATCGGAGCGGTAAGCCCGCCGGGTGCCGACTTCAGCGAGCCGGTCACTCAAAATACACTCAGGATCGTTGAAGCGCTCTACTCACTGGATGTTGCCCTGGCAAATAAACGGCATTTCCCCACAATAAGCTGGCTTGGCAGCTACAGCCTCTACACGGACGCAACGAGAAGGTGGTGGAGTTCAATCAGCCCCGAATGGTCGGAAACAAGAAACATAGCGCTCAAAATACTCCAGCAGGAAGCGGAATTAGAGGAAATTTTAACGCTTGTCGGCCCTGAATCACTGCCTGAAAACGATAAGCTGGTTCTCCTTGCCGCAAGAATGATAAGGGAGGATTTTCTTATGCAGAACGCCTACCATCCGGTCGACACATATACAACTCCCCGAAGGGCGCAGATGATGCTCGGAACAATCATGAAATTTTATGAACTTGCCCGGAAGCTGTCCGCATCGGGAACATTGGTAAGTGAGATCGCCTCTTCACGGATGTTGCGGGAAATATCAAGAATGAAAGAGATATCCAATGAAGACATAGATGGATATATTGAGGACTTGCTGTCTGATATGGAGAATCAGGAAGAGGGAATATAGTGGAATCCACGCAACTATTTATAAGAGAAACGAAGGCGATCAGCACCGCGAGAAGGTCGCTCCTTATTATTGAGAGTATCCCCGGCATCAGATTCAACGAGATTGTCGACGTTCAATTGGGAACCGGCGAGATGAGAAGCGGGCAGGTCATTGAAGTAGGCAGGAAAATGACGGTCGTCCAGGTATTTGGCGGTGTCAGCGAGGTCGATCTTCTGAAGAGCAGGGTAAGATACAGGGGCGAAACCCTGAAATTGCCCGTATCCGCTGATATACTGGGAAGGATATTCGACGGAAGCGGAGATCCCATCGATGGCGGGCCGCCTATCCTGGCGGAGGATTATGTTGACATTAACGGAGTGCCTGTAAATCCGGCATCCCGGCAGCCACCATCTGAATTCATCGAAACCGGCATCTCCGCCATCGACGGCCTGAATGTTCTTGTCAGAGGTCAGAAGCTGCCAATCTTTAGCGGATCGGGTCTCCCTCATAACAGGATAGCATCGCAGATAGTAAGACAGGCGGCCTTGAAAGGCGACAAAGAAACATTTGCAATTGTATTTGGAGCGATTGGCGTGAGCTATGACGATGCCGCTTATTTTATATCCAACCTTGAAGAGACCGGCGCCCTCGGCAGATCGGCAGCCTTTATCAATACGGCGTCATCTCCCGTAATAGAAAGATTATCGACGCCCCGCCTTGCCTTGACCGCCGCCGAATACCTGGCGTGGAAACACGGCATGCATGTGCTGGTTATCCTGACCGATATTACGAATTACTGCGATGCGCTTCGCGAACTTGCCGCCATGAGAGGGGAGATACCGAGCAGAAGGGGTTATCCGGGTTACATGTATACGGATCTCTCTTCCATGTATGAGAGAGCGGGAAGAATCTCGGGCAGAGAGGGATCGGTGACGATCCTGCCGATTTTGACGATGCCCGATGATGATATTACCCATCCCATACCGGATCTTACAGGGTATATCACCGAGGGTCAGGTCGTTCTATCCAGAGCCCTTGACAGGAAGAGAATATATCCGCCAATAGATGTATTCCTCTCTCTTTCGAGAATGATGAAGGAAGGAATCGGAGAGGGAAAAACCAGAGAAGATCATAACAGCGTATTCATGCAATCTTACGCGGTCTATGCGGAAGGAAACCGCCTGAGGGAAATTTCAACCGTTATCGGCGCAGAAGCCTTAAGCGACAGGGACAAAATTTACCTTGCCGCGGCAGACAGATTCGAGCAGGAATATATTTCACAAGGAGAACTGGAAAGAAGAACCGTCGAGGATACCCTGAAACGGGCATGGAATATATTTTCGATGCTTCCTGTGGAGGATTTGAAGTTAATCGGTAAAGAATACCTCGGAAAGTATCTGCCGGAGTAATTACTCGGCTTGTTCAGGCTGCAGGCTGTCAAACTGAAATATCGTCAGGCGTACGCTTGAGATAAAGCCTTCCTCCTGAAAACACCTCTACTATATAATGCAATATCACACGAAGGCGAGCTATGGCCAAAAAAGCACATGTGGCAAGACCGACCAAGGTTGAGCTGGCGCGGCTGAAACGCCGGCTCAGACTGGCTGCCAGAATCCAAAAGATCGTCAAGGACAGACTCTCTATACTGATTATGGAATTTGTCCAGACGGTCGAAGAATGCGCTTCCGTCAAAGAAAGGTTTCTTGCGGAATTTTCGGAAGCCTACAGGTCTCTCTCTCTGTGTGTGGGTTACCACGGATATGTCCCCCTGATGAAGGAACTCCTGATATCTGAAACGAACGTAAAGATAAACAGCATGACAAGAAATGTCGCGGGGGTTATTTTGCCGCTTTTCGAGATCGAAAAGACCGATGATCGGCAATTAGATGCGCAGAATCAGGCCGACACATCTTCCATTATGGATGATACCGCCATGCTCTCCCAAAAATGTCTTTCAACCTCTGTCGAACTGGCCGAACTTCAAAAATCCTTAGAACTCCTGGGGACGGAGATCAATAAGGTAAAAAGGGTGAACAACGCCCTGGAGCATATCGTGATCCCGGATCTCGATGCCACCATAAGGTATTTAACCATGAAATTTGAAGAGAGGGACCGCGAAGAGTCCGCGCGGCTCAAGCGGGTCAAGCTGCTAATCGAGCAGAGAGAAGCACATGCCTATTGATAATTTTGCGGGGCGCCTGAAGGGCGAATTAAGAGTCCTGAATGCACACCTCCCACGCAAACAAAGATCACTCACCGAACTCTTGAAGGAGGAACACCCCCATGTAACATGCAATGACGGCGGCATACATTTTTTCAAAAGAAAAGAACTTGACTATCTGTGCCAAATGTTAGATAGTTGCGAGCAAGATTCTCTTTTGCTCCCCTTGATTATTGAGGTCAGCCCGGATCAAAACCGGGTTGCCATAGGATCAAAGAAGGGGATTGAAGCGAAGATATTCTCAAAGGTTCTTGGTGTGTTTGCAGTTTGTGAACAAAATATGATAACGATAGGCGTATCTCAGTTGAAGATAGTGAGAAAGGTGCTGAGAACAACCACACAGTACGTTTTTTTTCTTTAGAATCTCTGCGGGAAATTTAAAAAAGGGAGGGTATGTTATGAGAGCATTTGAAGACAAGCTGATCAATATCACAGAACAACATGCGGAAGAAATTTCCAACCAGTGGGGCAAAGCAGTCAGGTCAAATCCCAGAACACCGTCATACCATTCTATAGAAAAGGATCAATGTGCCCTGCATGCCATGGACTTCTATAAGAATCTGGGACGGATATACTTTAGCGATAAGCCATATACCGAAGTATCCGATTATTTTACGAAGTACGCTGAAGAGAGACATAAGGAAGGCATCCCCCTGCACGAAGCCATATACGCCCTCATTATGATGAGAAGGCACATATGGATATATGCCGATTTCCAGGCAGTCGTTCTTACAGGTCTTGATCAGCAAAAGGCAGTGGGAAGCATTAATAAAACAATACGCATCTTTGACCATGGCATATATATTGTCATTAAAAGATACGAAGAGATGAGCAGCAAATAATAAGGCACGGCTCACGTCATGCCTGAGGAAGAGATGCTTGCCACGATAGGGAAAATCGAAAGCGAGGCGGAGAAGCTCCTTGAGGAAACGAGGTTCAGGGCAGGACAGGTTCTCAGCGATGCCGGAAAAAAGGCCGGCGAGATACTATCCTCAGAGTTTCCTGTGGATGAAAGCAGAATAGAGCGAGATAAAATTATCAACGAAGCCGTGAAAGAGGCGGATAACCATATTGAGAATTCAAAAAAGGAGTCTCTTCAGCTTAAAGCAGATGCCCTGGCAAAGGCTGATGAGACGGTGAAGTTGATCGTAAACTGCATCAGAGGGGTTTATTAGCCACTTGGTCGTAAAATTAGCTTCGCTGATTCTTCGAATTCATGCAAAAATGGCAAAAGAATTTGGTTAAGGAACTATATCAAATATCAAAATGAAAAGGTAAAATGGGAAGTCGGCCGGTTTTTCCGGGATATCATCGCATTGTACAATCTCCTTAATTTTACTTTTAAATTTTCTATTTTAATATTTCCAATTTCCGGCTTGTCCGGGTTAGGATACAAAGGGTGGAAATAAAACGGATCCCCCTCCCTGTCCTGTGATTCGAAAAGTACGGCAAGCGGCCGGAGATTGCTTCGCTGAATCTGCAGTAATTCTGTCCATTGCAGATTAATCAGGACGATGCTCTCCTGTTGTAATAAGAAAACTTTCAATGGCCTTCCCGGGTGTAGGGAGATTTGTTTACCAACCAAATTATAAAAACGGGGTGCGTTATGAAAAAAATCTTTTTTTGTTCTGTTCTTATTTTTGTCTTCGTAATTTTCTGGCAATCTGCAGGGGCTATGACGGCAGAGGAGTGGTTTAAAAGGGGAACCGATCTGGAAAAACAGAACGATCCTATAGGGGCAATCGCGGCATATAAAAAGGCAATCGACATCGATTCAAAATATGCACAGGCTTATTTCCGCAAGGGTAAAGTATGTTTTTCCCTGAAACCGGGCAACTGTGCAGAGGCCGTGGAAGACTTTAGCGCCGTCATAAAGCTTGATTCGAAAAATGCCGATGCCTACTATGAACGCGGGCTTGTAAATGCTTTTATGATCAATAACGAACAGGCGAGAAGCGACATGGAGATTGCAGCCGGGTTAGGGCACAAAGGCGCCGGAAAATGGTTGGGCTTAAAGGAAAAAGGCGGAATAAAATATATTCACTTAGACAACTACCTTTCTTCGAAGAATGGGCCTGTCGTTCATTTTGACTTAGATTCTGCCGATATCAATCCTCCTTATTATTCCCTTCTTGACGAGATTGGAATGGTATTGAAAGGAAGTCTGCCAAAAGCGACGATCATCTTAGCGGGTCACGCCGACAGTACAGGCACGGAGAAATATAACGATAATCTTTCTCTGAAAAGAGCAAAGTCTGTAAGAAAGTATCTTTTAGAAAGACAGGGGGTTGCTCCAGAACGGATCACTATGAAGGCTTATGGGGAAAGTGAACCTGTTGCCTCAAATAATTCCGAAAAAGGTCGGGCTCTCAATCGACGTGTTGACATGGCAGGCGTAAGGGTTGAATAGCCGTTCACGGCTTGAAACTTGAAATTGGAAAGTAGAAATCCGGGAGAAATGAGAAGAAGTGAAACAAAATTGAATACGTTCATCAACAGTACAAAAGCATGAAGGCCGAATTTCCAATTTCTATTTTCAACGTTCCGCGAACACTGACAGGGTTGAGTAGCAGGTAGGCCATTGCCGCGGTGAGCGTCCACAGTTCATAGTTCTAAGCAAAAAAGGCCGACCCCTGACACACTCCCTCACCAGATGGTGGAATCAAGAGTTGACCCTTTAGCAGTGCTTTTCACACTTTCGGCCAAGCCTGTAATAATCAGATAATGTTTACCTCAATGTCCCTTCATAGCAAGCGGTGATCTGTCTCTTTCTTACCTCCGGGTTACTGTAATCGGGAAGCAGCATCGGGGCAACCTTGGCAGGACCAACCCCCACCTTGTCCACTTCTTTGTTATAATCTCTTATATGGTCTAAGGTCAGCTTTCCTTCCTTTGCTTTCTCACCGGCATAAACAGCGGCGCTTACCCCTGCAATCCTTCCAAATACATTTATATCCAGAAGCGAATTTCCCATCAGGCGATTCTCTCCATGGACACCTCCGCCTACCTCGCCGGCAACAAACAGCCCGGGAACACAGGTTTCACCTTTGCTATCATATTCCAGTCCTCCATTCTGATAATGGAGAGTAGGATAAACCAGCATAGGCTCTTTGGAGATATCGATACCGTATCTCTTAAAAAGTATTAACTTCCCAGGAAGTTCCTTCTCTACCGTTCCCGGTCCTGACAACATATCGATCATAGGTGAATCAAGCCAGACTCCCCACTTTCCTCCGGAAACAGGGATTCCTTTTCCTACATCGGTGCATTCCCTGATAAAGGAAGCACTCTCCACATCCCGGGGTTCTCTCTCGTAAACGAACTGCTCACCATCAATATTTACGACATTAGCCCCTGCTCCTCTTACCTTCTCAGTGATTAACAGCCCCTCTGCCTGTTCCGGAAATATTGCGCCTGTTGGATGGTACTGAACCGTGTGCAGAAAGCAGAGTTTGACGCCGGCCCGATAACCCATAATCAAACCATCTCCGGTGGCGCCATAATGGTTGGTAGTCATACTGTTCTGGATATGCAACCTTCCTGAACCACCGGTGGCTATAATAACCGCCTTCGCCTTTACGGTGTGATATTCTTTAGTCTCCAGATTGTAAAGCAACGCTCCTGCGCAATGACCGTGCTCATTTAAGATCAGATCCACAGCAGGGGAAAATTCCAATACTGTAATATCCTTCTTTCGATTTCTGGCCTCATCCCGAAGGGTCCTCATAATCTCTGCGCCACTGATATCCCCGGCGGCATGCATCCTTTTCCTGCAGGTGCCTCCACCATGCAGCGAGTAAAACCTTCCATCGGGCAGCTTGTCAAACATCATACCCAATCTGTCGAACCACTCCAGTACCTTGGGCGCTTCAGTAACAAGAGTCTTAACCAGCTCAGGATCATTAACGAAGTGACCTCCTCCCATTACGTCCAGGTAATGGTAATAAGGGGAATCCTTGTCTCCCTTGTCGGCCGCCTGGATGCCTCCTTCGGCCATCATCGTATTGGCATCGCCGTGGCGAAGCTTTGTGACAATAAGCACCTTTGCTCCATGCTCCTGGGCCAGAAGGGCGGCGGCAGTTCCAGCCCCGCCTCCTCCGATAATCAGGACATCGGTCTCGTAATCTACCTCCGAAAGATTGATATCATCAGGTTCATACCGACTCTTCGCCTCCAAAAGATCCACTATCTCCTTGCTGATAGCATAACCTTTGCTGGGACCTAACGTGATTTCCCTCCGGTTGCCCTCTATAAAGTCGGGATGGTATTTTCTCAGCCTCTCTTCCCTTTCGGCAAGGGATAAAGCGGGCATCTCCTCACCCCTCTTTTTTCTCTCTACTCGCTCCGGCCTCGTCTTTTCAACTATCTTTATAAGATTTTTAAGTTCCGGTGTATATCCCATAATTCCCCCCAAATTCTGTTACAAATATGTTTTGTCGGACGGCTCCCAGTATTCATCCGCCATCTCCGGCTCATTTTCCCTATCGGTGTAAAGCTTCTCCAAACCTTTCCTGTCGGTTTCCATAAGCTCCTTCAGGGCCTTATCAAAATACCCCTCTTCAATCTTTTTTACCTTATCAATCGTATGCTGCGCCCTTGGCACTATATGTTTGCCATACAATCTTCTGCACAAGATGGCGATGTTATATTGACACAGCTCTGCCGGACACCTTGAGGCACATAAGCCGCACATCACGCAACTGAAGGACAACTCCGCCGCCCTTGCGATGTCCCCCCTGATAGCGGCCGATATATACTCCATCACCTCAATATCCATCGGGCAGGATTTAGTGCATGTATTACAACCCATACACTTTAACAGCTCGGGATACAATTTTATTACCTCTTCCCCGGCAGGCTTTACTTCATCTATGTCATAAGCCGTCTTATTGGCCGGAAAGAATGGAATCTGGGTAATATACATGTTTGGCTGGACAACGGTCTGGCAGGCCAGGCCAACCTCTATCTTGGGACTGTCAGGAAATCGATATACGGTCCCGCAGGCGCCACATATCCCTCCCCTGCAGCCACAACCCCTGATAAGCTGATATCCCGCATATTCCAAGGCCTTCTGGATAGTCAATGTATCAGGAACATCGTGCTTGCTTCCCATTATATAAATAGGCACCAGGGGAGCTTCTCCGCCCTCTATTCTGGATTTTTCACCTGCGTCACTCATATTTTTCCTCCTTTTTATCTTACCAGAAATACGCCAATTATAATCCCAAGAACCAGGGCGGCGACCGCCATATAATAATTATCCATAAGGGTAACTTTCTTGTTTTGCGGAATCGCCTCGGGCACCCTTTCATCTACAATATAATCCTTAATGTTTGTATCCACCTGCGGGCAGGCAAGGACACATGAATAACACTGCTCGCAATCATCCGCCACGATTGTCTCCAGGGCAAATGAGGTGCGTTGAATCGTCTTTTCCCTTCGTTCCGGCTCTCTCCTTAAGACCGGGCAGGAATCAACACAGTTCCCACAGCCGATACAGGCCTTGTCTCCCGCTATATCAATATCACCATCCGCAAGGTAGAGTCTATAATATGATTCCATACCTTTGGAAAGCAATCGACAGCGAGCAACCGGCGGTTCTTTAATGTCAAGGATTCTATCTACTATTCTTTTTTGAGGGTGAGTTAAGTCCTCCTCGATTGCGGTTACAGGTTTCATTTCCCCTTCCTCCCTTGTGGACTGACTGCCTTTTCTGTCACATAACCAGGGTGACATTTTGAACAGTTCTCTTTATCAGCGCTTTCACAATCTGAAAGAAAAATTCTAAGATTTGCGTTTCCATGTAACTTGCCGTCATGGCAGCGTCGACACGACTCTTCCCGGGGAATTCCCGGTTTCTCATTAGGCCGGCCAGGATGCCGCAGGAAATCGATATCCTGGTGGCAGGCGGTACAGACCATGGGATCTTCGGCAATATAATTTACATACTTGTCTACATATTTCCTGCCGTCCGGCGCAACCTTATCTTGCCCGTGACATTGAGCACAATTGGCCCTTTTCACCTTCTGCAGAAATTCCAGTCTTTCTTTTTCTTCCTTGGGAAGGGCTGTTTTCCCTTCCAGCGCTTTCAGCTCCTCTTGATCCTTTTTCAGAAAATCACTTAAATCCAGGTGGGTGCGGTGAGCAAATTCCAATCCGGTCTTTTTAAGCTTTTCAGGAAGATCCAGTTTCTCCATCTTCTCGATCTTTGAGGAACTTTCATGACAGAAAAGACACTGCTCCTTTGAATATCTTTTACCGGGCAGGGCGGAGGCATAAAGCTCACTGCCGGTATATCGAATTAAGAAGTGTGAGACACCTGTTGTCTGATTTTCCGCAGAGCCAATCACTCCTTTATCGCTGTGGCAATCTATGCACTCTCTCTTCCCAAGACGAAAATCTTCATGAAAGCGGGATGACTCAACATAAGAGACCCCCTTGCCTTCATGGCAGCTTTTACAGTAGTTTGACCGCTCCGTCGGATTGAGATTGCAACCCGCTAAAAAGGAGATTCCCGCCACAATTAACACCCAAAGGAATTCTTTTATAACAACTCTTTTCTCTTTCATTGGGTCTTTCTATACCTTGGTTACAGTTACGATGGTATCCATCCAGGCCTGTCCCCCGCCTGCCGGATCAATCATCAGGGAAATTACGGCATTAGGATTCACACCATTGCCTTTTCTCTCCCACCAGAGCAGGCTGGTGTCAGTATCCTTGCTCTTCATTTTCCTTGCCCTCGCTATATTGCCATATCCCTCATGGCCAAGTCCTGACGCAATAGCCACTACCCCTGGTTTGATCCCTTCCCTGAGCTGCGCCTTGCTCATTATTGATCCCTTCGATGATGTTACCTTAACCGGATCACCATTTTTGATCCCCCTTGCCCCGGCTGTCTCCGGGTTAATCCATAAAGGATTTGTATGGACTATCTCCGAGAGCCACTTGGAATTTGGGGCGCCTGGAGTATTGACATTCAATTTGTATTTAACAAGAATCAGTTCCTCTCTCTTGAGATCACGATGAGAAGGAACAGACCGGTAAATTGGAAGAGGAGAATTGCCCTTTGACATCATGGTTTCCGAGTAAATCTCAAACTTGCCTGATGGAGTATTAAATCCTCTCTTCTTGTATGATTGATAACCAGGCTTCGACCCTGGATCAAACCAGACACCATTGGTCTTGAGATACTCCAATCCCCCTGCTATCTTTAATCCCACCGGAACAGCAGTCTTGATATATTCTTCAGTAGTGGGAAAGGTGAAGCTTCGCTCCATTCCTTCCCCGATTTTTCTTGCCAGTTGAATCCAGATATCACCGATTTCCCGAGATTCTCCCTGGGGTTTGACAACCGGCTGCTGAATCCCCACATTGGGTATCAGCTCATATGACGGTTTTGACTCTAATGCCCAGCTTTCGAGGTATGTGGCACATGGAAGGAAGAGATCGGCCAGCATTCCTGTTTCACTCATATGTGTGTCGATCACTACGAGATGAGGAACTATCTTTTCATTCTTCAACTGACCTTTTATATACTCATTTTCAGGATCCCGGTAGGCAGGATTTGCAAGATAAGAGATATAAGTATCGATCCCTTCTCTATTTTCTTTGAGCAGAGAAGTCAGCGATTCGGGTCTTTTCAACACCTGAGGTTTTGCCGGCTGATAACTCCGCGGGAAACAATAACCCCCCTTAATATCTATATTTCCAGTAACCGCATTTAAAAGGAGGATGCACCTTTCATTGTAAGTCCCATTATGGTGAGAAGTTACTCCACTGCCGGAAATGGTGGTGGAGGGCATCGTTGTGGCAAATTCTACTGCTATTCTTTCTATATCCGATGCCTTGACACCGCTTTCCATCTGCGCCAATTCAGGAGTATATTGAGAAAGCCACCGGGCAAGTTTATCTATTGGATAATTTGTCCACCTGCCCAGAAAATCACCGTCATAACAGCCCCTTTTCATGATAACATTGGCCATGGACAGGGCAATAAGACCATCTGTGCCGGGTTTTGGCGCAAACCACTCATCACTTTTTCCAGCCGTGTTGCTGAGCCTGGGATCGAAAGTAACAAGCTTTGCCCGATTTACTATTCTCCCCTCAACTATCCTCTGGGCAAGATTGATATAAGAAGAATGCGATTCATAAGGATTAGCGCCGAAATTAAGGACGTATTTCGTATGGGCTACATCACTCATTCCAGCACCCATGCCCCAGGTAGCTTCGTGAGCGACGGCCCTGTTCGAATCATCCGACGCAGAATGGTCAATTATTGAGGGGTCTCCAAAGGCCTTCAAAAATCGGCTGGTTAAACCTCCTTCTCCAAATGCCCCCTTTTCAAAAACAAACCGCTCCTGACTTCCACTCTTTTTTACAGCCTTAAGTTTACCGGC
>Ga0209121_10005659_pt1 | contig 11233 bp, 7 predicted proteins | sample Cruoilmetagenom3_FD_187292 | JGI IMG/M metagenome (GOLD analysis project Ga0209121, IMG submission 187292) | Oil polluted marine microbial communities from Coal Oil Point, Santa Barbara, California, USA - Sample 3 (SPAdes) (version 2) | ecosystem: Environmental > Aquatic > Marine > Oil seeps ...
AGATCTTGATGAGCATCGGTCTGTTCTATCTGGTTGTGAACACGGTTCGCGACACCGAACGGCTTGGGCGTCTTGTTCGCTGGCTCATTCTGGGGGCTTCAGCCGCTGCTGTGATTGGGATTGTGCTTTACCTACTACCTGAGGATCTGGTGGTGCGCATGCTTTCGGCGCTCGATCGCTTCGGTTATCCCTCGGGTCCCGGGGTGATCTGGTATATCCGCGACGATCCTGCTGAGATGAAGCGGGCGATGGGCACCTCGGTTCAGCCGAATGTCCTTGGGAGTCTGCTCAGCTTCGGTTTGGCCATGCTCGCCCCCCAGCTCTTTGCGAGGCGACCGATCTTCCCGCGAGCCGTCACCATCATTCTGGGAGTGTTACTGGGCGGATGCCTGGTGCTCACAGTCTCTCGCAGCGCGATACTGGGTGTGGCGTGCGGCATTCTCGTGATCAGCTTGATGCGCTACAGGAAGTTCCTGCCTCTGTTGTTGTTGGCACTGTTGGTGATTTTGTTCTCTCCATGGTCCCAGGGGTTGCTGGAGCACTTCATCGAGGGGTTCCGCGGTGAGGATCTCTCCACAAGGATGCGGTTCGGCGAGTACAAGGACACTATCACCCTGATCCGGCGTTACCCCTTCCTGGGGGTGGGGTTTTCCGGAGCGCCGGATATCGATATCTATGTCGCGGTTGCCAGCCTCTACCTGATTATTGCAGCTCAGATGGGGCTCGTCGGCTTGCTGGCCTTTCTCGTCGTGATCGGTGTAGTGCTTTGGCGTTTTTGGCACACTCGCAGAGCCGTGGTCGATCTTCCTGATCTTGAGCCACTGTGGTATGGTGTCCACGCGGCAATTGTCGGTGGCTTGGTCAGCGGTATTTTCGATCACTACTTCTTCAGCCCAGAGTTCCATCATTCCGTCACGCTCTTCTGGCTGGTGGTCGGTCTATCCACCGCTGCAACAGAGCTGGCGGTTCGGCAGAGCCGGCTGCGTTCACAGCAACGGGCTTGACATAAGCTGAGCCTTCGGAGTCACGGCCACTGATGTGTCCGTCAGCGTGGGCAATCTCCAACGTTGGGGCAGTAACTCAATGCGCATCTGGAGAGCATGGTTGGCGGTGTGGGGCGGGTTTCAGAATGGGCAAGGGAAACGCCGATGATCCGACGACGTGCCTCCTCAGAGTGTTTGCTTCCCAGCTGAAACAGACCCACGATGTGCATTTTCTTGTGCTTTGGTTGTGCTTAGGGTATACTTGGAGCAATTGTACCTAGCTAACATTGCTGTCGCAGGAGGCCCTCGATGAAACTTTCTTGCCTTCAGGATAACCTCGCAAAGGGGCTGGGCATAGCTGGTCGCGCTGTGCCATCTCGAACCACCATGCCGATCTTGGGTAACGTACTGCTGACAACGGACCACGGTCAGCTGAAGCTGGCGGCGACCAACATGGAGCTGAGTATCGTGTGCTGGGTCGGTGCCCGGGTCGAGACTGAAGGTGAGATCACCGTGCCCGCACGGAACTTCATCGATCTGGTGAATTCGCTGCCGCCTGATCAGGTGGACCTCAGCCTGGATGAGTCGACGCTGACGCTGAAGCTCAGCTGCGCCTCCGTGCAGGCAAGCTTTCGAGGTATCTCGGCCGATGAATTCCCCCTGGTGCCTGAGGTCGATGAGAACAACGGCTTCTCCATTGAGGCCGCAGAGCTCAACAAGGGCCTTGCTCAGGTGACGTTTGCAGCCTCGACCGACGATAGCCATCCTGTGCTTACGGGAGTGCTGGCGGAGTTCGAGGGCCAGACGATGACCTTGGCTGCCGCCGATGGCTTCCGGCTGTCGCTGCGCGACATACCTTTGGTGGAGCCAGTGCCCACGGCCTTCAGTGTGATCATTCCGGCCCGCGCGCTTTCGGAACTGATGCGGATCACGTCGGGCTTGGAGGGGCCAGTGCTACTGTCGACCACGCGCCCCCACAACCAGATCCTATTCCAGATGCCGAATACGGTGCTGAACTCACAGTTGATTGATGGCAACTTCCCGGACGTACGCCGGATCATTCCACCGTCGCACAAGACGCGCGTTGTCATCGGGCGAGAGGAGCTGCTGCAAGCCTGCAAGCGTGCCGCGATTTTCGCCCGGGATGTGGCGAATATCGTGACGCTGTACGTCGAGGAAGGTGAGCTGACGGTCCGCGCTGATTCTGCAGAGGCAGGACAGGGGCTGACGCGGCTGATGGCCAGCGTAGAGGGCGACGGCCTTGAGATCGCATTCAATGTCCGATTTCTGATCGACGTGCTATCGGCGTTGGACACGCCACAGATTGCTCTGGAGCTGAACTCGGCCACGAATCCCGGCATCATCAAAGCCGTGGGTGATGACGCGTTTATCCACGTGGTCATGCCGATGCATCTTGGGCACCGCTAGCGGCAGCGGAGTCTGCGGACAGACCGGTGTGGAGGTAGACTTCTGGGGTCAGACTGGGCGTTGGAGGGTCTGCTTCTCCAGATTGGAGATAGCCTGAACCTGGATGGGGCTGGAGGCGGGACGTCGATTTCGCGGCGTTTTGTCTCCAGCTTCTTTGTCGGTTGGCAGTGCCATCCTTATGAGCGTGTGATTGTGAGAAAATGATAAGAAAGCCTAGTGTCAACAAGGTTGAGGCGCTCCCTCCCGAGCGCTTGCGTCGAACGTGCGATGCATCAGTCTTCGCATTTGAGGTGACGGACGATCTCCCCTTTGAGCCGGGGATCATCGGTCAAGACCGCGCTGTCGATGCGGTGCGGTTTGGGTTGGATATCCGGAGTCCCGGTTTCAATATCTTCGTGATGGGCCCGACGGGATCGGGCCGCCGGTCCATCTTACGGCATATCGTTGAGGAAAAGGCAGCCCAGGAGCCCGTGCCCGATGACTGGCTCTACGTGACGGCCTTTGCTGATCCCGGAAAACCCAAAGCTATCCGGCTCCCACCGGGTCGGGGCCGGCGGCTGCGCTCGAGTATGGAGCGCTTCAGCACCACGGTACCCGAACGTCTTCAACAAGCTTTCGATGCCGACTCCTATGCCGAGGCGCGTGAGGAGCTGGAGCAGCGCTACCGATCTATGGAGCGCCAGGTGCTGGGTAATGTGGAGGCTGTCTGTCAGGAGCGGAGCTGTGCTCTCGTGCGCTCGCCGTCGGGACTCTATATTGCGTCCGTGCGTGATGGAGAGCTGCTGTCGCCTGAAGGCGTGAGCCAACTCGACCCTGAGGAACGTGTGAACGTCCAGCAAGCCCTGGATGTTCTGGACGATATGCTGGACGATGAGATGCGCCACCTGCGCGACTATGAACGCGAAGTGCAATCGGGGATCGACAAGCTGGATCGCGAAGTTGCTGACTTTGCGCTGACCCCGCTCCTGGATGAGGTGCGCGCTGCCTTCTCGGATCAACCGGACGTGCTCACCTATCTCCAGGAACTCCGAGAGGACGTTCTGTCGAATGTGTCAGAGTTTCGCTCGGGGGACGTGGCGGATTCCCATTCTGAGGGCGCTTCACTGCTCGATGTGCCCATCAGCAAACGCTATCAAGTCAATCTCTTTGTGGATTCCAGCCAGCTTGAAGGGGCGCCGGTGGTCCTCGTCGAGCGTCCCTCGCCGTCCCGGGTCTTTGGGGCTGTGGAATACGACGTGCGCTATGGGGTCACGGTGACGGATCACACGATGATACGCGCCGGTGCCTTGCACGAGGCCAACGGTGGCTATCTCATCATCAATGCCGCGGCACTGCTTGACAACTATGATGTGTGGGTCGGCCTCAAGCATGCTCTGGCCGACGGTGTTGTTCGCATTGAGCCTCCCGATGGGCAACGATTGGTGCGCACTGTGACGCCCAGCCCGCAGCCGATTCCGCTTGAGGTGAAGGTGGCGCTGGTTGGCTCTCCGAGTGTCTTCTACACTCTGTACCAGCGGGACGACGACTTCGGTAAGTACTTCAAGGTGCAGGTCGATTTCCATACCGAGGTGGACCGCGATACTGAGGCTGAACGTGCGTATGGTCGCTTCATCCGAGTGCTCTGTCAACGGGAGAAGCTGCTGGCATTCACTGCAGCGGCGACGGCCAGGGTGGTGGAGTACGGAGCGCGCTGGGTGGAGCATCAGGATCGATTGAGTGCGCAGTTTGGTAAGGTGGCGGACTTGGTGCGCGAATCCGACTATTGGGCGCGGCAAGTTGACCAATCGGTGGTGCGTCGTGATGACGTGGTGACAGCGCTGAAGGCACAGCACCGCCGGGTGGGGCTGCTGGAGGAGCTGGCCCTGCGCGCGATCCTGGAGGATCAGCTGATTGTCACCAGTGATGGCGTGGCGGTGGGGCAGGTGAATGCGCTAACCGTCGTAAGCTATGGGAGTCTGAGTTATGGCATGCCGACCCGGGTCTCTGCGCGTGCCTATGTCGGGCGAGGCAGTGTGATCGACATCCATCGTGAGATCCATCTCGGTGGGCCGATTCACACAAAGGGTGTCTTGACGCTGACCGGTTACTTCGGTGGACAGTACGGTGCCTCGCAGACGCTGTCGATGGAGGCCAGTCTCAGCTTTGAGCAGCTGTACGACGACATCGAGGGAGATAGCGCCTCGAGTGCCGAGCTGTATGCGCTGATCTCCGCCGTGTCTCAGGTTCCCTTGCGGCAGGATCTGGCTGTCACCGGCGCCGTCGATCAATACGGCAACGTGATGGCCATCGGCGGTGTCAACGAGAAGATCGAGGGCTTCTACGAGGTCTGCAAGGCACGGGGCCTGACGGGGAAGCAAGGCGTCATTATGCCGGAAGCCAACGTGAGCAATCTGATGGTGGATGAGGAAGTGATCCAATCGGTACGTGACGGTCAGTTTCATATCTACGCGGTGGTCTCTGTTGATGAGGGCCTCGCGCTGTTGACAGGGATGGATGTGGGGACGGCCGATGAGTGCGGCGGATTCCCGCCGGAGAGTGTGCACGGGTGTGTGGTCAGCCGGCTAGACGCCTTCGGCAAGGTTGATGACGACGCGGATGACAAGTCGGGTGATCCGGCCTGCAGATCGTAGGGCAGGCGCTTAGGGCGCTGGCTGGCGCAGTGGGCGGCGTTTCACTTGGTGGGCAGGAGGGGAGTGAATGAGCAATCTTCTGGACAATCCTGGTTTTGAGGGTGGCTGGTGGCGGAGAACGGCTACGGGACAGGAGTTCGGCGAGATGTTCGTGCCCGAAGGGTGGGTCGGCTTCTGGAAAGAGGGCGGACCGGTGCCTCACGATCCTGGCAACTCAAATGGCTACGGTCGCCCCGAGATGCACGTGATCAACCGGGAGCCGCCGTTCCTCGACCCCCTGCGCGTTCGCAGCGGCCAGCGCGCTTTGAAGTTCTTCACCTTCTTCCGGATCCACGACGCGGGTCTCTATCAACAGGTGACCGGCATCACCCCCGGCACGCGCCTGGCGGCGACCGGCTGGGCGCATGCCTGGTCATCGACCAAGGACAATCCACGCTACAGCGACGGAGCGGGGACTGCCCCCTATTTCATACGGGCCGGCGAGTACCAGCGAGACCCGGAAGCCCCGGCTACCGGCATTCGGAACTTCACGTTCAAAGTGGGCATTGATCCCGAGGGTGGCGTCGACCCCTGGTCCGACCGCATCGTGTGGGGTGAGGGGGCGCATATCTACAATGTGTTCGCCCAGATTCCGCCGGTGGAGGCCGTTGCAGCGGCGGACACCGTCACTGTCTTCGTCCACAGCACGGTTCTCTGGCCCTTCAAGCATTGCGATGCCTACATCGATGATATGCGGCTGACGGCTACGGTACCCACGGCTGTGCCGCTGGCAATTACACTGATGCCGGACGCCGTGATGGCAGGGCAGCCGTTTGAGGTTTCGGCAACCGGGGGGTTGGGTGCGGAACATCTGACCCTCTCGTTCTCTGATGGCCGGATATTCCAGAAGCCTACGCGTATCGTCGATGGACGTGCCGTATGCCAGTGCGTCGCCGTCGCGCCGGGGCAATATGAGCTCCGCGTCACGTCCGATACCGGCCAGGCCGGCACGTTGGTCTTCGACGTTGCTGCAGCGCCGGTGCCTGAGCCGGAACCTGAACCCGAGCCGGAACCTGAGGAGCCTGCGCCTTCGGAATATGTCGTGCCTCGCGAGCAGTACGAGCGCACGTATGTGCTTCTGCCGCCGGGGGCCGGGGACGTTTGGTTCCAGGCTCTCTCAGCCAGCGGCATCTGGGCTCGGCGCCGGTGGACCGTGGGAGGCAGTGCGGATGACGCCGGCATTGGCCCTGCGAAGCGCCGGGTGATTGCGGTGAATCCCCAAGCGTGGCCCAGTGACCTGGGGGTCTTTTTCGAGACCTACTACGCGGGGCTGGAGTATCTGCCTCTGGTGGTTACTTCCCCGGCTGATCTCACCCAGATCCTGCAGCGGCTCTAGTCTGTGAACGATAAGGGCCCCAGAAATGGGAGCCTTGGATTTTGTAACAGGCTGCTGCTGCGGCGTTGGGGGTGAAAGCTATGTTGATTTTATCGCCACACCTTTTATGGTGTAGAAGAAGGCAAGAGATTCGTTCATGCCGCGGTTGATGCGGCGGCTGATCTGATCTATGATATCCACAAAGATCGGGCCCTGACCGTCTCGCGGACAGACAATGCCTAGCCGGGGGTGCCGTGATGAGGCGTCAATACCCCATTGTCCGTTGAAGCGGCGCCGGAATGTTTCCCCCAGGAATGCCCCCCATACCATACGGATTTCCTGCGAGGGTTTGGGAAACTGTTGCAGGTGGCGCTCGATCCATTCGTCGAGCGTCTGCAACCCGACGGCGTTGTAGTCCACCTCGATGCCTGAATACTGGGCAAGACTCAGCCGAGCACGATCGGCCAAGCGCGTCAACTGGACCGACTTCTCAGGAGGGATGAATTGGATTGATCGTTTTGCCATAGTAACTTCTTACCTTCTCCAAACATTATAGCACGGTCAGGCGTCCGCACAACGCGCCGCATGGCCGGATTGCTCAGATACACATCTGGCTACTACCCAAAGCGAAATGTTCCACAACACGCATTTGGCGCGTCCCCCATTGTGGCTATAATGGATGTGATCCTCGATAGAGTGTGGGAGTGAAAGTGTTATGGAACTTACATGGTATGGTTTGGGGTGTTTCCGGCTGGCGGAACGTGGTTTTCCGTCGGTGGTGATGGACCCCTTTGATCCGGACGAAACCGGTCTGGGTCTCGGTCACCTTCAGGCGGAGCTAGTCACGACCAGTCGATTGGCAGATAACCCGAGAGCACTTGTCTGGCCCCAGGTGCGTGGAGTGTCGCGCACGATTGCTAGTCCTGGCGAATACGAGATCGGGGGCGTGTTTGTCACCGGTGTTGCCTGCTCCCCTGTAGCCAACGAGGATGGGCTGGTTGAGGAGTGTGTCATTTACACTGTTGGCTATGGCGGGGTGGTGGTCTGCCATCTGGGCGAGCTGAGTCGTGTGCCGACACAGGCGCAAGTTGAGGCCATTGGGCCGGTCACCATCCTGTTGATCCCTGTGGGTATTCCTGACGGGCTGACGCCGGCTATGGCGTCAGAGACTGTGAGCCTCATTGAGCCCGAGATTGTCATCCCTATGCAGTACCATCTGCCTGGCTTGAAGGTGGATCGGAATTCGCTGGACGGGTTTCTGAAGGAGCTGGGTGTATCCGAGTCAGCACCACTTCCCAGCCTCAAGGTCACCGATGGCGTTGAGTCCGAGGAGACGCAGGTCGTTGTTCTGGCGCCACAATGAAGGATGTCTCAGGAGGTAATATGCGTAGTCGTCTCATTCTGGGAATCGTGGTAGTGATTGTCCTCGCTGGTGGTGTTGGCGCGGCTGTCTATCTCTCCAACCGGCCCTCAGATGCGCCGGTTGACCAGGATCTAGATGCGGTTCAAGCGAAGATCGATGCGGGCGACTTCGAGGCCGCCAAGGTTGATCTGGAGACGATCCTTGCCGAGGATGTGGAGAACGCCGAAGCGCACTTCAAGCTGGGCCTGATCTTCTTCAACCTGGGTGATCACGAGGCGGCCCGGGATCATTTCAACACGTCTCTGTCACTTGAGCCGGACCGGGCGTCGGCGGTTCACCACAATCTCGGCGTGCTGGCATACCAGGCGGGAGATATGGACGCTGCTATGGCCGAGTTCCAGTCTGCGCTGGAAGCTGACCCTGATGATGCCGACACGCATTACCAGCTCGGCGCGACCTATCTGATTCTGGCCTTCCCGATGGGGGCCGTCGAACCTGACGCCGGTCGTTTTCAGCAGGCGGAGGATGAGTTTAATCGCGCACTAGCGGCAGAACCCAACAAACCTGAGGCCCTTGTGGGCCTGGCCAACATCTACATGCTGCGGAACGATATGGAGCAGGCCATTTCAACGCTGGAGGGTGTCGTCGAGCAGACTCCTCAGATGCGTGAGGCGCTGTTTGCATTGGGGCGTGCCTATGCCGCTGTGGGGGATACAGTCAACGCAAAGAACAGCCTGGAGAAGTTCCTGGACACGGATCCGCCCGCGGTGTGGGCCGAGCAGGCGGAGGAGATCTTGCAGAGTTTTGGGCAGTAGGTGACTATTGGCCCTCCGAGTGCAGGTAGCATACTCCTGAAAGGGCTCACCGGACATCATACGTGGGACCCGGGAGGAGGATAATGGCCATACCGATCAAACTATTGATGACCTGGGATATCGCAGCCGGCCGTGAAGAGGCATGCTTTGCGTTCATCACGCAGGATCTGCCCGCCACGATGCAGCAAGCCGGATTGGAACTGACGGATGCTTGGTTTACGACCTACGGCAATTGGCCACAGATCCGGATCGGGTTTGTCAGTTCTGGTCTGCAGGAGCTGGAGGAGTTCATAACTTCAGATGCCTGGCGCAGACTGAAGCGCAAGCTGCTCCCGTTTACACGCGATTACCGGCAGAAGGTGATTCTGGCGCGCGGTGGCTTCCAGTTTTAGCCGCGTGCTGTTGCACCAGTGACGGGCGCGCTGATGGCCTCACGGGCGTCAGCGCGTCTTGATGTCAAGGGGCAAAGGGATCTGGACGCCGGGACGTTCTACGATGGGATCGAGCCCCAGGTAGACCTCTATCTCCGTACGCTGTGTGATCTCCTCAATCATGCGGCGCAAGTGCCTGAATTTGACAAATGTCCACTGGTGCGCTTCAGCAAGAGCTTGAAGCCGGGGATCTCGGCGCAGTTTGAGCGCGATCAGGGCGGCGCGCCCGCCAGGCGTGACAAGGCATCGCTTGCCATCACAGTTCGGTTGCGGCTTGAGCAGATGTGGCCCCAGGATTGCCGTTGACGAGAACCGGAAGAGGTAGGCGATGCGCTGCTTGTCACGCCAGACGAGATCCCTGTTCAGCCGCTTCGCCACGCGGTATCCGAGTTGTTGTCCAAGTCGCTGCATATTGCTTCTAAGGTCCTGTATCTCGCTTCGCCGGCGTCGCGGGTCGTCTTCGGGACGCATTGAAAGGCAGCCCACGGAATCTGGAACCGTATAGGCATCGATGATCCCGTCGATGAGCGCGGGAGTCGGGGTGCATATGCCGCTGAAAGCGCCATAGAGCTCGCGGATCAGGTCGCGACGGTGCCATACGCTCTTCTGAGTCAGGTACTGCAGCAACTCATTCTCCACGCGGTCAGCCAGTGGGGGGGCGACGTGGTCTGCTGAGCGTAGCCATAGCTGGGTCTCGGAGATGACGTCCACTCCCGCAGCCCGATAGGCGTCGTCCTCGAGGCGCGGGAAGTCAGGGTCGCGTGTGTGGAAGACGGCGGCTGTCGTCAGTTCGTCATCATCTGTGGGCTCTCCGCGCTGCCGCAGCAGTTGCTCGATGACCCTCTGAGGCGAAGAGGGCACCACCGTTTCGGGTATCTCATCGGGATGCTGATCCTTGCTGCGGAGCCGCGCCAAAAGGCGATAGCCATACGGCGGAACTACGGCCCACCGTTCGATCTCCAACCCGCTGCCGTTCGCAGCGTAGACGGCGCCTCTTGCGGCAGCTGTATCGGGGCTGGAAGTCAGCATCAGGATTGGTGCTCCCGGTGTGAGCAGTGGGCGCACGTGGTTCAGTGCGACCGTCAGACTTCGCTGGTACCACTCCCAATCCAGACGCCTCCGGGTGAGGAACCCCCTCAAACCGGCAGGTACCTGATCTCCCCACAGCCATATGGCCCAAAGCGTAGAGAGTGCCCAGAAAGCTGCGTCAGGCGGAGCCAGTACCACAATCAGCGCCTGAAAGGCCGCCGCCAGTGTCTCAGGGTCGAGTCCCTGAACCGAACGGTTAAGCAGCAGGTAGCCGGGCTGGGGCCGCGCCAAGAGCGATGAGAGCGTGTCATGGCGCACGCCGCGGAGTGCGGGCCCAGTCTCTGTCTCGGCGTAGGCGTGTGTGGCGGATTCCAAAATCATCCACACGTTGCGCTCCAGAAACCGCTGCGGCGGCCGGAGGCTTCGCGGCTTGTCATCCGGGGCCCCATAGGCCGTCAGGCTACTGCCCTGGTCGAAGGCTTCCAGGAGCAATCCGGCCATCGCCTTGGATAAGTCCGGTTGCATATGCAGCCGGGGTATGCGGTTGACGATGTCCATCAAGACCCCGAGGTTACGGGATGTGTAGAGTTGGATAAGCTGTGCCACTCGGGGATTATGGTGAGTGCTGTGCTTCTCGGCCCGGCTCAGTGCCAGATGGTAGGCCGGCCCCTGGGTGGTTGGGAACTCACCCGCAATTGCGATGTCTTGGGCGGTGACTGGGCCCTCGACCGACTCACCGCAGTGCGCGCAGAGGACACGCTTCGCAAACGGGTGGCCGGACTCTCTGTCCCAGGCAAACCATTCAGCCGTACCCGCATGTTGGCAGCGTGGGCACGGTGTTCTGTAAAGATCCCGGACGTGCAGCAGGAATGGTCGGCCCGCTTTTTTCTGGTCGGCCAGCTGCGTGGTCGCTACCTGCAGATCAGATATGGGAACGTGATCGATCTGGAGGGATGTACAGAGTTGGTCTATGGGGTTGCGGATCACAGCGGCGACACGACGGTTTGCCCCGACGATGTCACTGATCGTGGTCCCGCCGGTTGACCCGACGACCAAGATCACGTCGCGCGGCTGTGTCGCAGATTCGACGAATTCCCTGACGGCGCCTGTCAGTTGGATTGGACGGTATCTCGCGAGTGGGAACTGAGGGGGCATTGGCGCACCAGGGAGGAGGCAAACTCTCCCAGTATCGACCATGTG
>Ga0209121_10005661_pt1 | contig 11229 bp, 10 predicted proteins | sample Cruoilmetagenom3_FD_187292 | JGI IMG/M metagenome (GOLD analysis project Ga0209121, IMG submission 187292) | Oil polluted marine microbial communities from Coal Oil Point, Santa Barbara, California, USA - Sample 3 (SPAdes) (version 2) | ecosystem: Environmental > Aquatic > Marine > Oil seeps ...
ACCTGCTGATATTATTATGTATCAATGCCAACAACCTGGGTCAAACGTAGACTTGACCCCTTGACCTTTCTGCCAAGTTATTTAACTATTTAAGGTCGTCCCCCTTCTTCGCGTCCCCCTTCTTCGGTTTTCGCCCCGGTTTTTTAAGTTTTAGCGTCACACCCAGCGATTTTTCCCAGATTCAAGAATAAAGATTTGACCCCAATTCTCCTCGGTGGTCATTCAGTTTGTTTCTTTACTTCATCTATTAGCTTCGGCACTACATCATAAAGGTCGCCGACAATTCCGTAGTCGGCGGCATCAAAAATGGGGGCGTTTTCGTCTGTATTCACGGCACAGATTAATTTGGCATCACGTATACCTGTTACATGCTGCACCTGACCTGAGACACCCACTCCGATGTATAGTTCCGGCTTGACCGATATACCTGAAAGCCCGATACAAAGCTCTTCAGATAACCAGTGCATCTCTTCGGAAATCGGCCTCGTGCATCCGATTTCTCCGCCGAGAACGCCGGATAAATCCCGGGCCAGCGCCATATCTTCTTTTTTCTCAACCCCTCTTCCCACACAGACAATAACTCTTGATTCAGTTATATCTTCTGCCTCTCGCTCTTTCTGTTTTCTCTCAAGCACCTTTACAAATGACGGGGCCGGGGCATGAAGTTCCAGCGTGGCGCCTTCTCTGCCGCTCTCTTCCGAAGCCGGCTCAAATGTCCGGGGCGGTATGGTTGCCATTACCGGGCGGGTCGCGCAGGTCACTTTCTGTATCGCCATTCCGCCGTACACCAGACGTTCCATTTCAACCGCGCTGCTCTCTTCATTAAAGTTCAGCGCCATACACTCACTGCAAAGGCCTGTGTTCAAACGAGCAGCTACTCGTGCGGCAATTTGTTTGCCTCTCAATGTCGCGGCCACGAGAATTATGTCAGGATCTTCCTTTTGCGCCTCTTCGGCTATAACCGGGATATACGCATCCTCAGATTGATCTTCGGGAAGGGGGGGCAGCAGCAGGACTTTGTCGGCTCCGCGTGAAATATACTCCTCGGCCGGATTATGGTCGTTCCAGAGAAACGCCGCAAGCGTCGTTCCCATTCTTGATGCCAGCTTTCGACCGGCGTTTAAAAGCTCAAAGCTCTGTTCACGATTTTCTCCTAAAATCCAGACACCAGCCATGTGTTACCCCCTTATTTAATTACTCCTTCCTTTATGAGCGCCTCGACAAACATGGTAATGTCTTGAGGTTCCCTGCCGAATTTCACGCAGCTTCGCTCCATGCTCGTCGCCGTCATACCTGTGGTGAGTAAGGTTGGTTCATAAGTCTGAGACAGTTCATCTTTTGTAATATTAACGACCTCTTTTTTGGAAGCCATAAGTGTATCCTTTACTCCCGGTATCCTTGGTGTATTGATTTCCGGAAGCACAGTTACCAGCGCCGGCATAGGCGCGGCGGTGACTTCCACGCCATTTTCAACTTTACGTTCCGCGATAATCTGCCTGCCCTCGATTGTCAGCTTCTGTATGAAAGAGATACAGGGCATTCCTAACCGCTCGGCCAGGCGCGGTCCAACCTGCTGGGTGTAAAGATCACTTGAACCCTCACCGCAGATGACAAGATCATGCTCAATTTTAGAACCTGTGACATCGGCGAGTATAGCGGCTGTCTGGGAGGGCTCGAGGTTTTTAAAGGACTCGTCATTGACAAAATATGCTTTATCCGGTCCTCGTGAAAGGGCGTCTTTCAGTCCTTTCCTTGCGTCGGGGGCGCCTATCGTAATAGCGGTGACGCTTCCCCCGTATTTTTCTTTAATTCGGACAGCCTCTTCGATAGCGTTGCGATCGTAGTCACTGATTTTGTAGTTTACCGATCTGAAGTCCAGTTCCCCGGACGAGCCGGCGCGGATATATTCTTCATCTACAACCCATTTGAAACAGGCTGCTATGCTGAGCATAGTATGTCACCTCACTTTACGCGTAAATTATAAAAAAATGAAACCGCATCGGGCAACTTCACAACCATTGAAAAACCCGGCGCACTGACAAGCGCCGGGAGATAGTGACGGGATTTGTATGAGTTTCAACGATTAGCGCAGCACATTTCCGGAAATTACCATGCGCTGGGCTTCCGACGTACCTTCGTAGATTTCAGTGATCTTTGCATCGCGCATCAGCCGCTCTACCTTTGCTCCTTTGACATACCCGTATCCGCCGTGGATCTGGACTGCTTTGATGGTGTGTTTCATGGCTGCTTCCGCCCCAAATAGCTTGGCCATGGAAGCTTCCTTGCTGAAAGGCGCTCCCTGATCCCTTAGCCACGCCGCTCGGTAGGTTAGGAATCTGGCCGCTTCGATATCCGTAGCCATATCAGCGATCATCCAAGAGATCGCCTGTTGCCGCGCGATCGGTTTGCCGAACTGCACTCTTTCTTTTGACCATTTCACGGACTCGTCCAGCGCTGCCTGGATGATACCAACGCACTGGGCGGAAATACCGACGCGGCCGTGGTCAAATCCGGTCATTGCCATCATTAGGCCCTGTCCCTCCTGACCCAGCAGGTTTTCTTTCGGTATACGACAGTCTTTAAAAATCATTTCGGAAGTCTGTGAGGATCTGAGCCCCATCTTATTAAAATGCTCTCCCGCCTTCATCCCCGGGGTGTCCTTTGGAACAATAAACGCGCTCATACCCTTCCGGCCCGCCTCCTTATCGGTCCAGGCAAAGACAAAATACGTATCCCCTGTGGCGCCATTGGAAGTGAAGGTTTTATTTCCGTTGATAACGTATTCATCTTCCTCCAGGACGGCGGTTGAGGTTGCCGCCATCACGTCGGTGCCGGCTCCAGGCTCGGTCAGAACGAAGGCCCCCAGATTCTGTCCTTTTGCCATGGGGGTCAGGTATTTATGTTTCTGCTTTTCCGTGCCATACAGGAACGCCAACATGCATGCGATACCGCTGTGAATCGATACGGTAAATCCGGTGGACGCGCAGGATCGGGAAATTTCTTCCACTACCACAGCATTGGTCAAATAATCCGCTCCGGCGCCTCCGTATTCCGCCGGAATCGGAATGCCCATCCAGCCCCCCTCCGCGAGTGTTTTAAATAATTCAGCCGGGTGACGGCTGTTTTCATCAATCTCCACGGCTATGGGATCAATGTACTTTTCCGCAAATTCCCGTATATTCCGGCGTATGAGTTCTTGTTCCTCCGTTAACTTAAAATCCATGATTGCCCTCCTCCCTCTTACTATTTGGGCGGCAAGCCCGAATTCTCATAGAAGATTAATTTCATATTCTCTTACCGCTTCCTGACAATACAATAAAGGCACAGTTTTGCAACTGTGAATGTGCAGTCACCACATCGGAAATAAATACGCGCAACTGCTGAAGAAAACAGGGACACCGTTTTGAAATGGCAGTATTGCGCGATTGAGTCGCGAAACCGCGTGGCAGTGGGGTTCGGTCTCTATCCGAATCGTAATTGTACTCCGGCGCCGCCTTCAGGGTAGTTCCAGTCAAGCACATCGGTTCCACACGCAATGCGGCACGCTCCACATTCCAGACATCCGTCGATGGTGAGAATGACTTCGCCCGTTTCGCTTTCGCTGTAGAGACCGGCGGGACACACCAGTATGGCCTTCTTAACGCGCGGGTCTTTTCCCATGCCAGCCTTTATCTTAATATGTTCCTCTTTGGAGGGTTTGAATACATCGAGCCCGAGTTTTGCTTTCAATCCCGTCATTTCTCTCATGTTTTCGTCAGCTTCCACATATCTTTGAACATGGCCCACATCTCGCGCACCGTCATGTACTGTTTGACGGTTGGATATAACCTATTCTTGGAGCCGGCCGGCACGGCGTAGATGTCTTTCATAATGTTTCCGGCCAGTTCCGGATAATGCCTGAAAAATCGCGGATTCCCCAATACATTGGGCGTTTCCTGGAAGTTTTTAAAATCTTTCAGCACAAAGCTTTGCTCGAGGAGGCTTTTGTATGTTGCCAGAGTACCGGCGCTGAAATTTCCGGCTTCTCTGGCCCGCAGCGCCGCCTGGGCGGCGTAATAGCCGGAGGCAAGGGCGTATTCCATTCCTCTCACGGTGAAACCGATATTCAACACCAGGCCCGCCGCATCGCCGGCCACAAGGATGCCGTTCCCGTACAGGGCGCTTAATGACTTAAATCCGCCTTCGGATATCACGCGCGCAGAGTACTCCGCCGTTTCTCCGCCTTTTATGAGGGAGGCAACCTCGGGGCGCCGCTTGAACTCGTCCATAAGGGCAGGCGCTTCGATCTTCGGGTCATCGTCCATGAGGTCTTTTATGCCCACAACGATACCCAGGCTGATACTTCCCTCATTGGTATACAAAAAGCCGCCTCCAAACTTGCCTCTCGTGACCTCTCCAACATAGAGGCGCGCCGCGCCCTCGTTTCCCTCCAGGTTGAAACGGGCATTGATATGTTCTGTATCAAGCTCGATTACTTCCTTTATGCCGACGGCATAGTCGCGTGCCGCGCCGGGTTCACGGATCCCCGCCTTTTCCGCTGTCAGGGACAGTGCGCCGTCACAGGCAATGACGACGCCGGAGCGCAGTTCATCTCCTCCGGCGATAACTCCCTCTATTTTCCCGTTTTCTATTACAAGATCATCAACCTTGACCTTGCTCAACACCACAGCCCCTTGTGCCTCCGCCTGCTTCGCCAGCCAGCGGTCAAATTTTGAGCGCAGTATGCTGTAACTCTGACGGGGTTTTTCACGCAGTTCTTCGCCATAGTAGCTTACCGTAACAGAACGCTCTCTGGCCATCATGGTTACCTCTTCGCGAACGATAAAGCGCTCAAGGGGGGCGTTTTTCCACAGGTCAGGAAAAAGGTTGCGCACCGGATTTACATAAATTCGCCCGCCCGTCATATTCTTGGCGCCTGGATAGTCTCCACGCTCCAGCGCCAGTACCTCGACTCCCGCCCGGGCCAGAGTGTAGGCGGACGCGAGGCCGGCGAGGCCGGCTCCAACTATTATCGCATCAAACTTTTCCATCTTGTTTGACCTTCACGCAAGGTATTCGGAAAACCATGATATCTGTAACCTATTTTAGTGTACAGCGCAACCCTAAACAAACCATGCTGTTTATGTAAAAAAGGAGAGCGGAGAATGCCGCCGGCATTGTGACGGCCAAAGGTGTTACGATTGTACGGCAGGGATACAGCAGGGCAAACCGTTACAGAACCGCCAGCGGATATCAGAGGTAATTTGTCTGTCCAGTTTATGCTGAAGCAGACGATACTCGCGATCGGGGTTGACGATATGACCCATTCATTGCTCCTTGTATGAAACTTTTTATATGGATAATGCGTACAAGACTGACGGCAAAGAAACAGGGAGATTTATGTTCAAAGACAGTGAGAATATTTTTTATATTGATCGAATGAAGAATCCGTTCTCGTGGCTTATCCCGACAAATGCTTCCGTACTATCGACGCAACATGCCGCGCTATTGGGATACTTGCAGTCAAACCGGGTGATTCGATTCCGATCAGGTTAATAAATCCCGGATATCCGGGATGACGTTCTTCCTTAATAACGAAATCCCTGTATGGTTCGCCCGGTCCCTGGAGTTTCGGCCTGATGCCACTCATTTCAGGGTGCAGGGATTCTCGCCGTATGCCGGGAAGATATGTCCTGACAGATTTGTAAAATTGTTCTCTTTTCCTTTCGTCAACAGTATATTCGATTCTGCTTACGTACTCCGTATCGGGACCGAATCTGACCCGGCCGTCCAGATCCGGTGTTGCATGAATACCGAGACCTTCTTTCTCAGCATGGGGTACGGGGTAAACAAGATGGTTCAATTTCGGAGAGGGAGAAACTGAATAATAGCTTCCTTTACAATACTTCAGACGATATGGGACTTCATCTATATCGATTCCCACGAGGGCGGCAATCTTGTCCGAATAAAGACCGGCACAGTTGACTGCAAGCCGCGTTTGAAACCGGTGGTCACCGCCATTAATTTCCACCTCATAATGACCGTTATCGAGTCGAACCTGTGTTACTTCAGAATTAAAGACAACAAGTGCGCCGTTTGACCCGGCGTTTATATAAAAAGACCGCATGAGGCTGTGAGAGTCAATGATCCCGGTTGACGGAGAAAAGAGGGCTGCTGTCGCACTGACCTCAGGTTCAAGGGATCGAATCTGCCTCTGTGACAGAAAAGAAAGATCGGTAATTCCATTTTCCGCCGCCTGGTTTTTGATTTTCCATAACTCGTCAGATTCATCATCATCTGTCGTAACGATAAGCTTTCCCATACGCCGGTGGGGGATATTTTGCTTCCCGCAGAACTCGTATAAGAGCCGGTTTCCCTCTCTACAGAGGCGGGCCTTTGAAAAACCGGCCGGATAATAAATGCCTGCATGAATGACACCGCTGTGCCGACTGCTCGTTTCCTGACCGATGGTATGATTCTTTTCCACCACCAGCACATCTCTCACATGGGAAGAAAGCTCCTCGGCGACCGCAAGACCAATCACGCCGGCGCCGATTATCGTCACATTGAACATACTGCAATCCTTTTTTACCGCGGACATACAGGCAGACATCTCTGTATCACATTATTGTCACAAGATAAAAGGCGCCCTGTTTTTCGATAAATGATTTTCCAACTATAAACTTGCCACTCTTTTTAGTGAAAAGAATTGACTGGAATCTCCCTTGAGAAAAGATATTTTCTTTTTAATGAAATCGCTTATACTCATTCACGTAAAAATAACGACAAGCAGCAAACCGCGTTAAAAGGAAACCGATATATTCATGAAACACAAAATTCCCGTTATAGTTTTATGTGTTCTGACACTATTTGCTGTTTGCCCGTCCACTCTTTTATGCGGTGTCGAGATGGGCAGGCTTCAGGAAACAGACGTTACCGTTTTATTTGAAAAACCTCTTCATGCCGCCGCCCGGGAAGTAACAACGATCTACCCGGATATAAAAGCAGAGCTTGAAAAAATATTTGGCTGGAAACTCGATTACAGCCCGACCGTTATTCTCATCAGGGATCGTAAAATGTTTCAGCGCATGGTCGGCAGTACGCTTGTCGCAGCTCTTGCGGTCCCTCAAAGAAAGCTCATTGTCATTGATTATTCTCGAATGACTTCCCGTCCCTTTACGCTCAGAACAATCTTGAAGCATGAACTGTGTCACCTCCTGCTTCATTCTCACATTGAAAACGGCAAACTTCCCCGGTGGCTGGATGAAGGTATTGCCCAGTGGGTGAGTGAAGGCATGGGGGAGATCGTTATGCGACGAAACCGGTCGGTTCTCCAAAGAGCCATGCTGACAGGGAGCTATATACGATTGCGCCATCTGGAATATGACATGCCCGACAGCGGCAACGAGCTTCTTCTTGCCTATGAAGAAAGTAAAAGTATCGTCGAGTATATTCTCAGCAAATTCGGTAAAAAGGGGATACTGGAGATACTGAAACATTTGAAAGATGGTGATGGTATTTATACCGCAGTCAGAAAGAGCCTCGCGCTGTCACTTCCTGATCTTGAAGATAAATGGCATAAGAGCGTTAGTCGAAAAATCTACTGGCTTCCCCTCATAAGTGATTATCTCTATGAGATACTCTTTTTCATTGCCGCGCTTCTTTCGCTGGCGGCATACTCGCGGAGGCTGAAGCGGTGGAGAGAACATAAAGACCTTTATGAAGAACCTGAGGAGGATTTTTTCAATGAGAGACATTGAGTGACAAAGAAGACGGATTTACCGGAAGGCTGCACGCGGAATCAGGGGGGGAGCACAATACTCAATTTTTCAAAATAGCTTGTGGTCTCTCATATGTATAAGCGCGATAATATTAGAAAGGAATGAGGTCAGGCGATTAAATGGAGTGACATAGCATCGCACGTCGAATTGATAATTTCATTGGGCCGGCTGCCGGTTCTGCCCCGCCGGTTTTTTCTGAGCTATTACTGCAGGTTCCGGAGAATTTGTGAAGATTAAAAAAATGTGCGGGATGAGATATCACAAGGATTGTAGAGATAAATTATCAGTTGCTCTCGTCTTTACCTTTAGCCCGGTGACGTGAACCCTTGTTTCTTTATCTTCTGTCGTTTTCAGTAACCGTAAAGTGAAAGTGAGGCGAAATGATCCTCTCGTCCAACTCGAAGAAGTGCGTGATTCCACTGCCGCATGCAAACGCTCAAAGGTATGGGCGGTGGAAAACAGTAACGACATGAGCGAATCTTCAGCTATACAATACAACTTGACAAAATATTCTCAAGTTGTATTGCTTTCTTGCATTATATGGGGGATGATTCCTGTTGAAACAAGTAACTGATCAGTAGTTGCTGTCACCATCTTTATGCCTTGGTATGGAGAAACAAAAGATGCAAAACCTTAGACGTGCCGTATCAGACTTCGCTGATTTTATGAAAGGCGATATCTGGAGGGTGCGCCTCAAAGACCTGCCGCGAAAAAAATCCTTCCTTATTAAACAACTCAGGATATTTCTCCTTTCAATACGGGGATTCGACGAGGACAAGTGCCACCTGAGGGCATCGGCTCTTACATTCTATTCCCTGATTTCCATCGTGCCCGTGGTGGCCATGGCCTTCGGTATCGCAAAGGGATTCGGTTTTGAAAAGCGCCTCGAGCGGCAACTGCTGGAACAGTTTCAGGGACAGGAAGATGCTGTTACCCAAGTCATAGGGTTTGCCCATTCAATGCTCAGCAATACGAAAGGGGGACTCCTTGCCGGAATCGGCATTATCATACTCTTCTGGGCGGTTATAAAAGTTCTGGGCAATATTGAAGCTTCGTTCAATGATATTTGGGGGATTCAGGAATCGAGAAGTGTGGGAAGAAAATTCAGCGATTATCTTTCCGTGATGCTGCTCTGTCCGATTCTCCTCATACTGTCGGGCAGCGCGACGGTCTTTATAACTACCCAGGTAACACTGATTGTAGAAAAAGCAGCTCTCCTGGGGGGATTCAGTTCTGTCATATTCTTCGTACTCAAGCTTTTGCCCTATTGCATCGTCTGGGTCCTTTTCAGCTTTCTCTATATCTTTATGCCGAACACCAGGGTGAGCTTTAAATCGGGTATTCCGGCAGGAATCATTGCCGGAACAATCTATCAGATTGTCCAGTTCGGCTATATAATCTTTCAGGTGGGGGCTGCAAAATACAATGCTGTATATGGAAGCTTCGCGGCATTGCCGCTGTTTCTAATCTGGATGCAGTTGAGCTGGTTGATCGTGCTCTTCGGCGCGGAATTTTCCTTTGCCCATCAGAATGTCGACACCTATGAGTTTGAACCTGACTCTCTCCGGATCAGCGATTCCTTCAAGAAGCTCCTTTCCCTTCACATCAGCCACCTGCTGGTGTCAAACTTTGCAAAAGGTAAAAAACCGCTGACCGCCGCGCGGATATCTCATCGGCTTGAAATCCCGATTCGTCTGGTAAACCATATCCTCCATGAACTGGTCGCCTGCGGGATTATCTCTGATATACAAACGGAGGAGAATAAAGAAGCAGCCTATCAGCCCGCCCGCGATATAAACTCCCTGACCATCAAATTCCTGATTGAATCTCTGGAGGATAAAGGGATCGACACCATCCCCGTGGCACAGACCGCCGAGTCGAAAGCCCTCTCCGAGATACTGGATGCTTTCAGGGATGAGATAGGACGCTCCCCGTCGAACCGCCTGTTGAAAGACATATGAGGAGCACAATTATGTAAGCATCAAGGGGTCAAATCCGCTCCAATCAGCCGCACCGCTTTTTAACAAAAAATGGGCGTGGTTCGGTAAAAATGACCATGCGCGGCATTGGGTTTTGGTTTCAGGCGGGAGAACAGACAGCCGTTCAATGAAGTTTTCACGATCTTTGTCATCATTGAATATCTTTCGGCGTTCTATTCCTCTGATCATAATATGATTCATAATATGATGCAGGAGGCCTGGAGCATCTGTTCGGGCTATCCCGGGCATGCCCGCGACATACGTCCAAATATACTTTCTGTCAAATTATTTAACTATTTAAGGTCGTCCCTCTTCCGCCATTAAAACAGCGTTTGTGATTGAACCATTCTGTCTCTTATGTTATGTTTCTTAGCATGGAAAAGGGGGAAATAAAAAATAACATAACCATTCGATTTATTGACCTTTTTGCTGGCATAGGCGGCTTCCGTTACGCCATTCAGAATGCTGGCGAAAAGTTTAATCTCAAAGTCGAGTGTGTTCTTTCAAGCGAAATAGACAAAGAATGCCAAAAAGTTTACAGGGAAAATTTTGGCGAAGAACCGGAAGGCGACATTACACAGATAGCGGCAGAAAGTGTGCCGGACCATGATATCCTTCTTGCTGGATTTCCTTGTCAGCCTTTTAGCATTATAGGCAGCCTAAAAGGATTTGAAGACGCGCGAGGCACACTATTTTTTGATATAGCAAGAATTTTACAGGCCAAAAAGCCGACGGTTTTTGTGTTAGAAAACGTAAAATTGTTAGTTGGCCACAATAAGGGCGAAACCATCAAACGTATCATGGGAACTCTTGAAGACTTGGGTTACCATGCCACATATAAAATTTTAAATGCTCTTGATTTTGGTCTGCCTCAGAAAAGAGAACGGGTTTTTATTGTTGGCTTTCGGGAGCCATGCTTTTTTGACTGGCCAAAGAAAAACATCCCAATGAAGCCTTTAAGCGAAATATTAGAAAAAAATGTTCCGAAACAATATTTCGCTTCTGAATATATACGAAAGAAAAGGCTAAGCAAACAGTCACCAACAAAGGAACCAACTATTTGGCATGAAAATAAAGCCGGCAATATAAGCGCTTATCCATTTTCGTGCGCCCTTCGCGCAGGGGCTTCCTACAACTACCTGCTTGTCAACGGAGAACGCCGGTTAACATCGCGCGAGATGCTGCGTTTGCAAGGATTCCAGGATACTTTTAAAATTATATGCAGCTATACCCAAACAAGAAAACAATCAGGCAATAGCCTGCCGGTGCCTGTGGCGCAAGCCATTATTGAAAATGTTTTCAAAGCCTGTGGTTGTGCTCATACGGATTATTTTTGCGAAACAGACAAATTGATAATCGATGGTCAATTAAGATTGATGCACTCGTAAAAAGCTCCACTATACCGACACGTCGGCATTATAATAGAAAGTAACTTGCGTTTTCAGTAAAATCGTGTTTTTTGCTAAATGTCAAGTGATTTGAACTACTTA
>Ga0209121_10005662_pt1 | contig 11229 bp, 11 predicted proteins | sample Cruoilmetagenom3_FD_187292 | JGI IMG/M metagenome (GOLD analysis project Ga0209121, IMG submission 187292) | Oil polluted marine microbial communities from Coal Oil Point, Santa Barbara, California, USA - Sample 3 (SPAdes) (version 2) | ecosystem: Environmental > Aquatic > Marine > Oil seeps ...
GTTCACCAAATCATTGAAGCCTTGTCCGGTTTCATCGAATTCACGTCGCAACTGGGACATACGTGTTTCACCATTTATTTACCGAAACAGGCGATGAAATAAAAAGATAAGGGAAGATTATGAAATCATTTGAACACACTATTTTAGTTGCCGATGATGAAGAAAAAATACGCAAAGTTCTAAAAATAAACCTAAAAAATAAATACCGGGTCATCCTGGCCCAAAACGGCAGCGAAGCCATTGAGTATCTTAAAAATGAAGTTGTTCATCTGGTGGTTACTGATCTGCGTATGCCGGGACAAGGCGGCCTGGATTTACTTCAGTATGTAGGGCAATACCACAAACATATTCCCGTAATCATTGTTACCGCCTTTGGTTCGGTCGAAAACGCCGTACAGGCTATGAAGATGGGGGCGTATGACTATATCCTTAAACCAATAAAAATAGCTGAACTGCAACGACTTATCGAAAAAGCTCTGCATTATGCTCAGTTACTTAGTGAGAATGTACAACTGAAAGAACGCCTAAAGAAATATGAAGGTTTCAGGGAGATTATTACCGCCAATCCCAAAATGCAGGCCTTACTGGAAACACTGAAACAAGTTGCCGCCACTCCGGCTACTGTGCTTATAGAAGGTGAGTCCGGTACGGGAAAGCAGTTGGTAGCCGCTTCCGTTCATTATATGAGCGCCCGGGCTGATAATCCCTTTATTGAAATTAACTGCGGCGCTATCCCAGCAACTCTGCTGGAAAGTGAATTATTCGGCCACGAAAAAGGTGCTTTTACCGGGGCCATCCATACCAAAAAAGGTAAATTTGAACTCGCGGATAAGGGTACTTTGTTTTTAGACGAAATCGGTGAGTTACCTTTGGAGCTGCAGGTTAAGCTGCTGCATGTCCTCGAAAATCAGAAATTCACCCGCGTAGGAGGCACACAATATATCAAAACAAATGCCCGTATTGTTGCTGCAACCAATCGTAAATTAATTGAAGAAGTCGAAAAAAAGAGATTCCGCAGTGATCTCTATTATCGGTTAAAGGTAGTATACCTGCAAATACCGCCTTTACGGGAACGCAAAGAGGATATTCCGCTTTTAGTACAATCTTTCACTGAAAAATATAGCCGGTTAAACGCTAACGGACAGAGAAACATTGAAATATCAGATGAAGCCCTGAATGTCCTGCAGTCGTACAATTGGCCGGGGAATGTACGTGAATTGGAAAATATCATTCAGCAGGCAATCATCTTTGCCAAAGATGGACTTATAACTGCAGACACACTTCCACCTGAAATCCTGCAAAATGCCATAAAACCGTCCCTGACAAAAGAAGAACTTCAGGATGAAAAAAACAGACGCACCGAAACAATTATACGAGATATTGAATGCAGCTTTTTAAAACGTCTCCTCAGTAAAACCAGGGGAAATATTACACGGGCGGCTGAAATAAGCGGCTATGACCGCAGACAAATACAAAACCTTACTAAAAAACATGACATCAACACGGAAAACTTCAAATAATGTGAAGTCGGATTACACAGTGAATAATGCCTATATATACTGATTTTTAACAAAATCATAAAAATAACTGCGAAATCACATTTCCCTTTTTCCCCTTTTATTATTTTATTACCGACACAGAAATCACGTATAACTTATTGTTTTTGCATACTATAAGTCGTATCGATTAATATTGGCACGAATTTTGATATATATAATAAACAAGGGTAATGAAACTAACTTTTAACAAAAGGAAAGGAGATTTAAAATGTCTAAAATGTGGCAGGCATGGACAAACGGAATTTTTGGGGTTTGGCTTTTTATAGCCGCTTTCTTACCATTTTGTGCGATGGGAAATCTGTGGAACAATCTGATAGTCGGCGTCATCACCGGTATTGCCGGATTTACGATGATTAAAGATAAATCCTGGCAGGGCTGGACGGCCGGTATCCTGGGAATCTGGTTGATTATCGCCGCTTTCATACCCGCACTCCAAGCTCATATCGGCAATATGTGGAATGGAATTATAGTTGGCATATTGCTTATGATCGCTGGTTTTGGTGCTTTTGAGAGAGGAACTAATCAGATGGGTCACACTAGTGGCGCACACTAATTGAGCACTAATTAAAATCACGGAGGATATCAAAAAAACCGGGTCTTTTGATCCGGTTTTTTTATTAAGAAACAACCGGGTTAATAAAATTCTTGTCTAACTTCGACCATTTTTAAAGATCTGCACAACTGGCAATAAACGCAAGCATGTACAAATTCATTGGGAGTAACCTCACAGAGTTTCAGATAGCCCTTTTCTGATCGATTATCTATCTTCTCTGACATCATTCCATCTCCTGTTTTTTATAATACTTATGGATGCAAAAAATTACTACAAGGGAAAATGGCAGCAAGAATATTGCTGGGGTATATGGAGGTGCATATGTCCCCAAAAAGCCTTGGGCTGTATTAAACCAGCCACCATCCTCACGGCCAGGTATAGATTCAGTAATCATGGCAAAGATATCTGTACCCGCTATTATCCATATCAGGATGCTGCCCATTATCAGCTTTGCTAATTGATGGATCTCTTGAATATTTTTAACCCCTGACAGATAAAATATCCCTGCAAATAGTACAATAAGGCCGCCCCATCCACCCCTAAACCCGTCATTGGGTATCTCCAGGGCACCAAGACTATACTCACTACCTCCTAGTGTTACGACTAAATCCGCTATTCCAAAAGCCACTGAAAATAGCCCTAGGATCAAGAAATATATGAAATACAAGTCATTATTTTTTTCTAATGTGTTCTGTTTTGTCATCTTATACCACCCCCATTAATATCCATAGCAGATGTAGTAGGCCGCCCCATGTAAAGACCACAACCAAAAGAACGGCCAAACTTCCAAGAAATGCCTGTCTTCCTTCTCTGAGCATCATTGCAAATGTGGCGATGCAAGGGAAATATATTGAGACCAGCACCACCGCGCTTATCATCTGATATTTTGTCATCTCAATAGCGCTAAGCTGCGCAACCGCCAGGTCCTTTCTCAAAAACGCAGCCACCAATGGGCCTGCGGTCTCTCTGGGCACACCAAACCAACCCTCAAACATGGGTGCCAAAATATTAGCGAGCCAATCTATGGTTCCTGCCATATACAGGACATTTACCAGTAAACTTCCAAGAATTACAAATGGAACAGCCACCTTTAAAAAACCACTTGTCCTCATCCATACCTTTCTACTAATATTACGGTACATGGGTTTTTGGTATGGAGGTACATCCATTAGGATTTCTGGAGTCTTACCTGGGACAATCTTGTTCAATATGTAACCAAATATAAAATATCCTGCGATCAGGTAGAGCATAACAAACCCTATAGACCCTGGAATTACATCCTGCATAATCCCGATCTGGGCACCACATGGGATAAATAGAGCGAGAAGAGTCATCATCATAAATCGTTGTTTCTTTGTCTCTAGAATTCTTGTTGCGCCAACAGCTGGTACATTACACCCAAGGGCAAGTATCGACGGCACAATAGCGTATCCATGGAGACCAATCTTGTGCAACACAGTATCAATAAGCACTGCAAGCCTTGGCATGTATCCTATATCTTCCAACAGGGCGAGCATGAGATAAAAGATAAATATCGCTGGTAAAACCACGCCAACAGGGACAAATAGCCCTGAGCTCAATGCACCAAATGACTCAAAACAATTATCCGATGCCGTAAGCACGCCGTTTTCGAGGTGTCCTACATCTACTATCAAGGCATAGAGCCAGTTTCCCAGCCCTACAGGGAAGACTGTCTGCAACCATGGCAGCCAGTGTTCATCAAATATTTTGACCAAAAAGCCATCTGTAAAGAATCCTGCAAACGAGCCAAATACACTCCAAAACCCGTACAATACAGCGATAGCAAACGGTATACCGGTTGCAGGTTTCACCGTGAAATCTCCGATCGCATCTTTTAGTGTGTGTTGGTACTCCCCAAATGTTACAATCTCTTTTGATATCCCCTCAATTAATGTCCAACGTTCATCAGGTGTGTTAACTTTATGCTTTATAACTTCTGTCCTCTCAACAATATCTTCCACCTTAACTGGCCTTGCATCTTCCAACCTGGAGGCTATCGTAGAGATACCTTCACCGCTTATTCCAACTGTTGGTACTACTGGTATCCTAAGGATTTGTTCTAACTTTTTGACATCAATATCGATGCTTTTATCTATCGCCACATCCCACATATTAAGTGCAATGACTACAGGAAATCCTTGCTCAATGATCTCCAACGCCAGATATAGGCCTCGCTCTACCTTGGAGGCGTCAATAATGCACATCACCTTTGACCCTTTGCTTTCATGCAGCATTTTTACTGCAACCTCCTCGGCCTTATCTTTAGGTTCCAAAGAGAATGTCCCCGGCACATCGATGATTTCAATGTCTTTACTCTCTAAGCGCATATAACCCTTTGTGTAGTCAACAGTTGTCCCAGGATAATTTGATTCAATGATATTTGCACCAGTTAACCTGTTAAAAAATACACTCTTGCCAACATTTGGGTTACCCATTAGTAAGATCTTCATCCATCTACCTCCACAATGATTTTATCCGCGATGCCTATCCCTAATGAGATATCCGCTTCGTCAACAACTACTACGACAGGCCCTTTTAGCGGTTCTTTAGTTAGCATCTTTATCTTTTTGCCAACCCTGATACCCATGCCTGCAACTCGTGTTCTAATGCCCTCCTGAATATTGGCTACTACACCCTCTTCTTCATAGGCCATTTCATCTAACCTTTTTTGCACCTAGCACCTCCTTTCATCTTATTTTTGTACTATAATTTTTTTTGCCATCCCTCTACCAATAGCAATAGTGCTACCATTAATCTCAAGAACTACTGGACCACGATTAGAAGATACCATCCTAACAGCACTTCCTTCAGATATTCCGTGGAGCAATAATTTTTGTCTGAGGCCTTGCCCCCCTTCTATAGCCACAATCTTTGCTATTTCTCTGGATTTTAGGGCAGTTAAAATCATCAAGAGACCTCCCCTGGATACTTTATTCTGGCAGATTTTGGCAGTATCTGATTTAATGATAATAATGTTGTAACTTTAATCACTACAGTATTCACGGATTCTTCCTAATTGTGATTGATATTCATTCTCAATAAGAAATCAAAAAAATTATCCTTTGTCAAGCCGTTTTACCACACATTCTTTGCAATACCCTCTTATGCCTAATCTGTGTTCCACTTGTTTAAACTCATACCTTTCGCAGATTTGAGTTTGTAACTCTTCCAACCTGTCATCCTTAAATTCAATGATCTTACCGCACCCCAGGCACACCATATGATCGTGGTGTTCAAAACCAAAGGTGCGCTCATAACTTACCCTGCCTTGACACCGAAGTTTCTCAATGATAAGCCCACATTCAACCAGTAGAGGTATAGTCCTGTAAACAGTGGCACGGGAAACCTTTTTGTTGTGCTTGTGTATACTCTCATATAATTCATCTGCATTAAAATGCTTCTTAGCAGAAAGGACCTCCCTCAAAATTACCCTTCTCTCAGGAGTAGACTTTAATCCCTCTCTTTTTAAGTGCTCTCTAAATTTCTTTTCTGCTTTGTTCATTTTTTATCCTATTGCGTTGTAACTGATTCTCAATCTCAACTATAATATTTATTATTTATCTGTCAAGCATTTTTTTAGTTTTTTAAATCCATCTTTGCATCTGCTTCTGCGAACAAGAAGGCTTGAGGTTGATTCCCCACAGCTTGCTGCGGATAAGAAGAGTCCAGAGCTTGATCTGGGGTTCATACCATTGATTGGGCAAAAAATTCTTGACAAAAATATTAGTATGGGTGCCATTATAGAGCACCGTTTCTTTGCTGTTACCGACAGTTGTCCCGATCAAATTATACTTGAAAAAATAAAGGAGCAAATCCGATACGTTGGAATATCTTCATCTGTCTTGTCTACTGATTTCGGGCAAGTTGGAAATAACTGTCCCATTGAAGGGTTTTTATACTTTTTGGAGAAAATGCAGACTCTCGGTTTTTCAGAGGGAGAACTCCATGTTATGAGTCATGATAACCCCAAAAAATTGATAGATAGAAAAAAGATTCAGCCCAACAAACAAGGTGTTCAAATGTATAAAGTTACCACTGAAACAGTCCTTTCTGTTAATATTAATAAGGTTCGCTGCATTACAGGGCATAGCGAGATAGCAAAAGATTACAATTCCTACCTCTCAGACGAGTCACGGCTCGCCCACAAGGGGGCAGAATACCTCTTTTTCCCTAAGGATGAAACTGAGCTTTCGTCAGTGTTTAGAGAGATGTCAAAAAGAGGTATAAAGATAGTCTTATCCAGTGCGAGAACAGGCCTGGTTGGTGGGGCTGTTCCTTATGGAGGCGCTATTGTGTCTCTGGAGAAATTTAATAAGTTCTTAGACCTCCGCTATGACAGTCATTTAAAGGAATGGCTTGTCAGGACTCAATGTGCTGTAATCATGAGGGACCTAAACGATAGAACCATGAAAAAAAATTTCCCCGGGCTCACTGAAAATGGTTCATCAGGGACAAAGGCTTTTCTTGAAAAATACAGAGAGAGCAAAGGCACGTACTTCTATCCACCTGATCCAACAGAAATGGGTGCATATATTGGCGGCACTGTTGCAACCAATGCATCTGGGGCTCGAACATACAGATATGGCGCCACACGAAACTGGGTAAGATTGCTCAGGGTCATGTTAGCCTCAGGTGAGGTTCTTGAAATACCAAGGGGAAAATATTTTGCCTCACCTGATGGCGAGTTCATTATAACAGACAGCAAGGGAAATAAAACAACAGTTAAGATACCAATGTATTCAATGCCTTTAACAAAAAATGCTGCCGGCATATTCTCTACTCCAAATATGGACCTTATTGACCTTTTTATAGGGAGTGAAGGTATTCTTGGCGCTATTACCGAGGTAGAAGTAGCACTTCATGAATGGAACCAATTTATCTCAATTATCCAGTTTTTTCCATCCAATGAAAAGGCTATTAATTTTGTAATTGCCCTCCGTAAGGAGAAAACGATTAGGCCTGAATTCATTGAATTTTATAGTTCTCATGCACTGAATCTCCTCCGGGAAAAACAGAAAGAGGACCCTAAGGTTGTAGGGATGCCTCCCATACCGGATTATGCTAATTCGGCAATCTTTTTTGATATACAATTCGATCCTGAAGAAAAAAATAGCGATTTTTCTAAATTAAAGAAAGTTGTTTCAAGTTGTGGTTCAAATCTAACAAAATCGTGGGCTGCTTATGAACAGAGAGATATGCAACGATTCAAGGATTTCAGGCATATACTCCCAGAAACCCTTAACAGTATAATAGCAGAGAGGAAAAAGAAGATTCCGGAGTTGCATAAATTAGGCACAGACTTTGCTGTCCCTAATGAGAAACTTAAAGAAATTTGGGAATTTTATAAATCAAGTTTAGAAAAAGAAGGTCTTGAATGGCTTGCTTTTGGACATATTGGAAACAATCATTTTCATGTAAATGTACTGCCCAAATCTCTGGATGAGATGAAAACAGGTCTCTCTATATACAAAGAATTTGCAAAAAAGGCGGTCTCCCTTGGAGGAACAATCTCTGCGGAACACGGAATAGGAAAAATAAAAAAGGATTTTTTTCCCATCATGTTCTCTCAAGAAACAATTAATGCAATGAAGGCAGTAAAAATTGCCTTTGATCCAGGGCTTATGATAAATCCTGGAGATATGTTTGATATATAGTAAAAACCTGGCCCATAGGCCCAGGTTTTCAAAGTAAAAAAAATAAAAATAGCTGCTGATTCATATAGATGAACTCAGATAGGTTGAAAAATATCAGTGATAATCAGTGTAAATCTGTGGCAAAGAAGTTAATACAAATGAAAATACTAATCTGTGTAAAACAAGTTCCTGAAATTACGGACATAAAAATAAACCCTGAGACAGGCACCTTAATTAGAGAAGGAGTTGACTCTATCCTTAACCCATTCTGTGAATATGCAGTAGAAAAGGCCCTGGAGCTTAAAGAAAAAAATGATAATGCTGAGACAGTAGCCATCTCCATGGGGCCACCACAGGCCAAATCTGTCTTGATGCGTTGTCTTGAAATGGGAATTGACAGGGCTATTCTTCTGGCAGATAGAAAGTTTGCCGGTGCAGATACATGGGCCACTGCCTTAACCATTGCCAGGGCTATAAAGGCAATAGAGGGGAATTTTGATCTGATTTTAGTTGGAAAACAGGCAATTGATGGTGATACAGCCCAGGTAGGCCCTGAGCTGTCAGAGATCCTTGGCATACCGCAGATTATGTATTGTACAAATCTTGACCTGACGAGCAACAAAAAAAAGGTCAGGGGCACAAGAGAGATCGAGACAGGGAAAGAAACCTTAGAGGCAAAATTACCCTGCCTTATTTCCGTAAGCATGGGGCCTATGATTAGAAGAATACCCTCACTTAACGAAATACTTGATGCACGAAAAAAGCCATTTAAAATTATCACATCCTCAGATATTGATACCGATGAAAGTGAAATAGGACTTAAAGGCTCTCTTACACAAGTCATAAAGGTATTTCCTCCCCAATTGAAAAAACAGGGGATAATTATTCAAGACAGTGAGCCTGCAGATGCAGCAAAAAAAATGATTGAATTCCTCAGGGAAAGAAATTTTGTATAAGGTATATAATGCTAAAGATTGATACTGAAAAATGCACTGGTTGCAAGATCTGTGAAAAGACATGCCCTTTTGGGGCAATCACCGTTGTTGATAAAATTGCAAGAGTAAAGGACAATTGCACCCTGTGTGGTGCATGTGTAAGTAGTTGCCCCGCAGAGGCAATTACCATTGAAAGAAGGCAGATTCCAAGGGAGGAACTGGACAATTTTTCAGGTGTTTTTATATGGGGAGAGTTTGAGAAAAAAGATAAAAACCTCGTGCCTAAAAAGGTGGTCAAAGAGCTTTTAACTCAGGGACGAAAACTCGCAGACAATCTTGAGCAAGAACTTGCAGTAGTAGTATTAGGAGACGGCATATTAGATGGGTTTGAGGAATTAATCAACTATGGTGCAGACAGGGTAATCAGATGTAGACATAAACTCCTTGATAATTACACAACAGACAGTTTTACCAATGTATTATGCACTGTTATTTCCAAGGAACAGCCATCTATTTTTCTCTTCGGCGCAACACCGCGGGGGAGAGAATTAGCGCCAAGAATTGCTGCAAGGCTACATTTAGGGCTCACAGCAGATTGCACTGGTTTAGATATAGACGAAGAGGGCCAACTTGTTCAGACAAGACCAGCATTTGGTGGAAATATCATGGCATCGATAATTTCTCCTTATACAAGGCCTCAAATGGCCACTGTAAGACCAAATGTTTTCCCATGTGAGGAGTATAATACAAGAAATGGGGAGATCGAGGACTTTGAAGTAGTGCTATCCCAAACCTCAATCAGGACTAAGATAGTAGGCATAGAGCAATTAACAGGGCAAAAAGAGATAGGTATTGAGGAGGCAGATATTATTATCTCGGCTGGAAAGGGGGTTGAAAAAAAAGAAAACCTTAAACTCATCAAGGAATTTGCAAATGAAATTGGAGGGGTAATGGCAGGTTCAAGGGCCATTGTTGAACTTGGCTGGATTCCCCACACCAAGCAGGTAGGTCAATCAGGACATACCGTAGGTCCTGAATTATATATAGCCGTTGGTATCAGCGGGGCTGTTCAACATATTGTTGGAATGAATTCAGCCAAGTCCGTTATAGCAATAAATAAAGACCCTAATGCGCCTATATTCAAAGTTGCAGACCTCGGTATTGTAGGCGATGCAATGGAAATCCTACCGGCTTTAATAAAAAGCATAAAGTCGTCGGGCCTTCGTTCTTGACAGTTTTATGAGACAAATTAGAGGAGACTTTTTATCGCATTCTTGAAGTTAATGAAAGGCACCGGTTATGCTCTCAATATTATTTATTGTATGGCACAGCATTCAGGTGATAAGAATTTGTTTTTCGGGGAAGGAGTATAGGAAAAATTGGTCTTGTGTGTCAAACAAAATTCAACCTTCCCGCCTATCTGGTGTGGGATTGTGGGGGCAACTCACTAGATGAAATTGAGGGCTTGTCCGCCGGTATTGTGGAGGGCTGGGACCAGGCCTGCCCTCCCCGTCACGAGACCGGGACGGGATCGGGAGGCGCGATTAAATCGATTTGAAGGGACGACTCAGATATATTGCTTAAGAAAGGATTTTTTGGAATTGACAGGCAAGACCAGGCCTAGGCCAGGGAAAAGCGCGGATGCCAAGACGGTGGACCAGATATCCAACCTCGAAACCTTGCCCCAGCGGGCAAGAAAGGCGGGACTTTTTAGTATCTTATAAATAAATTTGTGTTCAAATTGCGGAAAAATTTTTGTATAGCCGGGAAAGCCTTTGCTATAAAGGCCCTCAGAAGAATGAACGGCGATTCAACTTTTTACAACCTGTTTGGTTTCGGTGTGTCCTGCTTAAGAATTAAAAGATTGAGAGATTTGGAGATTGAGTTTCTTATCTGTGAAATTCTGTCTACTTTTATATGAATAGACGGAGCGGAGCGACTCCTTAACTTTAGGCACTTCAAACCCTGGCCCAGACCTGGTTTTGAAAGGCCAGTGTCAAAGAAGGCTAATTATGAGTTTTGCTTAATGCCTACAAGTACTCCAGTTTTGTCGCACCAGGGCAGGCTTTAGTTCACTTCCCCGCTGCAAGCGGGACAAATAGGCACTTTTTCGGTTTATCCGGATTAGGATCTTGCTCTATATAGACGGCTAAATCCGAATGAATTGCTGTGAGAATACAAAATAGGTTGAAATTACGGAAAGTAGTGCTAAAATAGCAAACAAGATCCAAAATGGCATAAAATTTAAAGAATCCGTCAGTATAGATATGTAACGTCAGGGTAAACCCTAATGTTGCATAAAATTTGAGTTCAAAACGGTATAGATTGGGTCAGCAAGGGACGGTTGATTGTTTTCAAGGACGAAAGCGTATTGCACATACGGTGAGGTCTTGAAAATGGGCAATCGTTTCTTGATGACCTGATATAGAGCGAGCGAAGCGCTTTTGGACCAAATATTTCTGCAACGTTAGGGTTAAGCACCGGAAAAGACAAAGACGTCGATATCCCTTTTGATGGGAAAGACGTCT
>Ga0209121_10005664_pt1 | contig 11228 bp, 15 predicted proteins | sample Cruoilmetagenom3_FD_187292 | JGI IMG/M metagenome (GOLD analysis project Ga0209121, IMG submission 187292) | Oil polluted marine microbial communities from Coal Oil Point, Santa Barbara, California, USA - Sample 3 (SPAdes) (version 2) | ecosystem: Environmental > Aquatic > Marine > Oil seeps ...
TTAGGCATCGACCGTGTAACTAAAGTGGTCAAAGGTGGTAGACACCTTCGGTTCAGAGCTTTAGTGGTAGTTGGCGATGGCCAGGGGCATGTCGGATTTGGTTTAGCTAAAGCGGCAGCGATTCCTGAAGCAGTTCGCAAGGCAGGTGCTATGGCAAAGAAAGGGCTGATTGAGGTGCCTATCAAGGACGGTACCATCCCTCATGAAATCCTAGCCAAGTTCGGTGCATCCAGGATCTTACTAAAGCCGGCTGCGCCTGGCACAGGCTTGATTGTCAGCAACACTGTTCGAGCAGTGCTTGAATTGGCAGGCATAGAAGACGCCCTTGGCAAATCATTAGGTGGATCAAGCAAAATCAATGTAGCTAAGGCGACGCTGCTTGCCCTGGCAAACTTGAAGAAAAGTGAGGAAGCGGCAATTCAAACCGATGTTGAAGCTCAGGAAGAAAAGGTAGATGAAACAGAATGAATTAAAGCCTCCTGCGGGTGCTAAGCACAAGAGGAAGCTCGTAGGTCGAGGAGATGGCAGCGGGCATGGCACCTATTCGGGGCGAGGTTGCAAAGGGCAAAAAGCTCGCTCCGGCGGTGGTGTGCGCCTTGGCTTTGAAGGCGGGCAATTGCCTTTGATAAAACGGCTACCGCGAAAAAGAGGATTCACTAACATTTTTAAAACTGAATACAATATTGTCAATGTGGGGAAGCTAGCTATTTTCCCCCCAAGAACTGAGGTAACCCCTGAGGAGTTGCTCCGAGCAGGCCTAATTAGCATCCCGGCCCATCCGACCAAAATTCTCGGCGCCGGAGACATCCAGCATCCGTTGCTGGTCAGTGCTAACAAATTCTCTTCATCGGCGGAGAAAAAAATCCTCGCTGCCGGAGGGGAGATAAAAAAGGTTTAGAATGGAGCGTAAAACAACCCGACCGCGTCTCGTCCAGGCAATGATAGATGCGTTGTCATTGCCCGATTTGCGACGAAGAATTCTTTTCACCCTCGGCATGCTGGTGGTTTTTCGGTTGCTAGCTCATGTTCCTTTACCCGGAGTAGACCTTAACAGCTTGCAAGAATTCTTCGGGGAGAACCTCCTCTTCGGAATGCTTGACCTTTTTAGCGGTGGTGCCATGGCGAAGTTCAGCGTGGCTGCCATGGGCGTTTATCCTTACATCACTTCGTCCATAATTATGCAATTGCTGACGCCGGTAATCCCCAGCCTTCAGGCTCTAGCTCAAGAGGGGGAGCTTGGTCGCCAGAAAATTAATCGAATTACTCACTTGCTAACGATACCTTTGGCCGCCCTTCAAGGCTATGCTATGATTGCCTTGTTACGTTCACAGGGAGTGACTATTGAGCCGCTTGGACCATTGACTATAGCCAGTATAATAGTAACAATGGTCGCTGGCACGATGTTCCTCGTGTGGCTGGGTGAATTGATTACCGAGCGTGGTATAGGGAACGGGATATCGATAATAATTTTTGGTGGTATCGTGGCTGGCCTGCCGGGGATGGTGGGTCGTGGTGTTGTTGCTGCTGTTGGTGGAAATCCCGGGGGGTTGATCGCCCTAATTCTTCTATCCGCAGCTACCCTAGTGCTTATAGTCGTATTTATTGAAGCTCATCGCCGTATTCCTGTACAGTATGCGCGGAGCAGTTTTCGCGGTGGTCGCATGTATCGCCAATCGGGTTCCACCTACATACCACTGCGAGTCAATACCGCCGGGATGATACCCCTTATTTTCGCCCTGGCCTTAATGCAACTTCCTGGTACGGTAGCTTCATTTTTTATGAACCCAGCCGGTCAAGATCCCAATTTCTGGAATACAATCTATAATCTGTTTCGGCCTGATAATCCAGCACCTTTAGGTCTGCTCTACCAGGGGTTGTACTTCGCCTTAGTAATTGGGTTCGCTTTCTTCTACACTATGGTCATATTCGAGCAAATGAACCTGCCTCAAACTTTGCAACAGCAAAGCGGCTTCATTCCTGGAGTTCGACCCGGCAAGGCAACGGCTGATTATTTGAATAGAATCATAAGGCGCATTACCTTCGGTGGCGCTCTCTTTCTGGCTATAGTAGCAATTATGCCCTTCATTGCTCGAGAAATTACCGGCGTTAAGGAATTGGTAATCCGGAGCACCGCCATGCTTATAGCTGTTGGTGTGGCTCTGGATACCATGAAGCAACTAGAGGCTCAACTAACCATGCGCCGCTACGAGGGTTTCTTAAAATAATGCACATCATCATGTTAGGTGCTCCGGGGGCAGGGAAGGGAACTCAGGCCGATATTCTCTCTCAAGAAATGAGTTTGCCTCACATAGCCTCCGGTGATCTGTTTCGTCAGGCGTTAGAGGAAAGGACCGAGATTGGTCTCTTGGCGAAAAGCTATATGGAGAAAGGAGAACTCGTTCCTGATGAGGTAACCATAAAAATGATTCTGGAAAGAATCAATCAGCCTGATTGTATCTCTGGCTGTCTTCTCGACGGCTTTCCTCGGACTTTGCATCAAGCTGAAGTTTTGGACGAAGTCCTTAAGGAACAAGGCAAAACCATAGATAAGGCAATATATATTGAAGTGCCCAATGAAGAGCTGGTGAAGCGCCTCAGTGGAAGGCGACTTTGCCGAGTTTGCCAGACACCCTATCACATAATAAGTTCACCGCCTAAAACACCGGGGAAATGTGATAAATGCGATGGTGAATTGTATCAGCGTTCTGATGACAGGGAGGAAACAGTGAGGGACCGACTTGGTGTTTTCTTTGCTCAAACTGTTCCCATCCTTGATTATTATAAAAAACAAAGTAAACTAATTAGGGTCAATGGTAACCTAGGAATACAGGGAGTGGCTAGAGAAATAATCTCTGCCCTCAAAGCGAGGATAAAATAAATGGTGATTATAAAATCTGACGAGGAAATAGTTATTATGAGAAAGTGTGGTAAAATCCTCGCCTCCATTTTAGACAAACTAAGAGCTGAAGTAAGACCGGGGATGAAGACTGACCAGTTGGACATAATCATGGCCGAAGAATCGAAGAAGAGAGGAGTTATCCCTTGTTTTAAAAACTATCACGGCTTTCCGGCCAATTTATGTGTTTCGGTGAATGATGAGATAGTTCACGGCATTCCCGGTGAACGAATACTACAGGAAGGAGACATTGTTTCTTTAGATGTAGGAGCAAAACTTAATGGCTTTCATACCGATGCTGCCATAACTATTGGTGTGGGACGGATAAGTAAGGAGGCTGAGGAAATTATCGCGGTCACAGAAGGTAGTTTAAAGTCAGGCATCGCTCAAGCGATAAGTGGGGCACGGGTGGACGATATCTCATCTGCTATTCAACATTATGTTGAATCAAAAGGATTTTCTGTGGTTAGAGAATATACCGGGCATGGAGTAGGTCGGGACTTACATGAAGAGCCCCAAATACCTAATTTTGCAGTTGGAAAAGGTCCCTTGCTTCGTAAAGGCATGACTCTGGCTATCGAGCCTATGGTTAATGCTGGAGGTTGGCGCACTAAAGTGGCGGCTAATCAATGGACGGTGCTTACAGTTGATGGAAGTCTTTCAGCACATTTTGAACATACCATTGTCATAACTGATAATAGAGCTGAGATACTTGTTTAGGTATATGTAAGAAATGGCCAAAAAAGAGAGGATAGAAGTTGAAGGCAAGGTCATTACAGTCTTACCTAATACCATGTTTCGCGTCGAGTTGGCCAATGGGCATCAAGTATTGGCTCATATCTCGGGTAAGATGAGAAAGCACTATATCAAGATTCTACCTGGAGATAGGGTTCTGGTAGAGCTTTCCCCTTATGATTTGAGCCGTGGCAGGGTTACCTATCGGCTCAAATAGTTTGACAGGTTAAGAAAGAAAGTTTATCATAATAGGGTTTGTTTCAATGGTGATTGGAAATGAAAGTAAGAGCTTCGGTTAAGCCGATATGCAAACAATGCAAGGTTATCAGGCGGGAGGGGGTGGTTAGGGTTATTTGTAAGAATCCAAAACACAAACAGCGGCAGGGGTAATAAACAGTGGCACGTATTGCTGGTGTAGACCTTCCTAAGGATAAGCCAATTTGGGTGGCCTTGCAGAGTATTTATGGCATTGGTGCTTCATCAAGCCAGCGTATTTTGGCTGCCACCGATGTCGATCCTGGCCTTAGAGTTAAGGAACTTAGTGAGGAACAGGTTGGCCAGATTCGAGATGTTCTTGACAAACAATATCAAGTAGAAGGCGATCTCAGGAGGGAGGTTCAATCTAACATAAAGCGGCTTATTGAAATTAGTTGCTATCGAGGCACAAGACACCGCATGAGGTTACCAGTCCACGGACAAAGAACACGCACAAATGCCCGAACTAAAAGAGGGCCAAGGAAAACAGTGGCAGGTCGAGGGCAAAAGCGTGGTCTAGGTAAGAAGTAAGGAGCTTGGTTTTAACAAATGCCAAAGAAGAAGAAAGGGGCTCGCAAAGCTCATAAGAAGATTAGCGAAGGCAGAGTTTATATCCAATCCACCTTCAATAACACGACCGTTACCATTACTGATATGCAAGGCAACGTTGTCGCCTGGGGGAGTTCTGGTACTGCGGGATTCAAAGGTTCCAGGAAAGGGACCCCTTACGCTGCCCAAATAGCTACCAGAGATGCAGCACACCGAGCAATAGGTGATGGCTTGCGCCGGGTGGAGGTGTATGTTAAAGGCCCTGGCAGTGGGCGTGAAGCAGCTATTCGTGCCTTACAGGCTTCTGGAATCACTGTTAAAGCTATCAGAGACGTGACTCCTATCCCCCATAATGGCTGTCGTCCGAAAGGGAGGCGAAGAGTATAAAATGGCGCGCTACACAGGCCCGGTTTGTCGCATATGTCGCCGTTTCGGAGACAAGCTAATGCTCAAAGGCGAGAGGTGCTCTACACCTAAATGTCCTGTAGAGAAGAGGAATACTCCTCCTGGCGGGCGTCCTCCAACTCGAAGGCGCAGCGGGATTCCTGACCGCGGACTTCAATTGCGCGAAAAGCAAAAGGTTCGCTTTAGCTATGGTGTTCTGGAGCGACAATTTCGAAGGTTTTTTGTCGAGGCGAAAAAAAGCCCCGGCGCCACTGGAGAAAACCTGCTCATATTGCTGGAGCGGAGATTGGATAACGTGGTTTATCGCTTAGGCTTTGCTGACTCACGTGCCCAAGCCAGGCAAATAGTTCAGCATGGCCATATAATTGTCAATGATCGCAAAACAGATATTCCTTCCTTTCTGGTGAAGTCGGGAGACGCTGTAAAATGGCGAGAAGCTAGTAAAAAAACGGAATATTATAAAAGAGTAGCTGAGGAAATCGAGGAAAAATTCATTCCTAATTGGTTAAGCTTGGACAAAGAAAGCATGACAGGTAGAGTGTTAAATTTGCCTGGCAAAGACGACATTGAAGCTGGATTTAGTCAGCAAGCTATTGTTGCATATTATTCGAGGTGAGCTATGCCTGAATTGTACATCCCCACTGTAACTTGTGTTGAAAGCATTGGCAATTATGGTCGTTTTCTTGCTGAACCTCTGGGGCCAGGTTTTGGTGTCACTTTGAGTAACGCCTTACGACGTGTGCTTCTCAGTTCTTTGCCTGGTGCTGCGGTAACATGGGTCAAGGTCGAAGGAATTCAGCATGAATTCTCTCCTATTCCTTATGTTAAAGAGGATGCTGTGGAGCTCTTACTGAATATCAGGCAACTGAGACTCTGCCCTCTTGCCAGTCAGCCCGGACAGTTGTTCTTGGAAGCAGAGGGGGAAGGCAAAGTCTGTGCAGGTGATATTAAGCCCTCGGCCAGCTTTAGCGTTGCCAATCCTGAACTTTATTTAGCTTTTTTAGACTCTCCCCAAGCTAAGCTTTATGTCGAACTTAACGTGGAGCTGGGGAGAGGTTATGTGCCGGCTAAATCGGCTGACGGTTTACCTGTGGGAGCACTGCCAGTAGATGCCATCTTCACCCCAGTGCGGACAGTCAATTTCTCTGTAGAATCTGTCAGGCCTGGCCAGGAGGAAAGTCCAGAAAAGCTCATCCTGGAGATTTGGACCGATGGTACCATTTTCCCCTGGGAGGCGCTTAGTCGAAGTGCCATCATCTTAATTAATCAGTTTTCTTCCTTCAGGGACCTTGAAGTCCCCATGGCTAGAGCCTTGTCCATTTTGCCCGAGCAATATGATACCCCTCTAGAAGAACTAAATTTATCAACGCGCTCCTACAACAGTTTGAGGAGAGCGGGTATTTTCACTCTGGGACAATTGCTGGAGCAAGGCAGGGAAGCTTTGCCACCATTGCCTGGTTTGGGAGCAAAGTCTCGAGCTGAAGTGGAAGAGTTAATAGCTAAATTAAGCTCTCCTATTCCTGAGAAAAAAAGAGAATGAGACACAAGGTAGCAGGACGGAAATTAAGTAGGTCGACAGAGCACAGGTGGGCATTATACCGAAATCAAGTTACCTCGCTTTTGGCTCACGAAAAAATCGTCACCACTGAAGCTAAAGCTAAAGAGGTTCGCGGTTTAGCGGAAAAGATGATTACTTTAGGTAAGGATGGCAGCCTTGCCTCGAGGAGGGAGGCTTTAGCTTTTATTACTGATAAAAAAATAGTTCACAAGCTGTTTGCTGAAATTGCTCCAGGCTATGCTGACCGTAGCGGTGGTTATACAAGGTTGCTAAAGCTGGGACCCCGCCCTGGCGATAACGCGCCTATGGTTCAAATTGAATTGGTCAAGTAAGTTTATTTTGCTCACAGAATATGATGGCACCCAATATCATGGCTTTCAATGGCAAGTTGGCGTGCCCACCATTCAAAATGAACTTGAACAAGCTATAAGGCGATTTTGCGGACAAAGCGGCCGGGTTATGGCAGCTAGCAGAACTGACGCCGGTGTGCATGCCAAGGGACAAGTGGTAAGCTTCTGGGCGAAATCTATATTGGATACCATGGCGCTAGTTAAAGCATTGAATTATTATTTACCCAGAGATATCGCGGTCAAAGCGGCTTACAGGGCTAGCGATGATTTCAATGTCCGACGCGATGCACTGAGCCGGGAGTACCACTATCATATTTTAAATAGCGATACCCGATCGCCGCTTAGCCAAAGGTTCGCTTGGTTTGTGCCCAAAATGCTGGACATACGGGCGATGAATGAGGCCTGCCAGCTTATCCGAGGTGAGCATGATTTCGCCTCCTTTGCCAGTTCTTTTGATGGGAGCAAGAGCACGTTGCGTAATGTTTATGAAGCGGGAATAGAGGGAAAAGGGGATTTCACCGTTTTCCGTATCGTGGCTAATTCCTTTTTGCCCCACCAGGTACGAAGCACCGTAGGTCTTTTAATCAGGCTAGGTCTGGGGAAGATAAGTATCGAAGATTTTCGTGATATAATGGAGGCAAGGAGTTTGGGTTTAGCTGGTCCCCTTTCCCCTGCTTGTGGCTTATGTCTTGAGAGGGTGAACTATCCTGAGCCTTTGGGAAGCTAGACCTGTACTGAGTTTATCGAAGGAAATGAAGACTTATAGTCCTAAAGCTAAAGATGTCGAGCGAAAGTGGTGGGTGATTGATGCCGCGGATAAAACTCTGGGAAGAATGGCGACGCAGGTAGCCAGTTTACTTATGGGCAAGCATAAGCCGATTTACGCCCCTCATATGGATACTGGTGACTATGTGGTAGTAATTAATGCTGCTGAAGTAAAGGTGACTGGGAAGAAAGCGGAAAAGAAATTTTATTATAGACACTCTGGATATCCCGGCGGCTTAAAGACCCAAAGCCTTGAGAAACTATTTAGTAAAGACCCCGCCCGTGTGATTGAACTTGCGGTTAAAGGGATGTTGCCCCATAATAGTTTAGGCAGGGCTATGTTTAAGAAGCTGAAGGTTTATCCTGGGAATGAGCATCCCCACCAGGCTCAGACTTCCTTCCGTCACTCTGACCCTGAACGAAGTGAAGGGGAAGAATCTCGTAGTTCTCAGGATAAACTCCGTGAAAGCGAAATATTACCCAAGGAAAGGTGATAACTTATGAGCGAGGAAAGTTACGTTTGGGGAACAGGTAAGCGCAAATGTGCTATAGCCCAGGTCAGGCTTTTCCCCGGTGAGGGGGAGATCATTGTCAATGACAGGCCTTACCAGGAAGTTTTCACTCGCCTTGAGTATCGCCACATGATTGAACATCCTTTGATGGCTACCAATACCATGGGCAAATTTCGTGTCAAGGCAAAAGTGAATGGCGGCGGCCTCAGTGGTCAGGCTGGAGCCATTCGCCACGGCATTGCTCGAGCCCTTGCCAAAGAAAATGAGCTATTTAAGCCCATATTACGTAAAGAAGGCTTACTTACCCGGGATGCCAGAATCAAAGAACGTAAAAAATACGGACTCAAGCGAGCTCGCAAGGCACCACAATACACCAAACGCTAACTGTGCTCCGACTTGTTAGCTGGCGATGTGGAGCTGTTTCTAGATTTTCTTTAAACCCGCTCTGGCAATTTCGGAGTTAAGAGATGATAAGCCCATCAGAAGTTGACGATTGTTCAATAGGACTCGTTTGACATTCTGCGTCATTTGTCTCTTGTCATTCTGATCCTGCACGAAGTCAAGGGGAGGAATCTCGTAGTGCTCAGGGTGAACTCCGTGAAGAATCTCAAGCTGCTCAGGACAGGCTCCGTGAAGGGGAAGAATCCAATCCCGCTAGGCTTGTCCTACGCGCAGTCGAAGGGGTAAGTTCAGCGAAAAATCTTGTGCCGCTCAGGGCAGGCTCCGCGAAGAATGTCCCAAAATGATATTGCCAGACGCTCCCAGGCATCCCACTATTGCTCCGGACAAGAAGAACAGCTATAATACTAATCTGCTGGGGATTAGTCTAGCGGTAGGACGACTGACTCTGGATCAGTTAGGCCAGGTTCGAATCCTGGATCCCCAGCCAAGAAAGGTAATAAAATCACCTCAAACTATCTTCTAATTGCTGTAAAAAAATAGAAATGAAAAGGAGGCAAAATCATGAACTATGAATGGATGACGGCACCCTGCGGAATAGATTGTTTTAACTGTTCAATGTACCTAGCGAATGAGAATGCGGAACTGAGAGCCAAAATTTCCAAGAACATGGGCATCCCATTTGAGCGGGCGGTATGTAAAGGGTGTCGTGAGGAAGCAGGGAAACCAGCTTTTTTTAACTGGACTGAACCCTGTAATGTTTACAGGTGCAGCACAAAAAGAAACCTTGACTTTTGTTTTCAGTGTTCTGACTTTCCATGTGATAATCTTCACCCGTATGCAGACAGAGCATCCGAAGTGCCTCACAATACTAAAGTTTTTAATCTTTGTTTAATAAAGAAAATGGGCTTGGAATCATGGGCAAAAACAAAAGCCAAAAGTGTGAAGCATACATATTTCAAGGAAAAATTTAGACTATAACAAAGTGCACGCGGTTTCAACCATGAAGCCACACAGGAATTGTCGCGAAAAGTCCCCGTAAACGAATCCGAACCCTGAATTGTCTGTTGTATTTCTGTTGTATAATAGTTATGGCCGCGGCGATAAGGGCCCCGACTTCCTAAGTAGCTGGCGTAATCTCGGGACTAAGTCAGGTTTCAAAAAGTTAGCTATGTGTCCCGAGTGGTCAGCCAGTGTGGCGCATTCGTCTAGAGGCCTAGGACACCTCCCTCTCAAGGAGGAGATCACCGGTTCGAATCCGGTATGCGCTACCAACGATAAAATTGCCCCTGTTTTGAAGCCAAATTCTGGAAACAGGGGGGCTTGATTTTGCTACAGACAGACAACAGCAAATTACAAACCTTGGCTTTCACAGGCGCTTCTTCAGATCAGCCAATGACGCCCATACCATAAGCAAACTAGCGTGAACTGTCAATACCCCTCTTTAGGGCGAGCGAAGCGTCCTTTACCAGTGATTTAGCCATACCTTGAAGACCCTACTTTACGACAAACAACGCTGCATGATGCGATTCTATGAGTTCGCCTGTGTTATTTCCCCGTAAAAGAGCATTCAGGCCAATTTCCCGTAGCTAACGACCCTCAAATTAGAGCATCATAGGCTGTCGCGGGGGTAAGGATTATGCATAATATACAACGACATCCGCGTTGCTGTGTGGCTCACAGACCCGAAAACAGCGCGTAACATTTTATCAGGTTGGCTTTCTCCTTTCGGCTGGCAAGCGGGCCCGCCATTATACATAATGCTAATGCCTGAACAGCCTTTGCCACCATCTCTGCTTATGGGGCTGTTTAGGGGTCTCCAAAAGCAATAATCGCTCTTGAAGCCATTCTGCTTTAGCTTTCCAATAGCCGACTTCCTGGGATAATTGCTCGATTCTGGTGATAAGGGGTTGGGTTGGTATGGTGTTATCAGACAGAGGCTTGTTGACCATGGGAAGGTCCTCGATAAGGTATGATTCTCCAAACTTGGAAGGGATTAACCTGGCCTTGAGTTTGCCAGACTTGATATAACGGCGAATAGTGATCATTGCTACACCTAGAGCCTCAGCAGCCTCTCTCAGTGTATAGCCCTGTCTATGGCTCATTAGAGAACATTGTATCATCTCTGTCAATGCCCATCCTTACGGCGTCCTATAGTATCCTATCCATCGCAAAAGACATTTTACCCTGATCATCTATCTACGAAAATTGCGGTATTTCCCCCATTTTCAACCTGCAAAACGTTAAAAAACATACAATAAATCCAATTCAAATTTCGGATTTTATTAGGGAGTTTTCCTTCTTTTTTCTCTCCCTCTCTCTCCTTCTGATTTATGATTATAGGTTATTCTTTCTACCTGTTACTTCAACTTGGGCTCTCCTCCCTGCCGGGATTCTCCCAATAATATTCCTTTGTCTCAGGAAAAGAGAGTGGTCAGAATCTTAAGCCTGACTGAATATGCTACGAAAAGCTATGTTGTATGTTTGGCTCGTGTAGCACAGATGCTCCTGGGGATATCCCCCTCTACTCTGGACAAGCGATTACCACCGGCGGGGTTATAATATAAGATAGGGATAGTCTCTCTTTTCACCTAATCAAGCCCTGAGAGGCTCAAAAAGGCGGGTGAAATAACCGGGGATACATTCTATATACTACCTTGTTTGCTCTTAGCTTAAAATCACGGCTAGAAAATTGCTAATAGACGAAGCGAAACGCGTTGTTACTAGTTGGCATTTCACGAACAAAACGGCTTTTGGGCAATTGATATAAAGGTTCTGATTTGAACGTAAAAGCACTGTATGGG
>Ga0209121_10005665_pt1 | contig 11227 bp, 7 predicted proteins | sample Cruoilmetagenom3_FD_187292 | JGI IMG/M metagenome (GOLD analysis project Ga0209121, IMG submission 187292) | Oil polluted marine microbial communities from Coal Oil Point, Santa Barbara, California, USA - Sample 3 (SPAdes) (version 2) | ecosystem: Environmental > Aquatic > Marine > Oil seeps ...
TTAAAAAGCCTGAGGGTGCTTTTTTTCCTCTTCGTGTTTCTCGTATAAATTCCGAAGGGACTGCGGAGCCAAGAGTTTGGGGTAAATAAAAAATGAAACCTAAAATATATTTTCTTAGTGTTTTAGTCCTTTTTTCCTCGTTCGGGGTTTGGGCGGAAGAATTAGATGACGCATCTGATCTTGACCTCTTGTCGCTCTATGGGGGAGAGGAGTTTATTACTATTGCAACGGGGGTTGCCCAGCCAGTCCATAAGGCTCCGGCTGTTGCGTCAGTTGTTACGGCTGAAGATATTGAGAAGATAGGTGCTACAGATATTGATGAGGTTTTAGAAACAATTCCTGGGTTGCATGTTGGAAGAAATGCCGCTGGTTATAATCCGATTTATACCTTTCGTGGAATATACGCTGGATTTAACCCTCAGGTTTTGATGCTGATTAATGGGATTCCTCTAACAAACTTGTTTCAAGGAGACCGAAATCTGGTTTGGGGTGGGATGCCCGTACAGGCTATCTCAAAAATAGAAGTAATAAGAGGGCCCGGCTCAGCATTATACGGTGCAGATGCTTTTGCTGGGGTTATTAATATTGTTACCAAAATAGCAGATGGTACCTCTCAGCTCGAGACGGGCATTCGATATGGAAGTAATAACAGGAAAGAGTATTGGGCGAGTGGTGGTGGCGCAATAGGAGATCTGAATTACTATGGTGCAATAGAGGGACTTAAGACCGATGGTTTTGATGAAAAGGTAAGGTCCGATCAACAATCTGTTCTTGACTCGATTATAGGAACTAATGCTTCAGCGGCACCTGGATCAGTTAATTTAGGGCGAGATAATCTTGATGCTCGTATTGAGCTAGCCTATAAAAAATTGAAGCTTAGAGCTGGCGCACAAATAAGAGATGATGTGGAAGATGGTGCCGGGTCGGCGCAATCTCTATCACCCCAAAATGAGTATTCAAGTGACAGGATAAATGTAGATATTACCTATGAGGATTCAGAATTAACTGAAGATCTGGCAATTAAGCTCCAGTCGAGTTACTTGCAGACTACACAGCAGGTCGATGGCAACTTATTACTTTTCCCTGCCGGTACAATTGTACCTGGCTTAGGTGGTTTTACCCCTTTTCCTGACGGAGTTATTGGTACGCCAGAAGTCTTTGAAAAGCACACAAGATTTAATTTCTCCAGTCTTTACTCAGGCATAAATAAACATGAGTTAAGTTTAGGTTTGGGTTATTACCATGGAGACCTTCATAAAGTAAAAGAATCAAAAAACTTTGGTCTTAACCCTGCTACAGGTTTACCGATTGTGCCTGGCGATCCAGTTGTTGAGGTAACGGACACTCCTTATGTTTTTTTGACTGAAGGCAAGCGTGAAAACTCTTATGCTTTCCTTCAAGATGTTTGGCAGTTTTCTAATGATTGGGAGTTGACGGCTGGTGTTCGTTACGACCACTATTCAGATTTTGGTGATACTATAAATCCCAGGTTGGCATTAGTTTGGTCAACCAGCAGAAACCTGACAACCAAGCTTCTTTATGGTGAGGCATTCAGAGCCCCTTCTTTTGCTCAAACTAGAGCAATTAACAATCCTTTAGTTCAAGGGAATCCAGAGTTAGATCCTGAAGAATTGAAAAGCTATGAAATAGCATTTGATTATCGCCCGAATCATGATCTCGCGTTGAATTTAAATGCTTTTTACTATGAGTGGGAAGATATCATCCAGTTTGTGCCTGGGGCAGGCGGTGCTGTAGCCCAGAATGCTGGGGAACAAAAAGGCCATGGTGTTGAGTTTGAGGCGATCTGGTCCTTGGCACGGAATCTAGATATAACAAGTAATTTTTCGTGGCAAAAATCAACTGATAAAAACTTAGACTCCGACGCTGGCTACTCTCCGGAAAAGCAGTTTTATGTGAGCACCAACTGGAGCCCCATGGAACTATGGAATGTGAACCTTCAGCTTAACTGGGTTATGGATAGAAATAGAGCGGCAGGAGCTGATGATTACCGATCAGATGTCGATGACTACGCTTTAGTAGACTTGACTATACGTCGTAAATCCTTGTGGGATCATATAGATATCGCCTTGATAGTCAAAAATGTATTTGATGAGGATGCCCGAGAACCAAGTCTTGCAGGCGGCTTGGGTCAACCTGTACCAATTCAGGATGATTTGCCATTAGCCGGGCAAACTGTCCTAGGTGAAATTCGTTATCGATTTTAGGGATGATTTATTGCCGTAAACCGGTAAGGAATACAAGGATGAAGCAATACTTTTCTTTTGTGTTTATGTGTATGAATAAACGTGATCCACTGCCTGTAATGCTGTTAGTGGGATTGTTGATGTGCAGCGTGACAGCTAAGGCGCAGAGTGCTGATCTGCTGGTGCTGTATCCAAATGTGCGTGCCCCCTTTTCAAAAATCTACCAAGATATTTCCGAAGGTGCTGAAGAACAGTTTGAAGGCGGAGCTAGTTCTGTAATGCTTGGTAATGATGAGGTTGTCGACTCAGTACTTGCTCGTAAAAAACCAGATGTTGTTTTGGCTTTGGGGAGGCGAAGTCTAGCAAGGCTTGAGTCTTCGGGTGTTCAAACCCCAATTGTGTTAGGTGCCGTTAATGAACATAACAAAAGCTACCCAGGCATCTCTATGGTGCCAGACCCCAAGGTTATTATAGATAAGTTGGTTTTGTTGTCTCCATTAGTTAATCGTGTACATGTGGTTAGAAAGTCAAATGGGTTAGCAGTTCAGTTAGATGGAGCTAAAGAGTATCTGGAATCACTTGGTAAGACATTGTCTGTTCACGAAAGTAGCAACATCCGTGATGCCGCGAATATTTATGCCAAATTGGTAGATGAGGCGCAAGAGGGGGATGCTGTCTGGATTTTACAAGACGGGTCTTTCGTAAATGGTGCAATTTTATCAGTTCTGCTTGATGCGGCTTGGAGTAAGCATTTAGTGGTGTTTTCGTCAAATCCATTGCATGTTAAGCATGGCGCCTTATTTGCCGTCTACCCTGACAATAGAAACATGGGGGCTAGCCTGGCGAAGCTTGCCAATAGAGTCGTAAACGGTGAAGTAATTGCAGGGCTTAATCCTCTTCAAGATGTTCTGGTGGCTGTGAACGAGAGGACTGGTAATCATTTAGGTGTGGCTCTCTCTAAAGAGGTGAAAGAGAACGTCGACTTATTGCTGCCTGCCAGGTAATACTAAATGCAACAAAAACCTCAAAAGCTAGCAACAAAGATGAAATTCAGGACTCAGTTGAGCCTGATTTTTGTTGTTGGTATTTTTGTGATGGCGATCATTACCTCTCTTTCTGTCAGTAATATTTCAAGTCAAATAGTACGTGATCGTGAAATTCAGCAGGGTTTGCAGGTGACCAGCTCTCTTGCTAAGCAGAGTGAGCTGGCATTGCTCTATCAGAGTAAAGAAAGTGCCAAGGATCTTGTGGATACGGCATTAAATTTTCCGGGTGTAAAAGCTGTCGGAATTATTACCGAAACCGACTCTGTACTTTACAGAGGCGGCGATGACGAAGCGCCAATACCTCAATACAAGCCATCTCTCCCTAATCTGGTTGATGAGTCTGATAATTATTGGATATTTTCATCGCCAGTCGTTGCGGGTGACTCTCAAGATAGTGTCTGGGGTGAGCTATACGATGAGAATAATGATAGTAAGGTATTGTTAGGCTATATCACGGTCGTGATGGGTAAAGATACGCTGTTGTTAATGGAGCAGGGTATTCTTCGTGGTAATTTGTTGATCTCTTTGATTGTGGCTGTAGCTTTGTTACTGCTGCTGTTAGCTGCTTCTCGTAGGCTTACCAAACCCCTAGAACGCCTTTCTGTAACGATGAAACAGGCCGAAGAAGGGGATTCTGTGATACGTGCTGATGTTGGTGGCCCCGTCGATATCACGGACATGCAGCACGCCTTTAATTCTATGATGGAATCACTCGAAAATCGCCAAAAAGAGTTGATGCGAGCCATGGCAGCTGCCATTGAGTCGGCGCGTGTTAAAGGTGAGTTTGCCGCGAATGTTACCCATGAACTTCGAACGCCAATGAATGCCGTTTTGGGTATGTTGGATTTGCTGATGACTATGGGGCTTAGCTCCAAGCAGCTTGAATATGTAGAGACAGCAAAATCTTCTGGTGAAAGCCTGCTTCAGTTAATTGATGAGATTCTTAATTTTTCAGAAATCGATTCCAACAATATTTCTATTGAGAAGGAAGATTGCTACATCCAGGAGTTATTGGATGATGTAATAAACTTACTCTCTAACCAGGCACTTAAAAAGAAACTCGATTTTGGCTATGTTCTGAGTGAAGACGTGCCAAGCGTAATTCTTTCTGATGCTTCTCGGTTACGTCAGGTGTTGATTAATTTAATTGGTAATGCAATTAAATTTTCTGATGTTGGTGAAGTGTCTCTTCATATAGATGTCGTTGACCCTCTTAATGACTCATCTGAAGACAGCTCAGTCGTAAGGTTTGAGGTGCGTGACTCGGGAATCGGTATTTCTCCCGAAGATCAGAAGAAAATTTTTGAGGCATTTACTCAAGCAGACTCCTCAAGTACTAAAGAGTATGAAGGTACAGGGCTTGGGTTGGCGATCAGTAAACAAATAGTAGAGTTGATGGGCGGAGAAATTTCAGTTTCGAGTGAGCCCGGCATGGGGAGTTCCTTTTGGTTTACCGTGCCAACTCCCAGAGTTAAATCCAATAAAATTATTGATAAGACTGTTTCAGCGTTTGCAGGGATTAACGCGCTACTGATCGACGACAGCGATATCGTTCGTGAGTTTGGCTCTCAGCAATTACAGCAACTGGGTATTTGTTGTGAAACGCTAGATTCGGGTATTAAGGCTCTGGAGGCAATCCGGCAGATGTCGGCAAGTCGTAAAGCGTTAAATGTGCTGGTGATTGATGAAGATATGCCAGGACTTAAAGGTACTGATTTTCTCAAGTTGACACGCGAAGAGCCCTCCCTGAAAGATACACTTATTATCATGTTGAGCAACCCATGGGCAATGGGAAGTGTCCATAGCGATGACTCAATGATTAGACTCAACAAGCCTGTGCGGGCTAAAGAGTTAAAAGCCTGTCTTGATAAGTACCTTCTAGAGTCAAGTGAGCCTAAAAAGCCAGCACACTCAGCAACAACGATTGAACAGTTATATTCTCGCCCAAGAAAAATTTTGGTGGTTGATGATAATCGTGCAAATCAGCAGGTTGCTATAGGGATGCTGGAGAGAATGGGTTGTAATTGTGAGCTAGCTTCTACAGGCAAAGAGGCCGTCGATGCCATTCTTAGGAACAGGTTTGATGCTGTTCTTATGGATTGTTATATGCCCGTGATGAATGGCTATGACGCCACTACTCAGATTCGAATGTATGAAGGTGGTAATGGTGAAGAAGGCGGGGTCCCCATTATTGCGATGACAGCCAACAATACACAGGTTGAGATAGACCGGTGTATGGATGTTGGAATGAGTGATTTCCTTTCAAAGCCATTGCGTATTGATGCGTTAACTCAGGCGTTGATTAAATGGGTCCCGCGAGATATTCCTGCCCAATCTAAGAATGAGTCTGGCGCGACTGTCAATGTGACTCAGAAAGATGCAGTCGTCGAAATTACAGGGGCGAGTTATGACCCGTTAGTGATTATGGAGCTAAAAAACGCTGTTGGGGAGGTGGTCATCTCAATGATAGAAGCCTTTCTTGAGGATACACCGGTTTATTTGGAGTCCTTAAAGCATGCCATTATTGAAACTAATTATAAGCAGGTCAGGGAGTTGGCGCATACAGTAAAGGGAAGTGCTTCAAACTATGGTGCCCATAAGGTTGTAGGGCTGTCTCGTTTGTTAGAGGACAAGGGAGCCTCTGATGATTTGTCGGACGCTGAATCGACATACGATCAGTTGAAAGAGGCGTATACAAAACTTAGCAAAGATCTAGAAGCATTTATCCTAGAGAACGACAGCCATAATCACGATCGTCAGAGTGTGCACACTCTTCTCATCGTAGATGATGATAGGTCGATGCGGCTAGCGCTGAAAAATGTATTTAAGTCCGATGATTATGTGATCGAAGAGGCCGGGAATGGCATGCAGGCAATTTCAATGTGCCAGCGTAGAATGCCCGATTTAGTTTTGATGGATGCCATGATGCCGGATGTCGATGGCTTTACAGCCTGTGAGCGTATTCGTGAGCTTCCTAATGGTTCAGATATCCCGGTGTTAATGATTACAGCCTTGGATAACGAAGATTCAATTGTTAAGGCATTTTCGGCAGGTGCCACAGACTTTATTCCAAAGCCCATCCATTTTGCTGTTTTGAAGCAGCGTGTTTCTAGGTTGATTCAGGCTAACAAAGTAGAAAAGCATGTAAAGAAGCTTGCTTATCACGACCCTTTGACAGGTTTGCCCAATCGCACAAATCTTATGCAGCAGCTTAGGGTGATGATCAATAGGGCTCAGTTAGAGGAAAAGAAGGTGGCGATCCTGTTCTTGGATCTTGACCGATTTAAACTGATTAACGATACCCTTGGTCACGATGCAGGCGACCTGCTTTTGAAGGCTGTATCAGACAGGATTCGGCGGTGTGTAAGAAATCAAGACTTTATTGCTCGGTTGGGTGGTGATGAATTTACCGTTGTCCTTGAAGGCGTTACTGACAAAGAAATCGTATCAAAAATTGCAGCAAAAATTTGTGATACGTTGAGCCAGCCGTTTGTCTTTCTACAGCAAAAAATGTTTGTTACCACGAGTATTGGTATTTCTATGTTCCCCGATGATGGTGGTGACATTGGTACCCTCATGAAGCATGCCGATTCTGCAATGTTTCGTGCCAAGGAGCAGAGAAACGAATATTGTTTTTATGTTCAGGGAATGGAAGATGAAATTGCCCGTCGTATGGAATTAGAGAGGGAGCTGCGACACGCCATTACTCACCATGAGCTTGTGCTTTACTATCAGCCTCAAATTGACCTTAAAACTGGGAAGTTGATTGGTGCTGAGGCGTTGATACGCTGGAATCACCCCCAGCATGGGTTGATTATGCCCGATACATTTATACCTCTGGCCGAAGAGTCGGGGCTTATTAATGATGTGAGTGATTGGGTTTTAGTTGAGGCTTGCCGACAAATTCAAGACTGGAATAACCGTGGGAACGGGTTAAAGGTTGCTGTGAATATGTCGAGTAAAGATCTTCAGGCCGAAGGTTTTAACCAAAAGTTATACGGAGTGATAGAACAATATAAAATCCCACCTCAAATGCTCGAGTTGGAGATTACTGAAAATACTCTAATGGAAAATCCAGAAGAGCTGGAGGAAGACCTGAATGCATTGAGGAATATGGGGCTGACCTTGGCAATCGATGACTTCGGTAGTGGCTTTTCCTCCCTAAACTATTTGAAGCGCCTGCCTGTGGATATCCTTAAAATTGATCGAATGTTTATTCGTGATTTGGCAAAGGATGAGAATGATCGGGCGATTGTTACCGGTATTGTCGCACTGGCTTCGAGCTTGGGGCTTGAGACCGTCGCGGAGGGTGTGGAAACAGAATATGAATACCACCTTCTTCGAGAGCTTGGCTGTGATTCGTGCCAAGGGTACTACTTCAGTAAACCCATCACCGTGGCCGATTTTGAAGAGAAATATTTTAAACAGACGACGACTGTCTGACGTTCTTCCATTGTTTTAACTCTTCTAGATAGCACGTCAAAGGTTTTTCTCTTCTTCTGAACTTCTAATATGTGATAATCAGCGTTTTTCGTGAGCGTGAAAGTACTATGAGTCAGTTTTTCTCAATACACCCAGAAAACCCCCAGGCCAGGCTTGTTCGTCAGGCGGTTGAAATTGTGAGGAAGGGCGGGATCATAGCCTACCCTACAGATTCAGCTTATGCGCTGGGGTGTCATCTCGGGGATAAGAAGGCATTGGACAAAATTCGTCAAATACGCCAGCTTGATAAAAATCATAACTTTACTTTGATGTGTCGTGATCTTTCTGAATTGGCCGTGTATGCGAAGGTTGATAATCAAATGTTTCGATCTCTCAAAGCACACACACCGGGGCCTTATACCTTCATTCTTGAAGCGACGTCAGAAGTGCCGAGAAGGTTGATGCATCCCAAGCGTAAAACCATAGGCTTGCGGGTTCCCGATAATGCCATTGCCCTGGCGTTACTTGAGGACTTGGGTGAGCCAATCATGAGCGTTACTTTGATTATGCCGGGTGATGAACTCCCTCCTACGGATCCTTACGATATTCGAGATATGCTTGAACATCAGGTAGACCTGATTGTAGAAGGCGGCTATTGTGGCGTGGAGGCAACAACAGTCGTTGATCTGACAGGTGATGTGCCTGAAGTCACGCGTCAGGGTGTCGGCCAGTTTGACGATTTTTTGCCCTGATCCCAAGTTTATCCTTGGTGGTTGTCTTGGGGAATCACAGTATAATAGTCGCTTCCTAATCTCTGGGCTCTAAGTCTATGTCTGTGGATGTTATTCCTGAAAATACCGAAGAATCGGGATTGATGACAAATCAAAGAGCCTCCTCACCGTTGCAGGAAGAGATGCCATTTGCTGTCGTAATGGGTAAGGAGATAACTGCTTTACCCAAAGATTTATATATCCCGCCAGAAGCATTGGAAGTCTTTCTCGAGGCATTTGAGGGGCCGCTGGACTTATTGCTTTACATGATAAAGCGTCAAAATTTAGATATTCTTGAAATAAATGTAGCTGAGATAACCCGTCAGTATATGGGCTATATCGATATGATGAAGGCGATGCAATTTGAGTTGGCAGCTGAATATCTATTGATGGCTGCGATGTTGGCTGAAATTAAATCGAGAATGCTGCTGCCGCGCCAGGTTGTGGATGAGGATGAAGAAGACCCCAGAGCTGAATTGATTCGTCGCTTACAGGAATATGAGCGTTTCAAGCAAGCAGCGGAGGACATCGAAGAGCTGCCTCGTCTTGGTCGGGATGTGTTTTTGGCTAAGGCAAAGGAACCCGATCGAAGTATGGCTCGGCCCGAGCCTGAAGTGGCAATGCAGGAGGTTCTACTGGCGTTGTCTGATGTGCTCAACCGGGCTGAAATGTTTGAAAGCCATAAGGTTCAACTGGAACGCCTTTCTACACGGGAGAGGATGTCTCAAGTCTTGAGTAGCTTGGCGGGTAAACAGTTTGTACCCTTTGTTAGCCTGTTCCGGTTAAGTGAAGGAAAAATTGGCGTTGTGGTTACCTTTTTGGCGATTATGGAATTAATTAAAGAATCGCTCGTGGAAATTGTTCAGAATGAAGCTTATGGGGTTATTCATGTGAAGGCCCGTTCGTAAAGTGATGATGGCAGAGATTGAATATCAAGAAAATGGATAGTGATCAGCTGAGAAACATTATTGAGGGCGCCTTGCTTGCTGCAGGGCGATCTCTGGATATTAACCACCTTGAGAGACTGTTTGATGAATTTCAGGTTCCGCCTCGCGACCAGATAGTAGCTGCTCTTGATGAGATTGAAGCTGGCTGTGCGGGTAGGGGTTATGAGCTTAAGTGTACTGGGAGCGGCTATCGCTTTCAGGTGCGCCAGGAGTTGGCAGAGTGGGTTAATCGGTTGTGGGAAGAAAAACCCAAAAAATATTCTCGCGCACTTTTGGAAACGCTGGCCCTTATCGCCTATCGTCAGCCGATAACTCGCGGTGATATCGAAGAGATTCGTGGTGTGTCAGTTAGCTCCGAGATTATTAAAACCCTATTGGAGAGAGACTGGGTTCGTGTGGTGGGGCATCGAGATGTGCCTGGTCGTCCTGCACTCTATGCGACAACCAAACAATTTCTAGATTACTTTAGCCTAAAAAACCTGGAAGAACTGCCAACCCTTAATGACATAAGAGATATTGAAGAGATCAACCCCGAGTTGGCTCTGGAAGTTTCACAGTACGCCGGTAATGACAGCAGGGTTAAAGACTCCGCTGTGAATGTTGATGAAGAGGCATTGAAGGAGGGGGTTTCCGACGCGGAACAAAATATCGTCAACGAGCTCGTAGAACCTGATTTTGATAAAGATCCTCAACCCACTGAAAATAGCCAAGAGATATAGTATTCCCCATGTCTGAAAAATTACAGAAAGTGCTGGCTGCTGCTGGTTATGGATCGCGTCGTGAGTTAGAAAAGTGGATCAGTGAAGGTCGCATCAGGGTCAATGGAAAGGTGGCGACACTGGGCGATAGGGTTTCATCTGATGATACGGTTCAGGTCGATGGAAAGCGCGCTCGTCTACCAGCTCAAGATCGGCGTATCAGGGTCTTGGTTTACAATAAGCCCGAAGGTGAAGTGTGCACCCGTTCAGATCCTGAAGGGCGAAAGACGGTGTTTGAACACCTTCCAAAGCTAAAGGATGAGCGATGGATAGCGGTTGGTCGCCTCGATATTAATACGACTGGGCTGCTTCTTTTTACTAATAATGGTGAGTTGGCCAATAAGCTGATGCATCCGTCCTCTTGTATCGATCGGGAGTACTTGGTGAGAATTCATGGCGCGGTTGATGACGATATGATTAAGCGTCTGCGAGAGGGTGTATTGCTAGAAGATGGGCTTGCCAAATTCAGTGATATTGTTCCCGGTGAGCGAGTTGGAACCAATGGATGGTATACCGTGGCGCTTATGGAAGGGCGAAACCGTGAGGTGAGACGTCTTTGGGAGTCGCAGAATGTCGAGGTCAATCGTCTTAAGCGGGTGCGATTTGGACCAATTTTTATGCCGTCTTATACCCGGCGTGGGCAGTGGGTAGAACTTGATGAAAAAGCCCTCAATGATCTTTTGGTCTCGGTAAATATGAGAGTGGCCAAAAAGCAAAAGAGGCTGTCACCCGATGACCAGGTGCGTCGGGATCGTCAGCTGAAACGATTGCGTTCCAAAGGGCCCAACTCAAAATAAAGCTCTTGGCTTTGCTTGGATGATGTTGTCAGGTTAGTAAAAGGCGTTTTCAGCCTATTGCTAACCTGTCTCAACAATATTTGTGCTAGCCCGCCGAGTTTAAAACAATTTGATGGGGTATTTATTGTGCATCCAGTGATTTTCCAGTGATGCCTTCGCTATCAGCTCCCATAAGGTATAGATAAAGAGGCATTATCTCTTCGGGCGTTTTAATTGTAGAAGGATCTTCTGCAGGGTAGGCGGTAGCGCGCATTCTAGTTCGTGTGGCGCCAGGGTTGATGCA
>Ga0209121_10005667_pt1 | contig 11225 bp, 8 predicted proteins | sample Cruoilmetagenom3_FD_187292 | JGI IMG/M metagenome (GOLD analysis project Ga0209121, IMG submission 187292) | Oil polluted marine microbial communities from Coal Oil Point, Santa Barbara, California, USA - Sample 3 (SPAdes) (version 2) | ecosystem: Environmental > Aquatic > Marine > Oil seeps ...
TCCGACTGAAGGAGCTTATGCGTCTTATCTACGCTTTACTCTCCCCAACCTTCGGTATGCACCAGTACACCGCCGACCTGGCAGCTCGTGCGCTTGCCACAGGCCACGCCGTCCATCTCGTCACCACGACGGGCTACCCCGCCGACCGCTATCCCTCCGCGGTCACGGTCCGCACGCCGGTCACCACCCGGTCCGCGTTCGGTCGGGACGCTCTCAAGGCTCGCGCGCTCCGCGATTTGCGATTTGCGATTTGCGATTCCCACGCCGACGTGGTTCACTTCACCGGCCCCCACCTCTGGAATCTGCCGCTGCTCCGGCAGCTCAGGCGCGCCGGGATACCGACGGTGCACACGCTCCACGACCTGGACCCGCACCCCGGCACCTCCTACGGCCCGCTGCTCTATCTCTGGAACCGCCTGGTTGCACGGAACGCGGACCACATCCTGGTCCACGGCCGCCGCTACGCCCGGCGCGTGGCGAAATGGATCGGAGCGGAGCGCGTGAGCTATACGCCGCTCCTGCATGGGTTCTGGAAAGTCGGGTTGCAGGTTGCAGGTTGCAGGTTGCAGGTTGGGGAGGGAGGGTCAAGAGTCAAGAGTCAAGAGTCAAGAGTCGAGAGGTTCGCGTTGTTTTTCGGGAGGGTTGAGCGGTATAAGGGTATCGATGTGCTGCTGCGGAGTCAGTCACAGCGCAGTGGTAGCCGCCCTGAGTTGCCCGGGCTGCGATATGTGCTAGAGTCTGGTGAGGGCGGCACCTACTGCCCAAGACTGATCATCGCGGGACGGGGGCAGTTGGCGAAGGTTTGGGATGGGCCGCTGCCGTCGGGCGTCGAGGTGCGGAACCGCTACATCGATGACGACGAGGGGATCGATCTCTTCCGGCGGTGCGGGGTCGTGGTGTTGCCCTATACCCAGGCGACCCAGTCGGCCCTGATTGCGGCGGCCTACGTCTTCGGCAAGCCGGTGATCGTGACGGAGACCGGCGCGCTGGCGGAGTACGTGGTCCCCGGCGAGACCGGGTGGGTGGTGCCCCCCAAGGATCCTGCTGCGCTGGCCGCGGCCCTGGATGAGGCGCTCGCGGACCCGGCCGAGTGCCAACGTCGTGGCGAGAAGGGCCGTGCCTGGTACGAGAGAGAGCGCGTCGCCGAGTGGGAGACGCTGCAGGCGATGTATGAGCGGGTGGCCGGGGTTGGATGCTAGATGTTGGATGTTGGATGGGCGCGAAGGCCAGGGCAACGCCTTGCGCAAATCCGCAACGCGCGCAAAGGGGATGAGGACATCTCACATCCCGAAAGCCATAATCAGCGTGTGTCAGCGTCGATCTGCGTCCGCTTTCTCGCCCTTTCGCCTTTTCGCTTGCTCGCTTTTTCGCTTTCTCGCTTTCTCGCTTGCTCGCTTTTTCGCTCATTCGTTTTTCCCTGACCGCTGACTGCTGACCGCTGAGAGCTGACATACCGGGGGACAAGGCATGAAGTTGCGCACGACGGAAGCCTCCGCCACTGTAGATGAGGAGACGGCTGTGCAAGAACCAGGTCACCACATCGGCCGCCTGAAGTTGCCGAGCCTGCGGCTGCGGGTGTCGGAGCGGATAGTGCTGCTGGTGCTCGTGGATACGCTGGCGGTCAACGGCTCGCTGGCCGCGGCACTGACGCTGCACCGGGTTCTGTTCACCACCGATGGCAGTACTATGTTCCTTGTCAAGTGGTTCGTGACGCTCACGGCCGCCTGGCTGGCCGCCGCGCTCTTCTACGATTGCTACAACCTGGCGCGCGCCGCCAGCATCACTGTCGGCGTGCGGAGCGGGATGGCCGCCGCGCTCACGGCGTTCGCGATCTACATCCTGATTCCCTGGCTCACTCCCTCGCTGGGGTCGCGTGGATTCCTACTCCTCTTCGCCGCTCTGTCGGTGGCCGTCGTGGGCGCGTGGCGCTTCGCCTACGCCCGGTTCTTCGTCCAACCGTGGTTTGAGCAACAGGCACTGGTGGTGGGCGCGGGCTGGGCCGGGCGGGATCTGCTTGCCGCGCTCCAGGCCGCGCCGGAGAACGACGCCAACCCCTTCCGTGGCACCGGCTACCGGCTGGTGGGCTTTGTCGACGACGATCCTGCGCTGAGCGGGACGGAGGTGCAGGGCGTGCCGGTCCTGGGCATGAGCCGTGATCTGGTGCAGTTGGCCGAGCAGCTAGGCGTTGATGAGATTGTGATCGCCATCACGCATCGCCACGCGATCCGCACCGAGCTCTTCGACGGGCTGCTGCGCTGTCGGGAGCTGGGTTACCGGCTGACGACGATGGCTGTGCTCTACGAGCGATTGCTGGGCCGCGTGCCCATCGACCACATCGGGCGCGATCTCTCGGCGGTGGTGCCGATGCAGGAGTCCCCGCAGGAGCGCGCGGTGGGGCTGGCCAAGCGCTGGCTGGATGTGGGCTACGGCCTGGTGGGCCTGGTTGCGATGGGCCTGCTGATCCCACCCGTGGCGCTGGCCAACGCTCTCACCTCGCCGGGCCCGCTCTTCTATCGCCAGATGCGCGTGGGCCGCGGTGGGCGTATCTTCAAGATGATCAAGTTCCGCTCGATGGCGCCCGATGCGGAGTGTGACACCGGTGCTGTCTGGGCCTGCGCCGGCGACGACCGGATCACACCCGCCGGCAGGTTGCTGCGCAAGATGCGGTTGGATGAGCTGCCACAGGTCCTGAACATCCTCAGGGGCGAGATGAGCCTGGTCGGCCCGCGGCCCGAGCGGCCGGAGTTCGTGACGCAGCTTGCACAGGAGTTCCCTTTCTACCGTGCGCGCCACGCCGTGCGTCCGGGGATCACCGGCTGGGCCCAGGTGCAGTACGAGTACGGCAATTCGACGGAGGACGCGAAGACCAAGCTGGAGTACGATCTCTACTACGTCAAGCATATGGGCGTGCTGCTGGACCTGCGCATCATGCTCACCACGCTGCCGGTGATGATCTCGATGAAGGGGCTGTGAGGGGGGATGTTGGATGTTGGATACTGGATGGGCGCTCCTTCTCGCCCTTTCGCTTGCTCGCCTTTTCGCTTGCTCGCTTTCTCGCCTTCTCGCTTTCTCGCTCATTCGCTGATTCTGTCATTCTGATCCCATGGCCAACATTCTCTTTCTGACCCAAGTGCTACCATACCCGCTCAACTCCGGCGCGAAGATCCGCGCCTACTATGTACTGCGGCAATTGGCGCGGTCGCACGCCGTGACGTTGGTCTCGTTTGTGCGTGAGGACGACGAGCCTGCGGCCATTGCGCATCTCAGTGAGGTGTGCGAAGCGGTTCTGACCGTCCCGATGCGCCGCTCCTCTCTGCGCAACGGCTGGGCTTTGCTCAAGGCGGGGCTGACGGGCCGATCCGTCATCATCGTCCGCGACGAGATCCCGGAGATGTTTCGTCTGCTGCGCCACCTGGTGCGCGACACCCACTTCGACGTCATCCACGCGGATCAGACGTCGATGGTGCAGTATGCGGTGGAGGGGCAGCGTTGTCACGTTCAAACGTTCAAACGTTCAAACGTTCAAACGATCCTTGACGCCCACAACGCCCTCTACCGCATCCCGGAGCGGCTGGCGATGGGTGAGACGAATCCGCTGAAGCGGCTGGGGTACCGTCGCGAGGCGCGTGCGCTCCAGCGATATGAGGCCAAGGCGTACCGGACCTTCGACCACGTGGTCTTTGTGACGGAGGTCGATCGGGAACAGCTGTTCTCAGTTTCCAGTTCCCCGTTATCAGTTTCAGAGCAGAATCGGCAACTGGCAACTGGCAACTGGCAACTGGCAACTGGCAACTGGCAACTGACAACTTCCGTCATCCCCATCTGCGTCGATCCGGAGGCCGTGCCGCTCATCCCGCGGCGCGCCGGCGGACGGTCCGTCGTGCACGTCGGGACGATGTTCTGGCCGCCGAACGTGGAGGGGGTGCTCTGGTTTGGGGGCGAGGTCTGGCCGCGGGTGTTGCAGCAGGTGCCGGATGCGCGGTTCGTGATCGTGGGCAAGAAGCCGCCGAAGGCGGTGAAGGATCTGGCGATGCAGGTGCGCAACATCACGGTGACTGGCTATGTGGCAGAGCCGGCGCCGTACCTGGCCGAGGCCGCCGTCTTTATTGTGCCGCTGCACGCCGGCGGCGGGATGCGGGTGAAGATCGTGGATGCCTGGTGCTGGGGCGTGCCGGTTGTAGCGACGACGGTCGGGGCTGAGGGGATTGAGCGCTGCGAGGGTGAGAATATCCTTGTCGCCGACGCGCCGCAGGCTCTGGCCGATGCCGTCGTGCGCCTGCTCAAGGAGCCGGCGCTGGGTGAGCAGCTGCGGGCCAACGGCCGCGCGTGGGTGGAGGAGAAGTACAATTGGCGCATCGTCTATGATGCGTGGGATCGGGTGTATGAGGGCCTTCTGGCGCAGAGGGGAGAAAGGGACGCTGATGCACGCTGATGCACGCGGATACAAGCACAGCAAGACAACCGACACAATCCTCAAGGGATTCTATACGGTCTACAACACGCTGGGCTACGGGTTCCTGGAGAAGGTCTATAGCAATGCACTCGCTCTCGAACTGCGGAAGCTGGGGCTGACGGTCGTTCAGGAATCGCGTATCGCTGTACACTACGCGGGGCTGGTCGTTGGCGAGTATTTCGCCGACCTGGTGGTGAACGATGCCGTCATCGTGGAACTGAAGGCGGCTAAAACACTGGCCGCGGAGCACGAGGCCCAGCTGCTCAACTACCTGAAGGCCACGCCCTACGAGGTCGGCCTGCTGCTGAACTTCGGACCGAAGCCCCAGATCAAGCGCAAAGCATTCGACAATGCCCGAAAGGGCTCAATGAGCTGGCTTGCGGACAAACCCAATCAGGTGAACTCTGATCCATGTGATCAGCGTTAATCTGCGTCCTAATCCTATGAAAAAAGGCCACTATCTCTGGATCATCCTTCTTCTCTCCGTCGCGCTGCGCGTGGGCATCGCCCTCTATTTCGGTGATGTCGTCGATGCACCGTCGTTGCTCACGGATCAACGATCGTACCACTGGCTGGGGGCACGGATCGCGGCCGGGGAGGGCTACAGTTTCCCATCGGGCTGGTACCCCTTCACGCCGGCGGAGACGCCGACGGCCCACTGGTCGTTCCTCTATCCGCTCTTCGTGGCGGCGGTCTACCGGGTCTTCGGCGTGCATCCGTTGGCGGTCCGCTGCCTCCAGGCAGTGCTGGGGGGCATCCTGTTACCGTGGATGGTTTACCGTTTGGCGCGAACGCTGTTCAACCAAGACGCCAATGTGGAGGCCATCGGTGTCGCAAGTCCCTACGACGCCAAGACGCTAGGACGCTACGGCGCTGTCGTCCCCCTTCTCGCCGCCCTATGGGCGGCTGTCTATCCGTACTTCGCGATGTACAGCGCGACCCTGATGACCGAGACGTTCTACATCGTGGCATTGCTCTGGTCGCTGGAGGTAGCGCTGCGGATGGGGCGCTTGCTGCGCCGCGGTGAGCGTGTGACCTGGCGTGTCACGGTGCAACTCGGGCTGAGTCTGGGGATCGCGGCCGTGTTGCGGCAGTCGATCCTGCCCTGGGCGCCGGTGCTGTTTCTGTGGCTGATGTGGCAAGCAACGCGGTCACAAGTTCGAAGTCGAAAGCCGAGAGTCAAGCTGCAGACGTCAGTTGATGGGGGGCAGGCTTCATCTTTGCGCAGATCTCTGACGCCGTTGGTGGCCGCAGGACTGATCTTGATCGGGTGCATTGTGCCCTGGACGATCCGCAACTACGTGGTCTACGGTGAGTTCCTGCTATTGAACTCGAACACGGGATATGCGATGTACTCAGCCCAACACCCGATGCACGGGACGAACTTCCGCGAGTTTGACGCTGCGCCGCTGCCGGAGGATTTACCGCGGGGCAATGAGGCGCAGATGGATCGAGACCTGATGGCGCGCGGTATTCAGTTCGTTCTGAACGACCCTGTACGCTATCTGCGGTTGAGCCTGAGTCGGGTGCGTGCCTACTTCGAGTTCTGGCCTACACCGGACACGACACGATTGCACAACCTGGGCCGAGTCGGCTCCTTCGGCATCGCGCTGCCGTTCATGGTGTATGGGATAGCTGTCAGCATACAGCGAGCAAGCGAAAAAGCGAAAAAGCGAGCAAGCGAAAAAGCGAGAGTGCGAGAAGGCGAGAAGGCGGATGAGCGGCCATCCCACATCCAACGTCCGCTGTCCGGCATCGAACATCCAGCATCCGCTGTGCGGGTGGCGGCTCCCGATCTCGTTCTCATTCTACTGTTTATGGCTTTCTACAGCGCGCTCCATATCTTCACCTGGGCAATGGTGCGGTATCGACTGCCGGTGGATGCGGTGGCGATGCCCTTTGCAGCGTTGGCGGTGTGCACTGCGTTGGAACCTTTGAACGTTCTAACGTTCAAACGTTAAGACGCATCGACGTATCCAGGTTAGTCCAGGAGGCACTATGCGCCTACTCGTCACCGGCGGCGCCGGAGTTATCGGTTCGCACGTGGTGGATGCTTACATCGCCGGGGGAGCCGAGCACGGGAATTGAGACTCCCTTGCGGACAGAAACCGTAGCGGGGAACCACTCCGGACGCACTATTCCCGGAGCCATGCTATAATGTCCGCAGAGTCACAATAAAGGAATTCTATGGCACTACATGATTATTGGAAGATCGCGAAGAAGTGGTGGTGGTTGGCGGTTGCCTGTGTGCTGATCTCGTCAGTCTCCAGCTACATGGGCACGCTGGGGATGCAGCGGATCTATCAGGCGACTGCCACAGTGATTGTGGGGCAGACGCTGAGTCAGGCTGACCCGAATAGTCAGGATATCTGGATCAGCCAGCAGCTCGCGCAGACTTACGCGGAGATGGTCAAGCGCCAACCGATCCTGAAGGGGGCGGCAGAAGCGCTGGGGTTGCGGTTCATTCCCAATGCAGGTGATATCTCGACACGGCAGGTGCCCAGCACGCAGTTGCTGGAGATCAGTGTGCGCGACACAGATCCAGAGCGCGCGCGTGCGCTGGCCGATGAGATCGCGACCCAGCTGATCCTGCAGAGTCCCACGGCGAGCCAGGATCAGGAGCGGCAGGCCTTCATCCGTGAGCGGCTCTCGAGGATCGAGCAGAACATCAGCGCGACCGAGGCCGAGATGGCGGAGGAGCAGGAGAAGCTGGAGGCGGCCAATAGCGCCCGCGCCATCCAGCAGTATCAAGCGAACATCAACGCGCTGCAGCAGAAGCTCTTTTCGTACGAGGCGACGTACGCGCAACTGCTGCTCTCTGCCCAGGGCGGCACCAACTACATCTCGCTCATCGAACCCGCCACGACGCCGGTGACGCCCATCAGCCCCAACGTCCCGGAGACGGTGGCGCTGGCCGGCGCGATCGGGTTGGCGCTGGCTGTGGGGGGCGCGGTGCTCATTGAGTATCTTGACGATACCGTTACGTCGGTAGAGGAGGCGGTCAAGCTTTCGGGAGATTTGCCATTATTGGGTGCCATCGCCGAGATCAGTGGCAAGGAGTACCCCGACAAGCTGGTTGCCGCAAGAAGTCCTCTCTCGTCGACCACCGAGGCCTATCGTGTGTTGCGCACTAATGTGCAGTTTTCGGCGGTGGATGATCCATTGACCACCATTATGGTGACCAGCCCCGGTCCTTCTGAAGGCAAGAGCATCACGGTGGCGAATCTGGCGGTGGTGTTGGCTCAGTTGGGAAAGAAGGTCATCCTTGTTGATGCCGATCTCCGGCGTCCTGTACAGCACAAGGTCTTCCACGTGCCCAACCAGGAAGGCTTCTGTAACGCAATCCTGGAGGGGGGTCCTGAGGTGATGCGTTTCGTCCAGCAGACGGCAGTAGATGGGCTCCACATACTGACCGCAGGGCTGCATCCACCGAATCCCGCGGAACTTTTGTCCTCAGAGCGTGCATTGCGGCTCATCAACACGCTGGCGGCGCAGGCCGATGTGGTCCTCTTTGACAGTCCTCCGTTGCTGGTGGTTGCGGATGCCAGCATTCTGAGTTCCCGTGTGGGTGGTGTGATTCTCGTCAACGATCTCGGCAACACGCGTCGTACGATGGCACGTCGTGCGGTTGATGAGTTGAAGCGCGCGCACGGGCGCCTACTGGGACTGGTTATCAATCGCATCTCACAGAAGTATGGTGGCGATTACGATTACCGGTACTACTACTATCACTATTACTACCGTGATGGAGAGCATGTGAAGCGCCGTCATCGTAGGCGTGGCCCGTTGCGGTGGGTCTCCGGCCTTTTTGGTTCCAACGGCCACAGCTCAGACGGCCGCAATCCAGCTGATGCGAAGCGCGCAGATGAGATCGCCGCGGACGTGTCCAGGACAGGTGTAGGCGACTAAGGTGCCATAGGGTGCAATGATGAAGTCTGCGCAATCGAGCACGTTAACATTGAGGATGGGGAGAACCCTCGGCTATCGTGGCTAAGGTGTTTCGCCCGGAGCGCTGGGATACCCCTGAATTCGCGGTGCTGGTGCGTTGTCTGGAGGCGCGTTGGCACCCCGAGGCGCTGGAGCAGGCGCGGGCGCTGATCGAGGATGACTTCGATTGGGATCGGTTGGTTGATCTGGCCGTCGGGGAAAGCGTGGGTCCGCTGCTCTATGCGGCCGTGCAGGGCGCCGGCTGGGTGTCTTCCTCGGTCCTGTCTCGCCTGCGGCGGGTATATGTGCTGAACGGCGCGCAGGCCGCGCTTCGATTCCACGATCTCGAGGCGGTGCTGACGGCGCTCCACGAAGTCGGTGTGCCTGTGATCGCGCTCAAGGGTGCCGCGTTGGCGGAGACGGTCTACGGCAATGCTGCACTGCGGCCCATGGACGATGCGGACCTGCTGGTTCCCCACGCCCAGGGCGGCGATGCGGTGGCCTGTCTGGTAGCGCTTGGCTATGAGCTGTTTGCTCCCGAGGCTCGCAAAGGCGATGCGCTGGCCTATGAGAACGAGGTGATGCTGGTTCGGCGGGAGGAGAGGAATCTCTTCCAGGTGGAGCTGCATTGGAGCCTCTTCGACGCTCCTCACTATCAGAGCGCGCTCCCTATGGATTGGTTCTGGTCTACCGCGCGCCCGGCGAGGATCGGCGGTGTTGCGACCCAGATTCTGGGGCCTGAGGCCCAACTGCTCCACCTTTGCGGGCATGCGGTTCTGCACCACGGCGGGGCCGGCGGCCCTCCCATGCGCCTCTGTTGGCTGCATGATGTTGCCGAAGTTATCTTTCACTACGAAGAGGATATCCAGTGGGATCTGCTCTTGGCGCGTGCGCAACGCTGTGACTTAGTGCTGCCCGTCCAGATGCTCTTGCCCGAGATCGGTGAGCTGTGGAACCTTGATCTGCCGATCTCATTTCAGGGCCAGCTGCGGAGTCTCGTGCCGTCGCCCGCCGAGGTGCGTGTCTACGCTATGCTCACGGGCGAGCCACGTCCTGTGCTGCGGCGTTTTGTGGATGATCTGCGCGGCTTTCCGAGCTGGCGCGATCGGCTGACCTATGCCTGGCACGCGGTCTTCCCGTCGCCGAGCTATATGGGCGAACGCTATCACGTTCGGAGCCGGTGGTTGTTGCCGATGACCTATCCCTATCGCTGGTTGTACGGGATCCGGACTTGGGTTAGTGTGTTGTCAAATGGTCCAAAAACGGGTGTCATCCATAGGCGCTAGGCTGATGCAAGACTGCTTGCGTTTAGTGAATCGGTGCTACCGACATGGGACTCGGTAGAGCCACCAGGGATTCCAGGTGCTCGCGCAACTTGCGCATCGAGGCCCGGCTGAAGCAGCGACGTCCCGCCTGCCATTCGTCGTTGATCTCAATGAGTATCGACCCTACCAAGCGGATGACGGCTTCGCCGTTAGGATGTATTGCTACAGACGGAGATGGGAGTTTCACCTCCCAAGAGACAGTGTAGAGGGTGAGAATCAGCCGATACCCCAAGCCAGCGCCCAATCGGGCACCCAGAAAGTCCCGACCCGGAAGCCGTAGCGCACCACCAAGGACGCGACGAATACAAGGATGCTGACCCCGATCAATACGTAGTCCCAGCGTTTGTAGCTCAGTTCATGGATCCAGGTGCGCGGCTCTGTGCCAAAGCAGCGCAGGTCCATCGCATTGGTGATATCCTCGCCGCTGAGGATGGCGTTCATCGTCACCGGCACGACGAGCGGGGCCATCTTGCGGATCTGCGCGATGATGCCGCCCTCCAGCTTTTCGACCTCATAGCCACGGGCCTTCTGCGCATCCAGCGTCGTGTTGAAGTCCCGCGCTAATGTGGGCACGAAGCGGAACGCCAGGTCCATCGAGAAGGCAAAGCGATCCGGCACCCCTATCCGGCGAAAGGTCACGCCATAGTGACGGGGGTTCATCGTGTAGGGGACAATCAGGAAGAGGCCGGATATCGAGAGCATCCGCACGACTTGAGAGACAGCAAACCACACTCGCTCGACCGTGATGGTGGGGTGGATATTCAGCCCGAGGATCCGCCACTCGGCCCGCCATAGCACGTGTCCGGCCCCCAGAACTTCCGCGGGCCCACCGCGCCCCGTGAAGAGCGTGTTCAACGCCACGATGCCCACGACGAAGACCAGGATAAAGATCCAGGCTCGGCGTGTCTCTTCCCACGTCACCTTCGCCAGGATGTACTGGGCCACGACTATGGCCAGGAAGAAGAGCAGAAGCCGGATATCCCAGAACAGGGTGAGGGCAAAGAGGACGAGGAAGGAGAAGATCCACCGAGCGCGGGGATCAGCTCTCTCCACGACACTGTCGCGGGGCCGATACTTCCAGGTGACGAGCATAGTACCTCTCCCAGATCAGCCGGCCCTGCCAAAACCACCCGCAGGGCCGGCCTTCTATGCGTGCTAACGTCCGGACCTTGAGACAACCGCGTCGTACGCGACCATCAGGATTGGCACCAGGACGAGACCGTTGATGGTGTTGCTGAGGAAGGAGGGGAACCAGTACCCGACCACGGCGGTATTGATATCGAGGCCGCTGAGCGGGATTTCCAACAGTGAGGGCACAATCATGCCCACGGCGGCGGCGATGACGACCAGGATCTCGGCTTTGATGATCGTGGCGGTCTCTTTGTAAGAGGTGATGCCCAACGCCATCAGGCCGGGGATCAGGCCCATGAGGCCATTACCCAAGTCCCAGGACCACCAGAAGCCGAATCCCGACAGGAAATCGCCGAGAACGTTGCCCAGGAACCCCGCGATGAAGCCGA
>Ga0209121_10005668_pt1 | contig 11224 bp, 15 predicted proteins | sample Cruoilmetagenom3_FD_187292 | JGI IMG/M metagenome (GOLD analysis project Ga0209121, IMG submission 187292) | Oil polluted marine microbial communities from Coal Oil Point, Santa Barbara, California, USA - Sample 3 (SPAdes) (version 2) | ecosystem: Environmental > Aquatic > Marine > Oil seeps ...
GGTGATCACCGTGGGAGGCCGCGATGTCTGATCAGCTGTCGATCCTGCCACCAAATTCCACCGCTCTTGAACTGGCCCTTGAACAGGGTGTTACGGCAGACACACCGGATCTGGCTCCGATCGGCAAGCTCATGAATGCCGAGACATGCCCGCCCGAGTTGCTCGGCTGGCTGGCCTGGGCGTTTTCGGTCGAGACCTGGGGCGCTGACTGGTCAGAGGGAGCCAAGCGCCAGGCGATCGCCGGTTCGATTGAGGTTCATCGCCGCAAAGGAACCATCGGATCGGTTCGTCGCGCCCTTGCCGATACTGGATACGGCGACGCGGAAATCATCGAGCGGTTCGGCCACGAGACCTACGACGGGGCGATCCTGCACGACGGCTCGGTTACCCACAGCGAGCCTGACCACTGGGCCGAATACCGTTTACGGCTGGCCCGCCCGATCACCTCGGAACAGGCTGCGCAAGTTCGCGAGATCCTCGCCAACATTGCGCCCGCTCGCGCCCGTCTGAAAGCGCTCGACTTCACCGAGGTCGCCAACACATACAACGCCCAAATCACGTATGACGGGCAGTTTACGCATGGAGTAGCATAATGGCTGGATTGCAAGAGACGGTCGCTTGGCCTGACGAAATCTACCAGATCGAACAGACAGACCCGGTCCATGGCGGCCCGCCTGACCTTGCCCTGGCGCAGGGCTTCACCAACGTGCCGCACAAAGAGCTTGCCGACCGCACGGCATGGCTCAAGGCTCAGGTAGAGGCGCTGCAAACGGAATGGGCAAATATCGACGTTAGTTCGGATATTCAGGCCGCTATCAATGCTCTGATCGACGGCGCCCCAGCCGCACTGGACACGCTCAACGAGCTGGCGGTAGCTATCGGTGACAATGACAGCGAGGTCGCCGCCTTGGTGAGCGCGCTTGCCGGGAAACTCGGTGTCGTTGATCAGGCGGCGGATGCGGCCGCGCTGGCTGGCCAGCCGGCGGCATTTTTTCAAAATGCTGGCAACCTGAATGCGGGGCTTCTGCCGATGGCCCGGCTTGCGCTTGCGACGCAGGCCGAGGCGGAGGCGGGCACTAGCAGCGCCAAGATTATGACCCCGCTCAGCACATCTCAACAGATTGCAGTGACGGCGCTCGGTGTTGGGCAGACGTGGCAAGACATGACAGCATCTCGCGCGGTCGGTGTGGCCTATCAGAACGTGTCTAACCAGCCCATGCAGGTCGTGATCAACATGGCCCAGCACTGCGATTTCGAGATATCGATGGACAATGTAACCTGGGTGATTGTCACGGAAGGAGCGAGCGGAGAGAACGCTGTGACGAGCGCTATCATCCCGCCTTGGGGGTACTACAAGTCCGCAAGTGCACTCTTCGTCAACCGTTGGATGGAGTTGAAGTGAGTATGACAATGAACGATAAATCTGAGATTGGCTTCTACCACCCCGACCGGGGATATTGGCAAACGACAGATCGCCCGCCAGAAGTGATTTTGAGCACCTATCCCGAAGGTACAGTCGAGGTGCCCTTGCGACCGGGGTTCAACTTCGCGTGGGATGGGGGAGCCTGGGTGGCAACCCCGCCCGTCATCACATCCGAAGATGTGAACGCCGAGCGTGACCGGCGCATTGTTGAGGGTTTCAGCTTCAAGGGCCACCTGTTCCAGGCCGATGCGGAAAGCGTGACCAACATCAACGGCGCGGTGTCTGCTGCCCTCGCAGCCCAGATGAGCGGGATCGCCTCTAATGAGCTGAACTGGTTCAACGGAAGTCAATTTGCCTGGCTGGCGATCGACAACACTGACGTGCAGATGGCGCCCGCCGAGGTCGTCGCATTCGGCATGGCCGCAGCGGCGCACAAGGCGGCACATATCCACGCGGCACGTGATCTGAAAGACAGCCATCCCATTCCCGCAACCTACAGCCAGGACAAACACTGGCCAGGCGCTTGAACGCAACGGTTCATCCGAAAGCTCGACAAAGGAGAACCAACGGCCCAGATTGCCGGATGATCGAGCTTGCCTTTTATCGAGGCACGGGACGCATAGAGGACCGCGTAGTCCGAAAGGTTACGCGGTCTTGCTTTAGCCACGTTGAACTTGTTGTTGGCCACCACGGCCCGGCAGGTTGGTGTTTCTCGGCAAGCCCTCGTGACGGGGGCGTGCGCCGAAAGTGGATCGAGTTCAGCGCCAGCCATTGGGAGTTTTTGCCGGTTCCCTGGGCCCCAGTGAGCGCGCTTGCCCGCGTCCAGGGTGAAATCGGACGGCCTTATGATCTAGCGGGCTTGATCGGCTCACAACTTCTGAACCTTCGGCGCCACAGCCCCGACCGCTGGTTCTGTTCAGAGCTTTGCGCGCATGCGCTGGGCTTGCCTCGCCCCAATAGCTTTGCCCCCGGTGACCTGTATGCGCATGTAATCTGGGCCAACCGCGTTTGCGCGGGGAAAGCGCCAGAGGAAAGCCACGCTATCGCCTGAGATGCTGCCCCAAGAACAATTGGGCCGCGAGGTGTTAAAATGGCTTTTCTGCATGGCGTCGAGGTCGTCGAAATTGACGGTGGTTCCCGCCCAATCGAGGCGGTGAAATCGTCTGTTATTGGCATCGTGGGCACCGCCCCGGATGCTGACGCCGCGGCGTTCCCCCTGAACACGCCGGTGCTGGTCGCGGGCTCGCGCCTTGAAGCGGCCAAGCTGGATACGACTGGCGACGCCTTGGGCACCTTGCCCGCCGCAATGGACGGCATTTTCGACCAGGTCGGCGCCGCTGTTGTTGTTGTGCGCGTCGAGGCAGACCCCGACGAGGCGATCCAGCTTGCAAACGTCATTGGCGGTGTGAATGCCGTCGACGGTAACCTCGAGGGCGTTCATGCCTTGGTGGGTGCCGAAAGCGTTGTCGGGTTTTCCCCGCGCGTTTTGATCGCCCCAGGTTTCACCCATCAGCGCCCAACCGCCGCTGCAAATCCTGTTATTGCCGAGATGCAGGGCATTGCCGAGCGCCTGCGCGCTGTGGTGATTGCAGACGGCCCCAACACGACCGACGCAGACGCCTTTTTGGCGGCTGGTGATTTCGGTTCTGATCGCACCTATCTGGTCGACCCCTGGCACAAAGTTTCGGTTGGCGGTGTAACCGTCGACATGCCGCCCTCGTCGCGCGTTGCTGGCATCATCGCTAAAATGGACCTGACGGTCGGTTTCTGGGCGTCGCCGTCCAACCAGTTGATCAACGGTATCGTGGGCACGTCGCGCCCCGTCGATTTCAAGCTGGGTGACCAGAACGCCCGGGCAAACCTGTTGAACGAGAACAAGGTCGCAACGACCATTCGCCAAAACGGGTTCCGTTTGTGGGGCAACCGCTCCCTGACCGCCGACAGCAAGTGGCATTTCCTTTGCGTGCGTCGCACGGCTGATATCATCAACGACAGCCTGTTGCGCGCCCACCTGTGGGCCGTCGACCGCGGCATCACCCGCACTTATGTCGAGGAAGTCACGGCAAACGTGAATGCCTTCCTGCGCGACCTGAAAGCACAGGGCGCCATTTTGGGCGGTGAATGCTGGGCTGACCCCGACCTGAACAGCGCAGCCAACGTCGCCCTGGGCCAGGTCTTTTTCGACTTTGATTTCACGCCCGTTTACCCGGCCGAGCACATCACGTTCCGCTCGCACCTGGTGAATGATTACGTGCAAGAGGTGTTCGAGTAATGCACCGCAATGCTCGACATGCTGCGCTGGAGCAGGGTGAGTCTGTGTATTTCACAGGGCTACCTTGTTCCAATGGGCATGTCGCAGAATGATATTCGAAGAGCGGGTATTGTAAAGCCTGCGCAAAGGAAGCTGGACGCAAGGCATACCGAGCCAATCCCAAAAGGTTCTCCAAGGCATCGCGGAAGTGGCGAGCCAAAAACCCTGAATACAGTGAGACAAACCGGGCGCGCATCAACGCGAATTCCCAAGACTACCGTCGGAAAAATCTTTCAAAAACCGCTGCCCTGCGGGCTCAATACCGGGCCCGGAAAAAACAAACTCAACCCAATTGGTTGGGCCGGGAAGATTTGCAGCGGATTGCAGAAGCCTACGATCTTGCGGCGCAAAAAAGCGTTGAGACAGGGCTTGCATGGGAGGTGGATCATATCGTGCCTCTCGCCGGGAAAAACGTTTGCGGGCTTCATGTGCCTTGGAATCTTCAAGTTATTCCGAGGTCGGTTAACCGCAAGAAAAGCAACAACTTTGACAGCCAAATGGAAGGAATTCACTGATGGCCGCTGAGGATATCCTGAAGTATCTGAACCTGTTCGCCGACGGCCGGGGCTATGCCGGCAAGATCGAAGAATACAACGCGCCCGACCTTGTGGTCGCAACTGAAGAATTCCGCGGGGGCGGCATGGACGGCCCGGTCGATATCGACATGGGCACCGAAAAGCTGACCTGTTCCTTTGTCCTGACCAGCTATGACGCCGACGTTTTGGCCCTGTGGGGCATCAAAGAAAAGGCCGGGGTGCAGTTCACCGCGAAAGGTTCGCTGGAATCGCTGGACGGCACCGCGACCGCTGTGGCGCACGAAATGCGCGGCAAGATCATCTCGGTTGCGCGCGGCACCTGGGGTGCCGGGGCAAAACCGTCCCTGACCCTGAACATGTCGCTGACCTTCTACAAGGAAACCCACGGTTCGCGGGTCCTGACAGAGATCGACGTGGTCAACATGGTGCGCATGGTCGACGGTGTCGACCAGCTTGCCGTGCATCGCGAAAACATCGGTCTGTAAGAGGGCATCATGGACGAAAAAGAATTGCCCGAGTGGCTGACCGAGAACGACGACGGCTCGCTGCAAGTGAGCTTTAAGGGCTGCCCGATTATGATTGACGGCACCAAGGTCGAGGCGTTGGTCATGCGCGAACCCACCGTGGGCGACCAGCTTGCCGCCGAGCCGGTAGAAAAGGCCAAAGGTCCGGGCTGGGCCGAGGTGACAATGATTGCAAACCTGGTCGAACAGGCGCCCGAGGTAATCCAAGGGCTAACCCTGCGTCGCTACTTGCGGGTGCAGACCGCGCTGCAGTTTTTTCACTCCTGACCAGCGATGAAGTCCGGGCAGGGGCTCTAACCCTTGCCCGCTTCACAGGGTGGCCTTGGTCAGAGATTGAGACAATGACGGTCACCCGCTTCTGGTGGTGGATTGAGGGGCTCCCCAAGAATGAGTAAAAACCAGCGCCTTAACGCCTCGATCACAGTCGGCGCCGTGCTTGAAAACTCGGTGCGAAAGAACATCGGCTTTCTGAAATCCGGTTTGGCGAGTGTCGGCTCCTCGATCAAAGAGGTTGAGAAGCGCCAGCGCGAGCTTGCGAAACAGCGTCGCGTTCTTGAAAAGCAAGGCCAATCGGTCGAAGCGCTCGATCGCGAATATTCCCAGCTCGAGGACCAATTGAATCGCCTGCGCCGTGCGCAAGAGCGGTGGAACCGTGCGCAGAAGGCATCACGCAAGGTCGGCAGCACATTCTCGAGCATGGCCACTGAGGTCGGGCGCGCCTCGCGCGCTGTGGCTGTCGGTGCGGGTTTGGCCGCCACTGCCGTGTTCGGGCTTGCCAGCTCGACGGCGGCCCTCGGCGATGATGTGGCCAAGACAGCCGACAAGCTCGGCTTGTCGATCGAGGGGCTGCAAGAGTTGCGATATGCGGCTGAACGATCCGGTGTGGCCACCTCCTCATTCGATAGCGCCATGGAAAAACTGGGCAAGAACCTGGGCGAGGCGATGGGGGGCACTGGGGCCGCAAAAGATGCTCTAGAACAGCTCGGTCTGTCTGCAAAGGACCTTGTGGCCCTGTCACCCGAGGAAGCCCTGGGCGTGATTTCCGACCGCCTGCAAGGGGTCGGAACTCAGGCGGAAAAAGCGGCGATTGCAAACGATCTGTTTGGGCGCTCTGGCATTGCCATGATCAACATGCTGCGCGACGGCTCAAGCGGCCTTGCGGATCTGCGCGAGGATGCACGCCGCACGGGTTATGTGTTGTCCGAGGACGCAGCGCGCGACGCTGAGGTGTTCCAAGATACGTTGCTCGATCTGCAGCTTGTCGGGAAGGGCTTCAAAAACACGATCGGCTCGGCACTCATGCCAGTGGTCACCAAGACCATGAAGCGGATCAGCACGGCGCTGGTGGGAAATCGGGAACAGGTCGAGGCCTGGGCCGATGCCTTCGCGACAGGGGTCGAGGACGCTTTGCCCGTTCTGGGTGAGGTTGCCGAGGGTTTGGGGACTGTGGGCAGTGTCGTGCGCGGGGTCGCGACAAAAACGGCCGATATGGTCGGTGGCTGGCGAAATTTTGGAATTATCATCGGCACGGTTTTGGCGTCGCGCACCATCATGAGCGTTGTTCGATTCGGCGGTGCGGTGTTTGGTCTGGTCCGGGCAATGGGCGCGCTGGCTATGACCACCCCGCTTGTTGTTGGCGGCATCCGCGCAATCGGCGCCGCCATGGTCGCAAACCCGATTGGCCTGATAATTGCGGGGATCGCAGCGGGTGGCTATCTGATCTACAAAAACTGGGATGGTATTTCCGCGTTTTTCACTGACCTCTGGGGAGACGTCAAAAACACCTTCACGGGGTTTGGTGATTTCATTTCTGGCGTGTTCACGCTGGACATGGACAAGGCCGCGAGTGGGGTCGGGACCGCGTGGGAGGGGCTGAAAGGCGCCGCGAAAAAGCAATTCCGCCTGATTGGGGCATATCTCAGCATCCCCTGGCACGGTGTAATCAAGCCGGTAATGGACGGCCTTGGTCTGACCAAGCCAATTTCCGATGCATGGGACACTGTGAGTGGCGCCGTTGGTGGTTTTTTCACTGGGTTGGGCGATACGTTCTCGAGCGTTTGGGTGGGCAGCATCAAGCCGGTGATCGACGGCCTTGCGATTGGAGACACCATCGCTGCCGCGTGGGAAACGGCCAAAACTGCGCTGGGGTCGGTGCTTGATTGGCTTGGATCCAAATTCGAATGGCTGTCGAAGATCGTCAGCCCGGTGATTGACGGCCTGCGCTGGGTCAAGGATACGGGCGGCGCTGTCTTGGGTGCGATCGGCATCGGCGGCGACGAGAGCGCGCCGGGCCACATGCAGAGAAAGGCCTTGGGAGGCCACTATTTGCCGGGGGCGCTCCTGACTGGTGAGCGTGGCACAGAGCTGAAATTCGAAAGCCGCGCCGGCTACGTCGCCAACAATCGTGCCCTGCGCCGCATGTCCGACTATGCAAACAGCATTTCAGGGGCCACTCGGCAATCTCTGGCGGCGGGTGGGCAGTCTTTTGACGCCATGCTCTCGCGCGTGGCCACGCCGTCCATGGCACCGACCATGGCTGCCGCACCCAGTGTGACGAACAACAACAGTTACACGATCCACGCCCCCGGCGCGTCTGCCGAGGAGGTGATCAGGATCTTGGACCGCCGCACCCGGCAAAACAGTCACTCGGCCCTGTATGACGCCGAGCGGACAAGCGGGGTGGATGCGTAATGGCTGACGTGATGCTACAGCTTGGCCGGTTCCAGTTCGCACTGGACAGCGCGGCCTATCAGCGTCTCACGCGCACCTCGGAATATCGCTGGGCACGTCAGGCACGGATCGGGACGAATGACGCCCTGCAATTCACCGGCTATGGCCCCGATACGATCGAGATCGAGGGTGTGATCCATCCCCATTTCATGGGCGGGTTGGGGCAGGTGTCAAAGCTGCGCCGACAGGCCGCGCTGGGTGTGCCCCTGCCACTGGTGTCAGGGCTGGGCAAGTTCATGGGTGTTTGGGTGGTCGAGGCGATCACCGAGGGGCAACAGGTATTTGCGCCGGGTGGCATTCCCCACCGGCAAGATTTCAGCATGAGGTTAGGACGATACGATGGCGGGTTCCTCTCAATTCTATTCGGCTAAAGAAGGCGACATGCTCGACGCCATTGTGCTTGATCATTATGGCGCCCTAACAGGTGACAAGGTCGAGGCTGTGTTGGCTGCAAATCCGGGTTTGGCGGCGCTGGGGCCGGTCCTGCCGATCGGCACGGTGGTCGAATTGCCGAACCTTGCGGACGCCGCGCAGGCTGAAACGGTTTCACTATGGGGTTGATTGATTTCCGCCCCCTGGTGCGCGTCACGGTCGGCGGTGTCCCGCTGGGCAACCTTGCCTTTTCCCGCCTTCGTTCTGTCCGGGTGACCGACACGGCCGGGGTGAGCTCTGACACGTGCGAAATCACCTTTGTGAACACTGGCGCGCTGGGCCCCGCGACCATGCCGACACCAGGTGCGGAAATCGAGGTCGCGCTAGGTTATCTGGGGTCTTTCAAGTCCATGGGGCTGTTCATTGCTGATGAGATCGAGGAGAGCTCGCCGCCACGCTCGATCACCGTCACAGGCCGCGCCAAGGCGCAGGGGGAAACGCAAAGCGGGCTCGCACCCATCCACCAACAGAAAACCCGAAACTGGTCCAGCGACCTAACCCTTGGCGATATTGTCACCACCATGTCGGGGGAAAACGGCCTGCAGCCGGGCGCCACAGAAACCGCCGCCGCGATCATTGCCGGCCACATTGACCAAATCGACGAAAGCGACCTGTCGGTGCTGACCCGTATCGCCTTGGCTCATGATTTGATCGCCAAGCCCGCGGGCGGTGTCTTGTTTGTAGGGGCCCGGGCAGAAAGCACCAGCGCCACAGGAAACCCATTGCCCACGGTTCGCTTGCGCGAGAAAAGCGTGTCGAGCTGGTCCATGCGCCGCACGTTCGGCGACATGGTGGGAACCGTGATTGCCACCTATCGCGACCTAGAAAAGGCCGAGGACGTCGAGGTCGAAGTGGGCGAAGGCGAACCAGTGCGTCGGCTGAAAGGTCGGTTTCGATCAAAGGAGACCGCGACCACCGCCGCGGAAACCGAGGCCCGCCGCGCGAGCCGCGCGCGTGAGAGTTTCGAGGCAACCTTGCCGGGAAATCCGAACATTGTCGCAGACGGTCGCATCGTGCCGATGGATTTCAGCGCGGCGGCCTCTGGCGAGTGGGTGATCACATCTGCCACCCACCAGGTGGGCGAAAGCGGGTATTCGACTGCCTTCAAGTCAGAACGACCCGAATAGGGGAAAGCGCCAGAGGGCCCAACATTGAAAATCAGGCACCCTACAGTCGTTAAAGGGAGAAACTTATGCAACACGGCACCATTACAGTCCTGGCCGGCACCATTCCGGTCATGATCACAGCCAGCGATGCACATCTAGTTACGTTGCAGAACAAGGGTGAAAGGTCATTTATGGTTGGCGGATCGGTGGACACAACGCCGCCCGCACCTGAAAATATGATTGAATGGCTGCCCAAACAAGCGGTTGCGGGTGAGTTGATGAGCACCATTTTTCCGGGCTTGCCGGGTGTCTGTCGACTGTTCGTGCTTTGCGAGGAAAACGACGCAATTGTTTTCCGCAGCTATGCATAGCCCGTTCTTTGGGGGCGGCATGTCTCCCTTTGGCCGCCGCCGCTCGCCCTTTGGTTCCATCCTAGCCACCAAGCCGGTCCTAGCCTTCGATTTCGTCAACGCTGCGATGTTTCAGGACACAGCAGGGTTGATCCCGGCTGGAATTGGCGACCCTGTCGCTCTGGTTCGGGCTGCCGTCGGTCCTGATATAATCCAAGGCGTGAATGACGACTATCGCCCGACCAGGACCGCTGCGGGGCTGCATTTCGATGGCATTGACGATTGGATGCAGTCAGTCGGTTCCGTCAATCTGAGCCACACTGACGAAATCACAGCGATGATAGCTTTGACGAAGGACAGCGATGCTGTGATCGGCTACCCGCTGGAGTTAAGCACTTCGTATTTTGGGAATGACGGTAGCTTCCAATTCAGCGCTCCGCCCGACGCGGCACAAGATAAATTTGGCTTTGCGGTTCACGGGACGAACCCTGTCTCTATCTCACAAACGGGCCACGCCGCGCCCAATACCGCCGTCCTGACCGGGATTACCAAGATCAGTGATGACGCTCTGCGTTTCCAGGTTGACGGCGTTGAGGTTTCTAACGCGGCCAATTTGGGAGGCGGGAACTTTGGTAACTGGCCGTTGTTCATTGGGGGGCGAAACGGAACAAGCCGCTTCTTTTCCGGCACGATCGCTGCCGTGGCCTTCCATGATGTAGTCCCGCCAGACGTTATTATAGCCCAAAATAACACAGCAATGGCCCGAATGCAGGGGAGGTCGATTTGATGCAGCGTGTGACAGTCATGGTGCCCGAGGCGCTGATTGAAGCCGCAAACCACGTCATGGTGGTTCTCGGTAAGGCTACCGGCCTGAATAGCTATCGAGGGGCGACATATCAGGACGCAGACGGCAGCCTTTATGCCGTGTCGTCTGGCATGTGGACCGATACGCAGATCGTAGGGGTATCCGACCCTTCGGTCTTGGCGGGTGTTTTGGTCGAAACTGGACTGCCCGAGGGGGTAGACCTCGCAATGGTGCAGGCCGCACAGGCGGCATTTGTTCTGACGGATACACTTGTCGCTGCTGACACCACCAAGATCACGGCCTTCTCTGGCGACAACCCGCATGCCGCTCTGGCGGCGTGGGGGGTATCTCCGATTGAAGCGGACGTGGTCTAGGGGAAAGCGCCAGAGGGGCGGGTGGTGCCGGTCTGGCATGTTCGCCAGAAAGGATAGAGGGGCAAATAGTGTACACCTATCGCGCGCAGCTCAGCAAACGCAGCAAATCACACCCGATTTATGACGGTGACACCCTGCGCCTGAATGTCGACCTGGGGTTCGGGATCTGGTCAGACCTTGGCCCCTGTCGCCTGTATGGGATCGACACGCCCGAGGTGCGCGGGGAAAGCCGACCGGCTGGCCTCGCCGCCCGTGATTTCGTTCGCGACCTGATCACCGAGAGTGACGAATTCACCGTGCGCACGTTCAAGGACAAAAAGGGCAAGTATGGCCGCTGGCTGTGTGAAATCGTCCTCGATAACGGGGAAAACGTGAACGAGCTCTTGGTCGAGAGCGGTCACGCGGTGCGTAGGGAGTATTGAGAGCATGTCAGATGAGCCGACCATGTGGGCAGAGGTAGGCGAGGCGCTGGCCGCGAGTGCCACCCTAACCGCAGCCGCCTGGGGTGCCTTTGGGGGTGCAGCCGCTGCAATCTCGATCGAAGTCGACCGCCGCGCGGTGATCCGACAGGTCGCGCTGGGCGCAATGGTTGCGGCTGGGGTGGGAACCCTTGCCACCGCCATTGTCGTGTCG
>Ga0209121_10005669_pt1 | contig 11222 bp, 8 predicted proteins | sample Cruoilmetagenom3_FD_187292 | JGI IMG/M metagenome (GOLD analysis project Ga0209121, IMG submission 187292) | Oil polluted marine microbial communities from Coal Oil Point, Santa Barbara, California, USA - Sample 3 (SPAdes) (version 2) | ecosystem: Environmental > Aquatic > Marine > Oil seeps ...
GTTGAAGAACGGAGAGGTAGGAGGAGAAAAAGATGAGATTGAACTCTCTTTCGAGTCAGGAGGCAATTCTTCTGCTATAGGCGGCCCAGATCTAACAAGGCTACAACTAACAGTCAGGGACGGGAAGGTAGTAGAAGCCAGCTTCAGCCATAGCTTAGTGGAAATTCTAGCCACAGGACAGTTATGGATCAGATAACCGGTAGGCTTTCGTCATAAGATGGGAACCAGAGCGAAAGTACATATTTAATGCTTAGTCTAAGAAGATTCTTCATTAATTTAATTAAGGAGAAATAATAATTGACTATGAGAACAGACCGAGAAAGCACGGGCAACACGACATGGATCTCTCCAACCATAGGTATGCTCTGTTGGGAGAAAGGGAAGGTTCCGCGCGGACTCGAACAGCTCGCTGAGTTACCAGGAAACGTAACAAATCCATCTACATTCGCCTTCCCAATACGCTATGAACGGATACCAGGCGCAAACATCGACACCATTATCAAATGGCCAAACATGGCGATCTTGAACTCGATGATCGAAGCCGCGCAGAGAATGGAACAAGATGGAGTAAAAGCAATAACAACAAGCTGTGGGTTCAACGCGCTCTTCCAAGAGGAACTTGCCGACTCTGTGAGCATCCCTGTGTTCACGTCGAGCCTATTGCTAGTTCCTTTTGTGCATCGTATGTTGAGAAAAGACCAAGCCATCGGTGTCATCACCGCGGATAAGGGCTCCCTGAAAGAAGCCCATCTAAGATCCGTTGGGATTGATACCTCAATCCCAGTCTGCATAGCTGGATTGGAAGAGACCACTGCGTTCTCTCAAATACTTACCAATCCGTACGCATCCTTTGATGTTCAGGAGTTCAAAGGGCAGCTTATCAGGATCGTAAACGATTTGCTTAGTGAAGCATCGAATGTCGGTGCGATTGTGCTGGAATGCACCGACCTGCCACCATTCTCCGCCGCAATAAGGGAGGAAACCGGTTTACCTGTATTCGATATCGTGACATTAATTAATATAATTTATGATGCAATTGTATATACATTCTAAGCATTTCGCTGTGTATGAAAAAGCGCTTTTGCATCATCGCTTTACTCCGAACGCATTTTGGATCAGAATCGTGGTCATTGTCTGGGACAAAGCGAGGAAACCGGGGAGATCGTGCCAGGGAACGACCCACCATGCTGCTGGTTATGAGACCTCAAACGATCCCGGGGAACCAGATTACGAAAGCTGCATTCAACAATGACAAGAAGATCAATACATATTCCTGGAGCTGACACACAGAATGGTACCACTTGTCGAGACGTGAACGAAGCAGCAAGCACAATGAAAAACGCGCTCGGCCGCGAGGTCCCGGAGAAGCTTGGGAACAGGGTTTTACGTCCGTATACCGGAGCGTTCGCAACAACCCACACTGGTTACAAGGCCGCTCGCACGCAGAAGACAGTGAGGCCTGGGGAAAACAAGGTTTTACACTCGATCGAGGAAGCGATCGAGGCGACTGGGCTCTCCAACGGGATGACAATCTCCTTCCATCATTCGTTCCGACAAGGGGACCGATTGGTGAACCTCGTTATCGATGCCTGTGCGCAGATGGGGTTGAAGGATCTACGGCTCTTCCCCACTGCTCTCTTCCCAGTGCACGAGCCTGTAATCGAGCACATCAAAAGTGGGGTTGTGACGCGGATCGAGGGCTCGATGAACGGTCCAGTAGGGGTCTTCATTTCACAAGGAGGAAAGCTCAGAAGACCAGCAGTCCTCCGCTCACACGGTGGCCGCTGGCGGGCGGTGGAGGCGGGAGACGTTAAGATCGACGTCGCGTTCATCGCCGCTCCGCAGGCCGACCCCTACGGGAACGCTAACGGGATAAACGGGACCACCCCCTGCGGGCCGATCACTTACTCGCGCGTTGACGCTCAATACGCCAGGAAAACCGTCGTGGTCACCGGTGCCCTGGCTCCCTACCCCGCACACCCGTTCGAGATCCAACAAGGGTGGACCGACTACGTGGTAGTAGTGGATGAAATCGGCGATCCTGAGAGCATCAGTTCAGGAACGCTGCAGATAACACGTTCTCCAATGCGACTGCGGATTGCTCGACTTGCCACCGACGCGGTGGTGTCCTCTGGCTACCTCAAGGATGGCTTCAGCTTCCAGGGTGGGGCCGGTGGGATCTCCCTTGCCGTGACCAAGTTTGTGGGGGAAGCAATGGCTAAGGCTGGTATCGTTGGTAGCTTTGCCATGGGGGGAGGAACGGAACTATTGGTGGACATACTGAATCAAAGACTTATACATACGATCCTTGATACTCAAGCGTTTGACATTGCGGCGATCAACTCACTTCGGGAGAACCCAAATCATGTTTTGATGGACCCTGGATTTTATGCCAACCATGACTCTCGTGGCTGCGCAACCTACATGCTCGACGCGGCATTCCTCGGAGCAACTGAAGTCGACCTCAATTTCAACGTTAACGTCAACACTCACTCCGACGGGCAACTCTTACATGGAATCGGTGGACACCAAGACGTCGCTTCTGGAGCAAAGATGGCCTTGATCACCATCCCTACACTTCGCGGAAGACTTCCGGTGATCGTCGATCGGGTGACCACAGTGACAACGCCGGGAGAGGTGATCGATGTGGTAGTAACCGAGAGAGGAATCGCGGTCAACCCGAAAAGACAGGACTTAAAGGAACGTTTTTGTGCGGCTGGACTCCCAGTGCGCAAGCTTGAAGCAATCAAGGAGGAGGTGGATAAACTCATTCACCCCTCCCGAAAGCCTATCTTCGGCAACGAGGTGATTGCGCTTGTCGAGTGGAGAGATGGAACCGTGATTGACACCGTAAGGAAGGTGATCGGATGGAAGTAAGAGGAAAGTTCCGCTTGGTCTTCCCGGAGGTTGAATGTAATAGAAGGCCTCGGGACCGCCCTTTCAAAGGGAATCAACGGCAAACAGCACAATTGCGATTCCTCTCGAACGGAACTGGCAATCCCCAAAGAGACGGGATATCGTTTCCCTGGTTGGAAGGAGTCGACTGCATCGAAGATGAGAGGTTGACCAGCTGCAAAACGTGTGATACAAGAGAGGAGGGACGATGGCAGAGTACAAGATCGCTTGGCTTCCGGGCGATGGGGTTGGAGGGGAAGTTCTAAACGCAGCAAAGAGGGTGTTGGATAAGGTCTCACTGGATGCGGAATACATCCACGGTGAGATCGGGTGGGAGTTCTGGAAATCCGAAGGGAACCCGCTTCCACAGAGGACGGTCGATCTTCTGAAATCAACCGATGCCTGCCTGTTCGGCGCGATCACCTCAAAGCCGAAGGAGGAGGCAGCAGCAGAGCTGGCTCCAAGTCTTCGTGGGAAGAGGTTTGTCTACTCAAGCCCGATCGTGGGCCTACGGCAGCTCTTCAACCTGCACACCAACCTGCGGCCGTGCAAGGCCTATCCTGGGAATCCTCTCAACCTGCGCGATGACATCGATCTTGTCGTCTTTCGTGAGAACACCGAAGGCCTTTACTCCGGGGTCGAGTACTACCCAATCCCCGAAGACCTGCGCCACGTGCTTGATACTCACCCCAAGATGAAGCGATTCAGCGACATAGCCAATGAGGACATGGCGATTTCAACCCGCATATTTACCCGTAAGGGCTGCAGGACGATCCTGCGCGACGCATTTAACTACGCTAAGGAGCATAACTACAAGTCGGTCACCGTGGTGGAAAAACCAAACGTCATCCGCGAGACCTCAGGCCTAATGGTGCGCGAGGCGCGGATGATCGCCAAGGACTACCCCGGGATCGAACTGTGGGAGACCAACGTCGACGCGATGTGCATGTGGCTGGTGAAGAACCCGCAAAACTACGGGGTTCTTGTGTCAACGAACATGTTCGGCGACATCATCTCCGATCTCTCAGCGCAACTCGTCGGAGGGCTCGGGTTCGCTGCCGCCGGGAACATCGGCGATGACTACGCCGTGTTCGAGCCGACGCATGGTTCGGCACCTAAGTACGCAGGCCAGAACAAGGTCAACCCAATCGCCACGATCCGCGCTGCCAAGATGATGCTCGACTACCTTGGGGAGCGTGAGAAGGCTGATAAGATCGAGCGCGCCGTGGCACAGGTGATCGCAGAAGGGCGCGTCCGCACCTACGATATGGGTGGGAATTCTTCTACAGCGGAGATGGCAGAGGCGATCGCCTCTGCCATCGAATAGGAGGTCAAGATGCAATCGGTCAGCCGCAGGATGGCGCAGTTCGCTCTTTCTCTTACCTACAAGATGATCCCGGAAGCAGCGCGGAAGGAGGCAAAGCGGTTTTTGCTCGATAGCATCGGCTGTGCCCTCGCCGCCTTCGACCTTCCCGATATGAAGGCCGCCTACCGCTACATTAAGGAACTCGGCGGAACGCCGCAGGCGTCGATCATCGGCCATGGAACCCAGACAAACATGCCAAACGCCGCGCTTATGAACGCCCTGCTCATCAGAGCGATGGACTACAACGACATCTATTGGAAGCAGGATCCGTCGCACCCATCCGATATCATCCCGGCCGCGCTTGCCACGGGTGAGTACCGCGGCGCGAGCGGTAAGGATATTCTCGTGGGAATCGTGATCGCCTATGAGCTTGAGATGCGCCTTTGCCTTTCTGCCAATCCCGGGATCCGTGAAGTCGGTTGGCACCACGCCTCACTCACCCAGTTTGTGAGCCCACTCGTCGCCGGAAGGTTGCTCGGTCTCACAGAGGACGAAATGGTCGCTGCCGTCGGGATCAGCGGCTCTAGTCACTTTACCCTCGGCGGTGTCGTTGCCGGTCACCTGACGAACATGAAGAACACCGCTGACCCGATGGCGACCGAGGCAGGGGTGCGAGCGGCGACGCTCGCTAAGACCGGCTATACCGGCCCGGTGGAAGTGTTCGAGGGAAAGGAGGGCGCGTTCGACGTACTTGAAAACGTCACCTGGGACCCAGATCTCATGCTGGATGGCCTCGGAGAGAACTTCCTGATCACGCAGTGCGGGTACAAGGCATTCCCGACCGAGGCCCTCACACATCAACCGATCACGGCAACGCTTGAGGTGATGGCCGAAAACGAGATCGACACGCATCAAGTGGAGGAGGTGCTCGTGAAAACGACCACCCGCGGAGCGGATATCCTGTCGGATCCAAGTAAGTACAAACCAACGACCAAGGAGACAGCCGATCACTCTCTCCCTTACTGCATCGCGGTTACAATCGCCAAGGGGAACGTCCTCCCCTCCGACTTCGAGGAGGAGGCGCTCAAGGACCCTTTCGTTTGGGAGCTACTCCCTAGGATCAAGGTTGTCGCCGATCCTGAGATTGACGCCCTCTTCCCAAAGGTAAAACGGGCAATTGTCACCGTCACGACCAGGGATGGAGGAAGCTTCACCAAGCAGGAAGACTTTGCCAAGGGACGGGCGGAACGCCCTCTTACAGATGAGGAGTTGATCGCAAAGTTCCGCGCCAACGCGTCAGGCGCCATCACCAACAGCCGTCTTGATGAGATTGCTCGCGGCACTCTAAACTTGGAGGAGGTCTCCGATATTCGCAACTACATGAAACTCCTGATCCGCGACCGCTAAGGGTGTCCACAGGCCGCTTTACACAGCAAGCGGCGCAAGTTATATGACCCGCAGAACTATTACGGGGTATCCTCCCCACCTAATTTAAGTTGCAGCTCTCCTTCCCCGATAAACTGTATAGGGCGATGTTCCTCGAAGACCTTGATCAATTGTTCCACATGTTCAGCCGGTTGAAGGTCAAACTCGAACACATCCTTTTCCAAGTAATGGTAGCGAGGAAGTTGGTCGGCGGGGACTCCTAAGGTCCAGTGGCCAGGAGGTAATCGATCAAATTGGAAGAAACCATCCGGATCGCTAATCTGAAGGCGTGTTTCCTCACTACAGCTAAGCTTCACTAAAACATTGGCTATCCCCACCCCTTGACCGGACGGCTCCTATTTAAAACTGTTGCAGGAAAACGGGTTGAAAGTCTGTAACGCTGATCACGCCTGCCGGACGAACCGCTCTAAACCAACCCAAGGCTATGAGCATCAACACCTTGGCAACGGAAAAGAGGGACCAAAGGTCGTTTTTAAGGATGAAAAGGGCTTCATCTCCTGTTTGCGAAATGGGGATCGGTTTCCTAAACTCATTCTCGCTATTTACAACCAGCTGAATCATAAAGTGCAAATTCGAGGAGGAAACAATGGCGACAAACAGGGGGTATCAGGTGATCTCAGAGATGTCATACGAACCTTCCCCAGTGAACCGCGGCTACGCGGGGCAAACGCTTTACGTCAACATCGGCACCGGTAAGATCGAGTCACGACCTGTGACACAAGAGATGAAGGACAAATTCGTCGGTGGCCGAGGATTCGGCCTGTGGCGGCTGTGGAACGCGGTCAATGCGAAGACTAAGTGGAACGATCCGGAGAACGAGATAGTGATCGGCGCGGGTCCGATCGGGGGGATCACCACCTATGCAGGGGCAGGAAAGTCGCTTGTAGTAAGCCTTTCTCCGACAACAGGTAGCGTGATCGACTCTAACGTCGGTGGTTACTTCGGCCCCTACCTCAAGTTCTCAGGGTGGGACTCGCTGGAGATACAGGGAAAAGCCGACAAAGACGTGATCGTGTTCATCGACGGAGACAACGGTTCGGTGCAGATTCTGGAGAGCTCTGAGGGGGACCTAAACACGCACATCCTCGCAGAGAGACTAACGCACACCTTCGCCAAATCGGATGCCCCAAGGGACCTTCTTGCCATTTCCACCGTCTCCGCTGGCCTTGGCGCGCAGCACACGCATATCGGCTGCCTCAACTTCAGCTTCTTCGACATGAAGCGGAAGATTCCGCGAGTGAAGCAGGCCGGTCGCGGTGGAATCGGAACGGTCTTCCGTGATAAGAAAATCGCGGCGTTAGTGGTTAAGTACTCCGGCGTGCGTCCTGACTCCAACCATCCGGCCGATATCGAACGGTTGAAGCGTGCTGGCGAACGAATCAATAAGGAGATCTTCGAGCTCGATTCCTCGCAGTGCGACATGCGCCACATTGGGACCACGCACTTGGTGGAGATCATGAACGAGTATGACCTTTTGCCGATCCACAACTACAAGTTTGGCTCCCACCCCGAGGCGGATAAGATATCTTCTCCGGTCTGGAGGAAGCGGTTTACCCAGAATATGCCGGATGGGTGTTGGATCGGGTGTACGATGTCCTGCTCGCACGCGGTCGATCACTTTTCGCTGAAGACCGGGCCTTACAAGGGAACAGAGGTGACCGTGGATGGGCCGGAATACGAGACGATCGCTGGAAGCGCTAACATGGGGATCTTCGACCCCGACTTCGTTCTGGAGATGAACTTCTACTGCGATACCTACGGGATCGATACGATCTCCTACACGACAGCGATGGCGTTCGTCATGGAATGCTACGAGGCTGGCATCTTAAATGAGGAGTCGACCAACGGGCTTGATCTTCACTTCGGCAACAGCGAAGCCGCACTTAAATTGCTTCACGAGATGGGACGCGGCGAGGGGTTCGGTGCTATCGTTGGCCAGGGGATCCGTCAGATGAAGGAGTTCGTTATCAACAAGTACGGGGCCGACCCCGCCTTCCTGCAGGACATCGGTATGGAGTGCAAAGGGATGGAGTACTCCGAGTACGTAACCAAGGAGTCGCTTGCCATGCAGGGTGGTTACGGACTTGCTTTAAAAGGGCCGCAGCACGACGAGGCATGGTTGATTTTCATGGACATGGTTAATAACCAGATCCCGACTTTTAAGGATAAGGCTGAGGCTCTCCACTACTTCCCGATGTGGCGGACCTGGTTCGGTTTAATGGGTCTGTGCAAACTCCCATGGAACGACATTGAACCGGCAGACAACGCGCAGACCGACGAGCCAGCCAAGGTCCCAGAGCACGTGCAGAACTACTGCGACCTATTCACTGGGGTAACCGGCATCAAGGTCACTCCGAACGATCTGATCCTGCAATCGGAGCGGGTGTATAACTTCCAGCGTGTGTTCAACCTGAGGCTGGGGTACGGCCGCCGCGAACAAGACGCGATTCCCTACCGCTCTGCCGGTCCAGTTACTAAGGAGGAGTACGACTCCCGAGCACAGCGCTACGACGAGCAATTGCGGGAAAAGGTGGGGATTGACCCCGAAGGGATGAGCACAGCAGAGAAGGTGAAGGCCCTGCGCGCCTTCCGCGAGGAGCAGTATGAGAAGCTGTGCGACGCAGTCTATGCGCGCCGTGGCTGGACGAGCGATGGGATCCCCACTGTCGAGACGTTAAAGAGGCTTGGGATCGACTTTCCGGACGTGGTTAAGACCGTTAGGCCATACCAAGAAGGCGATTAATGGTGGTCCAATGAAACGGATAGGAATCCTTGGAGGAACGAGCCCAGAGTCGACCGTCTCTTATTATGAACGGATCACACGCGAGTACACGCGGCGTTTCGGCAACTACGCCTACCCAGAAATCGTGATCTACAGCGTTTCGTTTCAGGAGTTCGTCGCTTGGCAAAGAGAAGGAAATTGGGACGCAATAGCCACCAAGATGGCTGAGATCTTCTGCATCCTCGCCGATGCCGGTGCCGAGATCGGCCTGATCGCTGCCAATACGTTGCACCGCGTCTTCGATGCTGTAGCTAACGAAAGCCCAATCCCGCTCCTTCATATCGTCGATGCCACCGCGGCGGCAATCAAACGGGAAAACTGTGCAACAGTGGGGCTCCTCGGAACTCGCTATACGATGCAGGGGGCGTTCTACATCGATCGCCTCACTTCCCACGGGATTTCAACCATCATACCTGAGAAAAACCAACAAGAGGAGATCCACCGTGTGATTTACGAAGAGCTCACGCGCGGGATCATAAAGCCTTCATCAAAAGACCACTACTTAGCGATCATCGCTTCACTGAAAGAACGCGGTGCGGATGGGATCATACTTGGATGCACGGAGATCCCCCTGCTCGTTCAGGATGGGGATTGCGACCTCCCGTTATTCGATACAGCTATCATCCACGCCGATGCGGCGCTAGAAGAAGCCCTTAAATAGCTTGCTATTTGGTTTTCCGAGCCAGTTCTCCATGCTGGAACGCCGCACTTCAATCGTGCGTCAAACAAGTGGTCAACTTCAGGGTTTTTGAAATCTGAACCGGATTTTTGTATAATTTCTTTGGGTGGTGCCATGGTCTACGAAGCCGATCAAATTAAGGTGCTGGAGGATCTAGAGGCGGTACGCGTTCGCCCAGGGATGTACATTGGGAGCACCGGGCAGAGCGGGCTGATGCACCTCATCGAGGAAGTTGTCGACAACTCAATCGACGAGGCGCTCGATGGACACTGTAGCGAGATCCGTGTTACCGTCCATGCGGACAACCGCGTTACGGTAATCGACAATGGTCGTGGAATGCCCGTAGGTGTCCACAAAGAGACAGGAATTAATGCCGTGGAGCTTGTCATGACGACTCTTCACGCCGGCGGGAAGTTCGACCACAAGAGTTACCACGTGAGCGGCGGGCTGCACGGTGTGGGCATCTCCGTCGTCAACGCCCTTTCCGAGCACCTCAGCGTAGAGGTGCATCGGAACGGAAAACTCTACCGCCAGGAGTTCTCCCGAGGAGAAAAGCTCACTGAACTGGAGGTCGTGGGGGAATCTAAGGGAACTGGAACGACAGTCACCTTCCTTCCTGACGCGGAGATCTTCAGCGAGATCCGCTACAATTTCTCCAAGCTCTCCCACCGGTTGAAGGAACTCTCCTACCTGAACGGCGGCCTCCTAATCATACTGAATAACGAGGCAGCCGGCATCTTCCGCCGCTTTCAGGCAAAGGGCGGGATCATCTCCTTCGTCAAGGAACTCTGCGCGAATAAGGAGCCGCTTCACCCTAAGCCGATCTACATCAGCGGCAAAGAAGCAGGAACGACCGTCGAGATCGCCATGCAGTTTACCTCAAGCTACGACGAGTCAATCTTCGCGTTTGCCAACAATATCAACACAGTCGATGGCGGAACCCATCTGACAGGGTTCAAGGGTTCGCTCACCAAGTTTCTAAACGACTACGGACGCGAGAAGAAAATCTTACACAAGAACGATCCCAACCTGCGTGGAGACGATATCCGTGAAGGGTTGGTAGCGATCATCAGCGTGAAGCTTCCTCAACCGGAATTTGAGGGACAAACCAAAACCAAGTTAGGGAACCCTGAGATGGCGAGCCTAGTGACGAGTATTGTCCAGGAACAGCTTGCACTCTACTTTGGGAAAAACCCTAGAGTCGCTCGAACGATCATTGAAAAGTCGATCTCCTCAGGACGTGCACGAATGGCTGCTGCCAAGGCACGGAAGATGGCCCGACGGAAAGGCCCTCTCTTCTCCACAACTCTTCCCGGGAAGCTTGCCGATTGCTCCACCTCTGATCCCTCGAAAAGCGAGCTTTACATTGTAGAGGGGCCCTCCGCTGGTGGGAGCGCCAAGCAAGGGCGTGACCGAACCTTCCAGGCGATCCTCCCTTTGCGCGGAAAGGTGCTTAACGTGGAGAAGGCCCGTTTAACAAAGCTCCTCGACAATGCGGAATTGAAATCGATCATAACGGCGGTAGGAACAGGAATCCGTGAGGAGTTCACACCGGAGAAACTCCGCTACCATAAACTGATCATCATGGCTGACGCCGATGTGGACGGAGCACACATCTGCACGCTTCTTCTCACTTTCTTCTACCGCTACCTGCGAACTTTGATCGAACAGGGCTACATCTACATCGCCAAGCCGCCGCTCTATCAGGTGAAGGAAGGAAAGAAGACGCTTTACCTGTACACCGACGAGGAGCTAGAGCGTTTCCGTGCGGAAAACGACGGCCGCTTCTCGCTCAAGCGGTTCAAAGGATTGGGAGAGATGAACCCTAAAGAGCTGTGGGAGACAACGATGAACCCAGAGCGACGCATCCTGAAAAAGGTCGAGATCCGCGATGCCCTGGAGGCGGATGAGATCTTCTCCACCCTGATGGGAAACGACGTGGCCCTGCGCCGCGACTTCATCTGGGAGAACAGCGACAAGATCACCACCCTCGATATCTAACCTTCCTCTCTCCCCGTTTCTCACGCAAGGAGTTGCCACTGCTTCAGTCCCCAGAAATCGCTACAATAATCATGCGTAAGGAGGAAAGATGAGACGACAATCCGGGTTGGTCG